>PDWJ01013881.1_pt1 | contig 10464 bp, 7 predicted proteins | sample 1430881 | NCBI WGS metagenome assembly PDWJ01 (sample SAMN01162460, study PRJNA174530) | Oral metagenome, whole genome shotgun sequencing project. | biome: Marine environment; feature: Marine mammal; material: Swab sample of the gingival sulcus; isolation source: swab sample of gingival sulcus... | reverse complement strand
GCCCACCGGGCCCTTCGAGACGAGGACCCGCTCGTCGCGCAGCGCGGTCGGCAGCGGGGCGCCCTGAACGTAGCCGTCGAGGGACCGCTCGATGCGCCCCCTTCGGAAGAGCTCGAAGAGCCCCCGGACCAGGCCCTGGGTCGTCCCCTGGGCGTCGTCGAGGAGCCGCGGGCGCTCGTCATCGGGGACCACCCCCGCCCCGACGGCGCCGTCGAGCCACAACGCCATCGCCGAGGGCTCCAAGCGGCCCAGGGCGAGGTGCACCACCGCCGGGTGGACGAGGAGCGCGAGCAACTCCGGCGACAGCTCCGCGCTGCCGGACAGATCGCAGCTCCCGACGAGCCGCACGTGGCTGCCGCGGCGGGTGAGCGCAGCGTACATGGCCTGGAGGCTCGCGGCGTCGACCCGCTCGAGGCCGTCGACCACGAGGACGATGGGGCGCCCGCTGCCGGCGAGGGCGCGCGCCGCCGACACGGGGCCTGGATCCGCTTCGAGGAGGTCGATGAGCTGGGGATACAGGCGCCCCAAGCTCGCCAAGACCGGGGCGATCGTGGCCAGGGGCCCCTGGTCGGTCGCCGTGGGCGTGGCTCGCAGCACCCGGGCTCCGAGGATCGACGCGCGGTCGGCCACGCCGTCGACGAGCCGCCGGGGATCGAGCGCCTGGGGCCCCTCGACGATGACCGCCATCGGCCCCCGGCTGGGCGCGGCGCCCGAGCGGAGGCCGTCGAGGAGCGCGGCCGCGTGGGGCCGGACGTCGGCCTCGTAGGGGTGAGGCAGGTGCCGCAGCCGACGCACGAAGGCCTCGGGTGTCTCGACCCGGGCCCGGGTACCGAGCACGTGGGAGAGCTCGGCGAGGACTCGCGACGCGCTCGCCGGCCGCCGAGCAGGCTCGGGGTCCAGCAGGCGACGGACGAGATCGGCCAGGGGCGACGGGCACTCCGGCGCCGTGAGCGGCGGCGGAGGGCCGGCCCGCCGCGCCATCAAGAGCTCCGTCTCGTCGCTACCCAGCCACGGCCGCCGCCCCTCGATGAGCTCGTAGAGCATCAGCCCCACGGCGTATAGGTCCGCCCGCTCGTCGACGCCCACGCCCAGCATCAGCTCCGGCGCGGCGTACTCGGGAGTGCCGATGAAGACGTCGTCGTCGCTGAAGCCCCCGAGCGGGGCCGCGACGCCGAAGTCGATGAGCCAGCTGTGGAGCTCACTACCAGTCTGGGCGACGAGCAGGTTGCCCGGCTTGATGTCGCCATGGATGAGCCCGCCACGGTGGATGTGGTCGAGGGCGCGCAGCAGCCCGCCGAAGATCTCGACGACCTCGCGCAGCGTGGGCTTGTTCCGCAGAGCGGCCGCGATGGGCACGCCCCGGCAATACTCCATGGCGAAGTAGGGGAAGGTCGCGCGCGGCTGGTTGGCGAAGCCCAGGTCGTAGGCGCGGGGGATGTTCGGGTGCGACAGCCGCCGCTGCAGCGTGTACTCGTGGAGGAACTCGCTGATCGTGTCCAGGAACTCGGGCAGCAGGATCTTGAGCGCCACCGGGCGCTGGGCGCGCATGAGGTCGTGCGCGAGCATGACGCGCCCCATCCCCCCCTCACCCAGGGTGCGGGTCAGCCGATAGCGCCCGTCCCAAATCATCGGGCGACCAAGCAGATCATCGCCCCCCGATCCCGGCGCCCGCGCGCCTGCCTCCAAGGCCAATTCGCCTCCTCCGCTGCGCCGTCGGGCGCCGCCCCCGCTCTTTGGGAGCGTCGCCACCAATCGCCCGGTCTGACCCAACATCATCCCCTCAGAGGCCCTGTTCGGTCAGCGGCTGCGCTTCCACAGCGGGACGAGGCGGCGCAGATCGCCCTCGAGGGCGCCTGCCAGCGCCGCCAGCGTCGGCGCGGGCAGGCGCAGGGGGTAGACCTTGGCGATGGTGGGCGGCGCCTCGTGCAGAGCGGCGGCGAGGCCCGTGGCCCGCAGCTCCGCGACCTCGGCGTCCGTGGGGGCGTCGCTGAAGCCATGGGGCGCCACCAGCGCCACGCGGAGCTCGCCCGCGGACAGCTCGACCTCGAGGTGGGGCCGATCGGCAAAGCCGGGCTCTGCGCGCTCCCCCTCGCCCCAGGCGATGCTGATCGCCGAGACGCGGTCTCGCGCCGGATCGTCCACGCGCCACCCCGAGGTGCGGTGCTTGCCGTCCTGGGGCGGGTGCAGCCGCCCGTCGCCGAGGCGACCCAGCAGCGGCAGCAGGGCGTCGTTGAGCCCCAGCAGCGCGTCGCGCACCTGGAGGCGCTCGAGGTTCTTCGCCGGATCCGCCGCCCCCGCGCCCAGCGCGGCGAGCGCAGCGGACGTGACAAAGGGCGTCTCCCCCTCGGCCGCCGAGGGCAGGCTCGTGACTGCCGCCGGCGCCGGAGCGGGCTCGGGCTCGGGCTCGGGCGGGAGGATCTCGCCACGCTGGCGGCCAAGCCAGTCGATCACGCCCGCCTTCAAAAAGCGCAGCTGACCGTCGACGGTCACCCGCGGCAGATCGGTCTCGGCGACCAGCCGGGCGACGACGGTGTCGTCGACTCGGAGCAGCTTCGCCAGATCACGCTCGGTCAGAATCTGTCCCATGGCGAGGAGTATAGGCCGCCGCCGGCCACCCGAAAAGGGCACGCCCCAGTCGCGTGAGCGACCGGGGCGCGCCGAGCAGAGCGTGGCGCATCAAGGCTATCGGCGGCGGCTCGGCCGACTCGAGCGGCCGCTGCGCTTGACGCTCGAGCGCGGCGCGTTGGCGCGCTTGATCGCCTTGGGCCGCCGCGGCGTGGTCGCCTTGCGGGCGCTTGCGCGCTTGGTGCGGGTGGTGACCTTGGGGGTGCTCGAGCGCGGGCTGCTGCGGACCTCGCGGCGGGTGGTCGTCGTGCGGTTGACCTTGCGGGTCGTGGCGCTGCCCGGCCGCGGCGCGACGCCGGAGCGGCTGGTCTTGCGCGTGGTCACCGTCGTCTTGCGCTCGGCGCCGAGGGGGCCGCGGGGCTGCGCCGAGCCGCGGGTGGTGGGGTGCTTGACCCGGGTTCCCTCAGAGGTCGGGCGCTCCAAGCGGCGCGAGGCGGCCGGGCTGGCCTTGGGTGTGCTGCGGCCGCCGCGGGCCCGGCGGTCGCTGGCGGGCCGATGGCTGCGCTGGGCGTCCTGGCGCGGCCGGCGGTCGCTGGCGGGCCGATGGCTGCGCTGGGCGTCCTGGCGCGGCCGGGGGCTGGGGCCGCTCCCGCGCGGCCGGGCGGCGCCGCGACCGTTGGGGGTCGCGCGGACCGGGCGGCTGCGGCGGCTGCTCGCGTAGGTCACGTGGCGGACGCGGCGGTGGCTCGGCCGGTAGTTGTGCCCGTAGGTGTAGTGGTAGTTGGCGTAGTGGCGCACGCGGTGACGCGGGGTGGCGCGCCACCGACCGCGGGTCCAGTGACCGACGACGTAGCGGCCGCCGTACCAACAGCCCGGGACCCAGCTGTAGCCGGCGCGGCTGTAGGGGCGCCAGTAGCCCAGGTGCCAACCGCCGCCGGTCGCGTAGCCGGGAACCCAGACGAAGCCCGCGCGGGTGGTGCGCGGCGCCCAGTAGCCGTCGTACCACTCACCGTCGGCGTAGTAGCCGTTGACCCAGTCGTAGCCGCTGCGCGAGGTCAGGCGCCAGTGGCCGGGGACCCAGTGTCCATTGAAGCCGACGTGGCCGGGCACCCACACGTAGCCGCCGCGCGTCGTCAAGGGGCGCCAGTAGCCGTGCACCCAGGCGCTACCGTCATAGTAGCCCGCGACCCAGGTGAAGCCCGAGCGGTGACGAGCCCGCCAGAAGCCACGGACCCAGCGCCCGTCGTCGCCCCGGTAGCCGCGGACCCAGATGTTGTCTCCCTGCTCCGCCGAGGGCTGCCAGTGGCCGCCGACGTAGTAGCCTTCGGAGTCGACGTAGGGGTCGATCCACTCATAACCGTCCTGGTAGCGGTCACGGTAGTAGCCCTCGACCCAGGAGCCGTCGTCGTCGTAGTAACCGTCGACCCAGACGACGTCGTCGCCGGCGTCGATCGGCGCCGGGCCCGCAAAGGCCGTGGCGGTCGTCAGAGCCGCGAGCCCGAAGGCGAGCGCGAAGGCTCCAGCGATCCCGTGCTTCCAGTTGCGTGTCATCAGGCCTCTCCTCCGCCGTATCGTTGCGCCGAGGTAGACGGCGTCCGGCTCGGATTATTCTTGCTCTTGGCGACCCCAGACCGACTTCGGCCAGGCTGCACCTCGGTCCTCGACGGGCGCAGCCCCTAGTCGACCGGCGGGTCGGGGCAGATCCCCGCGTCGAAGGTCGCCGCGGCGCCCTGGTCGATCCAGCGCGCGACGGTGTCCAGCTCGACTCGGGTGAGGCACGCGCCCTGCGCCGGCGGCATCGAGCAGTCGGCGAGCCGCGTCTGAAGCAGGCTGTCCGAGGCGGCGCATGGGGAGACCGCCGCCCCCGAGCGCCCACCCGCGGCCAGCCCCGCGGCGCTGGTCGTGTCCAGCTGCGCCGTGCCGCCGCCTGCGCCGTGGCAGCCCGTGCAGCCGTGGCGCTGGAAGATCGGCAAAACGTGCTCGGAAAAGGACAACGGGCCCGAAGGCACGGCCGTCAGCTCCTCGCGCTGGGTGTAGGGCGAGTCCCCGGTGTTGATGCAGGCCGACGCCGCGAGGGTGGACAGGGTCACGACACAGATCGAAAGCGCGCTATACATGGTGCTCAGCCTATCAGAACAGGACCCCATCGCGCGCCCTCTTCGGCGCTCACCGGAGAGGAAACAGGGCGCGCGCGCACCGGCTGAGCGCCCTCAGCCCTGAATCGAGATCCCGGAGGCGGTGATGAGGAGCTCCTTGCGCTCGCCGGTGACCTTGGCCGGGTCCTCGCCGGCGTCGATGGCGAGGTGCTTGGCCTGCGCCTCGGTGAAGGTCTTGACCTTCAGCGTGCCCTCGACGGTGGTCTGCTTGCCCTGAGAGGTCGTGGGCACCGTGAAGGCGTAGCCCTTCATGACGACGCGCGCCTCGGCGTCGCCGTCCTTGACCACCATCCAGCAGCCCTTCTTGGCGCATACCTTGTGGATTCTCCCGGTGATCTTGAGGGTGTCCGCGGAGCCCTCGCCGTGGGCCTCGAGGGCCTTGGCCAGCGGCGTCGCCTCGGCCACGGTGAAGGGCGCGCCGAAGTGGCGGGCGTCCGCAGCCGGCGCGGCGGCGAGCTTGCCCCCGGCGCCATGGGCGCAGCCCTCGTGGGCCGCCGCCTTCTTGGCTCCCGGCCTTGTTGTCGCCGCAGTCGCAGCCGGCCTTGTTGTCGCCGCAGTCGCAGCCGGCCTTGTTGTCGCCGCAGTCGCAGCCGGCCTTGTTGTCGCCGTGGGCGCAGCCCTTGCCGTCGGGGCAGCCGCAGCCGGCCTTGTTGTCGCCGCAGTCGCAGCCGGCCTTCTTGTCGCCGCAGCCGCAGCCGGCCTTCTTGTCGCCGTGGGCGCAGCCGCCGTGGGCCTCAGCGGCCGCGTCCGCGTGGTGGCCGCAGCCGGCCTTGTTGTCGCCGTGGGCGCAGCCGCCGTGGGCCTCAGCGGCCGCGTCCGCGTGGTGGCCGCAGTCGGCCTTGCCGCGGTCGCAGCCGGTGTGGGCGTTGGCGCCGCTGTCATCATGGAAGGGGCAGTTGGCCTCGTCCGCGTAGTCGACCTCGCCGCCGGCCTTGGCGACCGCTTCGCCCGCCGCCGCGATCGTGGCTTCGCCAGCTTTGTTCGCCTCACCCGCGGCGGCCTCACCGGCCTCCTGCGCGCCCTGCTCGGCGGCAACCGGGGCCGCCTGGCCCTCGCGGGCGCTCTTGTCGCAGGCGCCACAGGCCAGCGCCACCACGGCCACGCCGAGGATCGTCCTGAGCTGCATTCATTGTCTCCACGTCAGGGGGACCGTCGCGTCGGGCTCGGTCCGATCAGGCGCGGAGTCTGCAGAGGTCAATCTTTGCGTGTCAAGGACTGTCCAGGACCGACCCGCGGCCCCGCCCCGCCGAAAGCGCTACGGGGCGGTGGGCGGCGTCGGCTATGTTTCGCGGGATGCTCGACACGCCCCAAGACCGCCAAGCCCTGCGCGACGCGCTGCGCGGCTGGTACCTCGCCCGCCGCCGCCGCCTGCCCTGGCGCGACGACCCTACCCCGTACCGCGTCTGGGTCTCGGAGATCATGCTCCAGCAGACCCAGGTGGCAACGGTCATCCCGTACTTCGAGCGCTTCATCGCCACCTTCCCCACGCCGCAGGCCCTGGCCGCCGCGCCCCTGGAGGAGGTCCTCACCCTGTGGAGCGGTCTCGGCTATTACCGGCGGGCTCGCCACCTCCACGCGGCCGCCCGGATCGTCGCCCAGGAGCACCGAGGCGTCCTCCCCTCCACCCCCGAAGCCTTGCGTCGCCTGCCCGGGATCGGCCGCTACACGGCGGGCGCCATCGCCTCCATCGCCTTTGGCCGCGCCGCCGCGCTGCTCGACGGCAACGTCGCCCGCGTGCTGGCCCGGCTCACGGCCCTGCCCCTGCAGACCAACACCAGCGCCGGCGACAAGGCCCTGTGGCAGCTCGCCGAGGAGCTGGTCGACCCCGACGATCCGTCGAGCCACAACCAGGCGCTCATGGAGCTGGGCGCCCTCGTCTGCGCCCCCAAGCGCCCCGCGTGCCCGGCCTGCCCCCTCGAGGATCGTTGCGCCGCCCGCGCCCGCGGCGACGTCGAGTCCTTCCCGAAGAAGAGGCGCCGCGCCCGGGCCAAGGCGGTCTGGGCGGTCTGCGGCCTCGCCCGCCGCGACGACGGCGCGATCCTGCTGGCCCGCCGCCCCGAGGACGCCCTGCTCGGGGGCCTGTGGGAGCTGCCCGGCGGCGAGCTCCCGGGTCCCAGCGCCAGCCGCCACGACGCCGTGGCCCGCCACTTCCGCGAGCGCCTCGGCCTGTCCGTCGAGGTCGGCCCCCACCGCGCCACCGTCGAGCACGTCTTCACCCACCGCCGGCTGACCCTGGACGTCTACGAGGTCGCGGGCCCCTTGCGCGACGAGCCCGACGTGAGCTGGTACTCCGCGTGGCGCTGGCTCGATCCCGCCGGGCCGAGCGCCCAGCCCCTGCCTCTGTCGCGGCTGACCGACCGAGTCCTCGCCGCCATCGGATCGACGCCATGAGCGAGCCCGGACCGACCCGCGTGAAGGACCTCGCCCTGCCGCTGGGCGCGCCGCCCCAGTCCCTGCGCGACCTGGCCGCCGGGGCCCTCGGCGTCACCCCCGGCGCCCTCGGCGAGATCCGCGTCCGCAAGATCTCCGTGGACGCGCGCGGCCGCACCCCGAAGCGGATCTACACCGTCGACGTCTGGCCGGCCGGCACGCCCGCGCCCCCCGACGACCGCGCCCGGCTCGCGATCCCCGCCCACATGCGACCCCTGCGCCCCGACCAGGCGCCGGTCATCGTGGGCACCGGCCCCGCCGGCCTGTGGGCGGCCCTGCAGCTCATCGAGGCCGGCGTCCCCAGCGTCATCCTCGACCGGGGCAGCGCGCTGCCAGGCCGCCACGCGGCCGTCCGCGCCTTGCGCCGCCACGGCCAGCTGGACCCGGAGACCAACCTCTGCTTCGGCGCCGGGGGGGCGGGGACCTACTCCGACGGCAAGCTCTACACCCGCAAACGGGACGGCCGGGTCCGCACCGTCTACGAGCACCTCGTCGCCCTCGGCGCCCCCGAGGACATCCTCGTCGACGCTCACCCGCACGTCGGCACCAACCGCCTCATCAAGATGCTCGCCCGCCTCGAGGCCTTCCTGCGCGAGGCCGGCTGCGACCTCCGATACGACGCCAAGGTCATCGATCTGCTGCGCGACGCCCGCGGGCACGTCGCCGGCGTCCGCCTGGCCGACGGGACCGAGCTCCGCGGCCCCGCCGTGATCCTGGCGACGGGACACTCGGCCCGCGACGTCTACCGCACGCTTTACGACCTCGGCGCGCCACTGTCCCGCAAGCCCTTCGCCATCGGCGCCCGCTGCGAGCACCCGCAGGCCCTCATCGACGGCATCCAGTATGGCCGCCACGCCGGCGCGCAGGGGCTCGAGCCCGCCGAGTACTTCCTCAAGGCCAAGGTTGGCGCCCGCGGCGTGTACTCCTTCTGCATGTGCCCGGGCGGCTTCGTCATCCCGACCACCACCCAGCGCCAGCACCTCAACGTCAACGGCATGTCGAACCACCGCCGTGGCAGCCGCTTCGCCAACAGCGCGCTGGTCGTCACCGTCGAGCCAGGCGACTTCTACCTCGCCCGCCCGGGCGACCTCGACCACCTCGGCCCCTTGGCCGGCCTCGAGCTTCAGCGCCACCTCGAGGCCGCCGCCTTCCGCGAGGGCGGGGGCGGCTACCGGGCCCCCGCCCAGCGCCTCACGGATTTCTTGGCCCGCCGCGCGGGCGATCTCCCGGGCGCCACCAGCTACCGACCGGGTATCGCGCCGGCCGACCTGCGCGCCGTGTTGCCGCGCCGCCTCGCCGACCCGCTCGCCCGCGCCGTCCTCAAATTCGAGCAGCGAATGCGGGGCTTCGTCACCGAGGACGCGGTCCTCATCGGGGTCGAGACGACGACCTCCAGCCCGGTGCGCGTGCTCCGCGACGAGCGGACCCTGGAGTCACCCGGCCTGCCTGGCCTGTACCCCTGCGGCGAGGGCGCGGGCTACGCGGGCGGCATCGTCTCCAGCGCCATCGACGGCATGAAGGTCGCGGACGCCATCGCGGCCAAGATCGCGCGCTAGCGTCGACCGAGTCGGAGCGAGATGGGTCGCAGGTCGACGCAGGGAGCGCGCCCCGATCGCGCCTGCGGAGCCGCCGGTCGCAGCCGGAAGATGGCGGCCGAGGCGGGCCAAACATTGACACCCCATCGGGGCGCTCGTCACGGTCGGGCATGGTCCGCACCGACGACGTCGAAGAACGCAAAGAGAGCAGGCTTGAGGCCTTCGCGGTGATCCGCGCCGGCGGGGTCCGCCCCGTCACGATGAGCGCCGTCGCCGCGCGCCCCCCCGGAGACCCGAGATGACCTCGCCCGCGCGCCCGCTCCTCGCGCTCCACCTCGCCGGCGACCAGGCGGCCATGGGCGCCCAGCACGGCCGCCTGCTCCGCGAGCTCGGCGCCTACGAGGAGACCCTCGCCTTCTACGCGCGCCTGCCCGAGCGGCTGCTGTCCTCCGGTGACCGGAGCCTCCGCCTCGCCGCAGCGCTGCGCACCCTGCGCCCCGCCTTCGAGCTCGCGCTGAGGCACCTCGAGCGCCACCGCCCGGCGGCCTACCTCGCGCGGAGCCGCGCCTTCATGCAGGCCCTCGGCCGCCCCGCCGGCGACAGCCGCTACCTGCTGGTCGTCGATCTCGCGCAGAACCTCATCGGCCTCGCCGGGCGGCTGGGGATCGGCCCCTTCGCCAAGCGCGCCGGGCACCGCTTCCCGGGGGCTTGCTCGTCTGTGGCCGTCTGGGGCGAGGCCTCCGAGGGCGGCCGGCTCCTCCACGCGCGCAACTTCGACTTCCCCGGGATCGGCGTGTGGGACCGCGGACCTACGGTCGTCTTCTGCGCCCCCGACGACGGCCTGCGCTACGGCTTCCTCACGACGCGGGGCGCCGACGTCCCCGGGGTGACCGCCTTCAACGAGGCGGGGCTCACGCTGTCGGCCCACACCCGCTTTCACCGAGACGTGAGCTGGTCCGGCGCCTCCATCATAGACCTCGGCCACGACATCGCCCGGCGCGCCGAGACCCTCGCGGACGCCATCGCCATCGCCCGTGAGCGGCGGGTGGCCTCGACCTGGGGCCTGCTCGTGTCGTCGTCCCGCGAGCGCGGGGCCATCCACCTCGAGACCACGGCCGCCGGGGTCGAGATCGTGCGCCCCGCGCTCGGGCGGTCGGCGCTGTGGTGCGCCAACCGCTATCATTGCCCCCGGATGAGCGCCGGCGAGGTGTCGCCCTCCCCCGCCTGGCGCCGCTTCTCCGACGGGCGCGAGGCGGTGATGGCGCGCTGGGCGACGCGCGGCGCGCCCCTCGATGTGGCGGACCTCCAGACGCTGCTCGGGAGCCACGAGGCCCCCGACGGCGGCGTCCGCTTCGAGCGCGCCCTCGGCGGCACCTTGGCCCAGGCCGTGACCGTCCAGAGCGTCGTGGCCGATCCCGAGCGGCGGACCCTGCACATCTCCATCGGTCGCGCGCCGACGAGCCGCGGCCCTTGGGTCGAGGTCCCGTGGCGCTGGCGCCAGGCCGGCACGTGGGAGCTCCACGCCCCGCCGCCCGATCGCGACCAGCCAGCCGACCGCTTCGCCCTGGGCGCGGCGGGCGAGGCCTACGCGGCGCTCATCGACGCGACCCGCCTCGACTTCGTCGCCGCCCCCGAGCCCGAGGTGCGAGCCCGGATCGAGCTCGCGGCGGCGCTGGCCCCCGACGAGCCCGGCTACCGCTTGCTCGCCGCCGGGTTCGCCCTGCGCCGCGGCGCCACCGCCGAGGCCCGCGCCCACCTGGCCCACGCGCTCACCCACG
>PDWJ01007516.1_pt1 | contig 10466 bp, 11 predicted proteins | sample 1430881 | NCBI WGS metagenome assembly PDWJ01 (sample SAMN01162460, study PRJNA174530) | Oral metagenome, whole genome shotgun sequencing project. | biome: Marine environment; feature: Marine mammal; material: Swab sample of the gingival sulcus; isolation source: swab sample of gingival sulcus... | reverse complement strand
TATTCTTTGTCTTAAAGTTGGTACAAGAAAAATCAAAACCGTATCATCTTTTAGTCTTTTAAGATAACCATTGGGTTGATTCTGAGTCAATGAAGCCCAGAATTTAGCTTCAATCAATAAAACTTCTTTACCTGAGTCGTCTCTACCGCTTATATCAGGTCTTTCTAAACTCTCTCCTGTATTTTGTGTGCTAAATCTTAAGTCCGAGAAAGCTAAGTTAGTTTTTGATTCAATCAGTTGATTAATGACGTTTCTACTTTCAACAGATTGTTTTAAAATATAAACCAAACTCTCTGATGCAATATCTTCTTGTGAACCTTTTATTTTATAATAGAATTGTCCTAATAATGATTTCATAATGGTTTAAGTAATGTTAAGCCTTTCTTTTTTATTTTTCTTTGTTTAATTCTTTGAGATATAAGAATAAAGGCAGTCCGGCAGAAATCCCAATACTTAGGGTTGCGATTATCGGCAGCCAGTAATTTTTAATTCCTTTTTTGTTTTGAGTAATAAAGTAGATTACCACGATTGCTGAAATTAAAACATCGAAAACAAAGAATTTACTTATGCGGTTTGCTGATAAATACTCAAAAAACAATGACCAATTCAGTCCGTTTTCTATTAAAAAGTTAATAAACTCCCAGTATGGTAAAATAGTCCCAATTATAAATGCTACAAGGTAAAAGTTCTTTGTTTTCATGGGCTTAATTTAGTCTTTTAATTTAAATAATTAGACACCTGTTGAATTGAAACGTTTAATGTAAATTGTTTCAGCCGTTATTCGTTTTTGTTTTCTGCCCTTGTTCCGGAACCGGGTTCTCGGACAAATACAGATTGCCTGAATCTCAAAAAGAAAAGGATTGACAGGCATAAAAACGGTATAAATAACACACTAGCTTCGCCTCTTAGATCTTTATAAGCTATGAGTTCTATAAGTGTTATCATCAAAGGCACCAGTATAAAAGTTGCCAAGGAGTAATAATAATTGTCTCTTATCTTTTTATTCAAATTGAAAAAAATAGTAGTACTGCCCAGAGTCATCAATATAATCTGAAAAATACCAACCCCATAAAATATACCTGACATATCACACCGCATGGTATGATGGTCTATAGGTCTCATTGAAATTATCATATAAATAAGACCTATGGTTAGTAACAAACTAAGAAAGAATATAAGAAGTAAAGTTTTAAACAAATATGATTTCATTGAAACAAAAAACAAAACAATAAAAAACAATGGATGAATGCGACAGAGGTTGTTAAGCCTATCAAAACACAACAATCATTCAAAAGGGCAAAAATCTGTAGGGTTTACTGTAATCACAGTTTTTTGATCTCTACAGTTGAAGAGTGGTTATTCGTGGTTTATAAGTTCTACACTAAACACTACGTTGTAATCCTCAGGTATTTTGGGTATGAGTACCCAATTCATACTTGGATGACTACAATCACAAACCCCGTACTGGTCAGCCTTAATCTCATAAGATACTTTTTTTGCCTCATCATCTCTGGTGGCATTTCTGCTATAAATGACTTCACAACCGGAGCCGGGGACATACTTTCCCAATAAAGTGTACTTTGAGAAATCAATAGGCTCATAGGTTACACCATCATCAAAACTCACCTCCAGGTTAAAGATGTTAAGTGAATCCGTTTGGATCACAAATTCTTTATTATGCATATCCTCAGTAATCGGTGGTTCAGAGACTAGGGCGTTCTCTACTATTATACCAGTAGCCGGAATCGGTAATTCATTATCATCCGGTGAACTACAAGATGATAACATAAAAGCTGCAATTAGCATAAAATATATTACTTTCATAGTCTGATGGTTTAAAGTTTGTAATCTTGTATAAAATTACAAACATATTTAATAATAAAGTAGAAGTAACTCTTGTTAATTGCGAAATTTAACATTTTTAGTCTTGTCGTGGTGTAATTCTAAAGTACCATATAGTTCCCCATCCTTTAGAAATAAATATTTAAGCCGGTAGTGTTGTTCTGATTTTTGCGATTTCGGGTAGTGAACGATAAGCAAATTTTCTTGTTGTGTAAAAGGGTATTTTTCCCCCTTCCCATAGCCAATCGTTCCACAAGGCGGCACCTTGTCTCCTGTACTAACCGATATACTGTCTGTATCAAAGCTCAGCTTCATATAAACAAAGCCGTCTCCGCCACTTCCAAAAGTAAAACGACTGATTAAGGCTTGTATTTCACCTTTACCTATACTAGTCAAATCCTGCCAAAATACAACCTTTTTTATTTGACCAAAAGACCGGACTTGCCCTATGATTTTACCATTTATAAATGCTAATTCCAGTAGCTTATAATCTGATGGTTCTTTAACATTCGTATTGTCAACTATGATTTTACCCTGCACTATGTTATAACTGAAGTTTTGTGCATTGCCATAACGTTTTTGAATTGTTTTGTCATCCTTATACGTTGTCGTTTCAACTTCAACAGGTAACAAAGTAATATACTCCTGACCCACAGAAATTTTCAGAAAGATTTCTGAGCCCATTGATAAATCCGGATCAGGGGTTTCAACACATACAAAACCTACTTTTCCGATAAAGGTTTTATCCATAAAATCCATTGTGATAGCCTCTCTTTCTTTTTTATTCAATTGTTGAGAAGACGGTTTTCCAAAAAGTCCATGGAACATAAAGGTAAACAGTAAAAACAGTAAGATTTTATTGGTCATTGTGTGTGGGTTTAGAATACCATGTTGAGGTAAAAGTATATCCGCAAATATACAAATGGACATGATAAAAACACCGTAAAGCTTTTAAAATCCATAGTGATGTTAGTCATTCTTTAAAGCTATGTTGATGGCGCATAACTCAAACATCCGATATATGGTTTAATCTAAAGTCACCGGCAGACCGTAATAGATTTCAAGGAATTTGGTCTTAAAGATATAATTGTATTTCGCCCGGATATAGGATGATTGGGCTTGTACCAGTTGGTTGCGCACTTGTTCAAAGTCATAAGTCGTCATGGCACCAAAATTGAATTTTTCCTGAGCCACGCGGAAAGCTTCCTCTTGTGCCTCAACAGTTTTTTCGGCAGCCTCCAGTGTTTTTAGCGATGTTTTGGCATCCAGGTATGCCCGTTCTATTTCTGTACGTAAGGCCAACTTTTTATTGTCCAGATTGTTGACTGCAATATCACGTTGGATATTAGAACGTTGTGTGCTGAGTCTTGTGTTGAACCGGTCAAAAATAGGAATTGATAGCGATACTGCGAGATTATGGCCACGACCATCTTTTAATTGATCAAAATAGCCTTTTTGTTGTATTTCTGTTTCTAAATCCAAAAAATAATTTGTGCCGAAGCTATAAGATCCGGATACTGTAGGCCGCATGCCTGCCTTGGCAGATTTAATCACAATGTCGGCATTTTCTATGCGTTTTTGCGCACTCATAATTTCTGGACGCCAGTCCAGGGCTTTGTCATAAATCACATCACTGTTACCATATGCCATTTTAGCTTCATCAATAGAAACATCGACAGCGGCAATGTCAAAATTGTCATAAGGCAATTGTAAAAGTTGTGCCAAGCTGAGTAGTGCAACCTCAAGGTTATTAGTCGCTGTGACAAGGCTTTCTTCATGTCTTGCCAGATTGGCTTCTGCCTGATACAAATCATTACGGGCACTGACTCCGGCATCTACCAATTCTTTCATACGGTCTAATAATTGTTGGCTGACAGTGACCTGATCTTCTGCAATCCTGACCCCCTCACGGTTATAAAGGACGTTGAGATAAGCATTGACCACCTGAACGGCTAGATCATTTTTCAGAACTTCTGTTTCAAGGTGACTGATTTCCAATTGCTTACCGGCGCGTTCTACAGCATAACGCGTGCGACCACCATTATAAAATACAGAGCTGGCAGAAATCCCAAAGCTATTACTGAAAGAAGTGTTGAGATCAGGTCTTCCAAAGCCCAAGCCTAAACTGGAAGAACCGGAAACTGTCGGTAAAAATTGGTTTTTAGCCTGTTGTACTTCGGTTTCCTGTAAGGCTATGTTATATTCAGATTGCTTGACGCTCAGATTATTGTCCAAAGCGTATTTGACACAATCTTCTAAGGTCCATTGTTTAGAAGCGGTTTGTGCAAAAACAGGGAAAACAAGCATTAAACCCAATAAAAAACTATATAGAATTTTCATAAAATCAGTATTTGACGGTCAATATCCATAGGACGCAAAAGCAGGGATATTGTTACAAAACACTGACTAAATTTAACCCTGGATCCAAGATTTAGCCCAAAGTACAATCCCATAAAAAGAGCAAACCTTAATCAATGTTCACACTATCCGGGATAACCCGGAAAATAAGAAGGACGCTTTTTGATAGTAAAGGAATTGACAGCCTGTAGGTGTGATACCGGGATTTATTGAGAATCAGATTTTTCCCCGGCATATTCAAACCCCAGACTTTCTATTTCTTTTTGGAGTACAGACACATCTATATTATCACCTTCTACATGAAGTAAATGTTGCTCCAGATTCACTTGGGCATTTGTGATAAAAGGCAGGGCGTTAACTGTTTTTTCTACGCTGTTTTTACAATGGTTGCAATTCATCCCATTGACGACAAATGTTTTATGGTTTTTCATCTGATTGGATTGAGGTGGTTTAGATAGTTTTTTACGAATAAAAGCATTGATCATAAGACTCAGGAGGATGATACTGCTACTCCATTGTACATACGCCGGTAGTCCGTGATGCATATGCGCAGACATATGAGTCATTTGCGAGACATCAAACCAGCTTTGGGGTAACAAATGGTTGATGAGTAAACCAAAAGCCATGGCGGATACAATGATTGATACGAGGTAGGACCACAGTGTTCTATTCCCGAGCGAATTTTTTAATACCGTTATGGTTGCTGCATTGGTTGCCGGTCCCGCCATCAAAAAAACCAAAGCTGCTCCGGGCGACAGACCTTTGAGCATCAAGCTGGCAGCTACAGGTACTGATGCCGTAGCGCAGACATAAAGTGGTATGGACACTACTAAAATCATCAACATTTCCAATAGCGGATTTCCTCTGAAGTATTCAAAAAAATTATCCGGTACCAAAACGGAAATAAGCGCTGCCAATACCAGACCAATGAGTAACCATTTGGCAATATCCTGTAAGAAATCCACAAAGGCGTATTTGAACATTTCATACAGTTTTGAATGTTTCTTGTCCGGTGTCTCACAACTTGTGCAAGTATCTTCAGCCGCTATTGTGTCGTTAAGACCTACTAATGATACTTTGGGTTGATGTTTCTCTGTATCAAACTTATTGGTCACTACACCACCAAACACCCCTGATACCAAAGCAACAATAGGTCTGATCACTGCAAATGGTAACCCCAATAACGAATAAGTCACCATGATAGAGTCAACCCCGGTTTGCGGTGTAGAGATTAAAAAAGATACCGTAGCCCCTTTGCTCATACCGTTTTTGTAAAACGATACACCGGTAGGAATAACACCGCAAGAACACAATGGTAAAGGCACCCCCATCAATGCTGCATAGAGTACGGACTTAAAAGTTCTTTGACCCAAATGCTTATCTATAGAGTCCTGCGGCACAAATACCTTTAAGATTCCTGCAAATAAGAATCCCAACAGCAGGTATGGAGACATATCATTTAAGATGCCTATAAAATCAACAAAGAACTGTTTGATATATTCCATTGACATAAATATTGTTACAATATACAAAGTAACTAAACGCTTGATACAAAACAAAATTATATTTTAAGACGCCCTTTGAAACCTTCATGATGAGAAAGTAAACCCTAAAACCATCAAAGATGTCCTTGTGATTTCCTGATTCCTTGACTTTGAATTAACACTAATTTCTGATGTTTTACCCGAATAATAGTTTATTTTTGCATAAAATTTTTAGAAATTGACAGACGAACAAATACACCAAGCGGCTGATGCTTTAGTCATTATTCCTACTTATAATGAGGTTGAAAATGTAGCACTTATTATCCGTGCCGTTTTTGACTTGAAAGAAGGTTTCCATATTCTTATTGTCGATGACAATTCACCTGATGGTACGGCAGATGTCGTCAAAGGTCTTATGGCGGAATTTGATGGCAGACTACACCTCGAAATCAGACAAGAGAAACAAGGTCTGGGCGTGGCTTATATCCACGGATTTAAGTGGGCTTTGGCGCATGGCTACACTTATATTATGGAGATGGATGCCGACTTTTCCCATAATCCCAATGATTTGCCGCGTCTCTATAAAACCTGTAAACAAGGCGCTGATGTTGCTGTTGGTTCACGATATGTGGATGGTATAAATGTCACCAAATGGGATATCAAACGTATTTTATTGTCTTATTTTGCGTCTAAATACGTACGTTTCATTACGGGAATACCGGTTAAGGACACTACTGCCGGTTTTGTTTGTTACCATAGAAAAGTTTTGGAAACCATAGGTTTAGATAAGATAAAATTTATAGGTTATGCTTTTCAAATAGAAATGAAATACAAAGCCTGGCGACATGGTTTTGACATTAAAGAAGTTTCTATTATCTTTACAGACCGTGTGAGAGGTCAATCAAAAATGAGCGGCTCTATTATTAGTGAAGCAGTTTTTGGTGTTATTAAAATGAGAATAAATGGAATAAATTAATTGTGCATCCCCCCACTTCTGCTTTTTGATTATGAAAAAAACACTAATAAAAAATGCTAAAATTGTCAATGAAGGACAAATTCAGCTTGGGGATGTTCTTATAGAAGGACAGTTTATCAAAGAAATAGGAGGTGTTATCAGTCCCAAAACACCCGATACCACCATATTGTATGCCGAAGGGAAGTATCTTATTCCCGGTATGATAGACGATCAGGTACACTTTAGAGAGCCCGGATTAACGCATAAAGCTGATATTTACACAGAGAGTAAAGCTGCTGTAGCCGGAGGTATTACCTCATTTATTGAGATGCCCAATACTAAACCGCAAACCGTTACTCAGGAGGCACTCAAAGCTAAATTTGACATTGCCGCTAAAACATCGCTGGCCAATTACTCATTTATGATTGGTGGGACTAATGACAATTTAGAAGAATTGCTCAAAACAGACCCTAAACATGTGGCGGGAATCAAATTGTTTTTAGGATCTTCTACCGGAAATATGTTAGTCGATGATGAAGCCGTTTTAGAAAAAATATTTTCTTCTACAGATATGCTTATTGCTGTCCACTGCGAAGATGAAGAAACCATCAAAAAGAATCTGGAAAAACACATCAAGGAGTATGGTGATGACATTCCCGTAGCCCTTCACCCTAAAATCAGAAGTGTCGAAGCTTGTTATATATCCAGTTCAAAGGCTGTAGCTCTGGCCAAAAAAACCGGTGCCAGACTGCATGTATTTCACCTGTCCACAGCCAAAGAGACAGAACTGTTTTCTAACAATATACCTTTAAAGGATAAAAAAATAACAGCAGAAGTCTGTGTGCATCACCTTTGGTTTTCAGAAGAGGACTATAAGGATAAAGGGGTGTACATCAAGTGGAATCCTGCCGTAAAATCAGCTAAAGACCGGGAGGGATTATGCCGTGCTGTATTGGATGGTCGTATAGATGTGATTGCGACAGACCACGCTCCGCACACATTGGAAGAAAAAAGCAATCCCTACACTTCTTGTCCTAGTGGTGCACCTATGGTTCAGCATGCTTTACCGGCATTATTTGAATTGCATAAAAAAGGCTATATGTCCATTGAACAAATTGTAGAAAAAACAGCTCACAATCCGGCTATCTTATTTCAGATCAATCGTAGAGGATTTATCAGAAAAGGTTATTTCGCTGATTTAGTTCTTGTTGATCCTTCTAAACCATGGACGGTAACCAAAGACAATGTATTGTATAAATGTGGTTGGTCGCCCATGGAAAACAGAACATTTTCATCGAGAATCACACACACATTTGTCAACGGTAATCTTATATATACAGAAAAAGAATACAGAGAAGACTACAAAGGTATGCCTTTGGTCTTTGACCGTTAGTCTGTTTCCGGTGTATTGTGGCGAGAGGTAATATGTGGTTCCTGAGCAATCAGTTGCCTTATGTTTTTCATAGCATAGCTTTGTCCGGAGAAAACCTATGTAAGACTTATGACGTATTTAAAATATCCTCTTATCCTTATATGGCGGATTTGGTTTTATGTTATCATTTTTATTACTGTGACTGCTTTATCGCCTGTTTTATTGGTGGTTACTTCACATGAAAAATACTATCCTTATTTTTACAAAACAGCCCATTACTGGGGAAAACTCATCGTTTTTCTTATGGGGTTTAGGGTCAAAATCCTACGGCCGGCGACATTGACGCCTAATAAAAGTTATATACTGGCGCCTAACCACACGTCTTTGATTGACCCTATGTTGCTGCTATCCATAATTCCTTATAATCCTTTTGTCTTTGTGGGCAAAATAGAATTGGCCAAAATCCCTGTCTTTGGTTATTTCTATAAAAAAACCTGCGTTTTGGTAGATCGTAGTAACAAAAAAAGTCGCGCGGGTGTTTATACCAGCGTCAACAGGAAGCTCGGATATGGCTATAGTATTTGTATTTTTCCTGAGGGTGGCGTTCCGGATGAATCTGTGACACTCGACCGGTTTAAAGATGGAGCATTCAGAATGTCTATCGAGCACAATATTCCTATTGTTCCCATGAGTTTTCTCAATTGTAAGAAGCATATGTCGTGGACATTTTTTAGTGGTGGTCCCGGTACATTACTCGTAAAAATGCATGACCCTATTACCACCGATGGGATGACTATGAAAGATATGGAACATTTAAAGTCAAATGTACATCAGACCATTCTAAAAGATCTTGAAGACTACTATAAGTCTAAACAGGCAACTTAAATATCTCCCGGGCATTAGCTGTTGTAATATTGGCGATTTCCTCTACCGGAACCTTGTATATGTCTGCCAATTTTTCTGCTATAAGTGGGATATAAGTACTTTCATTACGCTTTCCTCTGTACGGGGTAGGAGCCAAATACGGTGAATCTGTTTCCAGAACAATGTGCTCCAGTGGGATTTCGTGTAAAAAACGGTCGATTTTACCATTTTTAAAAGTCACGACACCCCCAATGCCCAAAGCCATACCGTAGCTGATAGCCAAATGTGCCTGTTTCAGTGTTCCGGTAAAACAATGAAATACACCTCTTAATCTTTCTGATTGTTCCTGTGCCAGAATGTCAAAAATTTCATCAAATGATTCCCGTGCATGAATGACGATAGGCAAGTCCATCTCTTTAGCCCATTCAATTTGGGTTTGAAATGCCGTCTGCTGTTCTTTGAGATAGGTTTTATCCCAATATAAATCAATGCCTATTTCACCAATAGCCACATACTCGTGTTGGGTTAAATTTTCCCTCACATGCGCCAGTTCCTTGTCAAAATCAGATTTGACATGGGTAGGGTGTAACCCGGCCATAAGGTGTATGTGTTTAGGATAGGCGCTTTTCAGTTGTTGCATTTTGACCGTATAGGTGGAATCTATAGCGGGCATCAAAAATTGCCGGACTCCTTTGCTCATCGCCTGATCAATGACTGCCTGATAATCATCGTCAAATTGCTCTACATAAAGATGGGTATGCGTGTCTATAAACATTATAACTATTTAAATCATTTTATTGTGACATACGATCGTCAGGTTGACGCTTTTTAACCGGTGGTTGCATGATTTCATTGCTCACAGGTATTTTACCCTTGGATTGGGATGTACTGTCCTGAATTACCGGTGTAGCGTTTAAAATCTTGACAAAGTCAGGATCCAAGGTCAGCTCAGATTCTAAATTTTGAATATCAAATGAAGCGTTGATGCGTATTTTGAGCATTTCAAAAGCTGATAATATTTCCCGGACTTGTGCAATCACTTCTTCTCGTGTGATGGCCGGAATTCGGTTCATATCGGACAACCTTTGACAAGCAGAGTTCAGAATATTTATCCTTACACGTATCCGGTCTGTATGTAAAAACTCGGGTGATTTTGATTTTCTAAAAGCATCTGATAAGGTTGCCAGATGTTCTGCGCCGGTCAAAGCTTCTGTATAAGAGATGGCATAATAGGGCAGTAAGGCTTCTTCAAAGTCTAAATATTCTTGCCAGGTTTGTACCTTATCCTGCGCCTCTTCAGACAGGGTTACGCCTATGCTGCTTATGGTTTTATCCGGGTCATCTTGCCGGGTTTCCAATACATCATCACCCGTAGAGTTTTGGCGGTTTTGTTGACAAGCAACTCCCCCTGTCAATAGCGTCACATAAACGAGTATAGCTGTTAATTTTAATTTCATACGCAACAAAAATACTACAATGAAAAGATTATACGTAATAATACGTTGTTAAATCACAATCAAATTAATACTTATTTTTGTTGGCGAATTATGGAAGCTATACAACGTCATATGATTCATAACGACTGGATTAC
>PDWJ01005437.1_pt1 | contig 10466 bp, 10 predicted proteins | sample 1430881 | NCBI WGS metagenome assembly PDWJ01 (sample SAMN01162460, study PRJNA174530) | Oral metagenome, whole genome shotgun sequencing project. | biome: Marine environment; feature: Marine mammal; material: Swab sample of the gingival sulcus; isolation source: swab sample of gingival sulcus... | reverse complement strand
GTACAAGCATTGGCTTGGTGATCGGTTATTCCCATAATTTGGGAAAAAAGAACATATGGTCTAAAATCACAGGAAACGGCGAGGATTTTTTTCGATCAAGCCTGGGGTGCGAGGCAATCAACCGCCCCCGAGCCCAACAGCACAATTTGTGCCATCGATTCAGTTTGAATACTTCCGTTTAATTTCGGAATCGCCTACTTTAGGTTATTATTATTATGGTCGTTTTGGCCGGCTATGGTTTTTATAACCACGTGCCCGAAGATCACGAACGCGTCCGCCAAAACATCCGCCAGGTTCGTTCCACGGAGTAACCTGGCGGATCATTGTGACGGCCTCAGATAGGCTCCCCAGTAACCCAACCCGACAAATACGACGCCGCCAATGGTATTCCCGATGGTTACCGGAATCAAATTCTTGATAAAGAATGCGCTCCAGGTAAGGGTCGTCAAGTCTACGCCCTCAGGCGCCAGTCCGGCCCATCGCGAGAGAAAAAGTCCCATTGGAATAAAATACATGTTGGCGACGCAATGCTCAAATCCGATGGCCACGAATCCCATGATGGGAAAGAAAATGGCAAAAATCTTGCTGACTGTCTGGCGTGCTGCCAGGGCCATCCACACCGCCAGGCAAACCATCCAGTTACAACCGATGGCACGCACAAACGCCTCACCCATATCCAAGTTCACCTTGGCATGGGCAGTTTTCACCGCCACCGCTCCCAAAGCCCCCCCTCCGGTTTTCCAGAGCCCTGAGTAATAGAACAGGAGGGCGAGCAGAATCGAACCCACAAAATTGGCCACATAAACGATTCCCCACTTGGCCACGACGGCCTGAAAGGTCACCCGCCGGGTCATGACGCTTGAGACCATGAGTGTATTGCCGGTAAACAATTCCGCACCGGCGATGACCACCAGCATCAGACCGAGACTGAATGCTGCACCGCTGATCAGTTTTTTGAGGCCGATGCCCATATCGGGGGGCATATCGAAGGTAACGGAAGCTGAAAAAAAACCTCCGAAGCCGATATAAGCGCCGGCCATCACCCCCAACACGAACAGGGAAAAAAATGGGGAGGTGGTCTTGGCGACGCCGACGGTATCGGCCACGGTTTCGGCAATGTTTTTGGGTACTTTGTCATCCATGCTCTGGGTGGGAAACTTGCCCAGTATTTTTTCAAATCGGCCCATGATCTTTTGCTCCTGGGCCAACTTCCCGGCAACCGCCTTTTCAACTGTCGTGGCGATCTCTTCCGGGGTGAAGGGCTTGGCCAGGTAATCCATTGCACCCCGTTTCATGGCCTCGGTTGCACGATCTACAGAGGGATGCCCGCTGATCATCACCACTGCCGAATCGGGCGCATCCGATTCCAGTTTTGTCACGACATCCATGCCGTCAAGTTCCGGCATTTGCCAGTCGCACAGAATTACGGTGTAGGATTTACGGGAGGCCAGCTCAAGCCCCTCTGCCGGATTGGTAGTCGTGGTCACCGCAAACCCTTCTTCAGTGAAAATTCGCTGGCAGGATGTCAGGACCGCAGTATCATCGTCAATAATCAGCATGGTGTATTTCATTTTATGGTTCCTCCCTGTGAGGGTAACGATTGGGTGGTACGGCTACCGTATCTGTCGGACGGCCTGAATGAGTTCGTCAGGGGTAAAAGGCTTGGCGATGCAATTGTCCGCGCCGGCACGTTGGCCGGCCTCGATGGTTTCAGCGGTCAGATAGCCTGTCATCATCAGGATGGGCAACTCCGGTTGTATTTTTCTGGCCTGTTTTATCAGTTCAAACCCGTCCTGCCCCGGCATTTTGATGTCGGTCAGCATCAGGTCAACCTCTCCGGCTGTCAGGATTGTCAAGCCATCCTCCACATTATCGGCAGATTGAATCTCTACGCCTTCGAGCTCGAGAATCCGGCGGCAACTGCGGACCACCATGGCATCGTCATCAACAATTAAGATTCGCATTTTGTCCCTCCCGGTTGCCGGCGTCGTCTGCCGGCCCGTTGATCGGATGGCTCGGCAACCAAATGGTGAAGGTGGTTCCCATCTCCAACTGGGATTTGACATTGATCATGCCACCGTGCCGCTGAATGATGCCCGCAGAAACGGCCAAGCCGAGGCCGGTGCCTTTACCCACCGCCTTGGTGGTAAAAAACGGATCGAACAATTGATCCATGTGTTCCGGTGAAATCCCGTTGCCGCTGTCGGCAATTTTAATCTCCACGCCCGGCTCATTCTCATGTTCAGCCATATCTGTCCGGATCTCGATTCGCCCGCCGGACGGCGTGGCATCCAGTGCATTGATGATCATGTTGATCAGCACACTTTGAAATTGATTGCGATCCAATGTCAGGGCGGGCAAATTATCACCACCTTCGAAAGAAAGCATCACATCTTTGATGAGTGCCTGATTGTTCATCAGTCCGATGCTGTCTTGAATAAGATCGTTAATGCTTATGGATTTTGGCGCAATATCTGTCTGGCGTGAAAAGTCCAGAAGACTTTTGACGATCTTCCTGACCCGTTCGGTTTGTTCCGCAACGGTTTCCAAGTCTGATCGGACTGTTTCGGGCAGGTCTTTACGACGCAGGATCAAATGTGTAAAGGTCAGCACGGCCGTCAGGGGGTTGTTGATTTCGTGGGCCACCCCGGCCGCCAGCTTACCCACGCTGGCCTGCTTCTCCGATTGTATAAGGCGGGTTTCACTCTCGGCCTTATGCCGCTCTTCCCGTTCTTTAAGCGCAATGGCCATAATCAGGAACTTTTTCTGCAACTGGCCAATGTCTCCCTTGGAGATGGTACCGATATCAGGGGAAAAATTGCCATTGGAGATCTCTGCACTGGCACTGATCATTTTACTCACCGGCCGCATGATTCTTCCTGCGAAAAGCCACTCCAGCACGATGGCGATGAGCATTCCCGCCAAGGTGATCATACTGAACAAAACGATGGCCCTTCGCCGTATGTCCGAATATTTGGCTTCCAGAACGCCCACATACAGCATGCCCACCCGTTTACCGAAAATATCGGTGATGGGCTCATAGGCCGTGATATACCAATCATTGAGCACCCGGGCGCGGTCGATCCATTTTTCTCCTTTGTCCAGGACATACCTCGCCACTCGCGCTGAGGCTTTCGTGCCCAACGCCCGCCTTCCGAATTGATCCTTTACATTGGTTGCAATCCTTACATTGTTACCGAAAATCGTTGCTGTCCCAACTTCGCGCCCTTGGTAGACCTCATTTTTAAAGACGGTGGCACCAATTTTATCAACGACGGAGGTGTCGCCATTGAGCAGGTATCCTCCGTAGACGACGCCGACCATTGCACCATCTGAAATAATCGGAACGGCGGCGCCAACGATCAATCCGATTGTACCCGAACGGGTCGGTGGCCTGACTCGCTCCGCAGCAGGATAAACCGGATTGTCCACCCGATCTTCCATCGACAGGTTGTCGGCTCGCATCTGGTCACGACTCATAACCAGTGTCCCTGCGATGGATTGCCGCATGTTCAATGCCTGACGAACAAGCGGATGAATTCCCGGTGACGCAGATTTTTCGATAGGTGTTGTCCAGGCGTCCGACAGGGTTTGTCCTCGAGTATCGGTAACGCCCGAAAAATCCAGTTCCAGCCTGTCTGACAATTGACTGATCGATTCGTCCACAATCATCAGATCGACGGCGGAACCGTTAATTGTGTACCCGTGCTCCGATGCAATGATTTCCAGGGCCAAGCGAACGGAATGGATGCGTTCTTCGTAAATAAGGCGAGCGACGTTCAAATCCTGCCTGACCCGGTTGTTGGCTTCATCAATCACCGACTGATACAGAAGTTTTCCACCGACCAGGATTGATATCAGGCCGATGAACAAAGAGACGGCAATCAGGCTGAGAATCACTTTAACGCGTATGGAATGAATTTTAGGCAAACGAAAGCGCATATTTTTCACCAAAGTCGCAAATTCGATTTTACACCGTCAAGAATGCCAGACGGATAATTGTGTGTCAATCTGTAGTGTGTTCATGCAGGCCGATGGTGCGGTCTCCACTGGTGGATCGAACGGATTGTTTTTTCGAGCAGTAAAAATCTTTCATTCGAATTTAGGTACCAATCACCTTGTCGTTTGCCCTTCAACCTGTTGAATTCGGAACGTTTATCTGATAACTTACAATCCGCAGTGATGAACAGGGAGAACCATCAGTGAAGAAATACCGGCGCCTGAGAGATGAAATGGTCACCAAGCAGATTATCGCGCGTGGCATCACCGATGCCCGCGTGCTGTCGGCCATGCGTACTGTCCCCCGGCACCTCTTTGTCAGTGAGGCCATGATGGATCAGGCCTACGGTGATTTTCCCTTGCCCATCGGAGAGCAACAGACCATTTCCCAGCCCTATATGGTCGCTGAAATGACCCAGGCCCTGCAGGTGACCCCGGAAGATCGTGTGCTGGAGATCGGCACCGGGTCCGGGTATCAGGCCGCCATTTTATCCCAGATCGCCTTTCGGGTATACACCATCGAACGAATCCATTCCCTGTATACCCGAACCCGCAAGCTGTTCGATCGATTGTGTTACCATAACATCGTCACCCGCTATTCAGACGGCACCAACGGGTGGAAAGACGAGAGCCCCTTTGATGCCATCATCGTTACTGCCGGATCTCCTGAAATACCTCATTTCCTTGTCAATCAACTGGCTGTGGGCGGTCGGCTGGTAATACCGGTCGGGAACCGGCACAGCCAGGACCTGATCAAGCTGGTCCGAGGCGAACAGGGGGTTCAGCAATCCAATCTGGGCGGATGCCGTTTTGTCAGACTGATTGGTGAACATGGCTGGAGGGACCACTGAATGCTGAGACGGCTATATGGCTGGGTGCTGCGCTGGGCGACAACCCCTTATGGCACCTGTGCCCTGTTTGTGCTGGCTTTCGCCGAATCCTCCTTTTTTCCCATTCCTCCGGATGTTCTGCTGATCGCCATGTGTGTGGCCTGTCCGAAGCGATCGTTCAAATATGCCCTGGTGTGTTCCCTCGGTTCCGTGCTGGGGGGATGCCTAGGCTACCTGATCGGCTGGCAGTTTATGGCTGCTGCGGGCAGTCGCATCGTCGACTTCTACGGTTTGGCAGACAAGGTGAGCTATATTGGGGAACTGTATAATACCTACGATGCCTGGGCCGTTGGCATTGCTGGTTTCACCCCCATTCCTTACAAAGTCTTTACCATTGCCGCCGGCATGTTCAAAATCAATTTCACGGTGTTCCTCGTGGCGTCCGTGGCCGCCCGGTCCGCCCGTTTTTTCATTGTCGGCGGGCTGATCTACTGGTTCGGGCCGCGTATCCAGCGTTTCATTGATCGCTATTTCGATCTGCTGGCGGTGATTTTTACGGTTTTGTTGGTGGGGAGTTTTGTAATAATCAAATACCTGTTTTAGCAAAACCGACCGCAAAAGGCCCCATTTCGGCCAATATCTGCGTTGGTTGATTCGCCTTGACTTTGGCGAACGACCACCTTTGGAAAACGGCGGGCTATGATTGAATCTTCCGGTTGCCCGAATGGGCCAGCGCCGCGGCGATAAAACTGCTGAACAGCGGATGGGGGGTCATAGGGCGCGATTTGAACTCCGGATGGAACTGGCACCCCAGGTACCAGGGATGGTCGTCGAGTTCGACGATCTCCACCAGCTCACCCGACGGCGCCATACCGGATATCTTGAGGCCGGCGTCCTTCAACTGCGCCATGTAAGCGTTGTTGAATTCGTAGCGATGGCGGTGGCGTTCGGAAATGTTTTCACTGCCGTAAGCCCGGCGGGCAACCGTATCCGGTTCCAGTTTGCAGGGGTAGGCTCCCAGACGCATGGTACCGCCCTTGTCCGAATGGATGTCGCGCTTTTCGATGGTGCCGGATTTATCGTCGAACCACGCTTCCATGAGATAGATCACCGGATGGGGCGTGGTCTGATCGAATTCCGAGCTGTTGGCGCCGTCCAATCCGGCGATATGCCGGGAAAATTCGATAACGGCGATTTGCATGCCCAGACAGATGCCGAAATAGGGGATCTTTTTTTCGCGGGCATAACGGGCCGCACAGATTTTGCCTTCCACCCCGCGGGAACCGAATCCGCCCGGCACCAGCACACCGTCCATCCCCTCCAGGTTGAGGTCGCAGCTTTTGCCATCAATGGTTTCCGAGTCCACGAATTTGAGGTTGACCTTGCAGTGACTGGGGATGCCTCCGTGAATCAGCGCTTCATTGAGGCTTTTATAGGACTCGGTCAAATCCACATATTTGCCGACAATGGCGATGGTTACCTCGTAGGTCGGCGCGTTCATTTTGCGGACCAGTTCTTCCCAATTCTCCAGGCGGGGGGCACGGGTCCAGATGTTAAGCAGTTCGACAATCTTGTTGTCCAGCCCTTCCTGGTGGAAAAGCAGCGGCACCTCATAGATGCAGTTCACATCTTTGGCCGTGATAACGGCATCGGCGCCCACATTGCAGAACATGCCGATTTTGGCTTTGATATCTGCGCTGAGGATGCGGTCGGTACGGCACAGGAGAATGTCCGGCTGGATGCCGATGCTGCGCAGTTCCTTCACGCTGTGCTGGGTGGGTTTGGTTTTGACCTCACCGGCGGTGCCAATGTAGGGCACCAGGGTCAGGTGGATGTAGATGACATTGTCTTTACCGGCATCGTTATTGAACTGCCGTATGGCTTCCAGAAAGGGCAGGCTTTCGATGTCTCCGATGGTGCCGCCGATCTCGACGATCACCACGTCCACATCATGTGCGGCCTTGCGGATGCTGGACTTGATCTCATCGGTAATATGGGGGATGACCTGCACGGTGCCGCCCAGGTATTTTCCCTGGCGTTCCTTGGTGATAACGCTGTGGTAGATTTTACCGGTGGTATAGTTGTTGTCCTTGCCCAGTTTGGCGTGGGTAAAACGTTCGTAGTGACCTAGGTCCAGATCGGTTTCGGTGCCGTCATCGGTAACGAACACTTCGCCGTGCTGAAAGGGGTTCATGGTCCCCGGATCCACGTTGATGTAGGGGTCCAGCTTCTGAATGGTAACCGTCAGTCCGCGGCTTTCCAGCAGTGCGCCGATGGACGCCGACGCCAGTCCTTTACCCAGTGACGAGAGTACACCGCCGGTGACAAAAATATATTTGGTATCATACCCCATAAGAACCCCGATCGTTTGTGGTCATTTTTTTTGGGACTGGCTGTACCATATTTGGCCGGATTGAGAAACGGGCGATTCAAATTTTTTCTGAAAGTCTTCAACGGCCTGCTTCAAGTTCAAGGCTTTCACCAATTCATGTTTGGCTGCGGTATGACCGCGTCCGTCTCAACCACCTGGGTCCTCAAGGCCTCCAGGTCCATTTTGTCGGCCGGAACGGACGGGTTGAGTCGCAGATTAACGACGCGGATTTCCCGGTCCAATCGGCCGTTGATGTAAAACAAAATGTGATAAGGGAAAACCGCTTTCCGATGCCGTTGCCAGTTTTGATACACGATTTCGAATTGTTGCCCGTTTTCCCCATCCACCAGCAACAGGCGGGCGGGTAGAAAGGTCTCCTTGTTTACGGCCAGTTGGGACACGGATTCGTCCGGGTAGCGGGCACCGATGACGAAAACGATGGAATTGTCCAGTCTGCCCAGGCTGGATATGGCGGTTTCCACCTTCAAGCGGTGGAGCGTCCGCATCAGGTGTTTGCGGGTTCGGCTGCGCAGCAGGTGCTGATATGCGTCCAGCGGATTCTGGTCCTGGCTCAGGCGACCGTCGGTAAGGGTCAGCGAACTGTTGCCAAAGACCAGGTGGGTGCGTTGGATGCCGTCGCTTGCCAGATCGGATCGAAACCGTTCCGGCGGAATATAGATGGCTGTCTCGTCAAATACCGTCGGCGCATCGTCAGGTTCCTGCGCATAGACCAGCAGCTTCTGGCTGACCTCCAGACTGGCGATACGGCCCATGGCCCTGGCGGTCAGTTCGAGGACATGGGGCGCTTCGAGGACATAAGCCCAAGCCAATGAAGGCATCGTCGACATGAACAGCGACAACACCGCCAGGGCGGTGATCAACGAAAAACCGCCCGGCTTGTATGCGCTGTGTTCAACGGCTTCGGCATCAGTCGCCAATGAAGATCTCCTTGGCAAACTGGGCGCCTTTTCCCAGATCCTCTTCGATGCGGATCAACTGGTTGTATTTGGAGATGCGGTCGGACCGGGACATGGACCCGGTTTTGATCTGCCCACTGTTTACCGCAACGGCCAGGTCGGCAATGAAAGCGTCTTCGGTTTCACCGCTGCGATGGGAAATGACCGTTGTGTAGCCGGCCTGTTTGGCCATTTCAATGGCGTCCAGGGTTTCGGTGACCGTACCGATCTGGTTCAGTTTGATCAGAATCGAATTGGCGATGCCGTCTTCGATGCCCTTGGCCAGGATGGATGGATTGGTGACGAAGACATCGTCGCCGACGATCTGGATATATTCGTCCAGCCGCTCAGTCATCACCGCCCAATTGTCCCAGTCCTGTTCGGCCAGACCGTCTTCAATGGACAAAATGGGATATTTTTCCACCAGGCCTTCGAAATAGTCCACCATCTCCACACCGCTCAAAGATCGGTTTTCACCTTTGAGATGATATTTTTTTTTGGCGTACAGTTCGCTGGCGGCCACGTCCAGGGCCAGACCCATGTCCTTGCCGGGCGTGTAACCGGCGGCGTTGATGGCTTTCATGATAAAGCCCAGAGCTTCCTCATTGGACTTCAAATCCGGTGCGAAACCGCCCTCATCGCCCACGGCCGTACTCAACCCTTTGGACTTGAGGATTTTCTTCAAGGCGTGAAAGGTTTCGGCTCCCATCCGAATTGCCTCGGCCATGGTATTGGCCCCGAAAGGAACGATCATGAATTCCTGGATGTCCAGGTTGTTGGCCGCGTGGGCGCCGCCATTGATAACATTCATCATGGGCACCGGCAGAATCCGGGCGTTGATGCCCCCCAGATAGCGGAAAAGAGGCAGCCCGAAGGCATTGGCCGCTGCCCGGGAAGCGGCCATGGAGACGCCCAGGATGGCATTGGCGCCCAGTTTGGATTTGTTGGCCGTACCGTCCAGGGAGAGCATGCAGGCGTCTAGGGTCAACTGGTCGGAAGCGTCCATGCCCCGGATCTCATCGGCGATGGTGGTGTTGACGTTTTTGACGGCTGTGGTCACCCCTTTGCCGCCATATCGTTTGGCCCGGTTATTGCGTAGTTCCAGAGCTTCGCGTTTGCCCGTGGATGCACCCGATGGAACCGCCGCCCGGCCGATGGCCCCGCAGGCCAGCATGATTTCCACTTCAACGGTGGGATTGCCCCTGGAATCCAGGATCTCTCGTCCTACAACATCAATGATTTCGGTCATGGTTTCATCTCCCGATGGTCCGGCACCAGGCATCTGCCTTTCCGGTCTTGCGTGGTAGGGTACGATGCCCTTGAATGATAATGGTTTAATCGTGTTAGGAGCGTTCTCCGGCAAGCTATCCGGTGCTTGACAATTTGCGGGCAAAGGTTACTCTCATAACCGGTGGATGTCAAGAAAACCGATGCCTGTATGCAGGTTCAACAATAATCCTTACGGGAGATCGCCAGCATGAAATCAACCAATTTATATACCGACGCCCATCTTTTCGTTGCCGCCGTGCGGGTGCTCGACCATCGGGACGGCGCACCGCCCGCATTGGAAGCGGTTTGCCGCCTGATCGACTATTCGGACGAAAAGGGCCATTATCTTCTTAATCAACTCGAGGCGGCAGGTATTATCGATATCGTAAAAAGTGGATTCAACGACCGTCTCGTCGTGGGCGACTATCTGGCCATTGAGGACCTTCCCCGGGGCGATGAAGAAAGTCGGCTGGAACAAGAACTGAAAAAGTTCAAAAGCGGCAAGGATGTGATGGAGGAAAAAATTGCCTCCATCAAAGCCCAGCAGGCCCAGAAGAAACAAGACCTGTTCGCCGACATTGAGAAGAAGCTGAAGCAGAAAATGGAGAAAAACCAGGGTGGTTGAGCAGATAAATAAAACGTACCTGTTCACGGGGTAGAAGCCGCCAATACCTGTAACGCACAGTCCGGTAAGACAATATGGTTGAACGTTAGCCGGACACGCCGGAAATAAAAAGGCCTGCCAAACCTTAAAAACGTGGGTTATAGTAAGCGCTTGTCAAAAATCCTGACGACAGAGCCAAAATTTAAGGAGGCAGGCCGTGAAAAAGATTGTAACGTATGTTGGTTTGGATGTCCATAAAGATTCGATTACCATTGCCATCGACGATGAAGGCCGTGTCGGAAATGTACGGTTGTATGGAAAGATTCGCAACGACCTGGAACAGATTGAAAAAGTCATGCGAAAGCTGATTTCAAAAAACGCCGAACTGCGATGTGCTTATGAAGCCGGCCCGTGTGGGTAGACAATATACCGGCATC
>PDWJ01005436.1_pt1 | contig 10468 bp, 8 predicted proteins | sample 1430881 | NCBI WGS metagenome assembly PDWJ01 (sample SAMN01162460, study PRJNA174530) | Oral metagenome, whole genome shotgun sequencing project. | biome: Marine environment; feature: Marine mammal; material: Swab sample of the gingival sulcus; isolation source: swab sample of gingival sulcus... | reverse complement strand
ACGGTGCCCGCCACTTCGGCTCAGTGGTGAGCAACAGCACCCCGGCGGTGGCGCGGTCGAGCCGATGCGCGACCGACAGCTCGGGCAGCCCAAGCTGTTGGCGCGCCCGAACCACCACGCTTTGCAGCACGTGGCGGCCGCGGGGGATGGAGCTCAGGAAATGCGGTTTATCCACCACGACGATGCGTTCATCGCGGTACAGCACCGTCAATTCGCCGGGCACCACCGCCTCCGGGCGCAGCCGCCGGTGAAACCAGACAAACGTATTGGGGCGGTACTCCTCGTCGCCGCGCCACGGCTTGCCTGCTGCGTCCACGAACTCGCCCGCCGCCAGCATCGGGTCGACGTCGTCGCGGCCAGGTCCCAGCTTCGCGAGCAGGAAGTCACGCATGGTGGAGTAACGGGGTTCGTCGGTGGGATGCCGGTCCGGGGTACGCACCCAGGCTGCCTGCAGCCCGTGGCGGGGCGGTAGCGGCGACTGGGGAGGCATGAAGGCTATTGTGCCGCTACCATTAGACGCACTGCCCGTGCGGCAGTGGCGAGGTCGCATAGTGGACTAGTGCAGCCGCCTTGAAAGCGGCCGAGCGGAGACGCTCCGTGGGTTCGAATCCCACCCTCGCCGCCAATCAGCACTTTCCCCGAAACGACAGGATGTGGCGTTTCGGGGAAAGTACGGATATGGGGGGCGAGTTCGCGAGCGGATGTCAGGCTACTTGGCAGCCAAGAGTCCCTGTAGATACTCCAGGGAGGCCTTCGCGTTGCCGATCGGGCCACCATCGGCGGCTGGTTCCTCATCCAACATGATGTCTTGTTCGAGCACGAAATAGCCCTGGAACCCGACAGCCTGCAATTCGGCGACAATCGTCGCGAAATCAATATCGCCTTGGCCGAGGGGCGTAAACACTCCCTGCTTGATCGCCTGCGACCAGGTCACCTCGCCCGGTAGTAGCTTGGCTGCCAGGTCGGCTCGCACGTCTTTGGCGTGCACGATGACGATGCGATCAGCGAAGCGCTTCGTAAGCTCGACGGGATCGGCGCCACCGGCTAGCAGATGCCCGGTGTCGAGGCAGAGGCCCACGCTAGTCTCGGTCAGCAGTTTTTCTACCTCGTCGGCGTTCTGGATCATGGTGCCCCAGTGCGGATGGACACAGGCTTGAACGCCGGCTTCGGCGCAGACCTCGCGGATGCGTTCCAGATTGGCAAATAGCGTCGACCAACCAGCTTCATCAAGCACCGGTCGATCATCGTAACCGTCGCGGCCGGAGTCGCAAGCCAACACCAGCACCTCGCCACCGGCGACCTTAAACGCTTCCAACTCGCGGCGAACGGCGGGAATCGGATCGTGGCCCGGGTCGTGCATTACTGCCAGGAAGAATGAGCCCACCGGTTTTAGACCAAACTTGGAAACAGCCTCGGCGCGGGCGGCAGGCTCCACCGGTAGCCAACCCTGCGGGCCGAACTCGGTGGCGCTCAGACCGATGTCTTTCATCTCTTGCAAGACGCGCTCGGGGGTCATTTGGTATCCCCAGCCAGGTACTTCACATACGCCCCATGAGATGGGGGCTCCAGCGATCTTCAACTTATTCCTCCTTGAATCTGCACAGTTGCGCCGGTGCGGGCGGACTCGGTTGCCGCCTCGGCTAGAACTAGCGCCTGGACGCCGTCGGTGACGTTCGGGCAAATCGGAGTGCCGGCGTTAATGGCATCGATGAACGCCGTCAGCTCGTCACGGTAGGCCTCGGCGTAGCGCTCTAGGAAGAAATCGAGATACGGATCCTGGGCCGCCGAAGCCTGCTTGGTAGACACCTCAAGAGCTGTTGGTTTCAGGTTTGTGACGTTCAGCGTGCCGAGCGGGCCGAATACCTCGATGCGCTGATCGTAGCCGGTGGCGCAGTGACGGCTGTTGGTGATCGTTGCGGCGGCGCCAGTTGTAGAACGCAGCAACACAACCGCCCCATCGAAGTCGCCGCAGTCGGCTAGCTTCGGGTCGAGATTCTGGCCGATCGCGGTCACTGCAGCGATGTCACCGAGAAAGAATCTCGCCTCGTCGAAATCGTGGATCGTCATGTCGGCGAAAATGCCGCCAGAGGCGGCCATGTAGGCGGCATCCGGCGGGGCAGGATCACGGGAGGTGATAGTGACCTGCTCGACCTCGCCGATCACGCCCTCATCGATCAGCTGTCGCGCCTTGGCGATGCTCGGATCGTAGCGGCGCTGGAAGCCAACCATGACCGGTGGATGTTCGAAGGACGCCAACTCGTCGGCCAGTTCGCGGGCCGAAGCGACCGTAGGGGCGATCGGTTTTTCGCACAACACGGCTTTGCCAGCCCGCGTCGCCGCCAAAACGTGTTCGGGGTGTAGCGGGGTAGGGGAGCCGATGACGACCGCATCCACGTCGTCAGCAGCAAATGCCTCGGCAGCATCGGCGGCTGCGCGAGCGTTGAATTTGGCGGCCAGCCGCTCTGCAGCGGCGATCACCGGATCGCAAACCAGTACCAGCTCGGCGTCCGGATGATTTGCGACGGTTGCGGCGTGTACCTGTCCGATTCGACCGGCTCCAATGACGGCGATACGCAACATATTCATCTCTTTCAGGTTGACTCGGTGTTACGGGGCCGAAACGAGGATGTCTCGAACCAGCGAATCAAGATCGGCGTCTGCGGCCAGGAACTGGCGCAGAGTCCTGGCTGTCGGGCCGAAGGTCTCGAACTCTTCGACCACCATACCGCCGAGTTCGTGTGCTCGGACGAAGTCCGGGATGCGACGCAACTGCTCCAGGTAGTGCTCAGAAACCGGAATCTGCATCCGCTCCTCGGGGACAAAGTCGGATCCGTTGATGATCTGCTGCCACTTGAAGGGCGGCGACACGACAACGTCGCCGCCAACGAACTCAGCCCAGTGATACACATTGCGGAATGCGGCTGAAAGCAGGCGCGACCGGAAGCCTCGCTCCATGAAGATCCGGTAAGCGTTCTTAAAGCACGCGATTCCTGCCCACTCCAGAGCGGAATAGTCCAGAAAGATTTCATCGCGGGCGACCACCGACTTGAGCCAGTCGTCCAGACGCCCCACCATGATGGTCACGACTGGCCCCATCTGGGAAATGTCATGACCATCGGCCGCGCGCCGATCAAGCCCTCGCTCAATCGCTTCGGCCGCGTGCACCGCCTGCGGAACCGAGAAAGAAACGGTGACGTTGACAGAGACGCCCCGGTAGGTCGCGTCCTCAATGGCCTCGATGCCCGTCTTAGTCGCCGGAATCTTGACCACGATATTGTCTGCTAGTTCGTGGAACTCAACCGCTTGGTCGGCCAGCGCCTTGGCATCACGGTGGAGCCTAGGGTCAGTTTGAACCGACAAACGACCATTTCGCCCGTTGTGCTTTTCAAATATTGGTTTGAGCAATGCAGCCGCTTCAACCGACATGTCCTTGACAGCCTGCCAGCCAATCGCCGATTCGCCCCAAGTAGGGTGTTCGGCCGCGATCTGCTTGATTCGAGGTGTCCACACGTCCAAGTGATTCGAGATGGTGGTGTAGGCGATTACTGGGTTGCAGGTAGCGCCTACGCCACCGAAAGAGATCGACTGGCGCAACTCGTCAAGATCCGATGAATCGTTCCAGAGGCAGGTTTTTGTGCTAGTAGCTGCTGCCAACAACGGTCCTGAGGTGTGCTCGATATGGTTCATCGCGATCCTTCCGGGGAGGCCGACATCTACGTCGATCCGTGAAGCCTATTAAGGCTGAGTTAACCCGAGCGCCCCAGTTCTTGTCAAGTAAATGTCTAGACAAATCCTAGGTAGCGAACAAGGTGAAGTGGAAGGAGTAAATGCTGGGGCGGTACACGTGACGTCCTATCTCAATGGTGCGACCATCCTCGGTGCTGCCGATTCGCTCCATGGTGAGTAGGGGCGCGTCGAGATCCTCGTCCAAGATCTCTGCCTCCGACTCGCTTGCTCTACGAGCGCCGATCACCTGGCGAGCAGACGCAACCCTGGCGCCGCGCTCACTGAGGCAATGGTAGAGGCCGTGACTGCCCAGCTCGCTCCAGGTTGGGGCGATATCAAGGGGAATCACGTTGGTCAACAGCGCTAACGGATGGTCATCAGCCATGCGAAGTCGCTCCAGCGCCAATACCCCCTCACCAGCGGGCAAACCCAACATGTCGGCCTCTTCCGTTGTCGCTTCCCGCACCAAGTAGTTGAGCACCCGGGTAGTTGGGTTAAAGCCTGCCGCAGTTAGGTCTTCATTAAGCGACGATAGTTTCATCGGGCGATGCACATGAGGGGGAGTGACCCTGGTCCCAACTCCGCGCCGCCTGGTCAGCAGCCCGCGGTTTACCAGTTCTTGCATGGCGCGCCTAGCTGTGGGCCTCGCCACATGCAGCCGGTTTGCCATCGAGACCTCGTCCTCGATCATGGCCCCGGCTGGCAGCTCGCCCGACAGTATCGCTTCTTCGATGGGGCGCGCGATCTGCCGGTAAAGAGGTTCGTTCGAGGCTCGATCTATGGCAATGCTCGGCGCATATGTACTGTCCATTGTTACCTCCCCCTTGCGATGGCCAGTTTTTTTGAACCCTCCCAAGGTCGTTAGGTTATTACGATACCGCGTGAAAGAGGTCCTGTATTGTCAGCACATTGACCTCGGTTGCTATGTTGGGCAGACTGGAGCAAGACGCATTTGAGAGGTGGTGCCGTGGCCGCTACAGACCTGGATCTCTTATGCATGGGGCGCTGTGGAGTTGATCTCTATCCGCGTCAAACTGGGGTCGGTCTTGAGGACGTAGAAACCTTCGGCAAGTATCTCGGGGGCTCCCCAACCAATGTCGCGGTAGCAGCTGCCAGATATGGTCGGCGCAGCGCAGTCGTCACCGGGGTTGGCGATGACCCGTTTGGCCGGTTTGTGCGGGCGGAGCTCCAACGATTAGGGGTGAGTGCTGACTACGTTGTCACCAACGAGCGTTTTCACACCCCCGTCACCTTCTGTGAGTTGTTTCCACCAGACAATTTCCCCTTGTACTTCTATCGTCAACCCACCGCCCCAGACATGGAACTTGAGCCCACCGACGTTCCTGGCCTAGTCGGGGAGGTGCCGCTGCTTTGGCTCAGTCTTACTGGTTTCTCCCAAGAGCCCTCTCGCTCGGCTCACGAACATGCTCTCGGCATGCGCAAGAGCGGGGTCACCATCTTGGATCTGGACTATCGCCGAACTCTTTGGGAATACGAAGATCAAGCCCGTCGTGTCGTGACCGATGTGCTGTCGAGAGTAGATATCGCAATCGGGAACCTAGAGGAATGCCGGATCGCCGTGGCCGAGTCGGAACCCGAACGTGCCGCAGACGCGCTGCTGGCGCGCGGCGTCTCGCTGGCCATCGTTAAACAGGGTCCCAGCGGAATTCTCGCGAAGACTAGAAAAGAGCGGATCATCGTACCTGGCACCCCGGTGCAGGTAGTGAATGGGCTAGGTGCGGGGGATGGCTTCGGCGGGGCCTTGTGCCACGGCTTACTCGAAGGATGGGACATGGCGAAGACGATTGCCTTCGCTTCTGCGGCCGGTGCCATAGTAGCCGCCCGGCTTGAGTGCTCAACCGCGATGCCTAGCGCAGACGAGGTGGAGTGGCTCATTGCCAAGCATCCGCAAATTCTGCCCGAAGTGGAGGTTTTCGGGCAGTGAACGTACCTGATTCGCGCTGTCGCGCGACGCGGTTAATGCAGTTGACACTGTTATGGAGGTGCCATGACCAATAACGAAACCCAGGTGATCCGAGCTAACGAAACAGCCCATGGCCAATTCGAGACAGATGTCAGTGCGGAACGTGCAGGCTGGGAATGGAGCGCGATCAGAGTGCTCGCACTACCCCCCGGTGGCAGCCAACAGCTCACCTCCGGAGCAACCGAACTGCTCGTGCTGCCCCTTGAGAATGGCTGCGTCGTCACGGTGGGAACAGAGCGCTATGAATTGACCGGGCGTCGTGACGTTTGGACCGATATCACCGACTATCTCTACCTGCCGCGCAACACCGACTTCACGATCACCAGCGCCAGCGGGGGACGGTTCGCGCTCCCCGCAGCCAAGGCCACCGTAGACCTGCCCGTGCGCTACTGCGAGCGCAGCGAGGTGGTAACCACCTTGCGTGGCAGCGGCAACTGCTCTCGGCAGGTGAACAACTACGCGCTCGGCAACCAAGTTGCGACATCGCATCTGTTGGCCTGCGAGGTCTTGACGCCAGGTGGCAACTGGTCGTCCTACCCGCCGCATAAACACGACGAACACAACGAAACCGAGCGGGTGCTGGAGGAGATCTACTACTACGAGATCCGACCCGCCGCCAACGGCACAACCGGCATGGCATTGCAACGCATTTATTCGTCTCCGGGCAAGCCAATCGATGTATGTGCTGAGGTGCACTCGCGGGATGTCGTGACGATGCCCCATGGCTATCACGGCCCCTCCGTCGCTGCCCCCGGATATGACCTGTATTACCTGAACGTCATGGCCGGGCCGGCCGAGGATTCGGTATGGCTGATGACCGACGATCCGCAGTTCACTTGGGTACGCGAAACCTGGGCGGACGCCGAGATCGACCCCAGGCTCCCAATGACCCCGATGAACCCGTAGGAGTAACCCTATGAACACCATCCGACTGACAGTTGGTCAAGCGATCATTCGCTTCTTGGTAAACCAATTCTCCGAGCGGGACTCACAGCAGCAACGGCTGATCGCCGGGGCGTTCGGTATCTTCGGGCACGGCAATGTCGCTGGCATCGGGCAGGCCATATTGCAAAACGAGATCGACCCAACCCCCGACGGTGGGTCGATGCCGTACATCATGCCCCGCAACGAACAAGGCATGGTCAACGCCGCAGCGGCCTTCGCTAAGACGACGAACCGGCTGCAAACCTATCTCTGCACCGCATCTATTGGCCCAGGGTCGCTCAATATGGTGACGGGTGCGGCGCTAGCGACCACCAACAGGTTGCCGGTGTTGCTCTTTCCCTCCGATCAGTTTGCCAACCGGATCCCGGATCCGGTGTTGCAGCAGGTCGAGGATCCGGTCTCGCCGATGACGGCCGCCACTGACTGTTTCCGTCCGGTGGCTAGGTTCTTTGATCGGATCGAGCGCCCAGAGCAGCTGCTGCCGTCGCTGCTGGCCGCCATGCGGGTGTTGACCGATCCGGCGGATACGGGCGCGGTCGTAATCGCGTTACCCCAAGATGTGCAGGCGGAGTCCTACGAGTTTCCCGAGGCCATGTTCGCGCGGCGGGTGTGGCACATTCGCCGCCCAGTACCCGAACCCGCCGCGCTGCAGCGGGCCGTCGAGATCATTCGCGGTGCGGCCAAACCGCTCATCGTAGCTGGCGGCGGGACCGTCTATTCCGGGGCGGCCGAGCAGCTGCGTGCCTTCGCTTCGGCCACCGGTATCCCGGTCGCAGACACCCAGGCGGGCAAGGGTGCGATTAACGCTGAGCATCCGGGTTCCGTTGGTGGCGTTGGCTCCACCGGTGCGGCCTCGGCAAATGCGCTGGCCGATGAAGCCGACGTCGTGATCGGTATCGGCACTCGCTATTCGGATTTCACCACCGCTTCGCATACCCAGTTCAAGAACCCGGGTGTCAGGTTCGTCAACATCAATGTCGGCGCTTTTGACGCCGCCAAACACGCCGCAGAAATGGTGGTCGCCGACGCCCGAGAGGCGCTGGTGGCGCTGACTCACGAACTGGCGGATTATCACGTTGCTGCCGCCTATACCGCCAAGATCGCCGAGCTGCGAGCAGACTGGCAGCGCGCAACCGATGAGTGCTATCACCGCGGCAATGCCCCGCTGCCAGCGCAGACCGAGGTGTTCGGTGCGCTCAATGAACTGATGAAGCCAAGCGACGTGCTGATCAATGCGGCAGGATCTATGCCGGGTGACTTGCAATGCCTATGGCGTGCCGAAAACCCGGATCAATACCACGTCGAGTATGCGTTCTCCTGCATGGGCTACGAGATTCCGGCGTCGATGGGAGTCAAGCTGGCACGACCAGACGCTGAGGTGGTCGCCATCGTGGGCGATGGCACTTATCAGATGCTGCCAATGGAGTTGGCGACCATCGTCCAAGAGCGCCTGAAGGTGATCATAGTGCTGCTGCAGAACTATGGCTTTGCCTCGATTGGCGCATTGTCGCAGTCGCACGGGTCGCAGCGCTTCGGCACCCGCTTCCGCTCCGGCGACGGCGCTGCGCACAATGCCGAAGGCGAGATTCTGCCGGTGGACATCGCTGCTAACGCCGAATCCTGGGGGCTGAAGGTGTACCGAGTTAAGTCGGTGGCCGAGTTCCGCCAGGCATATGCGTCCGCCACTGCAGATGAGGTTCCCGTGATGATTCACATCGAGACCGATCTGTACGGGCCGAATCCGCCGGGATCAAGCTGGTGGGATGTTCCGGTCTCGGAGGTCTCCAGAATCAGCTCAACCCAAACCGCCCGTGAATGGTATGAGCAAAACAAGGCTGCGCAACGGCACTACCTGTAGCGGTGGCAATGTCGGTGAAACGGGTCTCACCGTGCAGGTTTTACCGGCAAATATCGAAAGGGAATCAGATGGTTCGTCCAACTTTGGGTGTGGGGGTCATTTCGCTCGGCTGGATGGGCAGGTTGCACACACGCTCCTACAAGCAACTAGCAGAGAAATTTCCAGAGATTGCTGCCGATGTTCGGCTGATCGCGGCTGCCGACCCGCTGCCAGGCAACCAGGAATTCGCGACGAAAGCGCTTGGGTTTGAGCGAGCCAGCGCAGACTATCGTGAGGTCGTCAATGACCCGGCGGTGGACATCGTGTCGATCTGTTCGCCAAACTACCTACACCATGAGATAGCAATGGCCGCAGTCGAGGCTGGCAAGCCGTTTTGGATCGAGAAGCCCATGGGCATCAGTGCCAGCCAGTCGCGGGACATCGCTAAGGGGGCAGCCACTGCCGGTCTGATCACCTCGGTTGGTTTCAACTATCGGCACGCGCCTGCCATTCAATACGCCCGATCACTGATAGCCGACGGAAAAATAGGGCGAATCACTAACGCGCGCGTCTGGTTGATTGCCGACTACGCCTCAGATCCGAGCGGGCCGCTGACTTGGCGTTTTGACCCGGAAAGGGCCGGTGCGGGCATCGTATTAGACCTGCTGGGGCATGGCGCCGATCTGATCTCGTACCTGTTGCGCGAGAGGATAGCTGCGGTGTCTGCGATGACTGATCTCTTCATCGACCAACGCCCCAAGCCGCTAAAAGAGGGAGTGGGGCACGTCGGCTGGGAGATCTCGGATGAGCTGGGGCCTGTCGGAAATGACGACTATGTAGCGGTAATTGGAGCTATGGAGTCTGGAGCCCGGCTCACGATGGAGGCTTCACGGGTGGCAGTTGGGCCGCGAGCTGAGTACATCGTCGAGGTCTACGGCACCGAAGGGTCGCTGCGCTGGAATTTTGAGGATCTGAATCATCTCCAGGCCTGTATCGGACGCGATAACGGGCCGCTACAGGGATATGTCAATGCGATGGCTGGGCCACAGTTCCCCGATTTTTCACGCTTTCAGCCTGGGGCAGGTACCTCGATGGGTTTTGATGATCTGAAGGCTGTTGAAGCTTCACTATTCGTCAAGGGCGTCTTAGAACACAAGCAGTACGGCCCCTGCGCAGGGGACGGTTGGGCGGCTGCTGAGGTAGACGATGCTATCGTCGCCGCTGCCGCTGATGGCAGCTGGCATTTAGTCGCTGCGGTTGATGCCCAAACAACCTTTGACGAATGACAACGGTAGTTAGCAAATCGCACTACGCCCTGCTAATGTCTAGACAAATAACGGTCGGCTTTCGCCGGTGCAGAGACAATGACGTAACTAGGAGAGTCTTATGAACACTGTTATGCAGTGGATTCGTGGCGAGTTATATGAGGGGAAACCGGAACAGCGGCTTCCGATTGAAAATCCTGCTAGCGGCGAGACCATCGGCGAGGTGCTATGCGCCAGTAAGGCTGACCTTGACTATGCGGTCGGCGTAGCCAGGGAGGCGCAGCGCGAATGGGCCAAGTTCTCGCTGACCAAACGCACCGCCATCATGTACAAGATGCGCCAGCTAGTACTAGACAACTCCGATGAGATTGCCCGCGCAATCGTCAACGAGCACGGCAAGGACTACTCCGACGCATTGGGTGAGATTCAACGAGGTCGTGAGACTCTCGATTTTGCTTGCGGCATAAACGCGGCGCTCAAGGGCGAGTACTCCTACGACGTCTCCACCGGTGTTGACATTCACTCGATTCGCCAGCCGGTAGGCGTGGTGGCGGGTGTGACCCCGTTTAACTTTCCGGCGATGGTTCCCCTCTGGATGCATCCGATCGCTATTGCGGCCGGAAACGCGTTCTTGCTTAAGCCCGCAGTCACAGTGCCAACGGCGTCGTTGATTATTGCTCGGCTGTACCAAGAGGCGGGGCTGCCCGATGG
>PDWJ01007588.1_pt1 | contig 10472 bp, 10 predicted proteins | sample 1430881 | NCBI WGS metagenome assembly PDWJ01 (sample SAMN01162460, study PRJNA174530) | Oral metagenome, whole genome shotgun sequencing project. | biome: Marine environment; feature: Marine mammal; material: Swab sample of the gingival sulcus; isolation source: swab sample of gingival sulcus... | reverse complement strand
AGAATTGTCTGCCAGAATGAGTCAATTGATGGACAGCCTGAACCATACGGCAAAAATGGTTGAGACCATTGTGTGGACAAATTCTGATTCCGTGGAAAAAATTGTTGCTGATTTTTCCAAATCCGCTGAAAATCTGAATCAGTTAATCAATGAGCTACGGTATTATCCAGGGCGCATCTTTCTGGAAAAGCCTCCAGAACCATACAAACGGCCAGGGGGCCGAGTGGGTATGGAATCTTCCAGACCGCCCCACAACCAATAATGAAAGTAATGCAATGTCATATAGAAACTTTTATATAAAGCTCCTTTTGGCGGCAATGGTATTGGGATTTTTATCTGGCTGCTCTCCATTGCAAAAGGATTTTCGTTCCAAAAATTATTTTTCCCTGGAGATTGCCCCTCTGGAAAGACCGGAGTCTGAAGTTCCAGACCTTCTGCCAAAAGGACTTTTGATCCGGGAACTTGCGATTTCCCCGGAATTTGCCACCAGTTTTTTTGTCTATCAGATCAGCCCTGTTCAGTACGAAGAAGATTATTACAATCAGTTCATGGTGCCCCCAGCCCGGATGATTACCAATCTTCTCAGGGAAAATTTATATGATGCAGGTCTGTTTCGTCCGGTTTTCCAGGGGAATCCTGCTGACATTGATTTCAGACTCTGGGGAAAAATCGTTCATTTGTATGTGGATATGAAAGATATTGCCCATCCTTATTGTGTCTTATCCATGCGGCTGATTCTTGAAAAACAGGAGACAGGCGTGTTGCAGGGAGAATCAGATCAGGAACAGGGCTTTGCCCAGGTAGTCTGCCAATTGTACGAGGCGCGTGTGCCTGTGGCTTCCAATACCCCCGGAAAGATTGCCCTTGGCTGGAGTGAATGCCTGCATCAGATTTTGTCCCAATTTTATGAAGACATGCAGGATCAGGAGATCAGCGTGATGAAATCAGGCGGCAGGACTTAGGGAAAGGCAGTATCAGTAAAATGGCTCTGGGCTATGGTTTTTCAGGAAATCAGATTTTTGGGAGATAATGATGTCGGATCCATCAATTCAAATTGGGAAAGTGTTAAAACGGGTCAGGTTTGAACAGGATTTGACCCTGGAGGAAGCCTCCCGGTTGACGGGTGTCAGCAAAACCATGTTGGGACAGATAGAACGGGGAGAATCCAACCCTACGGTATCTGTTTTGTGGAAGATTGCAAGTGGGTTACGGGTCTCTTTTACAGAACTTCTGGCACAAAATGATGGGGAATGCGATTATGTTGATATCAAGACCATAGAGCCCATACTGGAATCTGAAGGAAAGATGAAGCTTTATGATGTATTTCCCTTTAATCCCATCATAGGATTTGAGTATTTTTATATTGAGCTGCTGCCGGGGGCGCATCACGTTTCAGAGCCCCATGCCAATGCAGTTAAGGAATTTGTTGTGGTAACACAGGGTGCCATGCGTATGAAAATTGGTGAATTGGAATATATCATAAAGGCACCAGCGGCCGTGGGCTTTGCCCCTGATAAAACTCATATTTACAGCAATCCTTTTAAAGAAAAAACCATTTTTCAAAATATCGTTAAATATTAAAATCACATATATTATACCAAGAAAAGGATTGTTTTTTATTATACTTGTACGCTATAACGTATAAAAAACCATAATAAAGAAAGGATAAAAATATGCTTACGGAAAGAATCAGGAAGGCAAAAGAGCACTATATCAATGCAAAACCGGCGATTTCAGTAGAAAGGGCAAGGTTATGGACAGAATCCCATAAGCGTACAGAGGGAAAATCTGTTGCCATCAGGAGGGCACAAGCATTGAAAGATACCTGTGCTGAACTTGTGGTAACGATTTTTGAAGGAGAGCTTATTGTTGGTGCGCCTGGAGAGTTCCGTAAATGCGGTATTTTGACACCGGAATTCTCATGGACCTGGGTGGATAAGGAGATGGACCATTTTTCTACCCGCGTACAAGACCCCTATGAAATGACAGATCAGCAGCGAACTTTTGTCCGAAAGGAAATTTTTCCCTATTGGCAGGGAAAATCCCTGGAAGAAGCCTTTTTGGCACGAATTCCTCAAGAAGCGGCCAGGGTGTGTGTGGATACCGGTATTGTGGATAATGATTCCAAGTGGCGCCAGGCTGTGGGGGAGATTACACCCGATTATGAAGATGTGCTGTTCAAAAAAGGATTTCAGGGTATTATCGCTGAGGCAAGGAAAAAATTAGACACACTTTCCCCTTCCAGTCCTGAAGATGCGAAAAAAATAGAGTTCTATGAATCCATTATCTTGACTTCTGAAGGGATTATTATACTGGCCAATCGCTATGCAGACAAAGCAGGGAAGATGGCAGAAAAGGAAGAGAATGTAAGGCAAAGACAAGAGCTGTTGGAGATTGCCTCCATTTGCAGCAAGGTTCCTGCCAATCCTCCCACGACATTTCAGGAGGCTTTACAGTTCATCTGGTTCGTACAATTGGGTGCTATTCTTTCGGAAAATCCCCTTGCATTGAATCCTGGTCGCTTTGATCAGTTCATGTATCCATACTATGTTCATGATATTAAAGAGGGCGTAAAGACCGAAGAGGACATTTTAGAATTAATTGAGTGCTATTGGCTGAAATTATCAGAATGGGTATGGACGATTTCTGCCAATACCGCAGATTTTTTCGCAGGGTATAATCAGTTCCAGAATCTGACGGTGGGAGGAAAGACCAGGGACGGGAAAGATGCCACCAATGAACTAAGCTACCTGTGTCTCAGGGCTACCGAGGAAGTCCAGACCCATCAGCCGGGGCTGTCGGTAAGAATTCATCAGGATTGTCCACAGGAATTTTTGGACCAGGTGACTCATCTGGTAAGCCTGGGAACGGGATTTCCTGCGATACACAATGATAGCGCAGGCTATCAGATGCTTTTGAATGCAGGGTATGAGCCTGAGGATGCCAGGGACTGGAATAATTGCGGTTGTGTGGTGCCTCATTTCAGAAAGACCTATGAATGGACGTCTGCGGTAAATATCAATTTTACGGCAGCCCTGGAATATGCATTACATCAAGGGATTAGCCGCATTACTGGAGAACAGATGGGGCTTGGCGAAAAGCCTGCCGGGGAATTTGAAACTTATGAAGAAGTGGAGAACGCTTTTATACGCCAATTTGATCATCTCATAGATCTGGGTGTGCAATCCACCATTCTCGCGCAACAGCTTCATAAGGAAATGGTACCAAGGCCATTTTTGTCCTCAACCCATGAATATTGTGTAAAAGAAGGCGTTGATCTGGTAAATGCCGGGTCAAAATATAATATTGGTCCGGTACTTACAGGGATTGGTCTGGCAGTGACAGCCAACAGCCTGGCAGCCATAAAAAAAATGGTTTTTGATGAAAAGGTTGTGGATATGGAGACGTTGACAGATGCCCTGGACAAGAATTGGGAAGGCTATGAAAAATTGCAGCAACTGGCCAGAGTGTCACCTAAATACGGTAATGATGATGATTTTGTTGATGATATCGCCCGCAGGATTGCCAATCATTATTATGAGAAGACCCATAGCTATACAGACATAAATGGAAATCACTTTTTATCCGCCTTTATGGGGATTTCCAACTATTTGCCCACAGGAAAGGTGGTGGGAGCCACACCCGATGGAAGAAAAGCTACCATGCCTTTATCAGAGGGGGTTTCTCCAGAAGCTGGAACGGATCAGTCCACTCCCCTGGCAGCCATGAGGTCAGCCGCAAAAATCAATCAGGATGTTCATTCTGGGGGAACATTACTCAACCTTCGCCTGAATCAGGACTTGGTACACACAAAGAGGGGACAGAGTAATCTTGGCGCAATGATTCAGTCTTTTTTTGCCCTTGGGGCATTTCATGTGCAATTTAATACTATTTCCACGGAAACATTGCTCAAGGCCCAGGAACATCCAGACGAGTACAAGGATTTACTGGTTCGGGTCGCTGGATATTCCACTCAATTTGTTAATTTATCCAAGGCTATGCAGGATGCCATCATCCTTAGAAATGCCCATGAGACCTTTTAAGGGCAGGCCATTCCGGGAATGAGGTGAGTATATGACAATCGCTGAAGGCTCTTTGATTGATATCCAGAATTTTTCCGTTAATGATGGCGATGGCATACGAACAGTAATATTTTTTGCCGGTTGCCGTTTACGATGTCTGTGGTGTTCCAATCCTGAGAGTTTCACCACTTCTAACAAAGTCATATACTCTGCCCGGAAATGCATTCACTGCGGTAATTGCCAAGCTGTCTGTATGTATGGGTGCGGGATAGACTTGAATGACGAAGAAAATCGCAGGAAATGCCGAAGTTGTGGCCGTTGTGTCGCGGTATGTCCTGTAGGCAGCAGGGAACAGCTTATCCATACCTACAATGTAAAAGAGGTCATGGAGGTCATTGAGAAACAAAAAATATTTTATCGCATGTCTGGAGGAGGAGTAACCTATTCCGGCGGCGAGGCCACAATGCAATCCTGTTTTCTTGAAGCATTGGTAACCGCCTGCTATGACAAGGCTATTCATCAAGCAATGGAAACTTCCGGGTATTTTGATTTTGAGCAAATCAAAGGAATTCTGGAAAAACTGGATGTGATTTTCATAGACATCAAGCATATGGACAGCCAGCGCCATAAATATTTCACAGGTGTGAAAAATCAGCTTATCCTGGAGAATATTGAGAAGTTGGGAAAGTTGTCGAAAACACTTATTATTAGAGTTCCTCTTATCATGGGCGTCAATGGAACAATAAAGAATATCATGGAAACGGCAAGATATGTTAGAACCTATGTTCCTGAACCCAAAATGGAATTGCTTTCCTATCATCAGTTTGGGCTGGATAAATATGAGGCCCTGGGTCTGCCCGTGCCCAGCAAGGCTTATCGTGCCCCAACTTTTGAGGAACTCAATGAATTTCAACAAGTAATACAAGAGCAGGGAGTAGAAGTTGTCAGCTATCGGTAATACGGTTTCCATAATTTTCTCCATGGTATTCTCACCATTTTTTTCATCAGATGGGCAGGTTGGATTCTGCGGCAAAAAAATGGTTTTGGAAAAAACAGGAATGAGCCTTATGCTTTCCAGGATCGGCTGAATATGCTCTGCAATTTTTGAAAGATCCGGTCCAGTATAAAACCCAGTATGCCGATGGCTATGATCATTGCCATGAGCTTATCGTACTCCATGGTGTCTCTGGCATCATTGATCAGGTAGCCCAATCCCGATGAGACACCTAAAAATTCTGCGGGTACCAATACGATCCATGCTACTCCTAAGGCCAGCCTCAGACTGGTCATCATATGGGGCACGGCATAGGGTACGATAATGGTCCGTATGATCTGAACATTATTGCCGCCCTGGTTTCTGGCCATTTTTATCCATTGGGGATTGATGTCCATAACACCGACTGCCGTGTTCAGTATGATAGGGCAAATGGTTGCCATTACAATCAAAAAATACACGGCTGACTCAAAGCTGGCAAAAATCAGCAGTGCAATGGGCATCCAGGACAGGGGGCTGATCATCCGTAAAAACTGGATGCCGGAATAGGAAAGGCCCCGCGCCATTGGGAAAAAACCCACAATCACGCCCGTGGGCAGACCTATGGTCGCAGCAATGGAAATCCCCAGAATGATCCGCCGCAGGCTGGCAAACACCGACAGCCAGAACCGTCCGTCTCCTGCGGCATCAATCAAGGCTGCCAGGGTGGGACCGGGTAAAAAGCCCCTGAACTGGGCGTACGCAGGGCAGGTAAAAAGAATCCAGGTTACCAATGCCCACAGACCGGCAAACAGCCCAAGGCCCGTTAATTCATATTTCCATCCCAGCCAGATGCGTGTGAAATATGGGTTCATGCCTGCCTGGAGAGCTTCTTGCTGGAAAAAAGGATTAGTTGATTTCAAGGATCTCTTCCCTGGTAAATGGGTTTCCAATTTCGTATTTGCAGAATCGTTTCATACCGCCGTTACTCTCAATCGCCCGGATGACAAAGCTGTCGTCCACCAGTTCCTGAACAGCCTTTCCTGAATCCAGTCCAGACAGAAATGCCGTGTTGCCTTCCACCAGGGTTTCTTTCATTTGATCCACGATAAATCGGGTCGCCGAAGGAAAAGGGTAGGGCTGGAAGCCGATTCTTTTCACATCCCATTCCGGGTGTATCAGTTTTTTTTTCGGCGTGGGCCCGAACACCCGTTTGAGGATCTCATGGGGGACAGGCAGATACCTTTCACCGTCCCTGCTGAGCAGGTGGGCGGTTTCTTCAGGGTTGTTCATGCACCATGCCTGGGCCCTGACAATGGCATTCATGGCCTTCTGGACGGTGGGGCTGCTTTCTTTGATCAATTTTTCATGGGTTACGATAACACAACAGGGATGGTTTTTCCATATATCTCCTGAATACCTCATAATTTTCGCTGAGAACTTTTCTTCAGACAGGGCGTTAAACGGATCTGCCACGATGAAGGCATCTATTTTTTTGGCAAGCAGAGCTGTTGGCATATCCGGGGGCGGCAAAATAAACAGATTAACCTCTTGATCGGTAAGGGAAGCGGACTGGGGGCGGATTACCGGAGTGAGTCCATGTGCCTTAAGCCCCATTTGCATGAGCAGGTTGTGCATGGAATACCATGAGGGTACGGCCACCTGTTTACCGCCAAGACCTGCGAAGCTGCTGATATGGGAATCGCCCCTTACCGTTACTGCGCTCCCGTTGGTGTGGTCCCAGGCCAGTATCTTTACCGGAGCCTTTTGTCTGAATCTCATCCATATCGGAATGGGAAACAGCATGTGGGTAAAATTGAATCTGCCGGCTAAAAACGATTCGGAAAGTACGTTCCATGATCGTACCATTACCGGGCGTTCTACTTTGAGACCTTCCTGGGCAAAATATCCCAGCCCGTGGGCCACCAGCAGGGGGGCGGCATCGGTAATGGGCAGGTAGCCAATCTTGAGGGGAGAGTGTTTGGAAAATCCAGTACCCGGAAAGATCAAAGGGGCTGCTACTGCCGCACCTGCAGCTTTTGCAGCAGTCTTCAGAAAGCTTCTGCGGGTAAGATCCAGGGGTTTCTTGGGCATTACATGATACTCCGTTTCATCTGATAGGCACTTTTAAACCGTTCCAGTATCTGGGCTCTCAATTCCTTAATTTCAGGATGGTGGTGTTCCCTGGGATATTCTGCATGAATTTCAATGATTTCTGTGGCCGTTGCCGGAGAACCTCCTAAAAGAACAATTTTGCTGCCCAGACGTACTGCTTCATCAATGTCGTGGGTAACAAAAATGGCTGTGAACTGCTCTGAAAGCCAAAGATTGATAAGTTCTTCCTGGATATGGGACTGGGTAAAGGTATCCAGAGAGGCAAAAGGTTCGTCCAGAAGCAGGGCAGACGGGTGTCCCACCAAAGCACGGGCCAGACAGACCCGCTGGGCCATGCCTGGGGATATTTCTGCTGGCTTATTTTCTGCGGCTCCGGCCAGCCCCATGATTTCAAGGAACTGGTTGACCCGGTAATCGAGATCCTGGGTGTCTTTTCTTAATTTGCAGCCATAGGCGACATTTTGCTGGACGCTGAGCCAGGGGAGCAACACCGGATTCTGAAAAATCATGGACCTGGAGGGGTGAATGCCGTTTACCTCTTCTCCATCCACACGGATGCTGCCTGATGTGGGCCGTTCAAGGCCGGCAATCAGGTTGAGAAGGGTGGTTTTTCCACAGCCGGATTCGCCCAGAAAGATAACGAAATCACCAGGGTTAATGACAAAGGAGATGTCCTTGAGGATGAGACGGGGCACCTCGCCTTTGCGCGAAAATGCTTTGCTCAGTTTTTCAATTTCTATTTTCAGCAATGTGTTTCCTTTATGAGTTTGCCAATTTCTCCAGTTCAGCTTCATCCATTCCAGTACATCTGCTGATAAGGGCAAGGTCAACTCCTTCGCTCAGCATTTTTTGTACCAATTCCATTCTGCCTTTCTCTATGCCTTTCTCTATGCCTTCCTCTCTTGCATCATCAAGAGCTGAATCATGATCCAGCTTCCATTTCATGCGGGCTTCATAGGCATCTACAAGTTCTTCATCCATGGTAAAGGAAAGATATGGGCCTTGTTCAAAATTGGATTTTCTTTTAACAAAATACGCATGTTTTCATCCTCCTGTGCCTGCCCTGCGTGTTTCAAAAAATACAGCCATTTTTTGAGTTCATTGTCCATATTATAATCAAGGAGTTTTGGAAGTTCAAGATAATGAATTGCCAGATGGTCAGTCAGGCAAAGTTCCGGGTCTTCAATGTCCCGGAGCATAAAGCAAAGATGATACCTGTCTTGTTGTGTAAACAGATTGAAATCCAGAATGTTAATACAGATGACCGGATACAGGTTCTTGTATTTTTCTCCCTGTGTGAGCTGGGAACTGTAGAGTCTTGCCCAATAATACAGGGAGCGGTTTTTGAAACTTTCATTGCCGGATGTCTGCACCTCAATATTAAAGATTTCCCCTGTTTCGGAAATCGCCTTGATATCCAGCACAGATTCCTTGTCAAAATATATCTTCTTCAAATTAAAGGGATTTTTTATCTCAAGGCTTGTAATCAGAGGCAGATCGCAATTTCTCTGGGTGGCATTGATAAAATCCTTGAGCAGGAAACTGTCCTCTTCCATGCCAAAAAGATATTTTATGAAAATATCAGAAGTTGGGTGTATGTATTTCATTTTCCTGCCTTATATTTGATATATTTATCTGAAATAATGTAATATATACTAAAAATTGATTCAATCCTGTTTTCACAGTCCAAATAATTATACATGCGGTTACCCTGGAATCATTATATTTTTCTTCCATGTACGTCCCCTATAATGGTGTTACGCACATTTTTCACAATTTCTTCCATTGGATGCTTGTCATCATGGCAAATGAAAACAGGCGGGTGGACAATTATATCAACGGTGCCGGAATGGAGCCGTAGGGAACCTTTTGCAATAATCCGGGAGGTATTTACGATGGTTACAGGCAGGATGGGCAGGTTGGATTCTGCGGCAAAGAAAAAGGCTCCCTTTTTAAACGGCAATACAAGGCCGTCTTCTGATCGGGTACCTTCCGGGAAGAAAACCATGGAATCAGATGGTTGCAGTCGGTTTTTACCAGCGTGCAGGGCTTGGACGGCAGCCGCGGTATTGTTCCTGTCAACGGAAATATAGCCAAGTTTTTTACAGGCCGTTCCGAATATGGGAATTTTTTCTAATTCCTTTTTCATAACCCATTTCAGGTTTAGCCCCAGGTATCCTTGAATTACAGGGATGTCAGCCAGGCTCTGATGATTGGCTACCACAACATAATTCTGGTCTGTATGATAGTTTTCCCTGCCGTGTACCCGTACCTGCATGGGAATTACCGCACAGCAAAGGCGCGCCCAGATAACGGGAACAAGATTGGCGACATCTTTTTTTCCCATTGCCCTTGCCGCAATACACGCATAGCTCGCCACCAGGGTATTTACAGCGATAAAAGGAAATGCTGCAAAAATTCTGTAAAAGGAAGATAATGTCTTTTTTACCTCACAGGGAATATCCTTAGCCTTAGGGTTCACTAGTACTGCCTTTATCAGTTTTCAGCGCCTTTTTTTTCATACCCAGAAGATCATATACCTGGGATTGGATGTTTTCTGCCAGATATTGGGGCATTATAAATCCGTCCTGGTTCATGGAGGAAACGGTCTTGAAAGGAGACTTCTCCGTAAATATTTCCAGAACAATTTCTGGGGATTCCTCTTTTGCCTCTTTCTTGTCTTTCAGGGAAATGGTCAGAACAGGGTGGCTGTTTTTTTGTATGTCTTTTCCCGGCTGATCCAGAAAGGATTCACAGCGAAGATCAGACAGGGAGGAAAGCATGGTTCCCAGGGCTTTTGCATGGGCAGGTGCTTTTCCGGCAGCGTCTTTCCAAACAAGAGCTTGATTTTCTTCGGATTTGGAGGCATCATTTTCTTCGGCACTTGCTGTAAATGTTTTTGTGCGGCCTTTTGTACTAAGTGTGACAGATGTAATGGAGGATGGGGAAAATTTCAGCACCTGTTTGCTGCGAAGTTCTTGAATGCTTTTTGAAAAAACAGGCCGCAGGTTTCCCTTTGCCTGGTATATGGGAGGGGTGTTTGCCAGCATGACAAAGGTGTGGTTAAAACTTGGGGCAGCCTTGCCAATGGTAAGATTTCGGATTTTTTTATCCTTTGCCCAGGCTGTTACACAAATGCCTGCCCCTGGAGAAAGTTCATAACGGCCCAGGTCTTTTTTTTCAGACACAAGGGCAAGGGGGCGAAACTGCTCCAACTGATCCAGAATATTGGTTACGGCAATGGTATCCGCCGGAAATTTCCGGTCTCCTAATGTCCAGCCATCCTTGGCTTTTTTCAGGGTAACAGGAGTCTTGTCTGTTCCGGTTATGGTAATCCGGTCAATTTCTTTGGCGGTTACAGG
>PDWJ01005434.1_pt1 | contig 10473 bp, 8 predicted proteins | sample 1430881 | NCBI WGS metagenome assembly PDWJ01 (sample SAMN01162460, study PRJNA174530) | Oral metagenome, whole genome shotgun sequencing project. | biome: Marine environment; feature: Marine mammal; material: Swab sample of the gingival sulcus; isolation source: swab sample of gingival sulcus... | reverse complement strand
AACAAAGTTAAAGGACATACACTAAACTCGGATTTATATTATGATGATGACGAAACTCAACGCTTAAATTCTCATGTTGGTGTTTCTTACGGTTTTTCAGATAAAAAGCTTAACCAAGAATTAGATTTGGAATATTTGCTCGGAGATTATAGAACTACAAAATTAAACTTTTCGATATTTAACAAAATTACTGATTTATTCAGAGGTTCAAATCAGTACAATAAATTTACTTCAACATTTTTAAGTTTAATTTCTAAATATGATTTTCGGGATTACTATTATAGAAAAGGAATGAAAGCAGGAATAATTGGCGAAGTTATTCCTCAACTTTCACTTGGATTTAATTTAGAAACCGTTAAAGATAAATCAGCTAAAAATAATTCAAATTTTTCGTTCTTCAACAGAGATGATGTTTATTCGGAGAACAAACAAATTTATGACGGAACAGTAAACTCTCTTGAGTTTCTCTTTCAATTGGATTTTAGAAATTTTATTGAAGACGGATTTTTCAGAAGAAGAATAACTCCGGTTAATAACATACTGTTTGAAGGTTCTTATAAAATCAGCAACAAAAATTTATTTAATAGTGATTTTGATTTTAATACTCTTAGCCTTTCAGCAAACGGAGGATTTCAAACTCTCGGTAATTGGACTGCTAAATTTCTTCTTAATAATATTTACTCAACCGGAAATATACCGATTCAGCATCTTTATGCTCTGCCGGGAAATATAAGTTCCTCAGGTAAAAATTTCTCGTTTAGAACGTTAAAAATCGGTGAAGTTTTTGGTGATAGAATTACAACATTATACTTAACACATAATTTCCAAGATGATTTATTCAGGTTTCTACAAATTCCTTTTATTAAAGATTTACAAATACAACTTTCTACTTATCTAAATATTGCTCTAAGCAGAATTACTCCTGAAAGCAAAAAACTTTTAACTAGAGATTATGTAGAATTTAAGAAACCATTCTACGAACTCGGCTTCAGTATTGGGCATGTACTGTTTCCATTAAGTTTTGAATTTACTTGGAAATTAAATTACAGAGGCAAAAATAATTTTGTTTTTGGAGTAAACACTATTGCTTTATAAAACTAAGTAAACTTGGGCAGTTTCATTTCAATAATCAAGCTATTATCTTTTTCACTCCCTATTTTGAAAGAACCGCCTGATAATTCCGTGAACTTAATAGCAAAAATCATAGGGAACGAAAGATTGTTATTCAATTCAATTAAATTAATATTTTGTAAATAAGAAATATCCAAATGGTTTGATGAAAAAAAGATTTCTACTTTAATATAATTGGAATCATTACTTTTGGAAGAAATTATTAGTTTGGAATCTTGGTTTGAAATTTTCATTAAAAATAAAAAAATGTTATTAAATATGGATTGAATTATTTCAAAATCCATTCTTACAAATTGGTTTTCTTCAATTTCCAATTCTGTTTTTATATCTTTCTTTAAGAATTTACTTTTGTAATTGTTTTCAGCTTCATATAAAACTTCAAACATATCTATTTTTTCTAAGGTTAATCTATTGTTATAATGTTCTAATTTAAGCCAATTGATAAAGTTTACAAGTAAGTTAAAAGAATCGTGAGTTTGTTTTCCTATTCTTTTAGTGAATTCTTTAATTTCTTCATTACTTAAATTTTCATCAAAATCATTAAGGATGTCGCTAAAACCTAAAATGCTTGTGAAAGAACCTCTTAAATCATGGCTCACCCTGGAAAAGAAATGATCTTGTTCCGATAGATACTTATTCATTTTAAACCTAAATATTTTTTTAATTTTTAGTACTTTAAAAATCTTTCGGAATAATAAATCTGTTTAATCTTATAACAATTATTACTAAGCAGTTTTTAATATCTTTCGGTTTTGATTTATTAGTCCCTGTAAAACGTAAAAAGAATGTAGTAAATTTAATAAAGAATGTTAAATTTTTTACATTTTAATTAATCTTGTAAAATTATTTAGTTCTAAGAAACTTTTAGTTCTTTTTGTTGTTATAGATGCAGATAATGAATTAAGGTAAAAATAAAAGGAGAATTAAAATGTCATTTAATTTAAATAAGTTAACTGTAAAAGCTCAGGAGGTTGTACAAAATGCTGTTGATATTGCTCAAAATTATAACAACCAAATTGTAGAACCGGAGCATATTTTTGCATCAATGTTACAAGAAAGCGGCAGTGTTGCAGAATCGATGGTACAAAAGACTGGCGCTAATGTAGCACAAATGAAAGTAAAACTTGGTGAGTTCTTAGAAAACTTACCTAAAGTAACGGGAGCGGGAATTGGAAATCAACAATTATCTGCAAACACGGCAAAGTTGTTTGATAAAGCCGCTTTGGAAGCAAAAAATCTAAAAGATGAATTCGTATCAACTGAACATCTTTTGCTTGCTTTAACGGAAGATGCTGGTAAAGTTGGAAATTTATTAAAGAGTAATAATGTTACTAAAAATATTATTCTTGCCGCTCTGAAAGATATAAGAGGAAATCAAAGAGTAACTTCGCAAAATGCAGAAGATACTTATCAATCATTAAAGAAATATGGTAGAGATTTAAACGAACTTGCCCGTTCGGGAAAGTTAGATCCCGTAATCGGTAGAGACGAAGAGATCAGAAGAGTACTTCAAGTTTTATCGAGAAGAACAAAAAATAATCCGGTTTTAATTGGTGAACCAGGAGTTGGTAAAACAGCAATTGCCGAAGGTCTTGCTCATAGAATAATTTCGGGAGATGTACCCGAAAATTTAAGAACAAAAACAATAGTAGCCTTAGACCTTGGTGCTCTTGTTGCAGGAGCTCAATATCGCGGGCAGTTTGAAGAAAGACTAAAAGCAATAATTAAAGAGGTTCAGGATTCCAACGGAGAAATAATATTATTTATTGATGAAATTCATCAATTGGTCGGTGCAGGAAAAACAAGTGGTGCAATGGATGCAGCTAATATTCTTAAACCTGCTCTTGCCCGCGGCGAGCTTCATGCAATTGGTGCAACTACTTTGGATGAATACAAAAAGAATATCGAAAAAGATGCAGCTCTTGAAAGAAGATTTCAACCCATTATTATTGCAGAGCCTTCGGAAGAAGATACCGTTTCTATTCTTCGCGGATTAAAGGAAAGATACGAAGTTCATCACGGTGTTAGAATAACCGATAATGCAATTGTTGCAGCAGTTCAACTTTCTAACAGATATATTACCGATAGATTTCTTCCGGATAAAGCAATTGATCTTGTAGATGAAGCTGCTTCAAAGTTAAGAATTGAAATTGACTCTATGCCTGAAGAGCTTGATACAATCGAAAGAAAAATTAAAACTCTTGAAATAGAACGTGCAGCTTTAAAGAGAGAAAAAGATGATGAATCGGTACTCCGCTTGGAGGAAATCAAAAAAGAATTAAGTAATCTTGAAGAAGAAAGAAATAAACTTAAATCTCATTGGAACTTGGAAAAAGAAAAAATTAAGTTAATCCAAAAACTTAAAAGTGATATTGAGAATGCAAAAACAGAAGCGGAAAAATATGAAAGGGAAGGTAACCTTGGTAAAGTGGCTGAGTTGAGATATGGTATTATTACCGATCTCGAAAAACAAATAAAAGTAGAAACGGAAAAATTAATTGAAATTCAAAAATCAACAAAAATGTTAAAAGAAGAAGTAGATTCTGAAGACGTTGCTGAAGTTGTAGCAAAATGGACAGGCATTCCTGTAAGCAAAATGTTGGAAAGTGAAAGAAGTAAGTTAGTTAGAATGGAAGATGAATTACATAAACGAGTTGTAGGACAAGAAGATGCTGTTGTTGCTGTATCAAATGCCATAAGAAGATCGCGAGCCGGTTTGCAAGATACAGCAAGACCAATCGGATCGTTTATTTTTATCGGAACTACTGGTGTTGGTAAAACAGAACTTGCAAGAGCACTTGCAGAATTTCTATTTAACGATGAACATGCTATGATTAGAATTGATATGTCGGAATATATGGAAAAACATTCCGTTTCCAGATTAGTCGGTGCACCTCCGGGATATGTCGGTTACGAAGAAGGCGGACAGCTTACAGAGGCCGTAAGACGAAAACCTTACTCGGTTGTATTGCTTGATGAAATTGAGAAAGCTCATCCTGATGTGTTCAACATTCTTCTTCAAGTTTTGGATGACGGAAGATTAACGGATAACCAAGGTAGAACTGTAGATTTTAAAAATACTATTATTATCATGACTTCGAATATTGGTTCACACTTATTCCAAGAAAAGCTGTATCAATTTAATGAAGATAATTATGAAGAAATTCTTTCCGAGCTGCGAGTTAAACTCAGTGATTTATTAAGACAAACAATCAGACCAGAATTTCTAAACAGAATTGACGAAGTGGTTTTATTCAAACCGTTATTGAGAAGTGAACTTAAAGAAATAATTGATATTCAATTAGAACGAGTTAAAAAATTATTAAACAATAAGAATTTAACAATTGAAATAAAAGACGAAGTTAAAGAATTTCTTTTATCACTTGGTGTTGATATAACTTACGGAGCGAGACCTTTGAAAAGAACAATTCAAAGGCATTTAATAAATCCGTTATCAACAGAAATTTTACTTAATAAATTTTATTCGGGTGATACAATTATTGCAAGTTATCCCGGTGACGGAAAAATAGTTTTTGATAAAAAATAAAATCTCGTAACGCAGATATTCTTGTCTGTGGCTTTTATCAAGAGAACAACCTAAAGTAATTTAGCTTTGTTCTTAGCTTTCAGTAATCTTGCTCAGGCTTTTAGTCTGAGCTAAGATTGCTAAATTAAAATGTAAATTAACTTTTGCATTTTGCTTTGTCATTTTGCCTCTTGATTTTTTACTTTTACATTATACTCTTGTTATTGCACTGTTAATTTTTCTCTCAAAATTTTATTTACCATTTGCGGATTAGCTTTCCCTTTTGTTTCTTTCATTACTTGTCCGACTAAAAAACCAATTACTTTTTCTTTACCCGATTTAAATTCTTCAACTTGCTTTGGATTATTATTGATTACATTATCAATTGCCGATTCTATTGCAGATGTGTCGGTAATTTGAATTAGATTTTTTTCTTTTACAATTACTTCAGGATTTTTATTTTCTTCCAACATAATTGGGAAAACATCTTTTGCAATTTTATTACTGATTTTATTGGAGTTTATAAGATTAATTAGTTTTCCTAAATTATTCGGTGAAATCGGGAAATCGGAAATATTAAGTTTTTGTTCATTTAATATTTTAGCAACATCGCCCATAACCCAATTACTTGCTGATTTAGTATCGTTAGTTTCTTTAAGAATTTCTTCGTAATAATCGGCAGTTTCTTTCTGCGATGTTAAAATTTCAGCATCGTACTCCGGTAAATTAAGTTCGTTTACAAATCTTTCTTTTCTAACTTTAGGAAGTTCAGGCATTGATGATAAAATCTCTCTTTTCCAAGTTTCATCAACAATTACTGGCATTAAATCGGGATCAGGAAAATATCTGTAATCGTGTGCTTCTTCTTTACCGCGCATCGGAGCAGCTTTATTTTGGTCGGCGTTCCAAAGTAGTGTTTGCTGAACAACTTTTTCTCCATCTTCGACCAAGTTTATTTGTCGGTCAATTTCATAATCAATTGCTTTCTGAACATTTCGAAATGAGTTCATATTTTTCACTTCTGTTCTTGTTCCCAACTCAATTGTTCCCTTTGGGCGAATAGAAATATTGGCATCGCACCTTAACGACCCTTCTTCCATATTTCCGTCACAAATTCCAAGATAAGTAATAATTTGTTTTAAGTTTGAAAGATATTGATATGCTTCTTCGCCGCTGTTTATATCGGGTTCACTTACAATTTCAATAAGCGGCACTCCACATCTATTTACATCAACCAAAGTATCAAATCCTTGATCGTGAATTGATTTGCCCGCATCTTCTTCCATGTGGATTCGTTTAATTCTTATTTTTTTAACATTTTCATTTGTTGTAATTTCAATAAATCCGTTCTCACAGATTGGCAATTCGAATTGAGAAATTTGATAACCTTTGGGAAGATCGGGATAAAAATAATTTTTTCTTGCGAATATTGATTTTTTGTTGATAGTACACTTAGTTGCCAATCCCATTAGTGTTGAGTATTCTACAACTTTTTTGTTCAGCACAGGTAAAACTCCGGGATGCCCTAAACAAACGGGACAAACATTACTGTTCGCGGGATTCCCGAATTTTGTTGAGCAACCACAAAATATTTTTGTATCCGTTAAAAGTTGTGCATGAACTTCGAGACCAATTACCGCTTCAAATTCCAATTTTTATCCTTTTATTTTTTTTGAATTATAAATATAAACATAAGTCATAAAATATTTTTAGAAGATTTTAAGACAAAGAAATTGCTTAATTTACACAATAACTCTTACACTCATCTGTTAAAGCAAATTATCACATCCTAATGATGGAAATGGAATTCCAAGTTGCGAACCTTACTTGCAACTGAATACCAATAATGAAAATTTTAACGATTTGAATAATAAGCATATAAAAATGTCTAACTCTTCTTAAACTTTACCCTTAAACACAACTAAAAAAGATATTACCCAAACCTTTATTTTACGTAAAAAAAATATATTAACACGTAAACGAAGAGGGGAAAATGGATAAAACTTACATTAAGCATAAAACAAAGCATAATTATACAAATGAAAAATTATGCTAAAGCCAATAAAACAAGTTTATCAAAACTTATAGAATCCTATTTGACTACATTAATACATAAAACAGTTCAAAAATTAGAGATTACACCATTGGTTGAAAGTTTGAGCGGGGTAATAGACTTGCCTTCCGATTTTAATGTGAAAGAAAGCTATTCGGAATATTTAATAGAAAAATATAAATGAGCAAGAGAATTTTTATAGATACGAATATTGTAATTGACCTTTTAGCGAAACGAAAAAAATTTTATTTTGAAGCTGCAAAATTATTTTCATTATCCGATAAGAAAAAATTTAAGTTGGTAATCTCATCTTTAACTTTTGGTTAATATAAATTTAGTCCCTCCTGAAAAAAAATGCTTTATAAGAAAAAAATAAATTACTAAATTATAAGAAAAAGAAAAGAATTATAACACGGTAAATTATTATAGTTAAAATAGACAACAACCAAGGGATAAAGTACTTTTCAAGATAACAAAAATTATCAATGTTAACACCAAAGATTTACTGAAAGAAGAATAATGAATAAAGAAAGCCAAATAGAAAAACAATTGATAGAACAACTTAAAGGATTGAAATATATTCATCGTCATGATATTGTTGATCGAAAAACACTTGAGCAAAATTTCAAATCTAAATTTGAATCCTTAAATCGTGTTCATCTTTCGGATAGTGAATTTTTGCGATTGAGAGAGGAAGTTATAACCAATGATGTTTTTGAAGCTTCTACAAAATTGCGTGAGAGACAATATTTTCAACGAGAAGATGGAACCCCACTACACTATACACTAGTAAATATAAAAGACTGGTGTAAAAATGAGTTTGAAGTCATAAATCAATTGCGTATTAATACAGAAAATAGTTATCAACGCTATGATGTTATTTTGCTTATTAACGGCTTACCTATCGTGCAAATAGAATTAAAAAAGTTGGATGTTTCGCCAAGAAAAGCAATGCAACAGATTGTAGATTATAAAAACGAATCAGGTAATGGTTACAGCAATACCCTGCTTTGTTTTATGCAATTGTTTATTGTAAGCAACAGAACCAATACATTTTATTTTGCAAATAATGTAAAACAACATTTTCAATTTAATGCCGATGAACAATTCCTGCCCATTTATCATTTAGCAGATAGAGAAAATAATAAAATTAAACACCTAAAAGATTTTACAGATACATTTCTGAAAAAATGTACTCTTGGCGAAATGATTAGCAAGTATATGGTATTGGTGAAAAGTGAGCATAAAATACTCGTGATGCGACCATATCAAATTTATGCTGTTAAAGCTATTGATGAATGCGTGCAACAAAACAGAAGCAACGGCTATATATGGCACACAACAGGAAGCGGTAAAACACTAACCTCGTTTAAAGCATCTGTACTTTTAAAAGACAATCCTGATATTGAAAAATGTTTGTTTGTAGTTGATCGTAAAGACCTTGACAAACAAACTCGCGAAGAGTTTAATAAGTTTCAAGAAGGGTGTGTAGAAGAAAATACCAACACCGAAGTTTTAGTAAGAAGATTACTTTCTACCGATTATGCCGACAAAGTCATTGTTACTACTATTCAAAAATTAGGATTGGCATTAGATGAAACCAATAAAAAATAATTATAAAGAGCGGTTAAAGTCTTTAAGTTCTAAGCGTATGGTATTTATTTTTGATGAATGTCACCGTTCGCAATTTGGCGAGAATCACAAAGCTATTAAAGAATTTTTTCCAAATGCACAATTGTTTGGCTTTACGGGAACACCTATTTTTGAAGACAATGCCACTTATAGAATTAGAGAAGAACAATATGCCTCTTACAAAACCACAGAAGATGTTTTTGAAAAGCAATTGCATGCTTATACCATTTCCAATGCCATAGAAGATAAAAATGTATTAAAATTTCATATTGATTACTTCAAAGGCGAAGGTGCAATACATGTTAACCCTGGTGAATACATTACGCAGCAAGCAGTGGCAGAAGCTATCTTAAACAAACACAATGTAGCTACTAATTCCAGAAAATTCAATGCGGTTTTGGCAACGTCTTCTATTAATAATGCCATAGAGTATTATCACCTTTTCAAAGATTTACAACAAAAGAAACTAGCAGAAAATCCTGATTTTGTCCCTTTAAATATAGCGTGTGTGTTTTCCCCACCTGCTCAATTAATTTCAAAAGAAGGCGACCGTCAAAGTCAGAAAAATGCAGCAGATATTAAACAACTTCAAGAGGATTTAGCCCAAGAAAAAGAGGACAATAAAAAAAATCCCGAAGAGAAGAAAAAAGCTTTAATTAAAATTATTGCTGATTACAACAAGCAATATGGTACAAATCATAGTATCAACGAATTTGATTTGTACTATCAAGATGTGCAACAACGCATCAAAGACCAAAAGTATAGCAACAAAGATGTACTACACAAAGATAAAATAGACTTGACCATAGTGGTAGATATGTTGCTTACAGGTTTTGACAGTAAATATTTGAATACGCTTTATGTAGATAAAAACTTAAAACATCACGGATTGATTCAAGCATTTTCGCGAACCAATCGTGTATTAAACGATACCAAACCTTATGGTAATATTCTAGATTTTCGTTCGCAGAAAGAAGCTGTCAACGATGCAATTATACTCTTTTCCGGAAAAGATAAAGCTAAAGCCAAAGAAATTTGGTTGGTTGACCCTGCTCCTGTTATGATTGATAAATACAAAGAAGCCGTAGAGAAGTTAGATGAATTTATGCAAGAGCAAAATGTGGTAAATGAACCCCAAGCGGTTTATAACCTAAAAGGTGACGCAGCACGAATTGCTTTTGTAAAAAACTTTAAGGAGGTACAACGCCTTAAAACACAACTTGACCAATACACTGATTTAGACGAAGAACAACTAAAGCAAATAGAAGCTATTTTACCATTAGATACTTTGCAAGAGTTTCGTAGTTCGTATATAGAAACCGCTAAGCAGTTACGAACAATTCAACAAGAAGAAGGCGATAATACACCTGATAATATTCAGCAGTTGGATTTTGAATTTGTACTATTTGCTTCTGCTATTATTGATTATGATTACATAATGAAATTAACGGCAGAAAATATGGGGCAAAAACCGAGTAAGCAAAAGATGACCAAAGAGCAAATAAAATCTTTGATAAAATCTAACTCTAATTTGATGGATGAAGAGGAAGATTTAACAGAATTTATTGAAAATTTAGATTGGACAAAAGGCTATAGTAAAGATGAATTAGACCATATGTTCAATGCTTTTAAAGATAATAAATACAACAAAGAAATAGCCTCAATTGCTCAAAAAAATGGTTTACAAACAGAAGTCTTAAAAACCTTTGTACAAGACATCATAAATCGTATGATTTTTGACGGCGAAAAATTAACAGATTTATTAGAACCTTTAGATTTAGGTTGGAAAGACCGCCGAAACAAAGAATTAGAATTAATGAAAGATTTGGTGCCACAATTAAAGAAGTTGGCACAAGGTCGTGAAATTTCAGGATTATCAGCGTATGAACATAAATAGTTGTATTGGCTGATAAAGAGTTACATCAACTGGTCGCAAATTGCGACCTCAAACAAAGAAGAAAAATTATGAATAGCGAAATTAGTTTGTATCAAAGCAATGAGTTATCCGAACGCATTGAGGTAAAGATTGAGGATGAAACAGTTTGGTTATCACAAGCACAAATGGCAATACTATTCAATCAGACCAAGCAAAATATAAGTTTACATATTAATAACTGTTTTAAAGAAGGGG
>PDWJ01005433.1_pt1 | contig 10476 bp, 9 predicted proteins | sample 1430881 | NCBI WGS metagenome assembly PDWJ01 (sample SAMN01162460, study PRJNA174530) | Oral metagenome, whole genome shotgun sequencing project. | biome: Marine environment; feature: Marine mammal; material: Swab sample of the gingival sulcus; isolation source: swab sample of gingival sulcus... | reverse complement strand
GAAGTCCCCGCGCCGCTCGACCAGATCGGTCCGGGTGTATGCCGCTGCCACGAGCGCCTCGACGACGTCCTCGAGGTTGTGCTCGTCTCCCGTCTTGAGAGAGACGGGTGCCAGGTCTCCGAGACGCCGCGCCAATGGCTGGAGCACCGAACGTATGGGCGCGACGACGAACCGCAACGGACCATGAGCCGGATCGGTGGCATCAGGATGGGCAAGGCGGCGCAGCACTCCCAACCGACGGCCGACGGTATCCGAGCGGGGGCTGAGCCGCTCGTGCGGAAGGGTCTCCCAGCTCGGGAAGATGGCCACCTGCTCCGGTCCGACGAGCCAGGACAAGGCACCGTGCAGAACCTCGGCGACCCGAGTAGTGGGCGTGACAACGAGCGACACGCCCTCACCCTGCCACTGCGCCACGACGACGGGTGTAGCCCCGGCGACTGCCTCGACCTCCCCCCTGAGCCCCGCTGTTGGGTCAGCCAGTCGAGGCAATCTAGCCCCCCACGTCGAACCGGCGACGGTCATCGGAGTCCTTTCCGCGGGAGCCTCGACATATGCCTGGCGCGGTTCCGATGCACCCCTTGACCTCGGGCACCGAACACCCAACCCGACCTCGAACGTACACGTGCCGACCACAGACACCCCTTCCACAGAGTAGGCGCTGCGTAGACCCCATGAAACCGCGCACGCTCGAGACGGGTTCCTTGACGCAAGCCCGGGACTGACGGGTTACGCTGCTGCACGTGGGGCAAAGCACTCTTGCGGCTCAGCCACCCGGATGGAGCCGCCGCCAAGTACTTGTGGCCCTCGGGGGGGTGGCGGTCGCACTGCCGTTGTCGGCATGCACATCCGATGGTGAACAGTACGGCCTCTCCCACTGGCGAACTGACCGCGGCGAGCGCTACTTCGTGGCGCACCGCGGATCTGGTGACGTCTTTCCCGAACACAGCCTTGAAGCCTATGAAGGCGCGATCGGCTTTGGAGCCAAGGCCCTCGAGATCTCGGTTGTGCAGACGAGCGACGGAGTGCTTATCTGCCAGCACGACCTCAGCTTTGATCGCACGACCAATCTCAAGGGTCTCGTCAAGGCCCAGCCCTCGAGTGTGCTCCTCGATGGGCGGATCGACATCCCGTGGCTAGGCCCGAAGTGGCAAGACGAAGGACGGCCACGCATCCCACGCCTGGACAATGTGCTCCGCAAGATCGGCAAGCGCGCGGTGTTGTTCATCGAGCCCAAGGACGACGGAGCCTTCCCGGGCATCATGCGCCTGGTCAAGGAGCAAGAGCTGCAGAGCTCGGTGATGCTCAAGCTGCACCACCGGACTCAACGGATCCCGGAGGTCCGAAAAGCCGGCATGTCTGTGTTCTGCTACATCGGAGACGCCGACGAGTTGGTCGAGCCCCTCATCTCCCAAGTAGCCGAGAAGCTCGACCCAGAGCGCGATGTCCTCGCGGTACCGGCCTTCGACGACATCGACCCTATCTCTGACGACAAGCTGCAGTTGGCCCTCGACACCGGCCTACCAGTCTGGGTTTTCCCGGTTCATCGACGCTGGCAGGCCGAGCACTTCCACAGCCGCGGGGTACACGGGATCATCACCTCGAGTTTCGGCTACGTCTCCCGGTCGGTGCTTCCAGTCCGCAGCCCGGGTTGGGGAACCGGAGGGATCAGCGGCGGCCAGATGACTCGTTTCCCGGACTCTGGAGCCTATGCCCTCGAATGGCCAGAGCCCGGCGTGATAACACTCGCGGCCCAGCGTCGTCAGGCGTTTCTCACACTCGGCGATCTGGCACCACTGGAGCATGCAACCGGGCCCTATTCAGTGTCCTTGGAGATCCGGGTCGACAAGCCACCGACTGACGTCTTGTCCAACTTCACTTTATGCTTCGGTCACGACACCGATAAGTACTACAAGCACCGCCAGGGCACCCAGAACGGCTACCACGCGATCCTGCGTATGGACGGGACGCTGGAGATACGAGTCCACGAGGCCGGGTCCGACGGCGGCGAGGAGATCGCCAAGACGATTCCGGGGCCACTGCTCACGGTCGGCACCTGGATCCCGCTGCAGCTGGATGTCGATACCGAACACATCACATGGACACGGCAAGACTCAGGCGCCACCACGACCGGTAAGCACTCGAAGTATCGAGGGGACTACATCCACATAGGACGCTCCGCGATCGACGGAAAGATCTCGGTCCGCGACCTGAAAGTGTCCTAACCCGGCCGGCAGCAGTCCGAGGCCCGGTGCGGACTGGCTGCGCAGGCAGCCGACAATGGCCGAATCGCGGATGTCGCCTCCCGACGGACGATCACTCGCTATCGTTGGGTCATGCGTAGTTCACCAGGACGGCCCAAGGTCGCCATCGTGGGACGCAGACACCACAAGGGGGTGCCTCCCTACCTGAGGCACTCCTAAGATTGCCTCAGCTGCCGAAAGGGCTTCAAGTTGAACGAATCGATGGCATCGATGCAGCCTTCGTGGACGCCGCGCGCAGCCCGCGCGGCTTTGCGTGCTGCTCAGAAACCTCCGCACGGCACGGCGGCATACTCTCGTTTCGTCAACCGACCGCTGGGCCGGATTCTGGCCTCCTACGCGACATCGCTCGGCCTGACCCCAAACCAGGTGTCGGGACTGAGCGCTCTCTGTTCCTTCGCCGCAATCGGCATCATCCTGGCTGTCCAGCCGCACTTGTGGGTCGGACCTGTCGTAGCAGCGCTGCTGGTGCTCGGCTACGCCTTGGACTCAGCGGATGGGCAAGTGGCCCGGCTGACCGGACTGGGCTCGCCGTTCGGTGAATGGCTCGACCACATGATCGACTGCACCAAGATCAACGCACTGCACGTGGCCACCGCGATCCACGTGTTCCGCTTCTCCGGACTCGACGACTGGGCGCCTCTCGTACCACTCGTGTACGTGGTGGTGGCCAACGTGCTCTTCTTCGGCATGATCCTCACTGACCAGCTCCGCCGGAACACCGGTCAGGATCCCATGGCCAAGACCGGATCGCTATCGATCGTGCGTGCCATCGCAATCCTGCCGAGCGACTTCGGCGCGTTGTGCCTGGTCTACGTCCTGCTCCCCTGGCCCATCGCCTTCCTCAGCGTGTATGGACTCATGCTAGCTGGCGTGGCCGTGCTGCTCCTGGGGGCCCTAGCCAAGTGGGTGCGTGAGTTGCACGCAGTTCCGAGAAAGGCATCGTGAGAATGAGTACGTCCGAGTCGACGCTCCCCGTACGTGGCTATGTTCCTGGGGTTTTCGACATGTTCCACGTAGGGCACCTGAATATCATCCGAGCCGCCCGGCAAGAATGCGATTACCTCATTGCCGGAGTCGTATCCGACGAGGTCGTCGAGCGAGTCAAGGGTCGGCCCCCGATAGTGCCGTTGGCTGAGCGGATGGAGATCCTCGGGGCGCTGCGCCATGTCGATCAGGTCGTCGTCGATGACTATGCCGACAAGTTCGACGCGTGGCGCCACGTGCACTACGACGTCATCTTCAAGGGAGACGACTGGCGAGGCACGCCCAAGGGAATCAAACTCGAGCACGATCTAGCTGCGGTCGGCGCCCGAATCCACTACTTCCCCTACACCCGGCACACTTCGAGTTCAGTTCTGCGCCAAGCGCTCGACGACCTGGTCCGTCCAACAACCTGGCCCCCGGAGTGGGCCGCGGTCATCGCGGCGGCGTCCGATGCCGAACTGCAAGCTCGCCTCGAGCACACCTCAACCGGCCCGGCATGAGCGAAGCGGGCACGGTCCGTATCCTCGGCACCCACGGGGTACCAGCGGCATACGGAGGATTCGAGACGGCAGCCGAGAACGTCGGCCTGCACCTGCACACCAAAGGCTGGCGGGTTTTGGTCTATTGCCAGGTACCCGGCAGCGGCCCGATCACCACCGACACCTGGAAGGGGCTAGAGCGCGTCCTTGTTCCAGAGCGACGCGAGGGCTGGCTCGGCACCGCTTCGTTCGACCTCACCTGTGTCAAGCATGTGCTGGCCGAGTTCACACCCGGTGACGTCTGCCTCACCTTCGGCTACAACACGGGTGTCCTCAACGTCGCCCAGCGGCTGCGCGGCATACCCAATGTGATCAACATGGACGGCATGGAGTGGACCCGGCGCCGCTGGGGATTGCTGCGGCAAGCAATCCTCCTGGGCAACGAGCGGTTCGCTGGCGCGGTGGGTTCGGTCCTCATCGCCGACCATCCACACATCGCGCGCTACCTCCGACGCCACTTCGGATCCCGCCGAGTCCAGACCATTGCCTACGGCGGGTATGCCGTGTCCGATGCCCCGGTCGTCCCCGTCGAGGAGCTCGGCCTGGAACCAGGGCGATACGCCACAGTGATCTGCCGGCCGATCCCGGAGAACTCCGTCGTCGAGATCGTCTCAGCATGGTCCCGTAGCCGCCGCGGGCTGCCGCTGGTCGTACTCGGGAGCTTCACTGACGCCGATCCGTACCATCGCAGGGTAATTGCGGCGGCAGGCGAAGAAGTCATCTTCCCTGGCGCCATCTACGATCCGGAACGAGTGAGCGCGCTGCGATTCCACAGCAAGCTCTATCTCCACGGCCACACGGTAGGAGGAACTAACCCGTCGCTCGTCGAGGCGATGGCGGCAGGCAACCCCGTGATCGCTCAGAACAACGTCTACAACCGCTTTGTCGCCGGCGCAGGCAACCGCTACTTCGACGGCGCCCAGGATCTGGCCGATCTACTCGACCTCGTCGTGGACGACGACGGGGCACTACGCACGATGAGCGATTCCAGTCGTCGGCGCTTCCAGGCGGAATACACATGGGAGCACATCGGAAACCTCTACGAGACCGCACTGGTGACTGCTGCGGCCAAAAGGGATAGGAAGTGACGAGATGATCTCGCTGACCCTCGTCGGACTGGGGAAGATGGGGCTGTCGCATCTGGCGATGATTCGCCCTCACCCCGACGTCGACGTCGTCGGCATCTGCGACTCGGCCGGCTACCTGCTCGACGTGCTCGGCAAGTACACGGGCGTAGCAACTTTCACCGATTATGAGAGGATGCTGGAGTCCACCCGACCGGATGCCGTCATCATCGCGACCCCCTCGGCATTGCATGCGTCAATGGTCCGGGCCGCGATCGAACGTGACATTCACGTCTTCTGTGAGAAGCCACTCTTCCTGGACCCGGCCGACGGGATCGAGTTGACCCACCTCGCAGACAGTCGTGGCCTTGTGACTCAGGTGGGATATCACAACAAATTCGTGGGAGCCTTTCAGGAGGTCAAACGGCTCGTCGATCTGGGGGCCATCGGACAAGTGAACACCGTCCACGCCGAGGCTTACGGGCCCGTCGTGCTCAAGCCGACCGGCAAAACTTGGCGCAGCAAGCGGACGACTGGCGGCGGCTGCCTGTACGACTATGCCGCGCACCCGCTCGACCTGCTCACGTGGTATCTGGGCAAACCGGAAGCGGTCGGCGGCAGCCGGCTGACAAGCATCTTCTCCGCCGAGATCGATGACGCTGCCATGTCAACGCTGTACTATCCGCAGGGGGTCACCGCGCAGCTGACAACGAACTGGTCAGACGAGTCGCAGCGCAAGATGACGACGAAGGTCAGCCTCTGGGGCACCGGCGGGCACATTCATGCTGACCGTCAGGAGGTCCAGGTCTATCTGCGCGGTACCGACCCTGTGCCGGAAGGCTACCGGGTCGGCTGGACGGTCAAGTACACGACCGAACTCACCGAGTCCCCGTGGTTCTACCTGCGCGGCGAAGAGTACAGCCACCAACTGGACACCTTTATCCGCCGCGTACAGGAGCGTCAGCTGGATGGACCCAACGCGTTTGCTTCGGCCTCGGTGACCGATCAGGTCATCGCCATGATCATCCGGGATGCTCAGCGCGGCCCGACCGTCGGGAAGATCACGGATGCGAACGGTGCAGACTCTCCGTCTGCGTCATTGGGAGTAGGACGCGTGCCACTGGGCCGAGGTCGTGGCCGGGGCCGACGCCTTGTACGACGGATCCGCGAAGCGGTGAGTACGGTCATCAGCCGCGTGCGAGAAACCCGAAGGGAGAGGCAATGACCACGACCACCGGGCCGGACGCCTCGGGTGCGGCAGACCGGCCAGCACACGTAAGGATGCACACTATGGACCGCCTGTTGTTCGGCGACAACCAGTTCTTCGGCATTAACCATATGTCCGAGGAGAAAGCCCGCGCCCAGCAGATACGCTTTCAGGATCTCGACGCGATCCTGGCAGTCCTCGACTCGGCCTACGACAACGGAGTGCGCACCTTCATGTGCACTACCCACGACCGGGTAGCTGAGATCTGCGACATCGCCCGTTCCCAACCGCAGCGGTACGCGGACATGCGCTTCTACCCCTCTATGCCGTATGCCCACAAGTACGCGAACGCGGTCACCGAGGAGGGGTTCCTCGGAGCAATCCGCAAGTTCCTGCCCGACGAAGGACTGGTCAACGCGGCGCTCCGGGGTACCCGGTCCTTGGCGTCCAAGGACGTCGAAGGCATAGCGACCCTGCTCATCGATGCCGAGTTGAAGATGTTCAAAGGCCTGCAAACGCCGGTCGTATGGATGCAGAACGTCGTCGTCGACCTCCTGCTGGGCTTGGGCTTCGATGAAGCTCTACGCATCTTCCACGACCACGTGCGATCCCGCCACGGCGCCGAGCCCGCATACATCACGATGAATCTGCCGCGATTGTTGGATGCCTTGGACCGACTAGGCATCGAGAACCCGATCGTCTGCTCGAACATCAATAAGATCGGCTTCCGAATGTCCGGCGGCGTCTCGGCATATCTCGACACACTCGACAAACGGCCCTTCCGAGCCGTGGCGATGTCGGTGTTCGCCTCCGGAGCGATCCCACCCCGTGAGGCAATCGAATGGGTTTGCCAGCTACCCAATGTCGAGTCCATCGTGTTCGGTGCCTCAAGTCCAGCTCACATTGCGTCAACACGGCGGCTCGTGGACGAATCATGGCCCTCGGAGCACGCGCACCGATGATTGGGGTGGGACGATGACGATTCAGGCCTACCTCCGGGTCATGCGCCGGCACTGGCTGGCGCTGCTGGCTTGCACCGCGCTAGGACTGATCGGGGCAGTCGCACTCACTGCGGTGATGCCCAAGGTCTATGTGGCAACGACGACCCAGTTCGTCCGGGGGATTCCCAGCACTGGCACCTCCGCATATCAGTCGGCGCAGATGGCAATCAGCCGGGCTGGGTCATACAGCGTCTTGATCGGTAACCCAGACGTCCTCGCCGGAATAGTCAGCGACCTCAATCTCAACCTGACTCCGGGCGAGGTATATTCTCGACTTTCGGTGACCAACCCTACCGACACCGCCCTCATCAACGTGACTGCGCGAGGACGCACCGCTGACGAGGCTCAGGCGCTCTCGATCGCAGCGGCGGACAACCTCGCCCGGCTGATCATCCGCTTGGAGTCTGCGAACATAGCCGGTGGCGAGTCTCTGATTGACATTCAGACTGCCGTCCCGGCGCTAAAACCCACTTCGCCGGCTTCACCGCGTCTGGTACTCAACGTGGCGGTCGGAATCACGCTCGGCCTGGCCGTCGGGTCCACCGTTGCCTTAGCATTGGACTCACGACAAGGCAGCTCACGTCCCCAGCCACGACCAACCAAGGGTGCGGGTGAACGCGGCGGCACTGATCGCCATCCGGGTCGCCGCAGCGCCAGCGCTGCCGAGAACTCATCGACGACCGATGACGAGCTTGCCTCGGTCCACACTCCTGGTGAAACCGACGTCGAGGCGCCGACCGCCCCGTTGGCCCCAGACTGAGGTTAAGGTGTCCTCCCACACGAGCCGGCCAACGGCGGATGTAGACCCGACATTCAAGGACCTGATTGCGTTACCCGGGACCTTGGCCCGGCGGATCACCGGCGCTCACCTCGTCTGGGCTCTCCTCGTAGCAGCCACTCTGCCGTGGCGTCGCGGCATCTACTACGAAGGTGGCGCCGACGCGGTTGTGCTCGCCAAGGCAGGACTAAGCCTACTGGCGCTGTTGATTGCCATTCACATCGCCAATGGAGCACACCGGATCCTCGGCGTGCCGGCGTCACCGCTGTTGATCATCGCGGGATACCTCACCGTGACCGTGATCGGCGGCTTCGCCCATGGCACTTTGATACCGGCCGCGGTCGTCGCGATCCGGATGGCCATCGTCACCGTCACTGTCGTGTTCCTGTTCACGCGCTACTCGCCCATGGAGATCACGCGGTCGCTGGTGCACGTTCTCGGGTTGGCTCTTGCTGCCGGAACCCTGACTGGATTGCCCTCGATTGCGCAAGGTCGACTGGCCGGAGCTATGCCACCGTTACATCCGAACGTCGTCGGCTTCTTTGCAGCAGTATGCTTCCTCTGGGTCTTCCGGCGAATGCTGCAGGCCCACGAGTCGACCATGGACATAGTGTTCGCGCTTGTATCGATCGGCATCGTCGTGCTGTCCGGCTCTCGGGCCAGTCTCGCTGCCCTTGTCGTTGCCACCGTAGCTATGACCCTAAGGGCGAGTCGCTTGAATCGCCGCACTATTGTTCTTGTCTCCTTGTCGGTTCCCGTGCTGACCTACGTGGTCGTCGGCACTGACCTGCTCTCCTCAGTGTTCTTACGTGGTGGCGAGCGCGGAGTGGCCACACTGAGCAACCGGACCGTTGCCTGGGATGCAGCGCTCAACTCCGACCACGATCCGTGGGAGACGTGGTTCGGTGCCGGTCTGGCCCAGAAGAAGATCGAGGTCCCTGGTCAATGGTGGCAGACCCAGCTTCTCGACAGCAGTTGGGTCTCCGCGCTCGTCCAGGGAGGTTTGATCGGCATCGCGCTCGTGCTCGCACTCACCGTCGCGACCGTGTGGCGAGCGCTCATCTCCCCGCCCTCCATGGGCGCGCTTTGGTTCGGCTTGGTCGTGTTCGTGAGTGGCAGGGCAATCCTTGAGAGTGGGCTGTTCGATAGCAGTATCACGTTCATGGTCTTCCTGGTGACGGCACTGGGCTGTCGGCTCAAACCGCTTGAGATCGAGCGTCTGGAAATCCCGTCTGATGCCGATGCCTACCCAGCAGAGCCGACGGCGACACGTTCGATCGCAGCAACCACATCGTCCTGAAATCGTGAGGGCGCATATCGACTGGCTGCGAACCGTGAGTCTCTTAGGGCACACTCGCGCATTTGGGGCCAGTCGGCGATGATGCCACGGACTGCGCGAGCCACGGCCGCCGGATCACCAGCAGGCACGGCAACTGCCGCAGTTAGCCCCTCGCGGGCCTCACGCAGGCCAGTGTGGTCGCTAGCCACGACCGGGCGAGCAGCCAAGACCGCCTCGATGACGGTATTACCAAAGGGCTCATCCGTTATTGATGGCACCAAAGCGATATCGGCGTTCGTCAGCCAGGGCCAGACCTGAGTCTGAAACCCGGCGAAAGTGCAGCACTGCTGGAGAGACTCTGATTCGACCAGCTCTCGCAGTTGCTGCTCGTACCACTCATAGCCGGGAAAAACGGCACCGACGAGGGTAAGACTGGCCGGGAGGCCGCCGACGCGCAACTCTGCCAACGCCCGGATCGCCACATCGACCCCCTTTCGCGGCGACAAGCGCCCCAAGTACACGAGTCGGACACCATCATCAAGGTGTTCGCGCGCAGGCTGCATACGGTCCGGCCCGGACACCCCGTTTCTGATCACCATACTCGGTCGATTGCGTCCCAAACCCTGTGCGCCAACCCCTTTGCTAGCCTGGCTGTTATAGATGATGAGATCAACCAGTGCGGTAGGAGCGTTGAGTCCCCAACGGGCCACTGCGGGAGCCCCAGCTTCGGCTTCGTGCACGTGAAGCACAACGGGAACCCGGGCAAGGCGTGCCAATGCTGACCAAACCGGGATGGTGAGCGTGTTGACGTATAAGACGTCAGGGTTAACTCGGCGAATTAGCTTTCGCATCTTCGGTAGCCCGGATCCGACATCTCGAATCAGCGCCAAGAAACCGGCCGGTCGGAGATTGGCCTTGCGGACAACTGGTGCAGGACACTCCTGCAGTTCGGCGCCAGCTGCCTGCAGCTCGGACAGCAACGGGCCCGCCTGCGAATACGTGACTACCACTCGGTGACCACGACCGCGCAGCCCTCGCACAACCTCCAACATCATCCGGTCCGAACCGTAGAGGTCAGCCGATGGGTTGGCTACCAGGACGGTGAGCCGAGCACCTGACCGGTCTTGCCGCTCTTGGTTCGAATCAACATCCTGAGGCACTGGCTTTGAACCGTTCACTCGAACACTCTAGGGCGCAGACCCGTCCGGTCACCACTTGCCTAGATGTGTCGACATAGATGGACCGATCCAGCGGGACTCGGGTATGACACCTCCCGGCGTGTCCGGAGGCTCCCATTGTTGGGAGGATCTGGAGCATGGCAAGACCGAGCAAGTATCCCGAGGAGCTTCGGGACCGGGCGGTG
>PDWJ01006495.1_pt1 | contig 10478 bp, 12 predicted proteins | sample 1430881 | NCBI WGS metagenome assembly PDWJ01 (sample SAMN01162460, study PRJNA174530) | Oral metagenome, whole genome shotgun sequencing project. | biome: Marine environment; feature: Marine mammal; material: Swab sample of the gingival sulcus; isolation source: swab sample of gingival sulcus... | reverse complement strand
ATGATGATGACCGTTTTCATGCGATTCTCTCCTCAAGTCGGCTTCCGGTGGGCCGATATCCCACACGGGTTCGAGGATCCTCTCGCAACCCGGATGCCAGGGCGGAAAAGTTCTCCCCTCTGTGTGTCATTCCTCTAATCCCTACCTTTGCAAGTGGTTAAGTGAGAAGGCCAATTATCTTGCCGTGGTAGAATTCTCACCACTGCGGCACTTCCTGCCGCTTCTCAGGAAACCTTTTCCCCGTCGTTGCGGTGGGCTCGGATCTGCCCCTGCTCGTCCAGCGCCTGCTGCTCTCGCTTTTCCTGCCGCTGTGCCCAAGCCTGCCGCTGCTTCTTCTTCAGCTGCTCGAGAACTTCCAGATCCCGCCAGGCGGCATTCAGCTTTTTCCTGGCCTCGGCCAGGGCGTCCTGCGCCGTTGCCCGTTCCTGTCGGACGGTCTCCCGCCGCCGCTCCAGATGATCCAGCCATTGGCGGCGGTTCATGAGGTGGGCGACGCTCAGGGAGGGATTCGGCCCCGCCGTCTCCGTCGTCAGCTGTTGCTGAACCTGCTCCGCCAGGTCCGCCAGACGCTGGTCGATGGCCTCGACCGCGCGGTTGGCCGCGGCCACCTCGCGCGTCTGCTCTTCCAGCAGGCGTCGGCGGTATTGCAGAACCTTTTCCAGCCGGAAGCGGAAGGCCATGGTCAGGCCACTCCCGTCAGCTCACGCAGGCGGGCCAGGGAGCCCATCACCTCGGTGCCTTCGGTGATGCCCTGGGTCAGGAATTCGCGGACCTCCGCCTCTTTGGCCAGGGCCTCGTCCAGCACGGGATCCGTCCCGGGGACATAGGCCCCGATGCTGACCAGGTCCCGGTTGTCTTCCAGGCTCTTGAGCCAGCGCAGCAGGCGGGCCCCGGCTTCCCGGTCCTCGGGAGTGACGATGTCGTTGCGCAGACGGCTGACGCTGCCCAGCACATCCACGGCCGGGTAGTGATGCTGGCGGGCCAGATCCCGGCTCAGCATGATGTGGCCGTCCAGGATGGAACGCATGCTGTCGCCGATGGGATCGTGGATATCGTCTCCTTCGATCAGTACGGTGAAGAAAGCCGTCATGGCGTTCACATCGCTGCAGCCGGCACGTTCGCAAAGTTTGGGCAGGGCGGCGAAAACGCTGGGAGGATAACCCTTGGTGGTGGGTGGTTCGCCGGCGGCCAGGCCGATCTCGCGCAGGGCCATGGCGTATCGGGTGGCCGAGTCCATCATGAACAACACCTCGTGGTTGCTGTCCCGGTAGGATTCGGCGATGGACATGGCGGTCTCGGCGCCCTTGGCCCGCATGACGGCGCTCTCATCCGAGGTGACGACCACGATGACGCTGCGGGCCAGCCCCTCGGGTCCCAGATCCCGCTCGATGAATTCGCGCACCTCGCGGCCGCGTTCCCCGATCAGGGCCAGCACGTTGATGTCCACCTGGGCCTGCCGGGCCAGCATGCCCATGGTCACGGATTTGCCCACGCCGCTGCCGGCGAAAATGCCCAAACGCTGGCCCCGAGCGGCCGTGATCATGCTGTCGATGCTACGGATGCCGGTGGACATGATGTCGGTGTTGCGCCGGCGGGACATGGGGCGCGGCGGCCGCCCGTTCAGCCGGACCTGGGGCAGCCCGCTCACGGCCGGCCCCCCGTCCAGGGGGCGACCCAGGCCGTCCAGGACGCGACCCAGCAGTTGGGGGCCCGTCGGCACGGTCAGAGCGCGGGATTCCAGGGTGGCCTTGTTGCCGGGGGCCACGCCGGCATGATCCTGGTAGGGCATCACCAGTAGGGTGTTGTCGCGGAAGCCCACCACCTCGCCCAGGACGGGTTCCTCGTGGCGGCTGATCTCGATCCGGCACACGCTGCCCACCGGGCCCACCAGGCCTTGGATCTCGATGATCATGCCCACCAGGCGGGTCACCTTGCCCAGGCTGCGCACCGGGTCGCAGTGCAGCAGGCGGTTTTCCAGATCAGTCCAGGGGGTCGGCATCCGTGGCGTCCTCCCGGTTCAGGTCGGGGGTTTCCTGGGTGGCGATCATTTCTTCCACCAGATCGCCCAAATAAGCGAGCTGACCCTTGAGGGTGGCGTCCCATTCCCGGGTCTCGGTCCGGATCAGGCAGCCCCCCTTGTCCACCCGGCGATCGGCCTGGACCTGGGTGATCCCCTGCTTCCGCAGCACCTCGGGTTGGGATTCCAGCCACTCGGCCTCGTCCGGATGGGCGACCACCGTGATATCCTGCCGTTCCTCCAGCTTGAAAAGCGCCGTTTCCAGGCCCCGCCGCAGAATTTCCGGATCGGTTTCGACCTTGCCGCGGATGATCTTCTCGGCCAGGACCAGAGTGATGCGGGCCGCGGCGGCGGCCACCTCCTGGCAGTGCCGGGCGCGGGATGCGCTGATCCGCTCGGACCAGGTGTCCAGGGCGTGGGCGAAATCCTGGCGGGCCTTCTCCAGCTCCGATGCCTGGGCCTGGGCCATCTCCCGTTCCCGCTCCTGGTAGGCGGCGCTCAGATCCTGCTCCACCAGATCGTAGAGCTGGCTCCTTTCTTCGGATGTCAGGTGGGCCATCATGGTTTCCGGCCCCTGGAAGCCGCTCTCGCTCATGAACAGGCGGCGGCGGTCGGTCTCCCACTCCGCGGCCTCTTCCCTGGCGGCGGTGAAAACGGTCGCGGCGTCCCGGGGGGCGCCCGCGGCCGGAGCCACGACACCGGACGTATCGTCAAAGGGCTCAGGACACCATTTCCGCATCCTTGCCACCCTTCCCCAGGCTGATGGTGCCGGCTTCCTCGAGGCTGCGGATGACTTCCACGACCCGTTGCTGCGCCTCTTCCACCTCGGACAGCTTCACCGGACCCATGTATTCCATGTCCTCGGCAATACCCTCGGCCGCCCGCTTGGACATGTTGCCGAAGATCTTGCCCTTGATCTCTTCGGTGGCGCCCTTCAGCGCCATGGTCAGTTCCTTGCCGTCAATCTCCTTGAGCACTTCCTGGATGTTGGGATCGCTCATCAGGACGATGTCCTCGAAGACGAACATCAGGTTGTTGACCTCGTTGGCCACCTCGTCGTCGATCTCGCGCATCTCGTCCAGGATCTCCTGCCAGGTCTCGCGCTCGATCTCGTTGAGCACCTGGGCCACCTGCTTCTTGCCGCCGTACTGGATGTCCTTGGCCTTGACCTCGGACTGGAGCTGGCGGGCCAGCACCTCCTCCACGGCCTTCAGGGTCTCCTGGTTGGGGGCCTCCAGCACGGCCATGCGGTGGGCCACGTTGCCCTGCAACTCGGCCGGCAGCAGCTCCAGGATGGGGCCGCTGTGGCGGGGGTCCATGTGGGCCAGCACCACGGCGATGGTCTGAGGGTGCTCGTTCTTGATGTAGTTGGCGATGGTCACCGGGTCGACGCCTTTGAGGTGCTCGAAGCTTTTGATCTCGCTGAAGGCGGTGGCCCGTTCCAGGAGACTGGAGGCCATGCGGGTGCCGAAACCGGCCTCCAGGATCTGCTTGGCCGTTTCCTTTCCCCCGAAGGCCAGACCCGAGATCTGGCTGCTGATGGCGATGAATTCCTTGAGGATGGCCCGCTTCTCGGCATAGGTCACATGCCCGATGGAGGCGATGGTCTGGGTCAGCGTTTCGACCATATCGTCCGGCAGCTTGGACATGACCTTGCCGCCGGACTCGCTGCCCAGGGCCATGAGAAAAACGGCAGCTTTGCGGACGCTTTTCTGGGACACGCTACTCTCCCGCACCGGCGCTCATGGTGGCGCCCAGGTTGATTTCCTTGATCCAGGACTGGATGACTTCGGCCACCCGTTCGGGGTTCTCGGCGGCGTAGTCCTGGATGTCGTTCATGATCTGGTCGTCGATTTCGGGGATACCGTCGAAGTGATCGTCCTCGCCCGGCCGGCCCGGGCCCGCGGCGGAGGCGGTGCCCGCGCCGCTGTCGGTGGCGCCGGCGGCTCCGGCCAGCAGGCCGTTCAGGTTCTTCTTGAGGATCAGGGCCAGCACCAGGAAGAGGATGAGCATCAGGCCCTTGCCACCGTACTGGGTGCCCAGGCCGATCCAGTCCGGGGCCAGACCGGTGCCGGTCGCCGGATCGGAGTTCTGGAACTCGAAGTTGACGAACTCGATCTGGTCGCCGCGCACGGTGTTCAGCCCCACGGCGGTGGAGACGGTGCGCCGGAGGTTGGTGATCTCGGTGTCGGTCAGGGGCACGTAGACCATCTCGCCGCCGTCTTCGGAGGGCTCGTAGTGGCCGTCCACCATGACCGAAACGCTCAGGTGGGTGACGTTGCCCACCTCGGACACCACGTGCTCCACGGTCCGGTTCAGCTCGTTGTTGGTGAGGCTGCTTTCCTCGGTGCCGCGTTCTGGGCTGTTGATCTCGTTGCGTTCTTCGCTGCGCACCACGATGCCCTGGGGATCGAATATCTCCCGTTCGGATTCGATTTTCTCGAAGTTCAGGGTGGCGCTGACCTGGACGATGGACCGCCCCGGACCGAGGGCGCGGTCCAGCATGCCCTGGGCCTTTTCCGTCAGGTGACGCTCCACTTCCTTGCGCAGTTCCAGCTGGGTCTGGCTGCGGCCCACGTCCGTGTCCTGCACGCTGCTGGACAGTTCGCGGCCCGTGGTGTCATGGATGCGCACGTTGTCCACGTTGAGATTGGGCACCGACGAGGCCACCAGGGACTGGATGCCGCCGATCTGGTTCTCGCCCAGATGGACGCCGCGCCCCAGCTTCAGGGTGACGCTGGCGGTGGCCCCGGCCTGAGCCTTGTTGAAGATGGAGGGTTTGGGCAGGACCAGATGGACTCGGGCGGACTGGACGGAGGTCAACGATTCGATGGTGCGCGTCAGCTCTCCTTCGAGGGCGCGCTGGTAATTCACGTTCTGGATGAACTCGGTCCAGCCGAAGGATTTCCCGTCGAAGATCTCGAAGCCCGTCACGCTGTCGGTGACCAGCCCCTTGCTGTGCATCTCGATGCGCAGGCTGTTGACCAGGTTCTCGGGAACCAGGATGGTGGTGCCTCCGTTCTGGAGTTCGAAATCCACACTCATCTTGCGCAATTCGTCCATGGTGGCGCCGGCGTCCTCGGGGCTGAGGTTGGCGAACAGCACCCCCATGTCTTCCTTTTGGATCCAGAGGGAGAAGACGGTGACGCTCAGGATGGTGGCCACCCCCACGGCACCCAGCATGATCTTTTGGTTGAAGCTCAGCTCGCCCAGCTTCCGCTTCACGGTGTCGATGAATTGTTGGATCCCGTCCACGCGATTACCTCAGATCCTTCCACGGTTTCCTAAACCTGCAACCTCATGATCTCCTGGTAGCCCTCCAACAGCTTGTTGCGCACTTCCAGAAGCAACTCGAAGGCCAGCTGGGCTTCCTTGGCCGCGATCATCACATCGTGCACCTCGGTGACTTCCCCGCTGACCATGCCCTCGACCATCTGGTCCCTGCCGGCCTGCAGGTTATCCACTTCCCGGATGGCCTTCTGGAGCTGATCCGCGAAGTTTGCCGTGGGTTTGGCCGTTGCCCGACCCACTCCATAAGCGGCGCCCGGGTTGATGGAACCCAGTGATTTGATGCTGCCGATGCTCATGACTGCCGGTATCCCTTCGCTCGGCTACTGTCAGATTTTCAGGGCCTGGCTGAACATTTCCTTGGCGGTCTGCACCGCGCTGACGTTGGCTTCGTAGGCCCGACTGGCGTTGATCATGTCCACCATCTCGGTGATGGGGTTCACGTTGGGCAGCAGCACGTAGCCCTCGGCGTCGGCATCGGGATGGCCGGGATCGTAGATCACGCGGAATTCGCCGGCGTCTTCGGCCACGTGGACATCGCTGGCGATGCCTTGCTCGGGGACATCCGTGTCCGGCATCAGTCCGCTCATGTGTCCGGGCCGGGTTCGCAGAAGCCCGTCGCCGCCGGCGCGGGTGCTGAGGCGCAGCTTCTGAGCCTGGACCTTGTCGCCCAGGACCTGCTCGAAGATGGCCCGCTGCCGACGGTAGGGCGTGCCGTCCTCGGTGCGGGTGGTCTCCGCGTTGGCCAGGTTGCGGGCCACCACGTCCATCTTCAGGCGCTGCCCCCGCAGGCCGGAGGCGCTGGTCTTGATGGCCCCGAACAGTCCGCTACTCATGGTCTTGCTCCTTCATGAATGATCCTGGCTTCTAGCCCATGCGGCCCTTGATGGCCCCGCGCAATGTGTTGTAGCGCATGCTCAGCAGGCGCGTGGCCAGCCGGTAGCTCAGGTCGGTGGTGGCCAGGTCGGCCATCTCGGTATCGATGTCCACGTTGTTCACGCCGTTGTCGAAGGTGCTCCGGCTGTCCACCTGCTCCGGTTGCACCTCTTGGATGCCGCGCCTTCCCAGGCTCAGGTGCCCGGCATGGGTCCTGGTGCCCTGCAGACGCCCGCCGGCCCCGTTGACCAGCTCCTCGAATTTCAGCTTCTGAGCCTGGTAGCCCTCGGTCTGGACGTTGGCGATGTTGGTGGCCGTCACCTGCTGCCGCGCGGCATAGGCGCCCACCGCCTTCTTCAGGGTGTTGAGGTGGTTGTTGTCCAGCAGTCCGGTCTTGATCATGGCTTACCCCGGTATCTCCACGCCTTGGTCGGTGTACAGGTTCAGCTTGTTGCGCAGGGTGCGGACGCTGATGCCCAACTCCTGGGCCGCCACGGTGCGGTTGCCTCGGGTGCGGCCCAGCTTGCGCAGGATCAGCTCGCGCTCCATATCCCGCAGGGTCATGTCCGAATCCAGGGAAGGCGCTTTTTCCGTGCTGTCCAACTCGTCCTGCAGGCCGAAGATCTCGTCGTTCAGCTCCGGCCCCTGGCTGAGGATGACCGCCCGCTCGATGACGTTCTGCAGCTGGCGCACATTGCCGGGCCAGTCCTGAGCCATCAGCCGACGCATGGCCCGCTCGCCGATGGTCATCAGCGGCTTGTCGTTTTCGGCGCAGAATATCTGGCAGAAGTGGTTGGCCAGCAGAGGGATGTCGTCCTTGCGTTGGCGCAGCGGCACCACCTGCATGGGGATCACGTTGAGACGGAAGTACAGGTCTTCCCGGAAATTACGGGCCTTGATCTCTTCCTTGAGATTGCGGTTGGTCGTGGCGATGATGCGCACGTCCGCCTGGGTGGCGTACTTGGCCCCCAGGCGCATGAATTCCTTTTCCTGCAAGACCCGCAGAAGTTTGGCCTGCATGGCGAAGGGCATCTCGCTGATCTCGTCCAGCAGGAGGGTGCCCCCGTCGGCCAGTTCGAATTTGCCCTTGGTGGCGGTCAGCGCGCCGGTGAAGGCGCCCCGCTCGTAACCGAAGAGCTCGGATTCCAGCAGAGATTCGGGGATGGCCGCGCAGTTCAGCCGGATGAACGGCCCCTCGCGGCGGCAGCCGCTGTAGTGGATGGCCCGGGCGACCACTTCCTTGCCGGTGCCGCTTTCGCCCTGCAGCAGGACGGTGCCGCGGCTGTCGGCCACCATGGCGATGCGCTCGCGCAGCTGCGTCATATGGCTGTTGTTGCCCAGCAGGCCGTGGCGCCGCGCCGCCTTGGAAACGTTCTCGCGCAGGCTGCGGTTCTCCGTCACCAGCTGCTCTCTTTCCAGGTTGCGTTGCAGCACATGGTCCAGCTGAACCAGGCCGAAGGGCTTGGTCAGGTAGTCATGGGCCCCGTTGCGGGTGGCCTCCACGGCTCCCTCGATGGTGCCGAAAGCCGTCATCATGATGACGATGGGGCGGTAATCCAGCTTGTGGCGGATGTCGTCCAGAAGGTCCAGGCCGCCGCGACCGGGCATCTGGACATCCGACAGGACCACGTCCATCCGCTCCCGTTGCAAAATTTCCAGGCCGGCGTCCACGTTGGACGCCACGTGCACTTGGAAGCGCCCGGCCAGGGAAGATTCCAGAAAATCACGCATGCTGGCTTCGTCGTCGACAATCAAGATGTTCTGGGGCTTGCGGGTCATCTTGGGCCTTTCCTCAGGTTCTTGCCGGGTGGTCGATGCTCTCGAGGGCACGGGCCACCTCCAGGGTCACGGTCGTTCCGGTGCCCGGGTGGCTGGCCAGGGACCAGGCCAGACCGTGCATCTCGCAGAGGGTGTCCAGGCGGGTCAGGCCCACACCGTGGTGCCCTTCCCGGGTGGTCACGAAGGGTTCGGCGGCCATTTTCAGCAGCTCCGGTTCCATGCCGGGGCCGTTGTCTTCCAGCCGCAGGGTGACCCGGCCGGTGATCTCCACCTGGCCGGTGATCTCCACCAGGACCCGCTCCCGGGCCTGGGCGCTGTTCTGCAGGACTTCTTTCAGGACCAGAGCGAGATCCGACTCCGGCAGCAGCAGTTCCGCGTCCGGCAGGCTACGCACCACGGCGGTCAGCCCGGGGTGCTGTTCCCGGACCTGGGCCACGGCCTGTCCCAGCACGCCGGCCAGATCCCGACCGCCGGTGAAGTTGTGCCGGCGCATGGTCAGATCCCCCACGTTGCGCAACAGGTCTTCCAAACGCTCGATTTCCGCGAGGATTTTGCGGGCCCAGCGGCCGGATTTCAGCTCGGTCGGGTCCTGGGCCGCGATGAGCCCGGCATATCCCTTGATGCCGCACAGGCTGTTGCTGGTCTTGTGCAGGTAGCCGCGCAACAGACGGGTGCTGCCGGGAACTTCCGGGCGGGTCTTCTCCGCCAAGGGCTGCATCAGAGTGGCGTTCATGGCATGGCCCGCATCTGTTTGATGAATTCCATGTCGTTCTTCTCTTCCAGCAGGAGGATCTCCTCGATGAGACTGCCCACCTGGTGCAGGGCCGTGTTCAGGGTCTTCTGGGCGGTGGCGCTCCACTGGTGCTTACCGCGTTCCCATTGCCGGCGCGCTTGGCGTTCGGTCAATTCCAGCCTCTTGATCAGTTCCAGGCAGGCGGGCGCTGACGCCATAGGGCTCCCCTTCGGACTTGAGACGTTCCATCTTGGCGGCCAGGTCGGCCATGGCGCAGGCATGGTCCTGCCAGGAGCCATGGCGCTGGGCCTCACAAATTCGCTTGAAACCCACGCTGGCCCGCAGGTAGCGACCTTCCAGCAGGTCCAGATTGGCCACCTGGTAGCCGCCCCAACTGGCCAGGGCCGGCAGGGATGAGCCGGCCAGCACTTCATAAAGTTCCCGGGCGGCTTGCTGTTCACCGGCCAGAAACAGAAAGTCGGGGACGGCTTTCAGGACCCAGGCCCGCTGGCTTTCCGCCAGGTCCCGGCTCAGGCCACCGCTGCGCACCAGAACCTGCAGGTTGGCCAGGGCCGTGGCCCGATCCTTCCGCCAGGCATGGGCATAGGCCACCCAGAAGCGCAGACGGTCCGGCAGGTTGTCGCCGTCCTGGTCGATCTTCTGCAGCAGCAGATCGATGGTCTTCTTGTCCCGCGTCACCAGGGCCCAGCGCAGGGCCAGGATGAACGCGCTCTCCTGCCCCGTGATCGCGCTCTGACCGATGGTGTTGGTGATGCATTCCTGCACCCTCAGGCTGTCTTGCTGGGCCACCGCGGTGGCCATCTTCTCGCGCTGGACTTCCCGCAGAAAGTTGCCTTCCGTGTCCAGCTCGGCGGTTTTGTCGTACCAGACCAGGGAGCTGTCGAATTCGCTGAGGTTCATGTAGTTGCGGGCGTTGGCCAGGGCGACCAGGGGGGATGCGGTGCGGTCCTCGCCGCGCAGCGGCCACTCCCGCTCCAACTCCCCTATGGCCTTGCCGATGCTCAGGTGGCGATAGGGCCGGGTTTCGATGCTCTGCCAGCCGGTCTGGTCGAAGGGATACAGCAGGTTGCCTTCTTCCTGCCCGCTTTTCTGACGACCCTCCACCGCCTGCTCCAGGCTGTGCAGCCATTGCAGGTAACCGTCGCTTTCCCGGTTGGTCAGCCCGGCCCACGCCGTGGCTGCCGGCACGGCCAGCAGCAGGGCGCTCATGAGCAGGGGCTTCACCATTTTTTTGTGCATACGCTGGTTCTCCATGCTGGGTAGAACTTTCCGTTTCCCACCCGGCACCGCAAAAGATGTTCCGCAAGAGGGTCTTCCGTGACGGAGGCGGAAAGTTCTTCCGCAAGGTGGCTATCAAATTTTTCCCAGGAAGCAACTTGCTGTTAAAAAATCATTTATGGTTTTCCGAGGGGGCCTGTGGGTAACTTCAGGAGAAAAAATGACCCGGCAGACGGGCCCCATGCCGGGGTGTCCACGGGTCAGCAAATATTTCACCGCTGACTATTTTGTTGTCAGGTGATCAGATAGGCTGGTGGCCGGCGATGGCGGGGAAAAAAGGGCCGCCACCCGGTCGGGCGGCGGCCCCAGGGCCCCTCAAGGCGGGCAGATCAGGCTTCGGCCGAATCGGCTCTGGTTTCGGGCTCGGCACTGTCCTGTTCATACAGGCGCAGCTTCTCCCGCAGGGTCTGGCGGCTGATGCCCAGGATCCGGGCGGCCTTGCTCTTGTTGTTGTCCGTCATCTCCAGGGTGTAGAGAATCTGGAGG
>PDWJ01005430.1_pt1 | contig 10478 bp, 7 predicted proteins | sample 1430881 | NCBI WGS metagenome assembly PDWJ01 (sample SAMN01162460, study PRJNA174530) | Oral metagenome, whole genome shotgun sequencing project. | biome: Marine environment; feature: Marine mammal; material: Swab sample of the gingival sulcus; isolation source: swab sample of gingival sulcus... | reverse complement strand
TTTTTCGGGGGGATGTAGAGTTCAACAAAGTCTGAAAACAGTATCAGCCCTACCTTGTCAGAATTTTTCACGGCAGAAAAGGCAATGATGGAACCCACTTCGGCCATAATCTCCCTTTTTGACAGGCTGGCCGAACCAAAATCACCGGAACCGCTGATGTCTATCAGCAGCATAATGGTCAGCTCCCGTTCTTCGACAAACTTCTTGACATGAGGAACGCCTGTTCTGGCCGTGACATTCCAGTCGATTGAGCGGATATCGTCACCGGGGACATACTCGCGCACCTCATCAAAGTTCATGCCGCTGCCCTTGAAAACCGAATGATAACTACCGGCAAGACTGTCATTTACCAGCCGGTTGGTACGAACCTCGATCTGGCGTACTTTTTTTAATATTTCTTTGGGGATTACAGTGTTCATTAAGGAACCGGAACAGTATCGAGAATTTTTCTGATGATATCTTCACTGCTTATCTCTTCAGCCTCCGCCTCATAGCTGATACGGATACGGTGCCGCATGACATCAAAGGCCGCCTTTTTCACGTCATCGGGGGTAACAAATCCCCGGCCTGCCAGATACGCAAGCGCCTTTGCCGCTGCCTTCAGGTTTATGGTAGCACGCGGACTGGCACCTGTTTCGATATATTCTTCGAGTTGGAGATCGTATGCTTTCGGGTTTCTGGTGGCATAAATGAGTGCGACAATGTAATCCTTGATTTTGTCATCCATGAAAATGGCTCGAACCACCTTGCGGGCATTGCTGATATCATCTGTTGTGATAACAGGAGAGATGGTAATAGACTGAGCTTCATCGTCAAAGAGATCAATGATACGCCGTTCTTCAGCAAGAGATGGATAGTCAACCACAACCTTGAGCATAAAACGATCGACCTGCGCTTCTGGCAGTGGATATGTCCCTTCCTGTTCAACGGGATTCTGGGTAGCCAGCACCAGAAACACCTCAGGAAGGGAAAAGGTCTGGTCACCAATGGTGATTTGCCGCTCCTGCATGGCTTCTAACAATGCAGACTGTACCTTTGCCGGAGCCCGGTTAATCTCATCAGCCAGGATCAGGGTTGAAAAGATGGGACCCTTTTTGACCTCAAATGCGGTATTATGCGGGTTGTAGATCTCTGTTCCGATAATATCAGCGGGCAGCATGTCAGGGGTAAACTGGATCCTGCGAAAGTCAGCACTGACTGCCTGAGAAAGAGCCTTTACTGCCAATGTTTTGGCAAGCCCCGGAAGCCCTTCGAGCAACACATGGCCGCCAGTGAGCAATCCGACCAGCAGACAGTCGACAAGATGCTGTTGTCCCACAAGTGTTTTTTCGATCTGGTGTCTGAACGGAGAGAGCCAGGCACTGTTTTCTTTTACCTTCTCATTGATTTGCTGAATGGAACTGTAGATATCCTCTTTTACATTCTTCTCTTCAGAGGGATAAACGATTACGGGGGCGTTGTCTAAGCTGCTTGGCATGGCGGGTATATCCTTTATGAAAATAATTTATGTTCATTTTTCAGCCATTATACCCACAAACCATTACCACAGCCTTTCCTGAAGATTACAATCTTGTAATACGGGCAAAGTTCAGTGCAGTCAAATTCTATAAAATTCACCAATTATCTTGAATTATCAAAATATTACCCTTTCTTGAAGGAAAAATCCCAAAACGGCATGCTGGGATTTTCCCTCTTTATCCGTAATAAAAAGAGAAAGGCAAATATCTTTTGCTATTTCATTGTACAATAAATCGGGGCGATGCTATACTGAAAACGAAAAGTTGGTAAAAAACTGTGCCCCTGAGCTGCTCTATGCTGTTTTTAACGAGGTTCAATGGATTTACGATACTGGTTTTCTCGCAATCGCGTTATGCGCAGGAAAATAAAACAAAATATACCTTCTTCATCCCATCCTGCCGATGATCCTTTCCTTCTCTGGCAGGAACGTGTTCTCTATATAACCTGTGTTCTTGCAGTTTTTGCTGGACCATTGGCACTCATACCCTCTGTCTGGTGGCTTTTTCTGCAAGAGAGCCTGACGTATATGGCTATATTGGATGTTGCCATTTATCTGTCGGTTGTCATTATTTTTTTGTGGAAAGGGCTTGCTTTGAGGGTGAAAGCCGGATTAATTTTTTTTGTATCCTATTTACTGGGTACGACCCTGCTCATCAGTATGGGCCCCAAAGGTGCTGGGTATATCTGGCTGCTGGGAGCTTCGATACTCATCAGCAATCTGTATAGCTTAAAGGCAGCATATTACAGTATTGCATGTAATGCCGTGATATTGATTTGTATTGCTGGAATGATTGCCGCAGATCAACTTCAATGGGCGCATAAGATGGAGCATCCTCTCCAGCTCTGGCTGGTGTTGGGTTCAAATTTTCTTCTGGTAAATTGTTTAATTTCTATATTTTTTTCCTTAATGTTAAAAAGTCTGCGAGATACTTTCCAGAAAGAAAAACAGATGCGAATAGATCTTGAAGAAAGTGAAAACCGTTTACTTTCTGTATTTGATTCCGTCGAAAGTGTTTCTATTCAAGGGTATAACAAAGAAAGACAGGTTGTTTGCTGGAACAAGGCAAGTGAGAAGCTTTATGGGTATAGTGCCGAAGAGGCGATGGGGAGAAGGCTGGAAGATCTCATCTTTCCTGAGGCGATACGTGAGGATACTGTTGCTGCTATTCAAGCCTGGTTCAAAGAAGATATCCCAATACCAGCGGCCGAACTGAAACTCAGGGATAAATTCGGTGATACAGTACATATTTTTTCATCTCATGTAATGAGTATGGACAGCAAGGGAGAAAAAACAATGTTCTGTGTTGATATTGACCTTTCGCCGCTCAAGGAAATTGAGAAGGAAAAAGCGCAATATGAGGATCAATACCGACAGGCTCAAAAGATGGAATCGATTGGCAGATTAGCTGGTGGTATTGCCCATGATTTGAATAATATGCTGGTGCCTGTGATAGGATACTGTGAGATACTGACAAAAGATGCTTGTGAGGCCGATTCGAGAGCTGAGTTTCTCAATAATATTTACGAAGCTGGCTTGAAGGCACGTAACCTTGTTCGTCAGCTGTTGGTTTTCAGTCGTAAGCAGCCAATTCAGATGAAGACAGTTGATCTGGCTGATGTTGTTACCGGTTTCGAAAAATTTCTGCGTCATATTATTCTGGAAAATGTTGATCTACGCATAACTGCAGAAGATAAAGAACTACTCATCAATGCCGATCCAAATCAAATAGAGCAGGTACTCATGAACCTGGCGGTTAATGCTTCTGACGCAATGCCCTCTGGCGGTAGATTAGTTGTTCGAGTAAAAAAAGAATACATTGATATACCGAAGAAAATTATTCAGGGGGAGCTGGCTGTTGGCGAATATGCGGTGTTGTCAATCGAGGATAATGGCGAGGGTATGAATGATGAAACCCGTGTAAATATTTTCGATCCATTTTTTTCCACAAAAGGGACGGAAGGGACAGGTTTAGGCCTTGCTACAGTATATGGTATTGTCAAACAGCATGGTGGAAATATAGAAGTTCACTCAATTCTGACAAAGGGGACTCTCTTCACAGTTTATTTCCCCCTTCTTGATAATGATGAAAAAGATGATCAGGACGTGGCGGAAGATGACAATGAGGTATGTGGCAAGAGAACCATTTTACTTGTGGAAGACAACGCACAGGTTAGAAAACTGACAAACAAGATTTTGCTGAAACAGAAATACTCAGTCTTGTCTGCAAGCAGTGGAGATGAGGCACTTACCCTGATACAGCAGGACGGAGTCCTGGTTGATCTGCTGCTTACCGATGTGATAATGCCAGAGATGAATGGGGCTGAGCTGTACCAGCAAGCTTTGCAGATATGCCCAGGATTAAAGGTGCTGTATATGTCCGGTTATACTGATAATGTTATTGTTCAACAGGGTATACTTGATGAAGATCTTAACTTTATCAATAAACCATTCACCCAAAAAGAGCTGATTGTTAAAATCAGCAGTGTTTTGGACGGAGAAAGAGGGAAAGACTGACTGTTCCAGTGATGCTGTACATACAAACCAGAATTTTTCAGGTTAAATGCGAGCATTTGAAAGAGCCGTTTTAAATTTTTTTACAAGTGCCTTGGCGTCTTCTTCCTTTCCGGGAGGAACAGGAATTCGGACAACAGCTGTGTTTCGGAAAAAGAATAATACTCGTCCCGCCATCATCCAGTAGGAGTAAGCAAAGGTAATCATTGGATAAGGTTTTTTGGCCTGAGATACCTTTTCAAGCCTGGCGCCAGCGAGCGTCCAGGAATGGATAATGCCGCAGAAATAAAGGCCTTTGGGCCCGACATAAAATTCAGCCGTTTGACGCATCTTTTTGGCAAATTGCAAACGCGGCATCACGAAGGCAAAAAAGACCAGCACAGTAAGAATTGCCAAAAACACCAAGAACATTGGCATTGCAGGAGCGTCATCAAGGAGAAGAATAAACCCGCCGCCAATACTAACAAATAGAATCGTAATGAAATAAAATAATCCCGCCTTTTCGCCTTTTGCTATCATAAACTCCTGTTTTGTTGTCTCTTGCCAATTCTCATCATCATAAACCCAATGGGCCCACTGGTCTTTTCCTTTCAGGAGATTAAAGGCAAACACAGCCTGATAACCAAACATCGTGAAGATAACAAGACAGGTCAGGAAAAGAAAGCCTCCGATAAAAATAAACGGCGGAGCATTTCTTGGGATATCGTAAACGTACGGTGTTGCGATTACAAAAAGACTGCCCCAGAAAATCCAGATACCGACTTTTACCCCTGTGACAGCGGAACAGCTAAGAAATGCATCATATTTTTTCTTCTTTAAAATATCTGGAAGAAGAAAAACAATAAACAATCCCCAAAAGATATAGGAGAGATTTCGAAATGGAAATCTCAACCTGGAAGGCACATTGTATCTCCTGAGATCCTCTTCCTGAAGTTTATAAAAATGCAGAAAATACGAGCCTTTCTCAGCCTTGACCTCAAGGTAGCCCGACGGTATCGAAAGAATTTCTGTAAAAGGACTTTTTTTAGCAGAAAGAAAAATTATCCTGCCAGGTAAGAATGTGTTTGTATCTTTCCGCTGTTGAATCCATCGCAACCATTCCTTTGATGATGTTGTGATATGGTGATCTCCCATTTCCACCAAAACAAACTCTTTCAGGGAAATCTTTCCACGTTCTTTGCGCAAAAATTCTTTAGCAAGTGCTGTTGCACCAAAACCTTTTGCCGGTGAAAGAACCTCGTCCTTATATTTTTGCTGCCAGTCCACCGGCTTGATTACAATGATATCTGAAGCCGGTTTCCAGAAGAATAGAAGCGAGCAGAGAAAGAGCAAAGACAGGATAGATATTTTCAAAACAGTTTTCATTTGCTTAATACCCTTTCTTTTTTATTTTTTAAGACCTTACCTATTTTACAATCATTACATCATAGCTACTTACTAGGCAAATTGATGGTGAAACAGACGCCTGCAGGTTCGTCATGTATATTTGCTGCCTTGACAGAGCCACCGTGATGCTCAACGATGGTTCGGACAATGAAGAGGCCCAGACCTAAATGGGGTCTTTGGTCCTGTTTTGTCCGCTCGGAAACCATAGAGTTAAAAATCTCTTCCAACAGGTGATCGGGGATGTGATTCCCCTGATTGAATACTGTGATAACCACCTGATTCTTGCTGGTTGCCATCGTTAACTGGATGGGCGTTCCTGGAGTATGAAAGGCCACACCATTCTCGATGAGTTTGTCAAGAGCCTGGAGAATTCTATCAGGATCACCTTCAACATAGATTTCCTCTTCTGGGAAATTGGCAAGAAAGGTGACATCGTAAAAGGTTTGTTTCCACCCCTGTTCAAGCCACATCCTCAGCGCTTGAGAGAGATCGAACCTGTCATGAAATCGTTGATCAAGCGCACTGGTGAGACTTGTGGCATCACGAATGGCGGTGAGCAGATCTTCCATTCTCTTGATATCACGAATAGCCCATTTCACATAATTTGTCAGGCGGGCAGGACCTGTCTTCACATCACTGGCCAGGTTTTTCAATGAGGCAGAAGCGCTGGCCAGAGGTGTGCGCATTTCGTGTTCAAGGTTGTCAGCCATCTTTTCCCTGTACTGTTCCTGCGCCTTGAGCCTGGTAAGAATAGTGTTGAGTGCCCGGGAAAGATCGCCTATTTCATCCTGTGTTGTCGCAGCTGCAGGAATCGAGAGGATCTGACCGGTATCACCCACCGAACGAGCCGCGGCATCGCGCAATCTGGTGATTCTTGAAGAAATACGATAGGCAAAAAACAAGAGCCCCAACCCGCCAAAGAGTAAAACGGTTAAGGCAGAGGCGAAGGACTCTTCAATAACCTTGTTTTTCAGGGCAAGGATTGAATTGGTGGTCTGTTCGACCACAACAGCACCAATGATATCGTCCTTTTTATACAGGGGAACTATGGCAGTCATGATCTCTACATTGGTATTTTCAAGCCGGTAGGTGGATATTGAATTCTTCCCTGCAAGGGCATCACTTATACCGGGTAACTCCAATGTCGAAGGCTGCGGCGTGGTATCTGGGAAATCATTGAAGAGCGGCTCGGTAAAAAGAGTAAAGAGCGGGCTAAAAAATCTGTATAGCGAAAAATCGCTTCCAGCCGAAGATTCTGCATCACTTGATTTAAAAGAACCATAGCTTGCCCGGATATGTCTGGAACTGTCAACGATCTGAATGCGTGACTGCGGCCTGTTCAATGAGGTGAGGATATCTTCAATGACTGAGGATTGGGAAAGTAGCCATCCAATATTTTCCGATTGTTCCGTGCTTGCTGTGCCGATCAGGCAATGCACGTCCCTGGACACAGGATCATCAACGTCTCCTATAGCAAAGGCAAGTTTATTGCCTAGAAGTTCCAAAGGAATTCGTAATTCAATTACGTATCCTTTCTCAGTAGGCTTCCATATCCCCTGAATACGGGTTTCACTTCGTTGAGGAACAAGTCTGTCCCGGGATTTGCCCATTAAGAAGCCGTTCACCCAGCCGGGTTTCTTTGGCGTGATAATATATGTTTCTCTCTGTTCATTCTGCCTTTCAATTGTTATGATAAGATGGTCTGACCTGGTAAGTGAGAGGGAGTTTTTTTCACGAAAAACCAGCGCATCATCGTTGACGAGAAACAAGCTGTAGAGATATTTCCCCCGTTGGCCAAGAAGATGGGTGAAACCTGATCCTTCTTGCGAAAAATCACCTTCTTCTGTGAGCAGATGTTCCTTGCCGAAAAAGGCAGCATTTTCCATATGCTTTTCCCAGTCGTCAATCTTGCCGTTGAGCCGCATGGGGTTGGTAAGCCGATAGAGATAGAGGTCCCTGTTCTGATTAAGCGAGAGAAATCTCTCAGAATCAAAAAGCCCTTCTCTGCTGCTGATAGCAGATGCCACAGCCCGGGCGGAGAACATTAAGGCCTCTTTTCTGCTGCTGATCAGGTTTGTTTTAACAATACTGGCAAGCCGCATTCCCGTATAGGGAATAGCAAACAATAAAAGCGAGATAAGCGCCAGTTTAACACGAAGAGAAATACGCATAGGCAAGCCTTGTACAAATGCTACTCCCGCCAGCGGTAGCCCATACCATATTCAGCATGAATGGCATCAAATTCCGGGTCTATTTCTCTAAGTTTTCCCCGTATCCTGCGTATATGAGCGGCAATGGCATTATTGGTCACGACAACATTGGCTGCTTCCATAAGCTGTTCATGAGACTTGACGTTACCTGGATTACGTACCAGCGACACCAGAATCCAGAACTCTGTTAAGGTCAGGTTCAGTGGTGTACCCTTCCAGGTTACCTGCTTTTTTGCCTCCTGGATAATAAGATCTCCTGAATGAATAGCTTTTTCGTTGTTGTCTGTTCCACCTTTGAGTGCTTCCAGCATTTTAAAAAGAGCAGAGATACGTACCGGTAAAAAATCAAGAGTTGTGGTGTTTTTTGTGAGGTAGTCCCAGGCACCAAGACGCAGGCCTGAAACCTTATCCAGATCGGAATCGCGTGCTGTCAAAAATATAATGGGAATCGTTGGCGATACCCGGCGCAGTTCTTTGCAGATCTCAAATCCGCCCTCCATTTCATCTGCAAGCATAACGTCAAGAATGGCAAGATCAGGCAGCCTTACAGAAAAGGCATCGAGTGCCTCCTGTCTACTACCGTAACTTGACACAACATAGCCTTCCCGCTTTAAAGCCTGGGTATAATTGGCCCGTAACCGTTTATCATCTTCAACTATTGCAATAGTGTATGTCATATAGAAAGAATCGATATTGAGTTAAATCTTTTGCAAGCAACGCAGCTTCCTGACCCTTCTTGCCATGATTTGCTGCAGTTCTGCCAGTATTTCGAGATGTCGCTGTTTCCGGTCTTGAAAAAATGCAAGGGCTTTGGCTGCAAATGCACATCATCTTATTATATTCTCATTATCATGTATTGCCAAGAGAGTATCATTTAAATCAATAATGTGCAGAAGAACTCTCTTTCTTGCAACGCCTGATAATTATCTAAACCACCAAAGGTGGACGCCACAACAACCACATTTCTATCAAACTTTAAGGGTCTTGGCATCTGGCAGTACAGTTGGGGCTATACTGGATTATAAGGAGTTGAAGACAACCCTGTTTTTCCCTTCACTTTTTGCTTGATAGAGTGCCGTATCAGCTTTATTGATTAGTGTTTCTTTGTGTTCCCCCTGAGCAGGAATCATGGTTGCAACACCAGCACTTATTGTTATATGAAAGGGAGTTTTTCCATGAACTGGGGGGAGCATTTCGATGTTGGCCCGGATTGATTCTGCCAGGCGTACGCCTCCTTCCCTCCCCGTACCAGGGAGAATAACAGCAAATTCTTCTCCACCAAACCTGGCAACGGTATCCATTTCCCTTTTTACACAGAATTTGATGGTTTTTGCAACTTTTCGTAAACATTCATCACCGACCAAATGACCATGTTTGTCATTGATCTTTTTAAAGTTATCTATATCAAACAGGATAACTGTGAGTTCACATTTAAGCCGCTGGGCCTGCTTAAAATTCCTGGCAAGGGCGTCATCAAAATAACACCTGTTATTCAGTTCTGTCAGGCCATCCATCTTATTGAGTTTTTCCAATATCTCAGTATGTTTCATATTTGACCAGTAGATTTGATACGGGGTACTGGTAACTATTATCATCCCGATCATATAGATCAGGAAAAAGAGCTGGAGAAACGGCTCATGCTGGATGCCGGAAAGGAGTACAAGAATACTTGGCATCAGCAGACATCCCACAAGGCCGATGGTGAGAACACGGCTCGGAAGGATTACTATAACTCCTCCGCCTGCAATACCGCTGACAACGATTATTGTCAAATAGAACATATCCCGATACTCGGGGGTTGAAATTGAAATTGCACATATGATTCCCCAGGTCAGGGCTGGCAGCCATATCGCAGAGGCAAACAGCCAACTCCATAACTTTCTGTTATAGTTGTAGATCTTTTCAAAGAATACTATCAAGGGAGTTCTGATAATAGAGAAAACGATGAAAAGAAGAGTAAAACACAGGCTAAGTTTTGGATGTGAGAGAAAAAATTTAGTGGGGATAGCCAAAATTATCCAGCCGAGTAAGTATACATATATACCCATAATTGAGCGTTGAGAGAGATCCTTACTTGCCTGATATTTGAGCTTTTCGCTTAATGTGGGGTCCAACAGATAAAACATGCTTATTATTCAGTAGATGAAAGATTAAAGTACAATATCTCTTTTATTACAGGATAGACATTTACGTTATAAATACAAAAATAAACAGAGAATTTTTACCTTTTTTGTAAGGTAATACGAAAAATTTTACCACAGGCATATACTTGGCACCTCAGAATCTTACGCTTACCGGAGAATAAGACCTTGACCAATGCAAAGAAAGGCAAAAAACAATTATTCAAGGTTTCTGTATATATTCTTCTGTGGTACATTCCAGAATCTTAAGGATCAACGACAGTATGTTCGCATCCGGTCTCTTCTGATCTGGTGTTTTAATGTATACCTGCTGTCTGTTGCGTTCTGAAATATTTACCGGGGCATCCACCATAAAAATATTTGTCTGTTATGAAACTCAATACCTCTCCCCTCTTTTTTGACAAGAACGACTATCATCTCCTTGAGATCGTTGACGATGTTTTAGCAAGAGGACCTCGTTCACAAACAATTCGTTCCTTACCTATGGAGCATATGCACCCTCATGGTATCAAGGAGATGGCAGCCCCGCAGGGACTGCGCATTGCCTACGCAGTGGTAAGCCTGCTTGGCTCCTTTGAAAAGGGCAAGGCCAGTGATCGCCTCAGGGCTTTACGCTCTCTGAAGGAAGAGGTGTTTTTATTCTCTTCAACCTATTATCGAAATAATACGGCCAGAGTCCTGCTGCAGATCATGAAAGAGCTGGTGCGTACC
>PDWJ01005428.1_pt1 | contig 10479 bp, 10 predicted proteins | sample 1430881 | NCBI WGS metagenome assembly PDWJ01 (sample SAMN01162460, study PRJNA174530) | Oral metagenome, whole genome shotgun sequencing project. | biome: Marine environment; feature: Marine mammal; material: Swab sample of the gingival sulcus; isolation source: swab sample of gingival sulcus... | reverse complement strand
AAGGTACAGCCCATCGCACAGCCAACCTGCGATGAAACGCAGAGCGTATAACCGTGCTTGTATTTTAGCAAAACGCATTCGATTTGGGCGCCGTCGCGCGTCGTCACTAAATACTTCCAAGTTTGGCCGTCTTGACTGGTCAACTTTTGGGCGATTTCCATGTCGAAAACCGCGTAATGCTCGCTCAATTTGCTGCGCAATACAGCCGGCAAATTGTGCATTTCAGCCACTGATGACAAGCGCTTTTTGTATAAAAAGTCCCAGATTTGCTTGGCCCGAAACTTCGGTTGGCCCAGCGCTTGTACAATTTGTTGCAAGCCGGCTAAATCAAAAGCATAGAGCGACTGCTTTGCCTTTCCCTCAAACATTAACCCTACTCCTCTGCGCCCAGTTGGCGACGATAAAATCAATCGCCTCATAATAGCTGCCAATTTGCTTGCCCATTATCAACTTATCGGCAGCGGCCGCCGTCAGACTGACGGAGCGAAAGGCTTGCCGGCGGCGCAAATCAGTCCAATGTACCTCGACCTTTAACTTGTCTACTGCCAACAAGGCGTCTAAAATGGCAATCGACGTATGACAGTAGCCGGCCGGATTGATGATTAGGGCATCGTAATCGTCAAACTGTTGAACCCAATCGATCAGTTGCCCCTCGCAGTTGGACTGCAAGACTGCCAACTGAACGGCGTGACTTGCGGCGTAGCGCTTTAAGCGCTCGACGATTTCAGCGTACGGCATATCGCCGTATACGTCGGGCTGTCTAACGCCCAACAGATTAATATTGGGACCGTTAATAATCCGAATGATCACTTAGTTACCATTTTCTAAGGGTTGACGATCTTAGCGACGCGCGGCGCGCGCAGTCTGGCCGGTTGCGGAAAATCACTGCCCAACAACGGCCGACAATAATCGATAAAGGCCGCCGTCACCCCATTGCCGTCCCGATTGATAAACTCCGCCGGCATCTGCTTGGTCTTGGCCGCAACGTCGGCCAGTGGACGCAAGACGTAGTCGACGGCATAATTGCCGACGCGTTGAATCGTCACGGTGCCATCCGTTTTTTCTAAAATGGCAAATTGTACGGCCCGCCGTGCCACTTCTCTGGCTTCCACTTGGTCGACGTCGGAGACCACGCCCATAAACGAGCGCTGCAAATAGCCAAATGTATCGGCGCGCACCCGCTTAATGTCAGTTTTTTGCTTGACCTCTTGCACCAGTAAATCGCCCAGTGCGCCAGTACCGGACAGTTGCACGTTGCCGTGTGCATCGCGCTCCACCTGTTCGGACAGCTTCGTAATAATCGCCCTGCCATCGGCGTCTTGAATGCCCTCAGAAACGGCCACCATACAGCGCCCATAGCGCTGGTAGGTCTGCTTGACGTCGTCGATAAATCGATCGATGTCAAAGGTGCATTCCGGCAAATAAATCAGATGTGGGCCATCGTCGGGAAACAGCTTGGCCATCGCCGCGGCCGCCGTCAAAAATCCGGCGTGTCGCCCCATCACGACGCCGATGTAAACGCCCTTTAAGGCGCGGTTATCTAAGTTGACGCCCATAAAAGCCTGTGCGACAAACTTGGCCGCCGAGCCAAAGCCGGGCGTGTGATCGTTGTGCACTAAATCGTTGTCAATCGTCTTCGGAATGTGACAGGCGACAAAATCGTAGTTTTGGCTTTTGGCCTCTTCGCTGATAATCCTAACCGTGTCCGATGAATCATTGCCGCCAATGTAAAAGAAATAGCGAATATCATGGGCTTTCATCACTTCAAAGACCTTTAAACAAAAGGCCTTATCCGGCTTGACGCGGGTCGATAATAAGCCGGCGCTCGGCGTATTGGCGACGCGCAACAAGTTTTCTTCGGTCTCCTGGGACAAGTCGACAAACGCTTCGTTGACAATGCCCTCGACGCCGCCGAGTGCACCGTAAACTTTGGTGACTTCATCGTATTTGCGCGCCTCTAACGCGACGCCGACAAAGGACTGATTGATAACGGCCGTCGGGCCACCGCCCTGTGCGACCAACACTTTACCTTTTAACATACTACCTCCTCGTATATATCACTAGCACAATTATACCCCAGCGCGCCGCCAAATAACGCCTTTAAATTAAAATATTCCAGTCGCCAACGGCTTCACATCTGTAGAGCAATGTGTTATAATCCGAATAGTCAAAAACAAACGATTGAGAGGAATACTTATGACGCTTTACGAACAATGGCAAGATGCCGGTAGCAGTTTTGAACAGCAAGCCGAATACGACAATTATTGGAAAAAGTATTTTTTGAAAGAAGCGGACAATTACCGCGAAATCTTGGCGGCAAAGCAAACCGCCATTAGCGGACAATTAGCCGAACTGGCCAAGCACTACAAAATGAGCGCAATCGAATTCGTCGGCTTCCTAGACGGCATTAACGAGAGCATCGCGCAGCCGATTGACGTCGCCGAACTGACTGAAGAAAGCGAAATTGACATCCAAATCGACTACGAAAAATTGCTGTTTAACATGCACGCCGCCAAAGCCGATTGGCTATATGAAATGGCAGAGTGGGACGACATCTTTGACGCGGCCAAACGCAAGGAAATCCGCAAGGCCTATATGACCTCTAAAACCGTCGTCAAAGCGCCCAAAGTGGGCCGCAACGAACCCTGTCCCTGCGGCAGTGGCAAGAAATACAAAAAATGCTGCGGCAAGCATTAACAGCCGCTTAAAGACCGTGATTGTAAACGCGACGCCTGTCGAGCGACCAGACCGGTTCGGAAAATTCGCCGACCTTGGTTTCGCCAACCGCCTTGTCGAAGTCGTATACTGCGGCGTCGATCACATCGATGTGATGCAATAGCTCGGCCTCGATAAAGAGCGGCTTTTTAGGACTGCCATATTCCGGAAAATAGTGATGTGCCAAAATCATGTGCTGCACTAAAGTGACAATTTCCGGATCGATGTGCAGTTCTTCGCCTTTTTTGGCAACTAAACTAACCCCCATGCTAATGTGTCCCAGCAAATTGCCGCGCTTGGAGTACTCCGACACCAAACCCAAACTATTCAAATTCATCTCCTCCATTTTGCAAAAATCGTGTAGGATAATGCCCGCCTTGAGCAAGTCGAGGTTGACGTTTTGATAGATGTTGGCCAATTTAGTGGCCACTTCTAGCATGCGGTAAATGTGATAGACCAAGCCGCCGCGAATCGCGTGGTGGTTGCTCTTGGCCGCCGGGTACAGCATCATGTCTTCCCTGTGCGGGACGATAATGCCCAAGCACAGTTTTTTTATATCTTGATTTTGCATCGACTCGATGTGTTCGCGAATCAAATCAAAGTAGATGTCGCCCCGCTGCGGTGCCGACGGCACAAAATTTTCGATGTTGACGCCGTCGTTGGCGGCGACCGGTCGATACTGTTTAATCGACAACTGACGCTGTCCATTCCACTCGTTGACCTTGGCCGACACCTTGACGATTTCGCCCTCGCTAAACACTTGAATCACCGGTTCTTCAGCCCCCCACAACTTGGCGTTGACCTCGCCACTGTCGTCGATTAAGGTGGCGTCCAAATAGCGCTTGCCGGCGTTGGTCGTGCGCAGTTCGGCGCGTCTGACCAAATAGAAGCCCTGAATGTCTTCGCCGATGACAAATTGCTTGATTTTTTTTAACATATTCTCACCCCTCACCACATTTTATCACAAAACTAAACAGCTGCCTAGCAGCCCTAGTACAGCAAACAGAAAAAGCGAGCCATCGCTAACGACGGCCCGCTCAATCGCAATTCAAATTATTTGAGTTCCACTTGATAGGTTTCGCGCAATTCGCCAATTTTTTGACTATACGCTTGATTCTGGGCTTGATGCAATAAGTGCTGTTCAATTTTCGGCGCCACCTCGTCGAGCGGCAGCTGACGCGCCGCTTGCTTGTCGAGCAACTTAATGACGTGATAGCCAAATTGCGTCTTAACCGGCTCGGAAACGTCGCCGACGGCCAAATCAAAGGCGACCTTTTCAAATTCGGGCACCATTTGACCCTTGCCAAAGAAGCCCAAATCGCCCCCCTTTTCCTTAGAAGGACAAGTCGAATGCGACTTGGCGACAGCGGCAAAATCGGTCCCCGCTTCAAGTGCGGCCTTGACTTCGGCCAACTTTTCTTCGTCGGCCACCAAAATGTGGCTGGCGCGCACCTTGGCCGGCTCGGTAAACTGAGCCGCGTTGGCGTTATAGTAGGCTTGCACGGCCGCCGGCTCAAAAGTGACCGCTTCTAAAAACTTTCTAATGCCATAGGACTTCAACAAATTAGCCTTGACAATTTCGACCTCAGCCAGGTAGTCGTCGGCCTCTTGATAGCCGTTTTTAATCGCTTCCGAGTAAAACAACTCTTGATTAATCAACTCTTGTACTAATTGCGCGCGGCCTTGCTCGCCCTGAAATTGGCGCATCCGCTCCGGCCCAATCGTGTTGATCAAATGCGTCAAATGCGCTTCTGTAACGTTTCTGCCGTCGACGACGGCAATAATTTTTTCAGCCATAATAACCTCAACTCTAGTTTCGCCGCCGACAATGCCCAGCGGGTGTGCATACAACAACCACTATCTTATCAAAGTCGGCGACAGTTGTAAAGCAAAACCGCCACTGAGATTTGCCGCAAAGCGCGGCGCGCATTTACTTAAACAAAATTTGCGGCAATTTGCCATCGCGTTTTTTGTAGGGATGATAGCGCAGCGGCAAGTCGAAGTGCCACCACTTCTGCATCACATTTTTTTGATGTGAAAAGGTCTTAAACGTCTCGTAGCCGTGATAGGCGCCGGTGCCACTGTTGCCGACGCCGCCAAACGGTTGACTGGAAGCCGATATGTGTAATATCGTGTCGTTGATACAGCCGCCGCCATAGCTAATGCGCTTGACGACTTGGCTTTGCAAGCCGCCGTCTTTTGTAAACAAATACAGCGCCAATGGCTTCGGTCGGGCATTGACAAAGGCGATCACTTGATCGACGCTGCGCCAAGTCAACACTGGCAAAATTGGGCCAAATATCTCATCGGTCATCAGCGGTCCATCCACTGCCATATTTTCAATTAACGTAAATGAAATTTGGCGACTCGAATCGTCGACCGCGCCGCCGAACAGGCAATCTCCTTCCGTCAAATAGCCCTTGAGTCTTTCAAAGTGCCGGCGATTAATGACATGCGGCAACACCTCTTTGCGGTATTGGTCATCGCCAATCATCTGCTTATAAGTGCGCTTAAGCGCTGCCAAAAGCGGTTCTTTGACGGCTTCGTGTACCAACAAATAGTCTGGCGCCACACAAGTCTGTCCAGAATTGAGCAATTTGCCAAATAGGATGCGCCGCGCCGTCTTGGCGATGTCGGCAGTTTTATCGACAATACAAGGCGACTTGCCGCCCAATTCCAACGTCACCGGCGTCAAGTGCTGGGCGGCGCGCTGCATCACGATCCTGCCGATTAATGGACTACCCGTGAAAAACACATAGTCAAAGCGCTGATCGAGCAGATGTTGGTTTTCGGCCCGGCCGCCGAGTACGACGTCGACGTACGCTTCGTCAAAGGCCGTAGCGATGATTTGGGCGATCAGCGCCGACGTCTGTTCACTGTACGCCGACGGCTTAACGATCGCGCAATTACCGGCTGCAATGGCGCCGATTAGCGGTATCATCGTCAACTGGAACGGATAGTTCCAAGGCGACATAATCAACACCACACCATAGGGCTCGCTGTATAATTTCGCCGTCGCCGGCAGCTGCGTCAAGGCCACCTTTTGCCGTTTCGGCCGCATCCACTTTGCCAATTTTTTGATGGCGTGGCGCAACTCGCCTATGACGAGTCCCACTTCGGTTAAATGCGCTTCGTAATGCGACTTGTTGAGATCGCTTTTTAGCGCCCGATAAATATCCGTTTCATGTACTAAAATAGACGCTTCTAAGCGGCGCAACATCGCCAGCCGAAATTGGTAATCTAAGGTTTGTTGCGCATTGAAAAAGTCGCGCAATCGTGCCACCTTTTGTTGAATCGCCTGATTGTCCATTAGCTTAACTCCCTTGTGCTTTCGTTCGCCGACGCCCTTTTAATAGATCGAGTCTCTCTAAGAGCATAATAGCCCGTTATTGCAATTATTTCAAGCTGTGATACAATTTTTTTGGCGCGCTGTAAAACTCTGCTGCTATTTGCGCTATACGAACCGACGAATTGCGAGTATAATAAAGTGAGCGCAACCATTTAACCACTTTTAAAATCAACCGCTGCGAGGTGTCCTATTCACTACTGGCAAATGTTTCTAATTTCACTAAAGCGCTATTTTAACTGGAAGCGCGCCCTAATGATTCAGCTGACCTGCATCGGCTTAATTGTGCTGCTCAGCGCCATATTCACAAATTTTGGCGCCGACTACAATGAAGACCAAAGAATTAAACTGGGCATCATCGTCGACGACGACCATCAATACGTCAATATTTTATTGTCAAATTTCACCAACAATGAACAATTTACCGCCTTGTTCGACATCGTAATCGATCAAAAAAGCGCGGTTGTCACCGCCTTTGAGCGCGGCGAATTAGACGCCTACGCCGTCATTCCTCAGTTTTTTACCGCCAATATGCTCAGCTACCGCGCCAATCACATTACCATTTACAGCCATCTCGGCTTTCCGACCAAAACTAAAGTGCTGAAATCGCTTTTCGCCGCTTACAGCCGCTATGTTCAGACCAGCAACAGTGCGACGCTGGCCTTTTACGACTTGTTGAGCGCGGCCAATCTCGACCAGGCGACGATTGTAGAAGCCAATAAGTACTTTTCCCTGGAGATTATCAGCGTCGCCTTGGGACGCAACAAATTGTTTGACATCGCGGCGCACGACGCCCTCAGCGGTCTGTCGGCCAGCGACTATTTTGCGGTCGCACTCAGCTTTGCCATCATCGGTCTGGCGATGATTCCACTCGTCGACCTCAGCTACCTCGACATGAAAAATCAAGTGACGGCGCGGCTGCTGACGACTGGTCTATCGAATGCCTTTTACTTGCTCAATTTGCATTTGGTACAAGGTATCAGCGCGCTGCTGCAAAGCGCCGTCATCGCAGTGGCTTGGTCCCTGTACAGCGGCGCCAATCCACTGCTGATCGTCCTGGCCTTTGGCGGCATGACGCTATTTTGGTCAATCACTTGGCTGAGCGTTGCGCTGCTCCTTAACAACCGACAACTCTATTTTATCAGCAGTACGATTATCGCCTTTAGCCTCGCACTACTAGGGGGCAGCATCACGCCGTTTACGATTATGCCACTGCACTTAAAACTGCTCGCCAACTTTTCACCCCTGTTGAGCTTTAGCAAATTGGCCTTGGGCATCGATCAGACTGGCTGGTGGTTGGCCGGTTGGTCACTGCTTTGTGTCGCGCTCTACTGCTATCAAATCAAAGTCGTCAGCCGGCGCAATTTTGGAGATTTGAGATGATTAAACATCACTATAAACGACATTTTAACCACCTGACGAGTTATTTGATATACTTTGCCTTAGTCGTCTATTTTATCGTCAGCGGCTTGCGCCTCAACAGCGCTGAACTATCGGCTCTAACCGTCAATATCGGCTTAGTCGATCTGGCCACTAACCCAATTAGTCAACAATACTATCGCGACTTAAGACAATACGATATTCTAAATGTAGCTAAATTTGACGAAGCTAAGGCGCTCGACTTGCTGGCTGACGAAGTGATCGACTTGGTAATTGTGGTACCGGCCGATTACGACCCCAATGAAGCCCGTCACAAGCCAGTCTACCACTACCTAGCGACCAATGCGCTGGCGCCGGCGGCACTGGACTTAGTGGCAATCGACTTGGTGCCACACGTCGTAAAGCACCGCCTTATCCAAGCTGCACAGCGCTATCAAGTGGGCGATGAAGCGCGCGCCTTAGCCGGTTTTGACAAATACAATACGGCGCTGAGCGACAATTTTGACATTGCCGTCGCCGGCGTCGCACAATCGATTCAACTGGGCGAAGAACAGACTTTGGCGACGCTGGAAAGCGCCAAAAAAACACTGCTATTTGCCCTTTTTAGCATCGTTTTGATCGCGGCCCTGCCACTCAACTTGCGGTTACACAACAGCAGCGCGCTAAATGCGCGCTTGGCAATTAGCCGAATTGGCATCACTCGCTATTACTTTGCAGAGCGCCTCGTCAGTTACGGCTATTTGCTATTGCTTTGGCTAGTCGCTTGCCTATCGGTCAGTTGGGCAATCCGACTATCGCTGCCGTTAAGCGCCAACTTAGCCCTACTCGGCAGCGTCATTATCAGCGCCTATTACGAGTCGCTGTGCTGGTTACAGCGCAGCGCAGCGCGCAGCTATATCAATAGTTTTATCGCACTGTTGGTCATTATCTTGTCGGCCATCGTCGGCGGCGTCTTCTTCGACGTCGATTTACTGCCGCCCCAAATCGGCCATTTAGTGAACGCCTTCCCCTTCAACAGCTTAGCCAATGCCTTTTACAGTGGCTTGTCCGCGACCAGTGCGACTGGCGCCACAGCGGTCGTCAGCTACGGGGCAATCGCCACCCTGCTGTTATTCGTCAATTTAGGTAAAATAAAAAGGCAGGTCAATTAACCTACCTCAAACTGTTGCCAAAAGCCCGCCTAATGCGTGCCCATCACAACTGTGATGCCATTGGCGCGAAAATAGTCGATCATCCGCGCGATGACCGGACAGAGCGGCCGCTTATGATAAGTGCACTTGCCGACGTGAATCGCGTCGGGCTTGCCGCTGCAAACCCTTTCAATTTTTTCTAAATACTCGGCATCGTTGGCGTAATCGGCCGTGCAGCCATTGCAGTGAAAAAAGGCGGTCATTTCAACCGCCTCGCCGGCATAGGCTTCAAAGTGAGCCCGCCTCTCATTGAGCGCGCTAAAACAGGCGGCACCGCTGCAGACGCCGGTGGCGTGTAGACATGTTAGAATGGCAATTTTCTTCAAAGCAGACCCTCTAAATAGCCCTGTACACTAGTAGTAACTAATCATTTTTTTCTTTGTCGCGCCGTCGACCAAGATCGCACTGTCGACCTCGTAGACCTGTTTGATCAATTCAGTCGTAATGATTTCCTTTGGATCGCCGTGGGCAAAGACCTTGCCGTCTTTTAAGACGTAGAGGTAATCGCAATAAGCCAAGGCGACGTTGAGGTCGTGGAGGGCGGCGATGACCGTCACTTCCATTTGTTTGACCAAATCCATAATGTGCAGTTGATGTTTAATGTCGAGGTGATTAGTCGGTTCGTCCAGTATCAAGCAGTCGGTTTTTTGCGCCAAGGCGCGCGCCAAGATGATGCGCTGTTGTTCACCGCCCGACAAAGTCGAAAACATGCGATCGCGATAATCGCTCATATCGACTTGATCGAGTGCCCAATCGACGATGCGATAATCTTCGGCATTGTCCCTTTCCATCGTCTTCTTGTGAGGCGACCGCCCCATCAAGACCACTTCTTTGACGCCGAACTCAAAATTGTAATAATTGTGCTGTGACACCACCGCCATCTTGCGCGCCGACGCCTTGTAACCGTACTGATCGAGCGGTCGGTCTTCCAAGTAAATTTTGCCCGACTTCGGTTTTAAGACGCGATAAATCGCCCGCAACAGCGTCGATTTACCGCTGCCATTCGGTCCAATAATACCGATAAACTGCCGCTCTTTAAAACTGGCATCGACCTGCTTTAATATTAGTTTGCCCCCCAATTCGACGGCTAATTGTTCGCATGAAATAAACATTTTAGCCTCCAAATCCATAAGTTTTCTTGAGCAATAAGTAAATAAAGGTCGGAGCGCCAATCATTGACACCAAGATGCCGATTGGCAATTCGACGTGTGGAATGATCAAGCGCGATGCCACGTCGGCCCAAATCATAAAGAGCGAGCCGACCAACAGAGCCACTGGCAACACTTTTTTATGGTCGGAACCAAAGAAAATGCGCACGAAATGCGGTACGATTAAACCGACAAAGCCGATAATGCCCGACGAAAACACCACAAAACCAATCATCAACGCCGACACCAGCATGTAAATGCGACGAAAGACGTGCAAGTTAGTGCCCAAGGTGATGCTGACCTCATCGCCCAACAACATCATGTTGAGCGTGCGATACTGCGTCATGAAAAATAGGCTGCCGCCGATGACGACCGCGTAAATCGCCATCATCGTCTCCCAGTTGGCGCCGGCCAAACTGCCCATCAACCAATAGGTAATCGACCGAATGCCCTCTTTGTCATTGGCCAAATAGACGACAAAACTGGAAAAGGCCGAAAAGACCGCACTGATCGCAATACCGGCCAGCAACAGTTTAACGGTGTTGGCGCGTGAGCCCAATTCGGCAATAAACATCACCAGTAAGGCCGCTACAAAGGCGCCGATAAAGGCGACGATGCCGACGTAATTACCGCCCCAGTTGACGCCAACTCCCAATAAAATGGCCAGCGTCGCGCCGAGCGAAGCACCCGATGAAATGCC
>PDWJ01007218.1_pt1 | contig 10481 bp, 7 predicted proteins | sample 1430881 | NCBI WGS metagenome assembly PDWJ01 (sample SAMN01162460, study PRJNA174530) | Oral metagenome, whole genome shotgun sequencing project. | biome: Marine environment; feature: Marine mammal; material: Swab sample of the gingival sulcus; isolation source: swab sample of gingival sulcus... | reverse complement strand
GGCGACGGTGCGGTGTCTCGGACGGCCAGTGTCCGGAACGGTCGAGGTCACGCGAAGTTGGACGACTCCGCGTCCGCTGCAGTTGAGCGCGGTCCTGGTCGCCTTTCGCCGAGGTGCGAAGGACCCGACCTATCGCGCGGTCGCCGACGGATCCGTGGTGCGTGGCATTCGCACCCCGGACGGTCCCGCGAGCTTGCTGCTGCGGGCGCGGGCGGCTGAGTCCACCGTGTCCGCCCAGGCGTGGGGGCCGGGCGCCCAATGGGCCGTCGAGTATGCGCCGGATCTGATCGGCGAACACGACGACTCGACGGGTTTCGTCGCCCACCATCGGGTGGTAGCCGCCGCAGCCCGGCGGTTCGCCGGATGGCGGGTGCCCTGCAGCAGGTTGGTCCTCGATGCGCTCGTGCCGGCCATCATCGAGCAACGGGTCACCGGTGCCGAGGCATTCGGGGCACAGCGTCGCCTGATGCACCAGTACGGCGACCGGGCCCCTGGCCCATGGGGGTCAGCTGGGCTCCTCGTCGCGCCCGATGCCCGGCGCTGGCAGGCCATCCCGTCCTGGGAATGGCTCAGGGCAGGCGTCGACGAGGCTCGGTCGGCAACCGTGCAGCGAGTGTGCCGCAGTGCCGACGCCGTGCAGCGGCTCGCCCGCACGGCATCTCAACGTTCGGATGGGGGGACTGCGGTCGAGCAGGCTAGCGACGCACGGAGCCGGCTGCAGGCGATCAAGGGGGTGGGTGTCTGGACTGCGGCCGAAGTCGCACAGCGGGCTTTCGGCGATGCCGACGCGGTGAGTCTCGGCGACTACCACGTGGCTCGCAGCATCGGATGGGTGCTCGTCGGGGTCGAACTCGACGACGACGGGCTGGCCGAGCTGCTCGAGCCGTATGCCGGGCATCGTTTCCGGGTGCAGCGACTACTCGAACTGGCCGGTCTCGGACATCCGCGACGCGGCCCTCGGATGCCGGTGCCGACACATCTGCCCACCCGGGTCAGGTGAGCGGGTCGGGCCCGAGCCGCACTCGGGTGCTGCTCGCGCTGCGGTGCACGTCGAGAACTCGGTGCGGCAGCCCTTCGCCGGCCAGCGCAGTGAGCAGCCGTGACACGACCATGCCGGCCGAGAACGCGTCGACAGCGGTAACCGTGATCACCCCGGCCCCCGGGCTGTCGCTCGGCGAGCCACCCGGCCGGTCACTCGACCCACCGCTGAGTTCACCGGGACGGTCGACCACGACGTCGGCTGCCCACGCGGACACCTCCGGGTCGGTCGCGACCGAGATCGCTCGGGCAATCCGGTCCCGAGAGGTGTCACCACTGGTGGGCCGGATGCCCACCCGATGCGCGTGGGAGCTGCCGGGGGGCACGCCCAGGGCCGTCCGCACCGCCTCCTGGGCCCCGAGCGAGAACCAGTCGTTGTCTCCGGTGCGCACCAGGACTCCCGCTCCCGACACCGGCTCAGGGCTGTGAGGGAGTTCGCTCGGATCGAGGACGAACTCTGCCAGCCCCCGCACCAGGACTGCCGGGATGCCAGTGGTCTTCCCTTTGACCAGGTCAGCTGCCGCGGCGATCTCGTCGGCGACCGCCCGAATGGTGACCTGGAGTGGCCGGTTGTCGGCGTCGTGGCTGCCTCGGAGGTCGTCGAGCACCCGCAAGCCAGCGGCTCCGAGAGCAAAGTCGGTCTGTCCGACCCGCCACGGCCGCCCGGCAGTGTCGGTGAGCAGCACACCGAGCCGACGCACCCCGGTGGTCTCGGCCAGTGCGTCGCGCAGCACCTGGCATACCTCGTCGGGGTCTCGGGGCAGCAACAGGAGCACGTCGCGATCCCCGGTGTTGGAGGCATCGACACCGGCTGCAGCCAGCACCGGCCCGGCCCGGGCCCGGACCACCCGGGTGATCTGCGTCGCATCGGTGGGGTCGATCCGGCGCTCGGCAAGGACCGCGACCGACTCGTCGGCGATGACCTTGGTCCGATCGTGAGGATCGGCGGTCAACCCGCTGGCCTTAGAGACGAGTTTGCTCGAAACAGCGAGCACGTCGCCGTCGCGCAAGGCGAGTCCGCTCTTCGAAAGCGCCTGGTTGAGCAGCCGGGCGAGTGCCCCGGCCGGGTCCTGGTCGGGCACCACTTCGGGAATGCCGACCAAGGGGTGGACGGTGAGCGGCCAGGATGAGCTCATCGAGTGGCGAGCTGGTGGCCGAGCGTGACCGCGGCTCCGGCGATCTCGGCGGCAGCGTCGATGTCGCGCATGACCAGTGGACGGGCCTGGACAGTGAGATCGGGCTTCTCAGACGCGAGCTGTGCCACGTCGGCCGCATCAGCCTCGTCGACGAGCCAACCGTTGAGGAAGTCCGAGTACAGGTCGGCCACGACAGTGGCACTGGTCTCGAGTCCCAGCGCTTGCAAACAGGCGTCGGCGTAGCCGCGCACCGGTCGGCCGGCGATGATCGGGCTGACTCCGACGACTGGCGCGCCGGTGCCGCGCAACGCATCCCGGACACCGGGCACCGCAAGGACGATCCCGATCGATACGACCGGGTTGGACGGGGGCAGCAGTACCAGATCGGCGCTGCGGATCGCGTCGAGCACGCCAGGTGCGGCGACTGCACGTTCCATGCCGACGACGACGAATCGTTCGGCCGGAACGGCCGCGCCCATCCGCACCCACCACTCCTGGAAATGCACGGCGTGTGGACCGTCACCCTCGTCGATGACGACATGGGTCTCGACGGGTGTGTCAGTCATCGGGAGCAGGGTGACTCCATGCTCCGGCAAACCCCACCGGGCAGCCAGGTGTGCCGTGACCTGACTGAGCGTGCGGCCCTGACCGAGCCACATCGACCGGGCGACATGGGTGCCGAAGTCCTGATCACCGAGGCGGAACCAATCGGCTGGCACGCCGAGTCGGGTGAGCTCGGATTGGATGGTGAAGGTCTCGTCGGCACGTCCCCAACCCTGGTTCTCGTCGACACCACCCCCGAGGGTGTAGAGCAGTGTGTCGATGTCGGGGCATACCCGCAAGCCGTAGAGCGTGATGTCGTCTCCGGTGTTGCCGATGATCGTGACCGTGGATCCGGTCAGCTCCGGAGACCGCTCGAGATAGGTGAGCAGGCCGCGCAGGAATCGGGCGCCCCCGACCCCGCCAGCGACGGCGGTGATGTGCATGGGACCAGTCTCGCAGCCGCGAATGATAGGTCGTGACTGGCCTCCCGGCGGGGGTGGCTCGCCGACCGGTGTCGTCTCCGTGACCTCCCGAAACCCCGGAAAACGCGATGAATTACCAGATAGACCTTGACGAAACGGGGATGACACGCGTGTAATTTCACATGTGTCGTTCATATCGGGCCGGGTGGGCCCGATGCCGTGTGGCAGCCGACACCGCTCAGGGCTATCGCACGCAAGGGTCGAGGAGGCGAGATGCACGAACTGCGGTTGCTGCCGACAGACGTCGGCGTCGGAGGTGACCTGAGCTGGCAAGAGCGGTCACTATGCGCCCAGACGGACCCGGAGGCGTTCTTCCCCGAGAAGGGCGGTTCCACTCGGGAGGCCAAGAAGGTCTGCGTGGGTTGCGAGGTGCGCGACGAGTGTCTTGAGTACGCTTTGGCCAATGATGAGCGGTTCGGCATCTGGGGCGGACTGTCCGAGCGTGAACGGCGCAAACTCAAGAAACGGGCGGTCTGAGTCGACCGGCGATCCCTGGCATCGCCTCGAGGAGTTGCATGACCGCGGAAGCTGATCCCCTACCCGGGCCGTCCACGGACGGCCCGTTTCCTCGGCACCCTGCCGGCACCTCAGCCGATCCCGACACCGGTGAGCCGGTCTCCACGGACCCGACTCGCCCGATGCCTGTGGTGACGGTTGTCCTGGTGGCCCGGGATGCTGTCGATTCGGCTGGGACCCCGCCGGGCGAGGACGCCGATAACCAGCAGGCGGCCTCACCGACAACCCCACCCGCTACCTCTGCTGCAGCGGAGTCATCGGTGTCTCCGACGGCAGCTGATTCCTTGGGGCCATCGGGCCTCGAAGTCCGGTGTGCCGCCGCCCTCGGGCAGACCCGGCCTCCGGAGCGACTGCTCGTGCTCGACCTGACCACCAACGGTGCCGCCACCAATACGCTCGCCGACCAGACTGCGTCCGCACCCGAGCCCACCGTGCACACGCACCGGCCCGATGCCGACCCGGCGCAGGCGCTCGACCTTTCGACAGCACTCGACGCGGCGCTGGCCGAGCTGCCGCCAGTGGAGGGCAGCGACAGCGAAGAATGGCTCTGGCTGCTGCCCGACGACACGATCCCCGACGACACGGCGCTTGCTCAGCTCGTGGACGCAATCCGGCGATCCCCCTCGGTCGGGATAGCCGGACCGAAGATCGTCGAGCACGAGCAGCCCAAACGCCTCGTCGAAGTCGGCCTGGTGCTCACCCGCACCGGGCGTCGGGTCCTCTCACCGACACCTGGTGAGCCCGATCAAGGCCAATACGACACCCGCACAGATGTCTTGGCCGTCGGACTGCCCGGGATGCTGATCCGCCGGGGTCTCATCGACCGGATCGGTGGCTTGGCTACTCCACTCGGGCCGGCGGCCCAGGCCCTCGACGTGGGCTGGCGAGCCCAACTAGCCGGTGAGCGGGTGGTGGTCGTTCCGGCGGCCCGAGTGCACCAGTCCGGGACCCGTGATGTGGCTGCCGGCACCGGGTCCCGCTCCGGCCTAGCCTCCCGGATCGAAGCGCGGGTCGCCGCACGTCGCGTGGCGCTGGCCCGGTGCGCTCCGCTAGCGGCACCGGTGCTGGCCGGGTGGATCGTCGTCTCCAGCATCCTTGGCGCGTTGGCGTTGTTGCTGCTCAAGCGTCCGGCACATGCGTGGGTGGAGCTGAGCGACGGGCGTGCCCTGCTGCACCCAGTATCGAGTGCCATAGCGCGCCGGCGCTTCCGGAAACACCGCAAACTGCGGCGACGTGACCTGCGCACCCTGTTCGTGTCCTCAGGTGACTCGGCTCGGCATACCCTCGACCGAATCCTCGATGCGGTGACACCGGACCGGTCCCGGGCCCGAGATACCGACCCGCTCGCCGCCGTGGAGAGCGGCCCGGTGAGCGAAGAGGCCGAGGATCTCAGCGTCCTGCCGACGGCTCTGCCGCAGCGAATCGTCACCAACCCCGGGGTGCTGGCCACCGTAGCTGCCGCCATCGTCGGCGTCATCGGGTTGGCCCAGAGCCTACGATCCGGGCTGGCCGATGCCCGAGGCTCCGGCGTGGTCAGCAACGAGCTGGCCCGGGTGAGCACCGACGCTACCGGCCTGTGGCACGCCTACCACGATGGCTGGCACGGTGCTGGTCTGGGCAGCCCAGACCCTTCCGGCCCACACTTGGCTGTGCTGGCGGCACTCACCTGGCTGATCGAGCATCTGCCCTACGTCGCCGACGGTCGCTCACCTGCGTCCGTGGCGTTCGCATGGATCCTGCTGACCGGTATGCCGCTGGCTGCCGTCTCTGCCTATCTCGCCGGAAGGGTCATCACGTTGGCCCGCTGGCCGCGCGGATTGGCCGCGTTCGCCTGGGGTACCAGCGTGGTGCTGGCCGGGGCGATTGGCCAAGGTCGGGTTACGGTCGTCTTGGCTCATGTGTTGCTGCCGTTGGTTGCTTCTGGCCTGGTGCGGGTCGGCAGGTCTTCGGGCACCTTCACCGCTGCCGCGGCGACTGCCTTGGGGGCCGCGGTCCTCGGTGCCCTCGTGCCGGTGCTGCTCGTGCCGGTGGCTCTTACGGCAGTGGTCCTCGCGGTCGTGGCGCCCGGGTTGGCCTACCGAGCTCGGGCGCTCGTGGTGCTCGTCGTGCCGGTGGCCCTGCAAGGCCCGGCCCTGTATCAACTCCGATGGCTGCCGCAGCTGCTCGGCAGTCCAGGTGCGGTGGCTTCCACTGCCACTGGCTCGTCCACCACCGCAACCACCGACTCGGTGCCGACCTGGTCGCTGGCACTCGGTCATCCTGACGGCATCACCGCATTCATGGTGTTCGACTGGCCGGTGCCACCTCAACTGGTGGCCGCGCTGACCGCGCCGGTGCTCGGAGCTGCGGTGCTGGCTCTGGTCCGTGGGTCGGACTCCCGGGCAGCTGTGGCCGCGCGCGGCGCAATCGTGGCTCTCGCGTTGGTCGGGCTCGGCTACGCCTTGATGGCCCCAAGATTGGTGCTCGGTAGTGCGCGTGGATCGACCGGTGACCTCACCCCAGTGACACCGTGGAGTGGTATCGGCGTGCAGCTGTACGTGTTCGCCGTGCTGGCCCTGGCGCTGTCCGGCACTGTCGGAATGCGCGGAATACTAGGTCGAGGCAGGGCGCGGTGGCGGCAAGCCGCCGCCGCAGCAGGCCTCGGGGTTGTGACCCTGGCGGTGTTCGCTTCGGCGGTCGGGCTCGCGATAGCTGGCCTCGACCGCGACGCTGAGGCTGCTCAAACTGCTCGAGCCACTGGGGTTGGTGGGGCCGTGTCGACTGCGGTTCCTCCGTTGCCGGCGGTTGCGGTCGACCAGGCCGACTCCGAGGACGCCAGTCGGCTGCTTGTGCTCACTCCGGAACCCGAGCGGATCACCTACCAGATCATGGGCGCTGAGCCGGGTCTGTTCCTGCGGTCAGTCCTGCCGGCCGGTCCCGACGGAAGCCCGACCGTCGCGAGCGTCGACGGCGTCACCGATCCCGGTTTCGCCCCGTTGGTCACCGATCTCGCAGCCGGCACTGACCCGGGCAGTGGCAGCACCGGCGCTCGGCTCGCTGCGCTCGGCGTGGGATTCGTCTCCGTCCAGGACGTCACGTCGGACACTGAGGACGTCACGTCGGACCCTGAAGACGTCACATCGGACACTGAAGACGTCACATCGGACACTGAAGACGTCACATCGGACACTGAACCGGAGACCGAATCGGATACCGTTTTCGATAGTGCGTCCGGCGCGGCTGCCTCCGCAGACACTTCTGACCGGTCTCATCGAGACTTGGTGCGGATCCTGGACGCCAGCCCGGGAATGACCCGGCTGGGGACGACCGATGGGCAGACCTTGTGGCGGGTCCAGGCACGGGACGCGGCACGACCCTCTGATGAGGGGTCGGGCCCATTGAGCCCGGTTACCCCATCCCGCGTATGGTTGGCGACCGCCGACGGCACCCCGATACAGCAGGTGCCGGTGCTGGGTTCACACGGGGCGACCGACACCGAACTGCCGGCCGGGAGATCGGACCGGCGCCTGGTCGTCGCTGAGTCACCCGACTGGGCGTCACATGCCCTGGTGAGTGTCGACGGCGTCACGCTTGAACCGATCGACGGTCATACCACTGGTTCCGGAACCACGGTGCCGACATACCTCGTGCCCGAGGACGGGGGCCGACTCACGATCGAGGTGCCGGCTCGGCAACCCTGGATCATGACTCTGCAACTGGCACTGCTGGCCGTGGTCGTCTTCTTGGCAATTCCGTTCGGCAATCGCCGATCACGGCGGTTTCGGTGAGGTGACGACCTGATGATCTCGACCTACCGGCCCTGGGCGGCACTAGCCCGCCCACTCGTGGTGGTTCTCGCCGCTGGGACTCTCGTTCTTGGAGCCGGCTCCACGAGTGATGCTCTGCGTTTGGGCGAGCTTGCGCCGTCTGCTGAAGCATCCGCGGTGGCGTTGGCGCCGATCCGCACGAACCTGCTGATCTGCCCCGGGGCAGAGACCCGTGGTCTTGGCGGAGTGCCCGAGGTCGATGGGGCCCGGACCAAGGTCTGGGCGGGTGCGGCACCTGAGGCCGCGCTCGGCTCCTCGGCGATGAGTACACCGGACGACCCCGGTTCGGTGCGACTCGCGCAACGCCCTGACGGTGTTGAGCTTGCAACGACAGCCGCTCGGGGCTCGATCGGTTCGGGCGAGGTCGGGGGCACCTCGATCGTCGAGGTCACCGGATCCGGTGCGCTTGCCCCGGGACTGGTGTCCCTACAGACGACCCAGGTCACTGACGGAGACGACCGAGGCCTTGCTGCTACGGCCTGTCTCACGCCACGTCCTGAGGTGTGGCTGCTGGCCGGCGGAGGCGACAGCACCCGCCGCGAGCGCCTAGTGATCGCCAATCCGGGCGCCAATACCGTCACCGTCGATATCGCCGTGCACGGGGCCGAGGGACTGCTGGAGACCTCGGGTTCCGGACGGGTCGCCATCCCACCACACGATCGGGTGAGTCTGTTGCTCGACGGATTGGTCACCGCAGAGGCGACTCCAGCGGTGCACCTCACCGCGACCGGCGGGTCGATCACCGCGGTTCTCGAGGACTCCTGGATCGAGGGGGCGACCGGTCGGGGCCGAGACGACGCGTCACCCAGTGTCGCCCCGGCACTCGAGCAAGTCATCCCTGTCCCGTCGCTCACCGGCCCGGCCCGGCTCCGGTTGGTCGTGCCCGGTCCTGCAGAGGCGGTCGTCCAAGTACGCTTGTTGACCTCGGCCGGAACACAATCGTTGGCCGGCGGGGGAGTCTCCCGAGTGATCGAGGGTGTTGCCCCGGGCGACTACGCCGTGCACGTGCGTTCGGATGAACCGGTGACTGCGGCGGTGCTGGTCGAACGTCGAGGAGCCGATCCCGCCGGGCAATCCGACCTCGGCTGGATGCCGGCTGTGCCGGCGACCACGACTCTCGCGGGCAGCCCGCTGCCTGAGGACACATCCGCACGGCTGGTCCTGGCCGGCCTCGGCGAGCCGTGGTCGGTGACCGTCGACCTGGTCGCTGCGGACGGTTCGAGCTCGGCTCAGACCGTGAGCGGCCCGGTCGATTCGGTGGCCGCCGTCGACGTGTCCGGGTCGGCAGCCGTGTGGGTGCAGGCCGGCGAAAACCCGGTGTATGCCGGGCTTGCCCTGACAGTCGACGACCCGGCTGGCCCCCTGTTTGCGTTGGTCGGTTTGGAACCGACCGCAGTCGCGCGCACCGTCGTGCCGGCGATCGAGGTGCTCCGTTAGGGGAAGCGTTTCGGGGCCGGTCACGACCGTCGTTGGTGCTATTCGGTCAGGCGGACGGGCCGCTTGTCGTCGGTTGGGCCGCGGACTGGTGCCGGCTCAGGTCCTCCGTGCGGCTGAACCTACCAAAGGCGGGGAGCAAGCCGTCGATGCTAGTCCGGCGTGTAGCCGGGGTCCAACTCCTGCGGTGCCACGCCCAACAAGGCAGCGAGCTGCTCGGTGACCACGTCGCTCACCAGGTCAGCCAACTCCCGGTCGTCCTCGGCCCGGGTTTCGATCGGCCGGCGGTAGACGACGATTCGCGCTGGCTGTTTGCCCTGCGGCGGGAAGAACCGGCCGAGCGGCACTTCCTCGTGCTCCCAGGGCGCCGGATCCGATGGGGGGACCGACTCCACACCCAGGTCGAACGGAGGGAACGGATGGGCCCATCGGCTCTCCAAACGGCTGACCGAGTCCAGGACGAGAGCGTCGAAACGGGCTGACCGATTCACCATCGCCGGCACCGGTGGCCACGCCAACGGGCCACGCCCGCTGCGGCCGTGCCGACCCCGCGGACGACGGCGCGGACGAGGGCGCGGTTGTTCGAGAGGTTGGGCCGAGCTCACCCCACCAGCGTATGTCTGTTGCGCGGCGTGCCGACGAGACGTGGCCGGCGTGCCGACGTACAGTTCCCACGTGGGGTATTCACGGCTATGTTCCAAGACCGGGTGTCGGCGTCCAGCAGTCGCGACGTTGACCTACGTCTACGCCGACCAGACCGCCGTCTTGGGCCCGCTGGCGACCTTCGCGGAACCACACACGTATGACTTGTGCGCCGGGCACACCGAGCGCTTGACCGCACCCCGAGGCTGGGAAATCGTGCGGTTGGCGATTGATCCGACCCCGCCACCGGCAGTCGCACCCGACGACTTGCTGGCCTTGGCCGACGTGTTGCGTGAGCCCCGGCATTCCCCGACCCCGGTGGCTGCCTCCAGCGGGTCGGCTACCGACAGCGCCCGGCGTGGTCACCTCCGGGTGGTGCGTCCCACGTGAGAGCCGCAGCGGGGCACTAGGCTTGCCGGTCGTGGACGACCCGACCAGATCTGCCGTACCGCCGCGTCTCGGCGACATTGTCAAGGCCTACGACGTGCGTGGGCTCGTGCCCGATCAGCTCGATGAACGGGTATCCCGAGCGATCGGTGCAGCCGTCGCTCAGATCCTGGCCCAGCCCGACGGCGCCACCGAAGTCGTCGTCGGTCACGACATGCGGCCCAGCTCGCCAGGGTTAGCCCGTGCGTTCGCCGACGGGGTTGCTGGAGCCGGGGTCGGCGTGCGGATCATCGGCCTGGCGTCCACCGACCAGCTCTACTACGCCAGTGGTGCGCTGGGGCTTCCCGGTGCCATGTTCACAGCCAGCCACAACCCGGCGCAGTACAACGGGATCAAGCTCTGCCGAGCCGGCGCCCGGCCGGTGAGTCTGGACACGGGGCTGCGCGATATTCGCGATCGAGCGCAACACCTCCTGGACGGTGACCCAGGAACTGCCG
>PDWJ01005425.1_pt1 | contig 10484 bp, 6 predicted proteins | sample 1430881 | NCBI WGS metagenome assembly PDWJ01 (sample SAMN01162460, study PRJNA174530) | Oral metagenome, whole genome shotgun sequencing project. | biome: Marine environment; feature: Marine mammal; material: Swab sample of the gingival sulcus; isolation source: swab sample of gingival sulcus... | reverse complement strand
CCTACGTAAAATATTTTGGTGGATTTATAGCCTATTATTCTTAATAATTCCTTTAATTAAGAGTAAATCTTGCTCACTTTTAGCCATAATTAAGAATTCATCATCTTTATACATAAAAAGTTCACTATTTATATATAAAGCGGCAGCAATATCAAAGCTTCTTAACTTACCTGCAAAAATAACAAACTTATAGTTCTGTGCATTTGCCAAAGATATTGCCGTTGCCCCACAAATACGATATTTAATGTTATTCTCAAAAAGTCTTTTACAAATATTAGGATAAGCATAGGCCCTTTCAAAAATAGCAATATTTGTTTTTTCAATTTCAAAAGTTTTTAACTGCTTATTTGTAAGCAAAGAAACAGTTTTTTTCTTTCCATTTACTTTATAAACCAAAGTAGCATTTGCAAGATTACAAACATATCCTGCTTTTACTTCTCCATTTATTTCAAGCGCAACTGATGTTCCATAATAGGGAAATTTAGATAAAAAATTATTACTTCCATCAAGGGGATCTATTATTATTTTTATATTTGTATTTGAAGAAAGCAATCCAACTTCCTCTGAAAAGATATCTCCATAAGAGCTTAAATGTTCGATAAATATTTTCTCTGCAAGTAAGTCAATGTTTAAAGAGTTGTCTCCACCATATCCTATGGTGTTAGAGTAGTTAAAATCCAAAGAGCCAAGCTGGGTATTAATATACCCATGAAGCTCCTTGTTAGCATCTACAACAGCTTTTGTAAATGCTTCATAATCAAACACTTTACACCAATGCCTCAAAAATTTTTCTAGCAGCTTCTCTTCCATCAACTGCTGCAGTTACAGCTAAGTGAGCACCCCTTTGGCAATCCCCACCAGCGTAAACTTTTTTATTTGTTGTTTGATAATTTATAGTTTCAATTCCACCCCAAGAGTTAACTTCTACACCTAACTCTTTTAAAAATTGTGGTGCTTCAGGTGAAAATCCAAGTGCCATAATTACAACATCAGCCTCTTCTATAAACTCACTTCCTTCGTTTATCACAACCTTTTGTCTTCCTGATTCATCAGGCTCACTCATTAATGTTGTTAGAAGTTCTACCCCTGTAGCCTTTCCATCTTTGCTCACTATTGATTTAGGAGAAACATTAAACATGTATTCAACTCCCTCCTCTTTGGCATTGACAACCTCTTTTTTACTTCCAGGCATATTAGCCTCATCTCTTCTATAAAGACACTTAACACTTTTTGCTTTTTCTCTAACTGATGATCTAACACAGTCCATAGCAGTATCTCCACCACCAATAACAACTACATTTTTACCAGAAACATCGATAAACTTGGCATCTTTATTCCCCAAATTTCTTTTTTGTATTCCTGTTAAAAATTCCATAGCTAAATATACATTTGAAGAATCTTCACCTTCAACACCTGCATATCTTCCCTGTTTTGCACCAATACCAAGATATATTGCATCAAACTCTTCTTCAAGCTCTTTTGCACTTTTATCTTTTCCAATTTCACAATTTAAATGTAGCTTCATACCAGCTTCTAGTAGCCATTCTATTCTTCTATCAACCGTACTTTTATCAAGTTTAAAGCCAGGTATTCCATACATCAAAAGTCCACCCGCTCTATCATCTCGCTCAAACATTTCAACTTGAAAACCTCGTCTTAAAAGAAAAGTAGCAGCAGATATACCAGATGGTCCAGAACCAATTATTGCAACTTTTTTATCAAGTTTATGTTTAGTAAACTTAGGTCTCATACCATTTTCAAAAGCTCTTTCATTTAAATGAGTTTCAATAGCTCCAATAGAAATAGCCCCATGTCCAGTATTTAAAGAACATGCCCCCTCACAAAGTACATCTTGAGGACAAATTCTTCCTAAAATTTCAGGGAAAGGAGAAGTTTCATTTGATAAGGCAAAAGCTAATTCCATATTTTTATTTGCTGTTTGTTTAAGCCATGCAGGAATATAGTTACCCAAAGGGCATCCAGTGTGACAATATGGGTCACCACACTGCATACATCTGTCTGCTTGCTCTCGTGCTCTTTGTTTTCCAAACACTTTATAGACTTCATTAAAATCTTTTAATCTTTGTAATACATCTCTTTTTTCAGGATTCATTCTTTCAAATTTAGTAAAATTTAACATTTTAATCTCCCTCCTCTGGATTCAATGGTAATACTGTCATATTTTTTGGTTTAACCATCCAAAAGTTTCTAATTTCAGCTCTAAAATTTTCTAAAATATTTTCTGCATTTTGGGATTCTGTTTCATTTAAGTAATCCAATAGAAGTCTTTTTAAGAATAATCTTTCTCTTTCAGTATCATCTGTATCAATTCTAACTGCTTCAACTAACTCTTGATTTATTTTATCAACAAATGTTTTCTCTGGGTCATAAACAAATGATAACCCGCCTGTCATACCAGCACCAAAGTTAACACCTGTATTTCCTAAAATAACAACAATACCACCAGTCATATATTCACAAGCATTATCTCCAGTTCCTTCGACAACCGCTACACAACCAGAATTTCTTACACCAAATCTCTCACCAACAGCAGCTCTAACATAAAGTTTACCACCAGTAGCTCCATAAAGACAAGTATTACCAGCACCTGCAAACTCTGGACCTTGTAAAGGAGTATTTATGATGATTTTACCACCATTCATTCCCTTACCAACATAGTCATTTGCAGCACCATCAAGATACAGATTCATTCCCTTACTTAAAAGCGTACCAAAAGATTGTCCAGCTACCCCTTTTAATTGAATATTAATTGAATCTTCAGGCAATCCCTCATCCCCATAATACTTAGCTATAGTTCCAGAAATCAAAGTACCAAAAGATCTATTTAAATTACAAATTGTCTCTTTAATCTTTATAGGTGTTGTTGGTCGCTCAATTGTTCTATGAACTTTTTTTAGAATCTCTTTTTCAAATTCATTTTGATCATATGGCTCATTAAACTCCTTTTGACAAGTATCAATACCATCAATCTTTCTTAATATATTTTGGAAATCAAACTTTTTAGCCATTTCATCATCTATAACTTTAAGTAAATCACTTCTACCAATAATTTCTTCTAAAGTTTTATATCCAAGCTCGGCTAATATTTCTCTAACTTCTTGTGCAACAAAAGTAAAATAAGAAATTAATCTTTCAACTGTTCCTGTAAAATGTTCTCTTAAATCTTCATCTTGTGTGGCTACTCCAACTGAGCACTTATTTGTGTGACAGATTCTTAAGATTTTACAACCAAGTAGTGTTAAAGCTGCTGTCCCAAAAGCATATGATTCAGCACCTAAAAGTGCAGCTTTCACAACATCTAATCCAGTTTTTAATCCCCCATCAGTCTGTACATGAACAAACTCTCTTAAATGATTTGCTTTTAAAGCATTATGAGCTTCAGAAAGTCCCATTTCCCAAGGGTTTCCTGTATGTTTTATAGATGTTAAAGGAGCAGCTCCAGTACCTCCATCAGCACCTGAAATTACAATTCTATCAGCATAAGCTTTTGCAACACCTGCTGCAATTGTCCCAACACCTATAGTTGATACAAGTTTAACTGTAATTTTAGCTTGAGGATTTATTTGTTTTAAGTCAAAAATTAACTGTGCTAAATCTTCAATAGAATAAATATCATGGTGTGGAGGAGGTGAAATAAGTGTTACTCCCTCTACAGTATGTCGTAAACTTGCGATAAGTGGAGTTACTTTATGACCTGGTAACTGACCACCCTCACCTGGTTTTGCACCCTGAGCAACTTTAATTTGAATTTCTTTTGCAGATCTTAAATATCCAGGAGTAACTCCAAATCTACCAGAAGCAACTTGTTTAATATTTGAATTTTTAAGTGTTCCAAATCTAGCAGGATCTTCCCCACCTTCACCAGAATTTGACATACCACCAATAGTATTCATAGCCATTGCCATCGCTTCATGAGCTTCAGGAGAAATAGAACCACAAGACATAGCAGCACTTGCAAATCTTTTGAAAATATCATCTATAGATTCTACCTCATCAATAGAAATAGCTTTTTTATCAGAATTAAACTCAAAAAAATCTCTAATAAATTTCTTATCTCTATTTCTAACGAGTTCTTTTAGTTTGTTAAAATCCGAAATTTCATCTTTACTTGTCGCTTGTTTATTATGCATAGCTCTTGTGGTATCAGGTCCATAATCATGATACTCACCATCTCTCATATATTTATAAAAACCACCTAAATTAAGAGGGAACATGTGTTTATCATCAAAAAATGCATCAAAATGCTGTTTTTCAAGCCTTTTTTCAATATCTTCATAAGAAAGACCAGCTAAATCACTATGACTTCCTTCAAAACAGTCTTCAATAATATTATCAGCTAAACCGATAATATCAAACAGTCTTGAGTTTCTATATGAAGCTACCGTACAAATACCCATTTTAGACATAATTTTTAATAACCCTGCATTTAGGGCTTTTTGAGTATTTTTCAATTTAGCTTGCATTTTATATTTAGATAATTCTTTTCTTTCATGTAAAGATAAAACTGAAGCATACATCATATATGGATAAATCGCTGTTACACCATATGCTATCATAACAGCTGCCATATGAGGATCATAAACTTCAGCTGTTACTGCAACAATTGAAACCTTATGTCTTACTCCTTCATTTAAAAGTGTTGTATTAATATATCCAATTGCCATAGCCATTGGTATTACTTTACAACTACTATTAATATCTCTATCATCTAAAATCACAACAGATACAGAATCATCTCTTACAGCATTTAAAACAGTCTCTGATAATTTTTCTAAAGAAGCCTTTAAATCATTTTCAAAGGTAGTAGAAAAAACTCTATTTTTATAATATTCATCATATCTTGGAGAGTTTTGATTTCCAAAAGAGTAAAGAACTGAAAATTTTTCTTGCATTAAAATAGGACTTGCAACCTTTAATCTTTTTGCAAATTCAGGCTTTTCATCTAAAATATTGTGAATGTGTCCAAAACCTGTCTCTAAAGACATAACTATTTTTTCTCTATACGGATCAATTGGAGGATTAGTTACTTGTGCAAACTTTTGCCTAAAAAAGTCTGTAAAATTTCTACTTACTTGAGAGAAACAGGCTAAAGGAGTATCATCTCCCATAGAACCAACTGGTTCTTTACCATCTTTTGCCATAGGCTCAATCATTTGATCTAGTACTTCATAAGTAATATTGAAATATTTTTGTTTTTTCTCTAAATCTTCTAATCTATAATCATCTGTTTCAAAGAAAGATTCATCAATATACTCTTGTAAATATTCCATATTGTTATTTAACCATTTAGAATAGTTTTGTGATGATTTCAAATAGTCATTAATATCATCCTCTTTTAAAACTTTACCATGCTTAAGATCAAGTCCAATCATTTCTCCAGATTGTAATCTTCCTCTCTCTTTTACATTTTCTTCATCTAAGTCAATGGTACCATATTCTGAAGTGATATATATTTTGTGATTTTTCGTAATTATGTATTTAGATGGTCTTAATCCATTTCTATCAATTAAACAACCTATATGTCTTCCATCTGTTAAAGATACCGCTGCTGGTCCATCCCATGCTTCCATTGCAGTTGATGCATACTCATAAAAAGCTCTTAAATCTGAATCCATATATGGAGCATTTTGCCAAGGAGCAGGTACTAAGGTCCTAGCTGCTTTGAAAAAATCAACACCATTTGCTAATAAAAACTCAAACATATTATCTAGCGAAGCAGAATCTGAACCACCAAATTGTAAAATTGGCAATAACCTTTGAATCTCCTCTTGAGTAAACACTTCAGATTCAATTTGTTCGGATTTAATTTGCACATTAAATCTATTTGCCTCAACTGAGTTAATTTCACCGTTATGTGCAATGGCTCTAAAAGGTTGTGCTAATCTCCACTGGGGAAGTGTATTTGTTGAGAATCTTTGATGAAATAGTGCAAATGATATTCTAAAATCATCATCTCTTAAATCTTTATAGAAACGTTTTATGTAAGTAGGCATAATTAAGCCCTTATAAGCAATAACCTTAGAAGAAAAAGTTGGAATATAAAAATCTTTTTTATCCATTAATTTATGTTCACACTCTTTTCTAGTAAGATACAACATTGCGTCAAATCTTTTTGATGACATAAGAGCACTTGCACAAACAAAAACCTGAATTATATGAGGTAATGTTTCTAATGCTTGTTTACCTAAAGCATCCGTATCAACTGGAACTTCTCTTGTAAAAAGAACTTTTAAATCATTTTCTTCACACTGTTCTTTAAATGTATCAATATCTTCTAAATCTTTTGTAAATATCATAGCTACTGCATATTTTTCAGGTAAATCAACACCCTCTTTACTAGCCATTTTTCTCATAAATTTATTTGGCATAGACAGTAATAGTCCAGAACCATCACCAGTTTTACCATCTGCTGCAACTGCACCTCTGTGCATCATTCTCTCTAAAGAGGTGATTGCATCTTCTAAATTTTCATGTGAAGGTCTGTTCTTTAAATCAGCCATCAAACCAAACCCACAATTATCTTTAAAAGAAGTAAGTAAGTCTAAATTACATCCCATCTTTATCCTTTTAATTAGTATTTTTAAATCCTTAATAAGTATACAAACTATCTAAAAGTTGTTTAAAAAATGTTTAAGTAAGTTTTTAATAAGGATCAGAAAAAGGATTAAAATATTAAGAATTATTGACACGATTTATACATAATATTTAATTATAATGTCTGTCTACAAAGGAAAAAGGAGTAAAAATGACAAAAACAATGAAAGGTTTAATATCAAGCGTCGCTATTGCATCGATGTTTGTATTTGTAGGTTGCGGAGATAAGAAAGGTGATTCAGCTAAGGCTGAGGCTGGAAAATCAGACAAAACTTATGTTTTAAAATTCTCACATGTTGTAAGTCCTAATACGCCAAAGGGTAAGGCGGCAAACTATTTTGAAAAAAGACTTGAAGAGTTATCAAAAGGAAGAATTGATGTACAAGTTTATCCATCTTCTCAGCTATATAAAGATAATGCAGTACTAAAGGCACTTAAGCTTGATTCAGTACAAATGGCTGCACCATCATTTTCTAAATTTGGTAAAATAGTACCACAATTGGCACTTTTTGATTTACCATTCTTATTTAAAGATATCGACCAATTACATAGAGTTCAAGATGGAAAAGTTGGACAAGAATTAAAACAAATGGTTACAGATAAAGGTTATGTGGCATTATCATTTTGGGATAATGGGTTTAAACAATTATCATCTTCAAAAAAAGCTTTAATTAATCCGGATGATGCAAAAGGTCAAAAGTTTAGAATTATGTCTTCAAAGGTATTAGAAGCACAATTTCATGCAGTGAATGCAAATCCTCAAATGATGCCATTTTCTGAGGTATATTCTGGACTACAACAAGGTGTAATTGACGGACAAGAGAATACTAATTCTAATATTTTCACTAAAAAATTCCACGAAGTACAAAAATACTTAACTGTTTCAAATCACGGTTATCTTGGATATTTAGTAGTTATGTCTAAAAAATTCTGGAACTCTTTACCAGCTGATTTACAAGAAAATGTTAAACAAGCTATGAAAGATGCAACTGCAAAAGAAAGAGAATTTGCTGCACAACTTGATAACGAACAATTTAATCTTATCAAAGATTATGCAACTAAAACTAATAAGTTAGAGATTATTAACTTAACAAATGAACAAAGAGATGCATGGAGAAATGCAGTTAGTAAAATCTATCCTGAATTTTATGATGAAAATAAAATTGGTGAAAAATTAATTAAGGGTGCACTAGCAACGGAGTAAAATCAAATGGTAGTCTTCAATATTATGAGTAAAGTTATAGGTTTTATAAACCGCACCATAGCAGTGATTGGTATCACTGCAGGTGTTAGTGTAGCGTTTATAAATGTCGTGGCAAGATATGTTTTTGATGCTTCATTAGTATGGGCAACAGAATTAACAGTATTCTTGTTTTTATGGAGTGTATTTTTTGCAGCTGCTTATTGCTTTAAAAAAGATGCACATATAGCTGTAACTATTGTATTAGATCTTATGCCCTCAAGGGTTGCAAAAATTATGCTACTAATTTCACACTTAGTAACACTAGTATTTTTAGCAACTGTTTCTTATTATGGTTATGAATATCTTCTTCTAGTTATTGATTTAGATGAAAGATCAATTGATCTTTGGGATATGCCTATGTGGATTATTTATTTAGTTATTCCTGTATCATTTGCTTTTGCAGCATATAGGGTGGCTGAGAGAATCCATGTAATTTTATCTACAAATCATGATAAGATTTTAAAAGAGAGTGAAGCAGAAATGGTTTTAGCAGAACTTGGAGTAAAACAAGCTGATATTAACAATGAACATGTTAAAGAGTTAAATAGTATGGTTAAAGAAGTAGAGAAGAAGACAGGAGGAATGCTATAATGAGTATAGGAGTATTATTTGGTATATTTTTCTTCCTTGTTATTGTAGGAGCACCTATTGCTATTTGTTTAGGAGCGGCAACGTTTGTTACATTATTATTATTTACACCAATATCACCTATTGAAATTTCATCAATGATGTTTGAAAAAATTGAACACTATTCTTTAATGGCAATACCAATGTTTATCTTTGCAGGAAACCTTTTATCAAAGGGATCTGCAGCTCAAAGAATAATTGAATTTGCTAAATCTTGTGTAGGACATCTTCCAGGTGGTCTTCCAATATCAGCTATTTTTGCATCAATTATCTTTGCTGCTGTTTCAGGTTCATCTCCTGCAACTGTTGTTGCTATTGGTTCTATTATGTTTGGTGCTATTATGCAAGCTGGTTATCCAAAGAAATATGCAGTAGGTACTATTGCAACAGCTGGTTCTTTAGGGATTTTAATCCCACCATCAATCGTACTTATTGTATATGGAGTTACAGCTGAAGTTTCAATTGGTAAACTATTTATGGCAGGTGTTGTTCCAGGTATCATGCTAGGGCTTATGATGATGATTGTAACTTACATAGGTGCTAGAAGATTAGGATTTGAAAGGGAAAAACCAAGACCTTTTAAAGAAAGACTTTCTAAAATGAAAGATGCTTCATGGGGTTTGATGACTATTGTTTTAGTAATTGGAGGTATCTATGGAGGTATTTTCACACCAACTGAAGCAGCAGCCGTTGCTTGTGTATGGGCATTTATTGTGTCTGTATTTATTTATAAAGATATTAAACTGTCTGAAATGTGGAATACAGCTTTAGAATCTGCAAAAACAACTGCAATGATTATGTTTATTATTGCAAATGCTATGCTTTTTGCACACTTTTTGACAATAGAAAATATTCCTCAGATGATTACAGAAACTTTAGTAGAAGCAAATGTAAATAAATATATGTTCTTACTTATGGTAAACTTACTTTTAATATTAGCAGGTTCATTTATGGAACCATCAGCTATTATTATGATTATGGTGCCATTATTACTTCCTGTTGCAGTAGCCCTTGGAATTGACCCAATTCACTTTGGTATAGTGATTACTGTAAATATGGAGCTAGGTATGGTGTCCCCACCTGTTGGGCTAAACTTATTTGTTACCTCAGGACTTACTGGTATGAGTATAAAAGATGTTATTGTTGCGGCATTCCCTTGGACAATGACAATTTTGGTAGGATTAATTCTTATAACTTATATCCCTGATATAACAATGTTCTTACCGAATATTATGTTTGGATAATAAAATTTAAAATAGGGGAAACCCTATTTTAAATTAATTATTTTCTAAAAAAACTTTTTCTATAGCATTTTTTAAACTACTTGTATCTAGCTTATATTCATTTGCTTTTTCTATACCCTTTTTTATGTTATCGTCACAAAAAGGATTATTTACACTACATATTGTTTTTATAACTTGAAGTATTTCTGATTTTTCCAAATATTCAGGTTTACACGACTCCAAATCATCAACATTTTCTATTGTATCAATTAAACTATCACTTAGTTTCCAATACTTAAACATTTTAGCAGTTACTTTTGAGGTTGATGTTCCCACTATTTTATTTTCAGCTTCAGTTATACCCATACCAAAAGCTATTAAAGACCTAAACTCTTTAGTTTTATTCTCTTTATAAATAACATTAGATAGAACATATTTAGCAGACTCCTGTAATAAAACGGGTAAAATCAACTCCTCTTTTAACTCAGGATTAAACTCACCTAGCCAAAGAGAAACTAATTTAATAGATAAAGTTGAAGCATACATAAATTTATCTTCATCTATACCATATACAAATAGTTTATTTTTCAAAATATTTTGAATCGCTGTACAAATTATAATCGATACAGTAAAATTAATTCCTAATAAATTAACTGCTCTACCTACGGTCTCAACTCTATTTCTAAACCCAAACATAGCAGAGTTTGACATCTTCAATAATGTAGCAACAATTAAAGGATCTTTTTCTATAATCTCAATCAGTTTTGATATTTCTT
>PDWJ01005424.1_pt1 | contig 10484 bp, 10 predicted proteins | sample 1430881 | NCBI WGS metagenome assembly PDWJ01 (sample SAMN01162460, study PRJNA174530) | Oral metagenome, whole genome shotgun sequencing project. | biome: Marine environment; feature: Marine mammal; material: Swab sample of the gingival sulcus; isolation source: swab sample of gingival sulcus... | reverse complement strand
GCTCATACTCATATGTCAGTTGGCCACCAATATTCTTTTCACAAAGCATGGCAAGTTCATAAAAAAGAGGGAAATCAAGGCCCTTAATATGCAAGTCTATATCCATAGATATCCTCGTCAAAACGTAATAAACGAAATAAACACCCACGGACTAAAAGTCCAGCGACACCAGATAAAAATCGGTTTATTCGATATCAAACTTGTTCAATGTGTTTGATCTTTTACAATTATGTCAATACGTCGTTTGCGCATAGTTTTTATTTATATATACAATTTCATTTTGAATCATAAATATCTTCTTGTATAAATATATAAACAGTTATTTTAATGAAAAATACTTCCAATATTCCCGTGCTAATATCCTGTAATCCATGTTCAATAAAAAGGTTAATCGCCAATTTGTATTGGGTGTAATGGGTGCTGCAAGTCATTGTTTTATCCTTTCTTATTGTATTTCTAAAAAATAAAGGCGAAAGAATAAGTAATGTCCTGATTTTTTCATATGCTTTCTTAAATTTACAGAAAGAGGTTGCGCTAACCAAGCGGCTACGGTTTGAAGCCACCGCCTTCAGGCGGTTGAGAATTCACATTGATGAGTTTTAGCCCCTATTTTTTCTCCATAAATTTCTCTTAAATTTTCAAATAGTTATTGGTTTTATTTTTGTCGCGACAAGTAATCCTCAAGTGAAGTGCCCTTGCAACCGTTTAAAATATTATCACTGTTATTTTTTTTTACATTAATCTTATTGTAATCCCTTGTTGAAATAATATCGTGCATCAGCTAACACCCTGTTTTCAAAAAAAGAGTAGACAATATTCAATGTATTTAACTGGAATGGCATAGTTCTTGCTTTATGGCTTCTCGTCTTCACAAGGTCTGGCCCCTTCGGACACTTTACGAGGCTGGGGGATGCGTGCGCGCTAGTCAGCGGTTCCAGGCAGCCTGCCGCATCATTACTTTTTAATATTGGAGGTATAAAATGGAATGTAAGTCGCGTCAAAGTAAAAGCAGTATGGTTGTTGTTATCAAATACGCCATCGCCATCCTTTCCGTTATTGCAGCTTTCGCCATCTCTATGGCCACACCTCCCGAAGGATTGACCACAGAGGCTATGAGAGCCATCGGTATTCTCATATTCGCCGTGGGGTGGTGGATATGTCAGATCGTGCCTGAATATGTGACTGGCATGCTTATGTGTACTCTCTGGGCGGCCACCGGTTGTGTTAAGTATGAGGTGGCATTTTCTACATTCGCAGGTAAAGGTTGGTGGATGATGGTGGGGGCTTTCGCTATGGGGGCCATCGCAGGTCGTACCGGCCTGTTACGACGTATCTCGCTGTATGTATTGACCCTGTTTCCTGCCACGTTCAAGGGCCAGGTACTCGGCCTGATGGGCGCTGGCACGGTGATCAGTCCTCTGGTGCCAAGTATGAACGCCAAGTCAGCCTTATCTGCGCCACTGGCGCTGGCTATTAGCGACTCTTTGGGTGCGGAACGTAAAAGTTCTGCGGCATCCGGTCTTATGGCCGCCTGTTACACGGGCTTTGTTCTCATGGGGCATATCTTCCTGTCCGGCTCTTTCAGTCACTATATGCTCATCAGTGTCTTGCCTGAGCAATATAAAAACGTATCCTGGTTTGATTGGCTTCTGTGGACCTTACCTTGGGGTATTATTGCCTTTACAGGGCTAGCTTTGTACATCTTCTGGGCACATTCTCCTAAAGTCCCGTTGGCTCTACCCAAGGGATACGGTCGTCAGCAACTGCAAAAAATCGGTCCGATGTCCAAAGATGAAAAGATCGTCCTTGGTGTCATTCTTTGCGCCCTGCTTGGCTGGATGACATCCTTTTTGCATCATATTTCTGGCGCGGCCATCGCTGTAGGGGCCATGTGCGTGCTGCTGGGCGTGAAAACCATGACCGCCGACGATTTCAAAAGCCGTATCGAATGGCCAGCTATTTTCCTTATCGGTTGTGTTTTCAACATGGCCAAGGTCGTCAAGGCTTTGCATATCGATACATGGCTGTCCCATGCAATTGCTCCGATTCTCAGCATCGTTATGACTAACAACGTGGTTATGGTTCTGTCCATTGTCACAGTTATTATCCTTATCCGTTTTTTGATCACCAATATGACCTCCGGTTCAATTATCGTCGCTATTGTCATGATGCCGGCTGTTATGGCCGCTGGGATTAACCCCTGGATTATTATTTTTGTGGCCTTCACTGCGGCGAACCTGTTTTTCTTCAAATATATGAACACGATATATCTCTGTGCCCAATTCACAACCCATGGGGAAATGTCTGCTCACTGGCCTATGGCCAAGTTTTGTATTGCCTTTACTGTGGTGAGTACCATTGGTTTTCTGGTCAGTATCCCCTATTGGGAACTGATTGGTTTGATGTAATCTTTAAGGAGTATATACCATGAAGACAACATCTTTGATTCAGGGCAATGAGGCAATAACCCAGGGGGCCTTCTATGCCGGTGCCCGATTTTATGCTGGTTACCCCATCACCCCATCTTCGGAGATTGCGCAGATCTGTGCCCGTGAGATGCCGAAAATCGGGGGGATCTTTATGCAGATGGAGGACGAGCTTGCCAGTATGGGGGCAATTATCGGTGCTTCACTCTCCGGGGCAAAATCTTTCACCGCCACCAGTGGGCCGGGTTTTTCCCTGATGCAGGAAAATCTGGGCATGGGCAGTATGGGTGAAGTGCCTCTGGTAGTGGTCAATGTGCAACGTTCTGGTCCCAGCACAGGACTGGCCACCAAGCCCGCCCAGTCTGACATGATGCAGCTGCGCTGGGGACGCCACGGCGATCAGAGTGTCGTCGCGCTGATCCCGTCCACAGTGGCCGAATGTTTTGAATTGACTGTTAAGGCTTTCAATATCGCGGAAAAATATCGTACTCAGGTTATCGTCGCCCCGGACGAGGTGGTTGGGCATATGCGTGAAAGTTACCGTATTCCTGAGCCGGGGGAACTTGAGGTGATCGACCGGGTCAAGCCAGACTGCTCTCCCGAAGATTACAAGCCGTTCAGTTTCGAGCGCGGTGCTGTAGCTCCTTTGGCTGCTTACGGCGATGACCACATTTTTCATGTTACCAGTTCCATGCATGATGAGAAAGGATTCAGCTGTAATACTCCGGAGAATGCTGCCCGTCGTGTGGCTCAGTTACACACCAAACTGGAGGACAAGTTGGATGATATCATTATGGTTCGGGAGTTCGACACCGATGGCTGTGAACTCCTGATTGTGACCTACGGTGTGACCACTCGCGCTGCACGGACTGCTGCCATAAAGGCCCAGTCCCGTGGCCTTAAGGTTGGCGTCCTCCAGTTGCAGACCGTCTGGCCTTTCCCCGGTGCCGCCGTGGTTAAGGCCGCCAGAAACGCACGGGCTGTCATCGTTCCTGAGATGAATTATGCCGGCCAGATGGCAGGAGAGGTGGCCAGGGTTTTGGATGTTTCAGCCAAGATCCGCAGGGTCAATTCGTTCAATGGAACCATCATGTTCCCTGATGCTATTGAACAAGCACTGTATTAGGAGGAAACATATGAAATATGCCACAGGAATGGATTATATCCGGACCCAGTCCTTGCCTCACATGTGGTGCGCGGGCTGTGGGAATGGAATTACGGTCAAGGCTATAGCCTGCGCTCTTGAGAACCTTCGGCTCGACCCGCGCAAGATTGTCATGGTCAGTGGTATAGGGTGCTGGGGCAAGGCCGACGACTACTTCACCTGCAATGCCCTGCACACCACCCATGGCCGGGCCCTGGCTTACGCCTCGGGAGTTAAGGCGGCTAATCCTGAGTTGACTGTTATTGTACTGATGGGCGATGGTGATGGTACCACCATTGGTGGTAACCATCTGCTTCATGCTGCCCGTCGCAATATCGATCTGACCGCTGTGCTGGTAAATAACTACAACTACGGCATGACTGGCGGTCAGGCCTCGGCGACTACTCCACACGATGCTTTAACCAGCACCTCTGTACTGGGTAACCCTGAACGCAGCATCGACGTCTGTAGCTTGACCGAAGTCGCAGGAGCCAACTATGTGGCTCGTGAGACGGTGGCCCAGGGTATGCGCCTGTCCAAACGTATTCAGGAAGCCATTGCCAATAAGGGCTTTTCTCTGGTCGAGGTTGCCAGTCCGTGTACCACGTTGTTTGGTCCTAAAAACAAGATGAAACGACCGGTAGAGATGCTCCGTTGGCTCCGTGAAAAAGGTGTTTCAAGTGCCAAGTTTGCCAAGCTTGAGAATGCGGCCGAACTGGGTTATTTCAAGGTCGGCAAGTTCGTTGATCGACAGGCTCCCGATTTTAATACCAGCTATGAAGTCATGCGTAGCCGTTTGCAGCAAAAGGAGGAACAATAATATGGCCAGTCACAGTGAAATTCTTATGGCCGGTACTGGCGGCCAGGGCCTTATATTTGTGGCCTCCTTTATTGCCCAGTGTGCTATTGTCCAGGGTTTTAACGTGGTGCAGACCCAGACTTATGGCATCGCCCAACGTGGCGGGTTCATTTCCGCTGAAGCGATTATGTCCACTGAAGAAATTCTTTTTCAGCAGGTGCAGTGTCCTGATCTTGTCGTTGCTTTGCACGATGTGGTGGGTGATCGTTATAATGACGTCAAAATACCTGTTATTTATGATTCCAGTATCATGATGGAGCGCTCTTTCGATAACTGGATTGCCATTCCATGTACCAGAATTGCCGAAGATATGGGGGCACCTAAATCCGCCAACCTTGTCGCCTTTGGTGCGGCTCTTTCGTGTTATCCTTTCCTGGAACTCGACAGTGTCATCAAGGCGGCGAACAGCCGATTTACTCCCAGTGTCGCAGAAATGAATATCAATGCCGTTAAACAGGGAATGGTCCTGGCCGATACGGCTCTCCGGAAGAGGTAGAGATCATGGTACATGCCGAGAACAGATATACTATCACCGTTACTGAGGAGCGTTGCAAGGGCTGCGGATATTGTAAGGAAATCTGTCCCAAGGATGTCTTCGAATTCGCCGGCAACTACAACGCCGCCGGGTATTTGGTGTCTGGTGTCAAGTATCTGGAGCGCTGTATTGGTTGTAACTCCTGCGTTATGACGTGCCCTGATATGGCGCTGACTCTGACAGAAAACGAAGAGTAATCAATCTGCTTAAAAGAAATTTTTGTTTGGTTCCGATGTGTTGAATACCCTCCGGAACCATAGATCTATGAGGGTTATATGTCATACACTTCTTTGCAGCAACTTGTCGACAGGGTACAAAGCAGCGATTACGGTACCCGTACGGTTTCTGTTATTAACGCCACAGAAAGCCATGTGTTGGAGGCAATCCGTGACGCTGAAAAGGATGGTTTGGTCACTCCCATTCTCTTCGGTGATCAGGCGGTTATCAATGAACAGCTTGTAAAACTCTGTATGGAACCGACCGACTATATAGTGGAACATGCCGACTCACCTGAGCAGGCGGCGATTATGGCCGGGCAGTCGCTGGCCTCAGGGCGGGCTGATTTTCTGGTAAAAGGTAACATCTCCACTGGTAAAATGCTTAAGGCCCTGTTCAGCACTGAGGCGGATTTCCGGACTGGTGGATATATTTCACACCTGAGTATCATTGAGCTTCCGAACCATCCAAAACTCTTCGGTTTGACCGATGCTGCCATTAATATCACCCCTACACTTGAAGAGAAAAAGGCGATCATCAGGAATGCCGTGGGCACCATGCTCGCCATGGGTTTTGCTACCCCCAAGGTGGCAGTGCTGGCGTCCACAGAGGTGGTTGACGAAAAGACGCCTTCAACCATTGACGCGGCAGCTCTGAAGGTTGCAGGCATGGCAGGTGAGTTTGGTGATTGCGTTGTAGAGGGCCCCATTTCCTATGATTTGGCCATGGATCCCGAATCTGCCGAGATCAAGCAGTTCGACAGTCCCATTCAAGGTGATGCGGATCTGTTGGTTTGTCCGGAAATCGTTTCGGCAAACATCTTGATCAAGGCCCTGCGTTATGCTGGCTATTCCCGTAGCGCTGGCATTGTCGTCGGTGGACGTGGTCCCATCGTGCTGACCTCCAGAGCGGCAGCCACCCAGGACAAATACTGGCCTTTGGTACTCGCGGCTTCGGCGACTATCGGTAAACATCAGCAATCATCAAGGTGAAGGAGGTCTCCTGTGTCCCAGGATATAAACGTCATTCTCACTATCAACCCCGGCTCCACATCCACCAGGATCGCGGTTTTCGACGACGAGAGCCTGCGGTTTGAACACAAGGTGGAGCATCCGTCCGCCGAATTGGCGAAGTTTACGAATAGTATGACCGAGCAGTTTTCAATGCGCAAGACCGCGTTACTCAATGCCCTTGCCGAAAAAAACTTTGATTTAGGTACGTTGTCTGCTGTTGCAGGACGTGGTGGCAAACTCCCTCCTCTCAGGCAGGGCGCCTATGTTGTAAATCGTGAAATGTTTGAGTTTCTGCGTGACCGACCCATTGATGATCACGCCTCAAACCTTGGCGGTCTGCTGGCATATGATCTGGCCTCTGAACAAGGTGTTCCGGCTTATATCTATGATGCCGTAGTCGTCGATCAGTTGGATGACGTCGCTCGTCTGAGCGGCTTACCCGAGATGAAGCGCCGCGCCTCCTGTCATGTCCTGAACATGCGGGCCGTAGCACGACGTGTTGCCGAACAGCAAGGCAAACGATTTGAGGACTGCCGCTTTGTGGTATCTCATATGGGTGGTGGTATCAGTGCTTGCGTGTTGCGTAACGGTATCATGGTCGATGTAGTCACTGACGAGGAAGGGCCCTATTCGCCAGAACGCTCTGGTGGATTACCCGCACGGCAGCTTATTGACGCTGCTTTCACGGGAGTCTATGACCACCAGTCTTTGACCCGTCGCACGCGGGGCAAGGGCGGTCTGGTCGCTTACCTCGGAACCAACAACGCACTGGAGGTGGAACGTCGCATTGACGACGGCGATAAATATGCTGAATTGATATACCGGGGAATGGCCTATCAGACGGCGAAGACCATCGGTGGGCTGGCCACGGTCCTTGCCGGACAGCTTGACGGTATCATTATTACTGGTGCAGTAGCCTATTCCGAACGACTGACTGGTTGGATAAGAGAAAGTATCAATTTTATAGCCCCGGTTTTCATTGAGCCGGGAGAGGATGAACTACAGGCTCTGGCTCTTGGTACTCTGCGGGTTTTACGCGGTCAAGAAGATGCCCATGAATTCATCATGGCAGATTGATTTGTCACTCCGAAATTGTTGCCCATCAAGACGTTACGTGGTGGGCGGCTGTCTATTGTGTTATTGTCCTGTCTTGGAGGTGCTTCCATATGGTTACCCGACTGATCCCCAGTAGTTTGGCGGCTCGGGTCTGATTGCCATTCACTCTGGCCAATACTTTGTCGAATATTTGTCTTTCCATACTTTTTAGCGGACCAAGATTGATGGTCATTGCCTCATTATCGGGTTTTCTTTCGTCCGATTTCTGCCATGACACTTCCATGCGTTCCTTTTTCTCAGCAAGGAGTTGTTCGGCTGCGTAGTCGAAGTTGTTCTCCAATGGGTGCAGGATGACAAGTTTTTCGATAAAATTTTCCAGCTCCCGGACATTTCCTGGCCAGTTGTATTCCTGCATCAGTGTCAGGGTTCGATCGGATAGTTCGTTATGTGGCATGCCATACTGCGCGCCTTTAACACTGAGAAAATGACGGCATAGAGCCTCAATGTCATCTGGTCGGTTGCGCAGTGCGGTAATGCGGAGGTTCAGCAGGCTGAGTCGGTAATACAGCTCACTCCGGAAATCCCCCTGCTGGACCATGGAGAATAGATCTTTATTGGTGGCGGCGATGATGCGGGCGTTGACATCAACAATCCTGTCACCACCGACACGGAGTACAGTTTTCTCCTGGAGCACCCGGAGCAGGCGGCTCTGGATTAAAGGCGAGATATCACCGATTTCGTCAAGAAAGATAGTTCCATCGTGGGCTAACTCGAACAGCCCGGTTTTACCGTTTTTTTTGGCTCCAGTGAATGCCCCCTCTGAATAGCCAAACAGTTCGCTTTCCAGCAGTGTCTCAGGCAGGGCGGCACAGTTTATCGCGACGAACGGTCCACTGCTGCGAGGGCTGAAGTTGTGTATACCCTGGGCGAAAAGTTCCTTGCCGGTGCCGGTCTCACCCTCAATCAAGACAACAGCATTCGTGCCGCTGAAGTGCTGCGCTCTAAGGACACTCTCGTGCATTTGTGCGCTACTGTGGATAATGTCCTGAAAAGATTTTTTGGCAATCAGCCCGGCTTTCTTGAGTGTGGTGCGTGAGTTACGCTCCAGTGACTGGATTTCGGAGATACTTTGGAAGGTGACCAATGTCTCCTCGACACTTTTGTCAATATGGAGATGGATACGGTTGACGATGAAGGCCTTTCCGCCACAGATAATGGTCTCATTAACGATGGGGCTGCCATCGCCGTAGATGTCGCGAAAAACCTGGGAAATATCAGGGTCGTTAATGGATCGTCCCACCACATTCGAGAGTGGAACATTGGAAATCTTCCCGGCAGACATATTCATAATGGAGACCATTTTGTCTCTATCTACACTGAAAATACCTTCGCGTGAATAATTGAGAATATTCATTACCCGGCTGGTAGTCAGTCGCTCCTTGCGGTTCAGGGCGATGATGTTTTTGGCTGCAGTGAGGCCACTTCGTATTTTACTCGCCGAGGATTTGACCATGACATAGCGGATATCAAGTTCTTTGACATGAGTATAGACACAACTTCCGAGCCCAATGATCGTGTGGTTGGACAGGGAGAAGACCGTTTTGATCTGTTTCTTGAAATCCGCTTTACTGGAGTAGGTGAACAGACTGAAATCAATTTCCGGTGTCAGGGAAGCCAGACTTTCCAGCTCTTTGACGAGAGGACAATGGTAACTGATGAGTGCGATTTTTTGATTCGTTGCCTTAGCTTCGTTGAATGCCTGGAGATAATCTTCGACTGTTATCGGGATGGCGATGACGGGTTTGCTGACTAATTCCTCCACCAGCAGTGCTGTACCACCTTGCGAGATGAAGACATCATAGTCAGCCTGATGTTTCTTGGCGAATATATGCCCGTCGGTTAGAAGGCCACCCTGATGGACATCCAGGTTCAGTTTAAGTTCTCTGGCAATAGAGGTTGCTTCCTTGGTCAATTCGTCCGAGGTCGAAATGAGCAGTGCCCTATGCTTCATCTGGTACCCTTTAATTCTAGATTAATGATAACGTAACATCTTTTCTGTAACTTTCCTGTAACTGTTCAGTAAATTTTAAATAACCTAATTCTGCCAATCAAGTGAGTTACCATGAAACAGTAAAGCCAGGGCAGTTGTGGCAGTAATATCCTGTTTGCGATACGACGATATCTAACAGCGAGTTTTACAGAAAAAACGACCGTTCTCCATAGACCAAAAGTAGCCGGAGATTTTCTACTGAACTTTGCTCATACGGATATCATTTTCACCAAGGCTTATTGGTAAAAGGGATGAAATCAACATCCATAAATCTCAAGACATCATCCTCATACTCCTTTAACCGTTCAGCAAGTTCCTGGCTTTCGTTCTTTTCAGTCTTCCCCGTTTTCCGTTTCGTTTTGATTCATCGGGTGGAGGACTTTTTTCTTCTGCTTCGGCTAAAATTGTTCGATATTGTTTTCGAAAGTTGGATGCCTGCTCTCCTCGCAGGACACCTCCGCAATCGGTTACAGATTTATTGCTTTTTTCCAGCAATTCCCGCAACCGTTTAGCCCAATTTTGACCATTTTGTTTCCAGGCCCGTGTCAACTCACGTAAATGATGGGCGTTGCACAGAGCACGAGAACAGCTGTATTTGTAATACATTTTCCAATAGCAGAGGACTCCGGTAAAGTAAGGAAGAATCTCCATCTCATTCATGGCTTCAGAACCTCCCTTTTCATGTATGCCAATAGAGGTCCATGACAAATTTGAGGCAGAGCGTAACCATCTTTTTGAGCCGTTAACATTGATATTTATTGTCTCTTTCGGGGAATGGGAGAAAAACCCTCGCCTTCAGGCGAAGACTTTAGTAGGTTTGCGGTATTATGGAATATTACCGCAGAAGCTCCCATTCAGTTTATGATGTTAAGATCCACATTGTGTGGATTACTAAATACCGCAAACCGGTCCTCTTTGGAGACATTGCTACGCGTTTACGTGACTTGACCCGCGAGATTTGCAAATCACTGGATGTTGAAATATTAAAAGGCCATGTCTCCAAAGACCATGTGCCTCTATTTTTGTCGATACCGGCGCATTTATCGATCAGCAAGTTAGTGGGTCGCATTAAAGGAAAAACCTCAGGCAAGCTGTTATCTGAGAGCCGACGGCTATCAAAACAACTTTGGGGTCGTCATCTGTGGTCCCGCGGCTATTTTGCAGCCAGTTCCGGCAATGTCACTG
>PDWJ01005422.1_pt1 | contig 10485 bp, 10 predicted proteins | sample 1430881 | NCBI WGS metagenome assembly PDWJ01 (sample SAMN01162460, study PRJNA174530) | Oral metagenome, whole genome shotgun sequencing project. | biome: Marine environment; feature: Marine mammal; material: Swab sample of the gingival sulcus; isolation source: swab sample of gingival sulcus... | reverse complement strand
AGCCAAAGCACCCGAAAGAAACAGAACAATAACTGCCGCAGCTACCCGAAAAAATAGCGGAATAAATACCACTTTCTTTTGATGTATATTTGTCCAAACCGCTTGTTTGTTGTAGCTGATATTGTTGGGAGCATTATCCCAATTATCGAATGCCTGTTGTATTTTTTTATCTGTATTGTTCATTTTTATCTGTTTTATTAGCTATTGGTTTTTAATTCAATTAGTAATCAATAATTTTTATTTCTTTCCAATCTCCCAACGTCTTTCTTTTTCTGGCTTTTAGCCTTTAGTTTTTGAGTATTAGGTTTTAGGTTCTTGGACTTCCGTCTTCTAACTAATTATCTAATTGCCAAATTATCACATTTTACGGCTTCTTCTTTTATCATCTGTTGCAGCATTTTTCGTGCTTTACTCAACTGCGATTTCGATGTACCCACCGATATATTTAACTGTTCTGCAATTTCGTGATGCTGGTATCCCTCTATTACATATAAATTAAAAACAGTTCTGTATCCAAGGGGTAGATCCATTACCATTGCTACTAAATCGGCTTCCAATAGTTCTGTTTCGCTATTTAGTTCCGAAGGTTCTGTAACTGTTGTCAATTCTGTTTGTTGAGCCAATTTTACACTACTTCGAATCAGCATTAAAGCTTCGTTAATGGCAATTTTTTTTATCCAGCCTTTCAACTGTATCTCTTCGGTAATATCGGTATGTTTAATTTCACTAAATATTTTAATAAAGGCTTGCGATAGTACATCTTCCGCCGATTCTCTATTCTTTAAATATCTGTAACAGACTCGAAACAGATAGTCAGCATATAGCTGAAATATCTTTTCCTGAGCTTTTGGTTTTTGTTGTTTTAACTGTTTTATGAGATGTTTCACTTTCTGTTCTCTGTTTTTATAACGTCTTACATTATTAGGAATGCAAAAATAGATAAAAAGGTTGCCTCGCAATAAAAAAATAATTTGGTAGTGCGATAATATGACAAATCTGCTAACACAATAATGATGAAAATCTAAGTTGTAGGATTGAAGGTGGAAGCAGGTAGGCTTTGTGAATTTGTGTTTAATTTTACGGAGGGCTAAGTTCAATTAAGAAATGTGACAGATTTTAATTTTTCTCAGTTTTAAAAAGTCTGTAACTATTACTATCTTTGCACCCCTAAAATAAAAATAAGTAAAAATACTATGATTACAGTTTCAAATCTATCCATACAATTTGGAAAGAAACCTCTTTTTCAAGATGTTAATATTAAATTTACACCAGGCAGCTGTTACGGCGTTATTGGTGCTAATGGTGCCGGAAAATCGACATTTTTAAAAATTCTTTCGGGTGATTTAGACTCTACTACCGGAAAGGTAACTATGGAGCCGGGCGAGCGTATGGCAGTGCTAAAGCAGAACCACTTTGAATTTGATGAATATACCGTTTTAGATACTGTTGTAATGGGACACAAAGAGTTGTGGACAATTATGCAGGAGAAAAATGCCATTTATGCAAAGCCTGATTTTTCAGAAGAAGACGGCATTAAAGCATCGGAATTGGAAGAGAAGTTTGCCGAAATGGACGGCTGGAATGCCGAAAGCGATGCGGCGGAACTGTTAAGCGGTTTGGGTATAAAAGAGGCTTTGCATTACAAGTTGATGAGCGAATTGAGCGGTAAGGAAAAAGTGCGTGTGTTATTGGCTCAGGCTCTTTTTGGCAATCCTGATAATTTACTGTTAGACGAGCCTACCAACGATTTGGACTTGGAAACTGTAATGTGGCTGGAGAATTATCTGGCAAATTTCAACAATACAGTTATTGTGGTTTCTCACGACCGCCACTTTTTAGATTCTGTTTGTACCGATATTGTGGATATTGATTTCGGAAAGATAAAAATGTTTTCAGGAAACTATTCGTTTTGGTATGAATCGAGCCAGTTAGCTGCCCGCCAACAGGCTCAGCAGAATAAAAAGGCAGAAGAGAAGAAAAAAGAACTGCAGGAATTTATTTCCCGTTTTAGTGCCAATGTTGCTAAATCGAAACAGACTACTTCCCGTAAAAAAATGCTGGAAAAGTTGAAAATAGAAGATATTCAGCCTTCTACCCGCCGTTATCCGGGAATTATTTTTCAGCAGGAGCGTGAAGCCGGAGATAAGATATTTTCGTGTATGGACTTAAGCAAATCGATAGACGGAGAGGTGCTTTTTAAAGATGTGGAATTTACCATTGAAAAAGGAGAAAAAGTGGTATTTTTATCAAGAGATCCTCGTGCAATGACTGCTCTTTTCGAGATTATCTCGGGACATGAAAAGGCTGATACCGGTTCGTTCGATTGGGGAGTTACCATTACTCCTGCATATCTTCCTTTAGATAACAGCAATTTTTTCAATCAGCCTGTAACTTTAATGGATTGGCTGGCACAATTTGCATCAGATACCAGCGAAATTTATCTGCGTGGATATTTGGGTAAAATGTTGTTCTCCGGCGAAGATGTTTACAAAAAAGCCGATGTTTTATCGGGAGGTGAAAAAGTACGCTGTATGATATCGAGAATGATGTTGAAAAATGCCAATTTATTGATACTGGATACACCTACCAACCACTTGGATTTGGAATCGATTCAGTCGTTTAACAATGCCTTGATTAATTTTAAAGGAACAGTATTGATGTCGTCGCACGACCACGAATTTATTCAAACTGTAAGCACCCGGATTATTGAGCTGACACCAAACGGGACTATTGATAAATTAATGGATTATGATGATTATATCAGCAGCGAAAAAATAAAAGAACAGCGCGAAAAGATGTATCAGCAGTAGAATTATCAGGGGAGCTTTAGTATGGGGAAAATAGTATATAAAAAAGAAGGCTGGCGTAGAATATTATTAATTATCGTACCTTATTTTTTTATTGTTGGAATGTTTGGATTTTTAGGAAGTCTTATTGCAGGACTTCCTTTTACTGATACAGATATTCAATTGAGTTCTCTTCAAGAATTAATTATCTCTTTATTCGATTTTACAGGTACTTTTTTAGTATTATGGCTTTTTATGAAATATGAAGAGAAAAAACGTTTTATAGAGCTCGGCTTTCAAACTAAAAACAGGCTGTCTGATTTTGCAGCAGGATTTGGTGTTGGTTTAATTATAATGATAATGGGCTTTGTTCTGCTGGTGCTATTAGGTGAAATTAACTTTTTAAAGATAAATTTTAATTTTAAAGAATTGATAATAGTAACATTGATTTACGTAATTGTTGCTATTGTCGAAGAAATGCTTTTTAGAGGTTATGTTTTAAGGAATTTAATGATTTCATTTAATAGATATGCAGCATTAATTGTTTCTTCAATTTTATTCGCTTTGATGCATGGTTTTAATCCTAATATTAGTTTTTTCTCTTTATTTGATTTGTTTTTAGCTGGAATGGCTTTGGGAATGTCCTATTTATACACTAAAAATTTATGGTTTCCAATTGCTATGCACTTTAGCTGGAATTTAGCTCAATCTCTTTTAGGTTTTAATGTTAGCGGAATAGATACTTATTCTATTATCGAATTTAAAATAACTGAAATAAATTTGATCAATGGAGGAAATTTTGGTTTTGAAGGTTCGTATTTGTCAATAATTGCAGAAGTTTTAACAATAATAGGAATAGGGCTGTATTACAATCGAATAAAAAAATCGAAAGTGCAATTATCCAGATAAATACTTAATTCAAATGTGTATCTCTTATCAATAAAAAAATACGTATTTGAAAATCCTGTAAATTTTTAAAATGAATAATACTGTTAAAATACCCGATATCGGCGAAGTAAGTATCCGTTCCAATAGGAGAATAAAGAATTTATCTATACGAATGGCTCCGGATAAAGGCATTTGGATAAATATTCCTTTTGGTACAGATAAAAAGCTGGTGTTGGATTTTATTGAACAGCATAAAGATTGGATTTTAAAGAACAAACAGAAAATAGAGCAGAAAAAAGAACAAAAGCAGACTGTTTTTACTCCTGATACTGTTTTTCGCACCAAATTTCACCAATTGAAATTGGAGCCGGTGCAGAAAGGAAAACATCTTACAGCTAAGGTTGGAGAAGATACCGTTACCGTATTTTATCCTTATAAAATGGACTTTTTAGATGAACGGTTTCAGGAAGGAATGCGCAAGATTGTAATTGAAGTTTTAAGAATGGAAGCGGAAATGTACCTGCCGAAGCGCTTGTGTGAACTGGCAGATAAACACGGCTTTCAATTCAATAAAGTGGGGATCCGCAACAGCAAAACCCGCTGGGGGTCTTGTTCGGGAAAAAATAATATCAGTTTAAGCCTGCATTTAATGCGATTGCCCAATCATTTGATTGATATGGTGTTAATTCATGAACTCTGCCATACTGTAGAAAAAAATCATTCCCCTCGGTTTTGGGAGCTGCATGCTGCATGCTGCGATAATCTGGAAGCTAAAAAGCAGGAAATAAGAAAATATTCAACTAATTTATTATAGTCATTTTTTTTAAGAGAAAATATTCTTGTTTTTTCATAAATAAAAACGTCCTCTTTTCTTTAAAAACCGTACCTTCGTTCTCTGTAAAAATAAACAGGCTGTATAAATGAAAAAAATATTGTTAATAATAGAAGACGATTTCGAAGTAATGGGAAACGGCTTGGGAAATACTGCGTATCATCAATATATACCCGGGAATTTCCTGCAAAACTTATGTGAAAATTTGAATATTCGAATGTCTTTTATGGTTGATGTGGTGCATATTTTAGAGTTGAAAAAATATGCAGGACAGTCGGCTGATTTAAAATTTCAGGTCCGCACTTTGGAAAATACCCTGCGGCAAATGGCAGAGCGGGGATTTGATGTGCAGCTGCATTTACATCCGCAATGGTTTAACGCAGCCTATAAAGCGCCTTTTTTCTATTTGAATAAATGTTGGAATTTGGGACAATACAAACCCGAAGAGCAAAAACAGATGATTGAAGGGGCGGTAGAATATTTAACCAATCTGCTTGTACCTATTAAAAGCGATTATAAACTCCGGGCGTTTAAAGCCGGCTCCTGGGGGTTGCAGCCATCTGAGAATCTGTTAAATACATTTGTCGAAAATGGGTTTAAAGTTATTACCGGACCTCGAAAAGATATGTATATTCCCTCGGGCGGATTGGATTACAGAGGAATGGAAGAGGATACGCTGCCTTACTATCCTGATTTTAAAGATATACGAAAAATAGGAGTTCAGGGTGATTTGGCAATTATTCCTATGGCATATTATTCTCCGGATATTTTTAGTTTAGGCAAGCTGTCTTATCACTTGATGAAAACAAAGTTATGTAAACGCAGACAAGGAAACAGCATATTTTATAATCAGCCGGTTCCTAAAGAGGTGTCGGGCTTAAACGGCATCAGTGATAAAAAAATATTAAAATTGGCATGGCATCCTTATTTAACGCAATTGAAGATGAGTATAGAGCCGTTTTCTTATTTGAAAAAATCGTTCGATACTGTACATAAAAGAATACTGCAGACAGATGCCGATACTATTCCCGTGCTGCTGGAGAGCCATACCAAACACTATATGGCAAACTATGAAAATATCAGCCGATTTTTGAGATATATTGCAGAGAAGTACAGCGATACTGTTGAATTTGTTACTTTTTCAGATTATATTGATAAATATATGGATAAAACCAAAATATTGCATCGGTAATAAGTGCTTTACTCTTATGGTGTAATTACCCCAAGTTCCGCAGCCGAAAACCAGCTATCGTTATTTATATTTTGGGTGGAAGTAAATCGAATAAAAGAAGCTGTTGTATTTTGCTTTAACATTACCTTTTGAATAACAGGGTTATTCTTGATATTCGAAAAACTTCCTTTTTTTACATTTTTCCAATTTTTGCCATCGTTACTTATGGCAAAAGCATACGATTGGGTAATTCCTTGCAACGATTTATCTTGTCGAGGCAGGTAATAGAAGCCTGAAATTTTTGTTTTTTCGCCTAAATTAATTGTTATGGCAGAATGTTTTTTCTCGGATTTACAGCTGTAAATTGTATTTTTATTGTTATCGATAGCTAAGAGTAAATTTTTACTATTCTTCTTGCCTGAACTATTTACCGACCACTTTTCTTGACACAAATAGAAATGTTTTTCTATTCTATCGCTTTGTTGTTTACCATTATTAATGTAAGCAACTGCTTTAATGGTTTCACCGATGGGAAAATAAAAAGGTTTGGTATAAATTTTTGAACGATTATCGGGATTTGTGCCATCGGTGGTGTAATAAATAACCGGATCAGGAGTTTGACATTTTAAACTTACCATTCCGTTGCGATTCCTTGTTATTTTAGGATTCGAGATAAAAGTTGGCGCAAGATATAAACCTATGTGTGATAATGTGGGGGCTACCCTCGATTGTAAGATTCTTATTCGCACTTTCGATGCCGAAACGGTTGGAAATCGTCTGATATTTTTATAACCGACAACAGTTCCGTTTGCCACTTCTTTCCATTTATTATCACTCCAAATATCAAAAGCAAATTGTTCTATTCGCTGTCCGTAATGCAGTATGGCTTCTTTTAATACCAAACGGTTAAACGATTCCGTTTTCTTTAAATCAATAATGATATTCGCATTTTCGGTATTATCTGTTGTTTTCCAACAAGTATATTCATCATTATCAATGGCATACTTTACCGGATTTTCGGCTGCACTATTCGATGCTTTAATATTTGCATTATCCACCAAATTGGTTTGAAATGATTCTTTTATGATTGCACCCAATCTGCGTAAATTATTCGCATCTTTATTGGGGATTAATCCTCGTCTGTCGGGAGTTAAATTCAGTAAGAAAACAGTATTTCCACCAACACTTCTATACCATGTATCTAAAAGTGTTTCAACGGTTTTAACTTGTTGTAATGAATCTCTGTAAAACCAACCATTGCGAATGGAGGTATTGGTTTCGGCAGGATACCATTTTAAATAATCGGCATGGTATAATTTACTGCGGCTACCCAAATCTTCAGCTGTTGCGTTGGGTTTTATAAAATCTTTTTCTTCCTTTTTAAAAGGAATTACGCTCCATTCCACTTTTCGGGTATGTCCGGCTTCGTTGCCGCACCATCTGACATCGGGACCGGCTATTGCAATAACTGCGTTGGGTTGCAATTTTCGTATCATATCGAACCATGCTTTGCTATTGTATTTTTGTCCTGTTCCGGGTTTTGGATTGGCTCCATCGAACCACACTTCCGAAATTTCGCCATACCGGGTTAGTAATTCATACAACTGATTCATAAATAGTTTATTGTAGTCGTCCAATTTATATTCGAAAACGGTTTTTGCTTTTTTCTGTAAATCGGGATTTGAGGGAATTTTTGTTAATACAGTTTTCGACCCGTTGCCATATTTTCCGTATGGTGCTTCTATTTGATTAAGGTCGGCAGGAGAAAGGTATAAACCGACTTTTATTCCGTTTTGAAATGCTGTGGCTGTTAATTCTTTAATTATATCGCCGTTACCGTTTTTCCACAACGAATTTTTAACCGAATGAGGAGTTGTTTGGGTTGGCCACAAACAAAAACCGTCGTGATGTTTGGCAGTTATCATTACCAGTTTCATTCCTGCTGATTTTATGGTGGCAATCCATTGTTTTTCATCTAATTCTTTGGGATTAAATATTTTGGGGTCTTCTTTGCCGGTTCCCCATTCTCTTCGGGTAAAAGTATTGGGTCCAAAATGAATAAAAGCGATAAATTCGTTTTTCTGCCACTGGTATTGTCGCATTGAGGGCAATACTAAGGTGGATTTTTTGATGATTTCGTTTTGGGTATCCAAAGCGTTAATTTTTATGATATTGCCTTTATCGTGCTCCTTTGCACAAGATAAAAAAAAGATGAGGGGAATTATTAATAATAATTTATTCATGGTGTGTTTTTCTAAGTTGATTGGATGACAAATCAATTATTTTTTATTTAGTTTTTGATAGAACTCTGATTCTTTTATGATTGCTTTTAACTCTTTTTTTATTTCTTGTTTTGTTTTTAGGTTATTGAGATGGACACCTAAAAGCCAAATTGGAATTTTAATTTCTACATCAAGAAATTGAAAGCAAAATCCGAATCTTTTGTCATTTCCTTTTCCTATAACTTTGGAGTAGATATTGTTAATTGATTTTTCAAAATCTTTCTGTAATGTATTGGAGTTATAATTGTTTTTTAGAAGTGTTATGGTAGTATTAACTAATTCAGAATTTGGTTTTAAACCATTATGGAAAATGTGTGGAAGAAGATAACTTAATGCTTTTTCCTTTTCTCCAAGACCTGTAAATATTTGAGCATACAGTTTTGTATTATATATTTCTTCTTCAAGAAAAGCATTTCCACAGAAATGAATAAAAGGATGTTTTTCATTAATTTTTTTGTACTGTAAAGCTGTTTTAAATTCTCCCCTGTTAGCATAAATTTGAGCAAGTCTATTACTTGCTTCGTATTTAAAATTCGCATAAGGATTATCCATTAAGCCATTTCTTCCACTATTTTCAAAGTCGTTGGCATTACTAACTAAAATGATTTTTAGATATTTAATTTCATCGTTTTCATTATTTAATAATCGATGAATATGTGCAAGACTATAAATCGATTTATGATAGAGTTTAGAATTTGGATAGTTTTTTATAACTTGTTCAAATTTATCGATAGCAGATTTAAGAATATCGTCTCTCTTATTTAGGAGTGTCTTGTGTGTTATTTTGCCCTCCAAAGTTGTTGTGTCAATATGTTGTAATTCATCATTGAAATTGGCTTCATCAATAATTTCGAAAATCGCAACTCCTTTATTAAATAATATTAAATCATCTATGGGGGCACAAGCAGTTATAAGAAAAATAATAACTGTAATAGAATAAATACTTTTCATTGCTAGTTTTTTATGTAAACATCTATGTAAAACTACAAAAATATATAGCATAAACAAATGTTATACCCGATTAATAAAGGGTATTATTATAAAAATAAAATATATTCAAATATAATATACGAATATATTTTATTATCTTTGCAAAAAAAAGAATAATTATGTGGTATAAAAAGATTACGATAGAAACGAACGCAACAAAAGAACAGATTTGGAAATTATGGACTAATGTTGAAAAATGGAATAACTGGGACAATCAAGTTGAGTTCTCAGAACTAAATGGAAATTTTGAAAAAGGAACTTATGGAATCTTAAAGCCGGTAAAAAGCCCTAAATCAAAATTTCAATTAATTTCGGTGGAAAATTTAAGAGAATTTACAACTCGTTCTTATTTGCCTTTAGCCAAAATGGATTTTACTCACGAATTAATTGAAAATAAAGGGAAACTTTATATTACACACGGAATTAAAATAACCGGTTTGCTTGCGTTTTTGTTTTCCAAAATTATTGGAGAAAAAATTATAAAGGAGTTGCCTAATACAATGGAAAAGTTATCTCAAATGGCTGAAAAAAATAATTATGAAAGAAACTTTTAAAAATACACCAAGTGAAAGCACTGGTTTTTTATTATGGAAAACTACGAATTTGTGGCAAAGAGAAATAAAAAGAACTTTAAAAAAATATGATTTGACACATACTCAGTTTGTTGTATTAGCGAGTAGTTATTGGTTATCACAAAATAATGATAGTTTAACACAAGTTGAAATAGCAGAATTTATAGAGATTGATAAAATGATGAATTCTAATGTAATTCGTAAATTAATAGAGAAAAAATTATTAAATAGGACTGAACATAAGACAGATACAAGAGCCAAAGTTATAAAATTAACAGAAAAAGGAGTTGAAACTTTAAAAAAAGCAATTGTAGAAGTTGAGCAATTTGATGAATTGTTTTTTGGAAAAATATCGAACAAAGATTTATTCAATAATGAATTAGAAACTATTTTGAATAAATAATTGGCTATAATATATGTGGTATAAATAATGCGAGAAGATATTTTGAAAATGTGTTCTATTTTGTTCGCACTTTTGTTTTTATTTTGTCGTTTTGGAAATGTGAAAAATGAAAGACGGCAAATGCTACCAGTTGTACTGATTGGTAAAATAACTGCTTTCAGATATTCTATTATTTTTCACTTAAAGAAATTCTTAACGATTTCTTTTTGGTATTGAAAATTCTTCTATCTTGAACTTTTTCAATTAAACAAAAGGGTGAAAATTATTCGGAGAAGACAAAAATGAGTATACATTAACTATGTAAGGTCATAATTTTATTTTGAAGTCAAAAAGGTGAAGAAATATTTTATGTCATGTGGTAGAGAATATGTCTTTTCGGATTTTTAGTAGTAGCATTAGATATAGAAAAAAATAGCTACCTTTACAATCCTTAAAAAATAAACAGATGTCGGTAGCTCTAAAAGCATTAAAAAAATATTTCGGATACGATACTTTTCGTCCTTTACAGGGCGATATTGTAAAGTCGATACTATCGGGAAACGATACTTTGGTAATTATGCC
>PDWJ01010243.1_pt1 | contig 10489 bp, 7 predicted proteins | sample 1430881 | NCBI WGS metagenome assembly PDWJ01 (sample SAMN01162460, study PRJNA174530) | Oral metagenome, whole genome shotgun sequencing project. | biome: Marine environment; feature: Marine mammal; material: Swab sample of the gingival sulcus; isolation source: swab sample of gingival sulcus... | reverse complement strand
GGCGCATTAACTGCCGATGAAGCTTACGCCTCTCTGAACAGTGATTACGGTACAGTACGCATCGGTCTGCAAAACACGGGTACTTTCCACGCTGTACAGCAGGCAGATATCTTTGCCACCACTATTGCCGACATCAGCGGTACTCTTGCAGCTGATAACGCCCCCAGCAACAACACCATTAACTACTTGAATGGTGATGAGAACTTCTCATACTCTGCTGCCATTATCATTGCAGACGAAGTTGAAAATGACACCTTCGCTGCTGACATCATGGCCTCCATGAAAATCAGCGACAATGGCCGCCTGAATCTGGCCTACTTTGATACTGAGCGCAGTGCTGGCAACCAATTCACAGCTGCCCTGCAAATTGCCGGCTTTAACGGCGTGCTGGAATATCAGCCTGATCGTTATGGTGACGATGCCAACATCAACCTGACTTTGGGTTACTCTCTGCCTGTATCTGACAGCATGACCTTCAATGCTCAGCTGGGCATGAATGATGTAGGTGATAACAGCGATGATGACCAGACTCCAATGCGTTACACACTGGGCGTAGACCAGCAGCTGGCCAAGAACGTCACTGCCTATGCACTGCTTGACGTTGACAGCCTGGACAATGATGCAGCCAACGAAGAAGAAACTACGGTTGCCGCTGGCATCAAAGTTAACTTCTAAGCTACACTGTATTGTGAGTGTTGAAAGGGTGCCTTCGGGCACCCTTTTTTTTGCGCTCTGTTTTAATTACCTTTACCTGCCCAGCCCCCTGCAAAAAAACCTCTCCCCCTTTTTTTGCCACACTTCATAAAACTGTCACACAAACCGCCCATACTGCGCCCCATCAGAAAACATCTGATTTTTTTAACCCTTCTTAGGAACATACACAATGATGAAAAAAAGCGCTCTAGCTGTTGTCGTAGCAGCCTCTATGCTTCCTGCCGCTGCGATGGCAGAAACCACTCTTTACGGCCAGGCCCGTGTTTTCTTTGTTAACGATGACAACGGCACTAACGATGCCTGGGCACTGGAAAGCGAAGCTTCTCGCCTGGGTGTTAAAGGTTCAGCTGAGCTGGACGGCAACTTGGAAGCGATTTACAAGCTCGAATACGAAGTTGACCCTGCTGATTCAGGTGCGGCCTCTGGCAATGGTGCTGTTGAGCAAGTCTTTAAGCGCCGCAACCAGTATGTTGGCCTGAAGGGTAACTTTGGTCAGGTAATTCTCGGGCGCCACGACACGCCTCTAAAAAAGGCGCAGGGCAAAATTGACCTGTTTAATGACTACTACGAAGCCGACATTAAAAGAGCACTGACGCCTGTTGTCGAAAACGGCGAAAACCGTGTGAACAGCGTTATCTACTACAAGTCTCCCGCGATTGCCGATGCCGTAAACATCCACGTTGCCCTGGTTCCTGGTGAAACACCTGGGGGCGATGATGGCATTGCCGACAGCACCTCTATTGCCGTGACTTACAACACTGACAGCCTGTTCCTGTCTCTGGCCAGCGATGACTTCGCCAACGATGACAAACTGGTACGCTTGGCTGGTCAGTTTAAGGGTGACGGTTTTGGCGCAGGCTTGATCTACCAGACTGCTGAAAATGCGGCTGGCACCGAAGAAACTGGCTTTGTCCTGAGCGGCTACTATAAGGCTACCGACAACACCAAGCTGAAGCTGCAGCATGTGTCTAGTGAAGTCGATGCAACTGGTGGAACAGAAACCACGCAAACCACTCTTGGCGTAGACTACAAGCTGGGCAAAAAGACCACCTTGGCGGGTTACTACACCACGCGTGAGCAAGAAGCTGCCGGCACAACACTTGCCGAGCGAGACGTCTTCGGCGCTGGCTTGATCCACAAGTTCTAAACCAGAACGAGCGGAAAACAGAAAAGCGGCGCCTCGTGCGTCGCTTTTCTTTTTGCCCCACTCACGACCTTCTCCATCCCTCCTTGACACTGTGGCTTGCTACAGCAGGCTATAGCGCCAAGGACGACTTGGTAAAGCTGTTTGCGTACAGTTTTCAGCCATTTTTCAGGATGATACTGCGCCTGGCCTCGGTCAGGCGTTTTTTTATGCCCCTGCCTGCAAATGCAGAGTATTTGCGCATAGCCCACTAACCGCCCCTGCCAGACTATCCGCATACCAATCCACTATTACTTGATTTTATAAATGATAATGCTTATCATTTGCATATAGATTGTAAATGCTCTCGTATTCGCGTACACCTTGGCTATTTTTACGAGTTTGTTATGCAGCCAACCTTGTTTCAATCCCCTGTACTGGATCATCACCTGCGCAAGCAATATCGCCAGGCGCGGCAGTTGTTTGCGCATATCGCCGAGCACCCTGATTCGCCCTGGATTGTCGATGCGTATATTCGCGCCACTCAGCAGCTGGCCGCCCAGTTGCCATCTGCGCATCAGGAGTCCCTGCTGCTGAAAGTCTGCAACCATCTGCTGAGCGTGGTGGATAAGCCGCAGACGGAGCACTGCACACGCCAGCACATTCTCAATCAGTTCTATCGCATTTTGAACGATTTGCACTTTGCCATGCGCCGCAATCGGCGCTCTCGCGAACACATCAAGCCTATCCAGGTAAAACTCAACAACATCAGGTTATAACTATGACAAGCAGAATTGAAAAAGACAGCATGGGTGAACTGCACGTGCCCGCCGATGCCCTCTATGCCGCACAGACCCAACGCGCCGTGAACAACTTCCCGATCAGCGGCCTGCACATGCCCGCCACATTTATTCAGGCGCTGGCGTATATCAAGTACAGCGCCGCCCAGGTCAATGCCGAGCTGGGGCTGCTGGAGCCGGCGATTGCCAGCGCCATTCAGTCCGCCGCCGAGCAGATTATTGCCGGTGAACACACCGAGCACTTTCCCGTAGACGTATTCCAGACCGGCTCCGGCACCAGCTCCAATATGAATGCCAATGAGGTGATTGCCACCCTGGCCAGCCGCGCCAGCGGCCTGGACATCAACCCCAACGACCACGTCAATATGGGGCAGAGTAGCAATGACGTGGTGCCGACGGCGATTCACGTCAGCGCCGCGCTGTGCATACAGCAGCAGCTGTTGCCCGCCCTGGAGCACTTGCAAGCGACCACCCTGGACAAGGCTCGCCAGTGCGAGTCCTATGTAAAAACCGGGCGCACCCATTTGATGGATGCCATGCCCGTACGCCTCAGCCAGGAGCTGCAAGCCTGGGCGGCGCAAATTGACCAGGCCATTGCACGCATACAGGCCACCCAGCCGCGCCTGCACGCACTGGCGCAGGGCGGCACCGCCGTGGGTACGGGTATCAATGCGCATCCCGACTTTGCCGAGCGCTTTGCCAGCGCCCTGAGCGCCAAAACCGGCCTGAGTTTCCGCCGTGCCGACAACTTTTTTGTCAATATCGGCACACAGGATACCGCCGTAGAAGTCTCTGGTGCACTGAAAACCCTCGCCGTCAGCCTGATGAAAATCGCCAACGATTTGCGCTGGATGAACGCCGGGCCACTGGCCGGGCTGGGTGAAATTGAATTGCAGGCACTGCAGCCTGGCTCCTCCATTATGCCCGGCAAGGTCAACTCGGTTATCGCCGAAGCGACCGCCATGGTCGCCGCCCAGGTTATCGGCAACGACACCACCATTACCTTGGGCGGGCAGTCCGGCAACTTTGAGCTTAACGTCATGCTGCCGGTAATTGCCTACAATCTGCTGCAAAGCATCGAACTGCTCGCCAACAGCTCGCGCCTGCTGGCGGACAAGGCGATTGCCACGTTCAAGGCCAACCGCAGCAATATGGAGGCCGCGCTGAACAAAAACCCCATACTGGTCACTGCGCTCAACCCGATTATCGGCTACCTGAAAGCAGCCGAGATTGCCAAGCTGGCCTACTGAGGGCGGGATTCAATCTTGAAAACTCTGATTAAGGAAGCTCTGAACCAGTGCTCCCACAGACTATCCGCATACAAGGCAGCGGCGCGACCTCGGCGAGCAGAGGCCGCGCCGCAATCCGCACGGCCTTATTTTGTAAATGTAAATGAGGTTTGTTATCATTAGCGCCCTTTTTCTCTGGCGAGCTCCATGAAACTATCTTATACCAGCATTGCTCTGGCAGGATTGTTGTGCAGTGGCATAGCCGCCGCACAAGCGCCCGCGCAGGCTGTGGATACGATTGTCATTACCGCCACCCGCAACGCCAAAACCCTGCTCGATGTACCGGTGCGCACCGAGGTCATTGGCCGCGCGCAGCTGGAACAGGAGCACGCCCGCGATGCCAGGGAAGCCCTGCGCTATACGGCGGGCGCACTGCTCAAGCCGATTCACGGCAAAACCGGCTTTGAAGTCTGGCTGCAGGGCATGGATGGCAACCGCGTTTTGGTGCTGGTCGATGGCGAGCGCGTCACCGCCAGCACTGGCTCCAGCGTCGATTTAACCCAAATCGGTGTCGCCGATATCAAGCAGATTGAGATTGTCAAAGGTGCGGCCTCGGCGTTGCACGGCAGCAGCGCCATGGGCGGCGTGATCAACATTATCACCGAGCGCCCCGCAAAGGGCTGGCGCACCCGCCTGCGCAGCGATATCGGCAGCTACGGCAGCGCCGACCGCAAGGGCGCGCGCCAACCCGCGGCGATTTACCTGCGCGCAGGCACCAGCTACAGCGACGATCGCTGGCAGTGGAGCCTGAGCGCTGACCAGCGCGACTCCGCGGGCTTTCTGATTTCTGGCGACAATCCCAATGCCGATATCAACGGTGCCGATGGCTACAAGCGCAATCTCGGCACCCGGCTCAAATACCAGCTCAGCCCCGCGCTGAACTTGCAGGCGGGTTATCGCCACTACGGCGAAGATCACACCATCCATAATGCGGAAATTTTGCCCGGCATCGGCGGCCTGCCGCGCTTTGAAGAGGCGCAGAGTGACCACTTCAGCGCCGGCCTGGACTACCAGCACAACGACAGGCAAAAGCTGGGGCTAAAGTTGTATCAGGAAGACTTTAGCAACACCACGCGCTCACGCCTGACCCGCGATATTGAAACCCGCACCCAGGGCGTTGACCTGCAATACGACTGGCTGTTTGCCAACGACAGCATGATCACCGCCGGGCTGGCCTATAACGGCGAAACCCTGGAACAGCTGAACAACGGCGCAAGCGAGCTGGACCGCGCCGACCCGGCCAGGCACTCGCGCGAATGGTTTGTGCAGTACGACTACTGGCTCAACGACCAGTGGGAGCTGCTGCTCGGCGCGCGCTGGCAGGACGACAGCAACTTTGGCGAGCACACCGCGCCCAAGCTCAGCCTGATGTACCGCCACAGCAACTACCACGGCGAGGGGCGCATGCGCATCAGCTACGGCAATGGCTACCGCGTGCCGAATATGAAAGAGCGCTACTTTATCTTTGACCACAGCGTGTTTGGCTATCAGGTGCTGGGCAACGCTGCGCTGCAACCCGAGGAATCCGACAGCCTGCAATGGGGCTACGAGTGGCAGGGCGTGGGGCGCTGGAGTGCCGACATCAACCTGTTTTACAACGATATTGACGACTTGATCGAAACCGTGTTTACCGGGTTTGACAACGGCCTGCGCATCTTCCGCTACGCCAACATCGCCCGCGCCCGCACCCACGGCAGCGAGCTGGGCGCACAGTGGCGCATCCGCGACCACCTGAGCCTGCGCGGCGCCTACACCTGGCTACAGGCAGAAAACCGCACCCCCGGCGCGTTTTCAGGTAACGACCTGATCAAACGCCCCGAGCACGTCGTCAAACTCAGCCTGGACTGGCACACCCTCGAAGGGCGCGGCCACTGGCTGCTGCGCTATATCTACGAGGGCAAGGAATTTATTGACGAAGGCAACACCCTGATTTCCCCGCAGCGGCATATCTGGGACATCAAATACAACCACGCCCTGAGCGAAAAGCTCGGCCTGTATGCGGGCGTGGACAATATCGGCAATGTCCACCGCGAGCCGGGCGCAGCAGCAGACTTGCGCCCCGTACCCGGGCGCTTTATCTACACCGGCTTGCGCTACCAATTTTAACCCACCGTTTTAACAACCGTCAGGAGAAACCCATGACACTGAACAAAACCACTCTCGCAGGCCTCGCCTGCATCGCCCTGCTGGCAGGCTGTGATAGCTCGTCCGACAGTGATGATGACAACACCATCACCACGCGCAGCATTGATGCCAGCAGCTACAGCGATACGGTCTACTACCAGCTGGATGACCTGCTGGCCGCACCACTGACCATCACTGACCCCGGCACCGACACCCGCTGGGATATCGGCTTTAAGCGCGACAAGATCATCCTCAATGGTGGCGACTCGGGCAGCGGCAGTGTTGAAGGCGCGCTGGCCGCCGCACAGGACAGCTTCTACAACACTGATGGCACACCCAATGAGTCGGTATTCCTGAATGCCACGGCAGCGCAGGAAGGCAAAACCGCCTTTGACAGCGTGACCTCTGCTGCAGAGCTGACAGGCTATCTTGCCGATACCAATACCAGCGCTATCGCCAGTGCGGACTGGTGGAGCTACAACCCCGCCACGCATGCAGTCAGCGTCAAAAGCGACAAGGGCTGGATTGTCCGCTCCAGCACGGGCGACAGCTATGCACGCGTGTATGTCTCTGCCCTGGCGCCTGCAGCGCCACCCAGCCGCAACCTGGGTTCGGTGACATTGAACATTGCCGTACAAGGCTCGGGTGAAACTGCATTTGCTGCCGCTACTGATGAAGTCATTAACTTCAACGATGTCGTGGTGTGTTACGACTTTGACAGCAAAAGCACCGCTGACTGCACAGGCAACAGCTGGGATCTGCGCATCGACCCTACAGGCAGCTACACTATCTGGCTAAACGGTCCTATCCACGGTGGTGGCCAGGGTGCGATTGCCTTTGGCGAAGCTCAGCCTGTCGCTGGACAAAGTGCCTTATACACTCCACCGAGTGTCATCCCGCGCTGGATTCCTGATGGTGTCACCGGCATTTTCTCCGAGAATAGCTGGTACTTCTACGAGCCAAGTCAGCACAAGCTGTGGCCGAACTACCGCGTCTATGTGCTGAAAGAGGGCAACAAGCGCTACAAGCTGCAAGTACAGTCTTACTACAACAGCGATGGCACTTCCGGTCATCTGAGTGTTGCCGTAGAAGCACTGCCTGATGTTGAAGATACAGCACAGTCGCAGACTAACCCTCACCCTTGAGGCAGCACGGCACAGGTGTCACTTGGACTATCCGCATCGCGCAAGCTATTGGTTCGCTCCCTCACCCCAACCCTCTCCCAGAGGGAGAGGGAGCTTACACGGTGTTCACTTGATGCCTGACCAGCAGCAATAAGATAAACTGCAGCCGCAGCCCACGCTGTGGCTGTTTTAATTTGGAGAAATAGAATGACAACAACCCACCCAAGCACTGGCGACAACGCCACCTTGCAACAACGCTGGCAGGCTCTGCAAGCGGAGCAGCCCAAGCTGCGTATTCGCGATGCCGCCAGCGCCCTGGGCGTGAGTGAGGCCGAACTGCTCAACACCCGCCTCGGCGATGGCGTGGTGCGCCTGGACACGCGCTGGAACGAGCTGTTCAAAAGCCTGCACACGCTGGGCTCGGTGATGGCGCTGACCCGCAATGACGATGTAGTGCACGAGCGCCACGGCGTTTATGAGAACTTCGAGAGCGTCGAGGGACACAGCCAGATTGCCCTGTTCGTCAACCCCGATATTGACCTGCGCATCTTTCTGCGCCACTGGTCGCTGGCCTTTGCCGTCAGCGAGAATGGCCCTCACGGCGAGCGCCGCAGCTTGCAGTTCTTTGACAAGGACGGCGAGGCCGTACACAAAATCTACCTGACCGACAACAGCGATGTCGCCGCCTACCAGACGCTGGTTGAGCAGCACCGCCTGGACGTGCAGGACAGCGCCCTGAACATCAAGCCGGTTGAACGCCGCGTGTTTAACCGCCCCGACAGCAGTGTCGATGTCGCCGCCCTGCAACAGGGCTGGGATGGCCTCAAGGACACCCACGATTTCTACCCCCTGCTGCAAGGCTTGAAAGTAGACCGCCTGCAAGCGCTGCACCTCGCTGGTGAACAACGCGCCTGTCAGGTACAGGACGACTCGCTGCGCAAGGTGCTCACAGAGGCCGCCGCCCAAGGGCTGGAGATTATGGTATTTGTCGGCAGCCGTGGCATGGTGCAAATTCACACCGGCCCCGTGCACACGCTCAAGGCCGTGGGTGAGTGGTACAACGTGCTCGACCCCGAGTTTAACCTGCACGTTCGCGAGAGCGCGATTGCCAGCATCTGGCGGGTTATCAAGCCCACCGAAGATGGCGACGTCACCGCGCTGGAATGCTACGACGCCGATGGCAACCAGCTGGTACAACTGTTTGGCAAGCGCAAGCCTGGCATCCCCGAGCTGACCGCGTGGCGCGAGCTGGTTAACGCCCTGGAGCCAAAGCAGTCATAAAGCACTGACCCAAGAGCTATTGACAGCCCTCAATCAGCCCCTGACAGCTCCCTCTCCCTTTGGGACGACTGCATGGCCGCACTTGCTCCGTGCATTCTTGCGGCATTCCCCACATCCTTGTGGGTCAGATGCAGGAGTTAGACCGAAGCATAAGCACAGGACGTGCTGTAGTAGAGCAATGCAGGAGCAATTGCCGAGGATGCCAGAGGCGAGAGGGCTGGGGTGAGGGGTGAGGGGTGAGGGTCAATAGTTATGCAATACGGAAACTGGCTACATCTTGCACCAGCGCTCCATTCAGGTTCACTATTCAGACTCAGACGATTTAACTGGAAATCCAACCATGAAAGCAAAGCTAACCTCTATCCTGCTCGGCCTCCTGTTGAGCTTCAGCCTTGGCGCAGCGTCTTCGCAGACCCCGCCGCAGCGCTTGGTCGTGGCCGGTGGTGGCCTGACGGAAATCGTCTACGCCATCGGCGGTGAAGCGGCGCTGGTCGGTGTGGACAGCACCAGCCAATACCCCAAAGCCGCGCAAGCGCTGCCCGGGGTGGGCTATATGCGCGCGCTGTCAGCCGAGGGTGTACTCAGCCTCAAGCCCGATGCGCTGCTGCTGACCGACGAGGCCGGGCCGCCGCCGGTGCTGGCGATTTTGCGCCAGAGTGGCCTGCCGCTGCACACGCTCAAGGCCGAGTACAGCATGGTCGGGCTGTTGCAGCATATTGCCTATATCGGCGAGCTGCTCGGGCGCAGTGAGCAGAGCCAGGCGCTGGCCGCGCAAATCCGCCAACAGCAGCAGGTACTGCAGCAGCGCATTGCCCGGCAACAGCGCACCCATGCCGCACCCAAGGTGTTGTTCCTGCTCACCCACGCCGGGCGCAGCCCGATGGCGGCGGGTGCGAACACTGCAGCCCACGCCCTGATTGAGCTGGCGGGCGGGCGCAATGTGGTCAGTGACTTTTCCGGCTACCGCCCCCTGAGTCAGGAGGCCATCGCCAGCTTGCAGCCCGATTTGATTCTCACCACCGAGCAGGGGCTGGAGCAGCTTGGCGGTGCTGAGGCACTGCTCAACAAGGCCGGTATCAAGCTCACCGCCGCCGCGCGCCAGCGCCAGCTGCTGGCCATGGATGCACTGCTGCTGCTCGGCTTTGGCCCGCGCACGGTGCAGGCTGCCAGCACGCTGAACCAGCGCCTCTACCCGACAGTACCCAAGGCGCAGTGATCGGCAACGCCGCCCGGCGCAGGCTGCTAATCGGCCTGTTGCTCGTATTGCTGCCGGTGAGCATCGGCCTCGCCCTGCTGGTGGGGCCGGTGGATATGTCACTGCTGACGGCCTGGCAGCAGATTGACAGCAGCGATGCCATCGTCCTCTGGCATATCCGCATACCGCGCTTGCTGCTCGGCTTGCTGGTGGGCGCTGGCCTTGCGGTGTGCGGGGCGGTGATGCAGGGGCTGTTCCGCAATCCCCTGGCCGACCCCGGCCTGATCGGCATCTCCTCCGGGGCGGCGCTGGGCGCGGCGCTGGCGATTGTTCTCGGCCACCGCCTGCTGGGCGACACGCCCCTGCAAGCCTGGCTGACCCCGCTGGCCTCGTTTGTGATGGGCAGTCTGGTAACGCTGCTGGTGTATCAGATTGCCAGCCAGCAGGGCAAAACCCAGGTCGCCACCCTGCTGCTGGCGGGGATTGCCATGCAGGCCATCGCCGGCGCTGCGGTGGGCTTGCTGACCTATCTGGCCGATGATGCCCAACTGCGCGACCTGACCTTCTGGAGCATGGGCGGGCTGGGCGGCGCGCAGTGGCAGACGGTTGGCGTTACCGCCTGCCTGCTGCTGCCCACCACGGCACTGCTCCTGACCCAAGCGCGCGGCCTCAACGCCATGCTGCTCGGCGAGGCCGAAGCCGAACACCTCGGCATCTGTGTCGAGCGGCTCAAGCAGTGGTGCATTATCCTCACTGCACTGCTGGTCGGTGGCGCGGTATCGGCGGCGGGCATGATTGGCTTTGTCGGCCTGGTCGTGCCGCATTTGATTCGCCTGCTG
>PDWJ01020854.1_pt1 | contig 10490 bp, 10 predicted proteins | sample 1430881 | NCBI WGS metagenome assembly PDWJ01 (sample SAMN01162460, study PRJNA174530) | Oral metagenome, whole genome shotgun sequencing project. | biome: Marine environment; feature: Marine mammal; material: Swab sample of the gingival sulcus; isolation source: swab sample of gingival sulcus... | reverse complement strand
GAACGCACCGGTAGCTGATGCCAAGAAGGGCACCGTGATGGCGGCCATCGAGTCACCCCAGCCAAAGTCACCGATGATCTCGGCCAAGGCGATGATCGAGATCTCGGTGGGCATCATCAGGGTCACCAGGACGAACCAGAAGATGACCCAGCGTCCCCGGAAGGTGAAGTGGACGAAAGCCATACCAGCCAAGATGGCGGTGATCGCCTTACCGACGGTGATGATGATCGCCTGGATCGTCGAGTTCAGCATGAACCGGCCAAGATTCCGGTTCTCCCACACATGGATGAAATTCTCTTTGAGGCTCGATCCGGGGGTGAGCTGGTGGCCGAAGTACTCGGTGTTCGACTGGGTCGACACCAACATGGCGTAGAGCAGGGGCGCGCCGATGACCACGACCAGAACGACCAAGGTCACATGGGTGTACCACCGAGGACGTGTCCCCGGTGCACCCTTGGGACGGCTCGTACGGACGGGGGCCGGGTTAGCTGCCATAGTGAACCTTCTTTCCCGTCGTCTGGAACTGCCACATGGTCAGCGCCACCACCCCAGCAAAGAGCAGCATCGATTGAGCGGCCCCTCGACCGAGATCACCCTCGGTGGAGAAGACCCGAATGATCTCGTACATCGAGACCGAGGTGTCGCCAGCCGGGCCGCCCTTGGTGAGATAGTCGATCGTGCCGTAGGTCTCAAAGAAGGCGTAGGTCAGATTGGTGACCACCAAGAAGAAGGTCACCGGCGAGAGGGCCGGGATCACGATATGGCGGAACCGGTTCCAGGATCCAGCTCCATCGATCATGGCTGCTTCGATCTGGTCCATCGGGATGGTCTGGAGACCGGCGATATAGAACAAGAGGTTGTAGCCGAGGGTCTTCCAGATGCTGGCCAAGATGACCACGACCTGGGCTAACCACCCGCTGCTTCGGTAGTCGGGAAGATCCCAACCGAACAGACCACTGGTGAGGTGGTCGATGATGCCGGTGTTGGCATCGAACATGACGAAAAAGATCAAACCCGCAATCGGTGGGCTGATCGCGTAGGGCCACACCAAGAGGGTTCGATACACGCTGGCGCCTCGTACCGGTTGATAGGCGATGAAGGCGATACCGAGGGCAGCGATCAGGCCGAGGACAACGATGCCCCCGGAGATGATCATGGTGACCACATAGACCTTGCGGTAATCCTCGGTGAACAAGAAGGCCAGGGCGACCAAGCCGGAGCCGACCGAGATCGTCGACATCCACGGCCTCAACACTTCAGCCCAACCTTCGGAGCGAAGCGCCAGGGTTCGTCCGGCGACGATGGCGACCACCATCACCACGACAAAGACGATGACCAACCAACCCCGTGATGGGCCGATCAGCTCGGTGAAGTTGGAGACACAGCGGGGTGCAGTGCGCGGGGCGCTACGGCGAGCCAGCCGGGTGGAATAGGTAATCGTCTTGAGGGCTGGCCAATACAAGAAGAAGACGAGAACCGCCAGGGTCGGCGACAAGAGGAGCCAGGGGATCCAGCGGCGACCCCCAAAGTGACCATGGCTGGCAAATTCAGGACGCTCCTGGGTGGGGGCTAAGACCCCATTGGCGATGCGAACGCCGAGATAGGCGCCCCAAGGCTCCGATGACGGCGGCCCACACCCGGCGGCCGCCGGCGCTCTTCACAACGAAGGCGCCGGCGGCAGTGCCGATTGCGACCGCGAGGATGGACAGTAGGGACACCTAGCGTCCCTTCCTAGCTGTCGACCAGATGTTCACTGTCAGTCGGCGTACAAGAGGTTGTACTCATCCAACAGCATCTGGGCTTCCTTCTGGGCCTCAGCCATCCGGGTTGCCGGATCGAGATCGTTGACCAGGATGTCTTCGATCGCTCCGGTCACCACGGTGCGGATAGCCACGAAGTTGCCGACCAGGGCGCCAGCGGTTGCTGCACTCGACGGAGCAGCGTCGAGCTGGGCGTTAGCGATGCGCGAGTTCGGGTTCTCGTCGAACCAGCCCTCTTCCTCGAGCAGGGCAACACCACTATTGGTGATCGGGATGTAGCCGGTCTGGCGGTGCCAGTCAGCGGCATTTTCGGGATTCGACAGGAAGTTGACGAAGGCCACTGCACCATCGGTCGTCGCCTGGTCGAGACCGTCGACCACCCAGTTGGTGGCACCGCCGATGATGTTGCCACCCTCGGCACGGTCCTGGTTGTGGGGCATGAAGGCCGCTTCAACGACGAATCCACCGTTCTTGCCCTCATCGGTCAGCGCTGTCGTGTCCGACGAGGAATAGATCAGGAAGGGGATGTTCTGAGCAGCGAAGAGGTCATAGGTGCCGCCCCAGTCGTTCTGGGTACCGGTATAGACGTAGTACCCCTTGTCCTGCATCTCCTTCCACCACGACACATAGTCAACAACCGCGTCGGAGTCGAGCTGGACCTCGGTGGCCCGGGCAGACCGACCGTTGTCGTTGTTGACGAGGGTGGCACCCTGCTGGGCAACCGACTGCTCGGTGAACCAGCCGTGGTTTGGCCAGGTCACGCAGGCATCGGTCGCCGCGTCGGAGGCCATGAAGGCTTCACAGGCGGCGTCGAGCTCAGCCCAGGTGGTCGGCGTGCCCTCAACACCAGCGGCATCGAGGAGGCTGCGGTTGACGAACATGATCGCCGAGGACGTGTTCCACGGCATCGAGGTAAAGGTTCCGTCGAGGGTGTAGTAGTCCTTGGCAGCCTTGACGACATCGTCGATCACGATCGGTACACCGAGGATCTCGGTGCGACCATCGATCAGGTCTTCGATATTGGCAAATACCTTGTTGCCGTTGCCATCAACGGCGTCACGGGCTTCCTGGGTGGCCGCCTCGAAGTACTGGACCACCGCTGGCGGAGTGCCCTGGTTGATGGCGCCCACCGTGGCCTCAAAAAGGGCCTCATAACTATCGAATCCGGTCACCTCAACCTCGTAGCCCTCAACGCTGGCATTGAAGTCGGCAGCGACATCCTTGGTCCAGTCCAGGCGATAGTCGGTGAACGCAACCCAGACCGGGATCTTGATCGCATCGCCGCTCGCCTCGCTGGCATCGCCGGCCTCACCGGATTCGCCGGCATCGCCGGATTCGCTGGCATCACCGGACTCGCCGGATTCGCTCGCGTCGCTGGACTCGCTGGACTCGCTGACTGACGCTTCCGTTTCGGTGTCTGCGTCGCCGGTCTTGTCCGCCGAGTCGTCAGAGCCGCACGCCGAGAACGCCATCGCGGCGACAGCGGCGAGTGCGACCACCCGCCGGGCTCGTGAACTTGCAACCATAATTGATTCCCTTCTGTCAGGTGACCAGATAGTAATTCACCACCTGCCGACCGGCACAAGCCAAGTCGAGCAAGGTAGCCATTCGGTGAAATGCCGGAAAACCGCATATGTACATCCTGAGACGACCTTCGTCATCTTGGGTTGACAACGAGGGACTGCAGCCCAAAGCCAACAAACGGTCCCCCATCACCGCGCCACACCCGATCCGGGGCTCATCCGAGTCCACCGACCCGTGCGGCATAGAGCCGAGCGAGGGATCGAGACAGGGCCTGGCTGGCCACTGCATCAGGACCCTTGCTCAGGCGCCGTTCGGCGCGTTCTCGAGCCCGCTGAGCCCGAGCGATATCGATCTCTCGGCCCAATTCAGCAATGTCGGCCAAGATCGTGACCGTGGAGTCGAGCACGTGGACAAATCCGCCGTGAACCGCCACATCGACCACCTCACCACCGGTGCGCACGATCCTGGTGTGGTTGGTCGTGAGCGCTCCCATAAACGGACTGTGACCCGGTTGGAAGGCGATCTCGCCACCCTCGACCGTGCGCGTGATCACCATTGTGGCCGACTCGTCCACGAGGATCTCATCAGGATCAACAACCACCACCCTCATCACCATGTGCTACCCATCCTTGCCTTGATCAGCTTGATATCAAGCCAGAGTGTTCCAATCACCAACCGGTTCGTGCAGCATCGAGACGAGCTTGAGCCCGGCTGAGTGCGCTCACCGCTTCGGCATCGTGTTGGTGCCGAAGCCGGTCTTCAGCTCGCTCCTTGGCCCGCTGGGCCCGATCAATATCGATGTCTGAGCCCAATTCAGCAGCATCAGACAGGATCGACACCGTATTGTTGGACACCTCCACAAACCCACCGTGAACGGCAACATCTTGGACCGACCCATCGGCGAGATAGATCCGGGTGTGGTTATTGTCGAGGACCGCCAGAAAGGCAGCGTGGTTGGGTTGGAAGGCGATCTCGCCACCCCCCAATGTGCGCGTGATCACCATCGTGGCTTGGCCCGAGTACAACACCCGTTCGGGTGAGACCACTTCGACGGTCATCGGCTCAGACACGGCTTATCCCTTCAGTGCCTTCGCCTTGGCCAGCACCTGGTCAACACCGCCAACATTCAAGAAGGCCTGCTCGGGAACATCATCAAGGTCACCCCGCAGGATGGCTTCGAAGCTTTCGACGGTTTCTTCGACCGGAACGAACTCACCATCGATGCCGGTGAAGACCTTGGCCACATAGAACGGCTGGGACAAGAACCTCTGGATCTTACGAGCCCGACTCACGGTGAGTCGATCCTCATCAGAGAGTTCATCAAGACCCAGAATGGCGATGATGTCTTGGAGTTCCTTATAGCGCTGGAGGGTTTCTTGGACTCCGCGAGCGACCCGATAGTGGTGTTCACCCACGATCTCCGGCGACAGGATCGTCGAGGTCGATGCCAACGGGTCGACCGCTGGATAGATCCCCAGCGAAGCCACCTGACGAGAGAGCTCGGTGGTGGCATCAAGGTGGGTAAAGGTGGTGAACGGGGCCGGGTCGGTGTAGTCGTCAGCGGGCACATAGACCGCCTGCAGCGAGGTAATCGAGCGACCCTTGGTCGAGGTGATCCGCTCCTGGAGCTGACCCATCTCATCGGACAAGGTTGGCTGATAGCCCACCGCTGAAGGCATACGACCAAGCAGGGTCGAAACCTCGGAGCCAGCCTGGACAAAGCGGAAGATATTGTCGACGAAGAGCAGCACATCTTGATGCTGGACATCGCGGAAATACTCGGCCATCGTCAACGCCGACAGGGCCACCCGGAGGCGCACCCCCGGCGGCTCATCCATCTGGCCAAAGACCAGAGCAGCCTTTTCGAACACCCCCGATTCCATCATTTCGAGACGAAGGTCGGTGCCTTCACGGGTGCGCTCCCCCACTCCAAACACCGACACACCGCCGTGCTGGGAAGCAACCCGGTTGATCATCTCGGTGATCAAGACCGTCTTGCCCACACCAGCACCGCCGAAGAGGCCGATCTTGCCACCGGCCAGATAGGGGGTCAGCAAGTCGATGACCTTGATCCCGGTGGGGAACATGCGAGCCGAGGGCTCGAGAGCATCAAAGCTGGGGGCTGGGCGGTGAATGTCCCACCGCTCCATCTGGTCAAACCCTTCGGGCTTGCTGTCGAGGGCATCGCCCCACACGTTCCACACGTGGCCGAGGACCTTGTCGCCGACCGGCACCTGGATGCCGTGGCCGGTATTGCGCACCGGCGTGCCACGCTTGAGGCCGTCGGTGGGCTTGAGGCAGACCGCCCGTACCCGGCCACCGCCGAGCTGTTGGGCGACCTCGGCGAGCACCTTCTGGGTCTCGCCGTCAACCTCGACCTCAAATTCGATCGCCGCGTTGAGTTCGGGAAGGGCGCTGAGCGGAAACTCGACGTCGATCACCGGTCCGGCGATACCGACGACTCGGCCGTCTTGCAGTTGGTTATCGGTCATGGTCATGACTCGGATGTCTCCTTGATGGCGTTAGATCTGGTCGTCGGGATACTTGTCGTTGTGGAGACGACGGGCCTGTCCCTGCCAGTCGTCACGTTGGATTCGGCCTTCGAAACTGAGATGGTCATCGATGCGATCCATCTCGGCGTCATCCCAGGTGGTGATCTCTTTGTAGGTGAAAATGCCCAGCTCGTGGAGTCGAGCGTTGAGAACCGCACCGACCCCCTTGATCAGGGTGAGGTCATCGGCTTCGGTCGAGCCGGAATCAGCGATGGGCGCCGTCGTGTCGATCGGGGGAAGATCAAGATCGATCTCGACATACTTCTCATCGCGGTCATCATCAGCCCCGAGAGCTTCAGCACCACCGACGATCTCCATGATCTCGGTGGTGATCGAATCCTGACGGGCCCGATTCATCACGATCGAGAGGTTCTTGATCAGCTCTTCAGCATTGTCGGTCGCCGACTTCATCGCCCGCTGACGGAAGGCGTGCTCGGATGCTGCGGCGTTGAGGAGGGCTGCATACACCCGAGCCTCGACATAGCGAGGCAAGAGATTGTCGAGGATCGCCGTGGGGTCGGGCTCGAATTCATAGCTCTGAGCCGCTCCGTTGGCGGCTGGACGGCCATCGCCCCCAGCGACGGTCTCCGGCGTCAAGGGCACGAGAGGACGGCGAACCACTTCTTGGCGTCCCGGGGTGACAAAGCGGGTATAGACCAATTCGACCTGGTCAACATGGCCACTGGCATAGAGCTCGATCACATGGCTAGCGATCGCCTTGGCATCGGCGTAGGTGGGATTGTCGCTAAAGCCCTGGAAGGTTTTCCCGATCTGATACTCGCGGAATCGGAAATAGGTATCGACCTTGCGACCGACCGTGATGATCTCGTACTCACGCCCAGCAGCGACCGCGGCCTTGATCTCACCCTCGGTGGCCCGCTGGACACCAGCGTTATAGCCACCACACAGGCCACGATCAGCAGCGATGGCGACATAGCCGGACACCTTGACCGGAGATCGACCAACCAGGAGTGGCGATGTGGAATCGGCCCCGACCGCAGCCAGGTCTTTGACCACCTCGGTGATCAACTCAGAATAAGGAGTTGCCGCCTTCACCCGCTGCTGAGCCTTGACGATGCGCGACGCGGCGATCAGTTCCATGGCGCGAGTGATCTTCTTGGTCGATTGCATCGACTGGATACGACCCCGAAGAGCCCTCTCCTGGCCACCGGCCATCAGCGATCACCTCCAGGCATCGCGGGGATACGACCACTCACCATCATTCGGTGGGCAGCGTCTTTGGGGTTGTAGCGTCACCGACCTGGTCGGCATCGACCGAGGCAGGGTCGACCGCATGGCCGCCCGATCCATCGGCTTGGAACAAGGCGGTAAAGGCATCGACCGCGGCGGCGAGCTCATCGGGCAGGCCGCCTGAACGCATCTCAGCCAGCAGGCTGGCGTGGCGGGTGCGCATGAACTCGACCAATTCGCGCTCGAAGCGGCCGACCTCATCAACATCGATCTCATCGAGATAGCCCTTGGTGCCAGCAAAGATCGAAACGACCTGCTCTTCGACCGGCATCGGGCTATTGAGGGGCTGCTTGAGGAGTTCGACCAAGCGATAGCCCCGCTCGAGCTGGGCCTTCGACACGGCGTCGAGTTCGGACCCGAAGGTCGCGAACGCTTCAAGCTCACGGAACTGGGCGAGGTCCAACTTGAGGGTTCCGGCCACCGACTTCATCGACTTGACCTGGGCAGCGCCACCGACTCGGGACACCGAGATACCCACATCGACCGCTGGACGCACACCGGACTTGAAGAGATTGTCCTGGAGATAGACCTGACCATCGGTGATCGAGATCACATTGGTGGGGATATAGGCCGACACATCGCCAGCCTTGGTCTCGATGATCGGCAAGGCGGTCAACGAACCGCCGCCGTTCTCATCGGAGAGCTTGGCCGCCCGCTCCAAGAGACGGCTGTGGAGATAGAAGACATCGCCGGGATAGGCCTCACGACCCGGGGGGCGACGCAGGAGCAAGGAGAGCTGACGATAGGCCTCGGCCTGCTTGGACAGGTCGTCATAGACCACCAGGGCGTGCTCGCCATTTTCCATCCACTCTTGACCCATCGCGCACCCGGCATAGGGGGCGAGATACTTGAATGGTGCTGGATCTGCAGCCGGCGCCGTGACGACCACGGTGTAGTCCATCGCTCCGTGCTGGCGCAGAATCTCAACGGTTTGGGCAACCGTTGACCCCTTCTGCCCAATCGCGACATAGATGCACTTCACCCCTTGACCCTTCTGGTTCAAGATGGTGTCGATCGCCACGGTGGTCTTACCGGTCTTGCGATCGCCGATGATCAGCTCGCGCTGGCCCCGACCGATCGGGGTCATCGCATCGATGGCCTTGATACCGGTTTGGAGGGGCTCGTGCACCGGCTTGCGCCCCATGATGCCCGGCGCCTGGATCTCCATCCGGCGAAGATGGGCACCAACCAGATCGCCTCGACCATCAACCGGCTCGCCGAGGGCGTTGACCACCCGACCCAAGACACCGTCGCCGACCGGGATCGACAGGATGCGCCCGGTGGAGGTCACCGTTTGGCCTTCTTCGATATGGCTGGTGTCGCCGAGAACGACCGCACCGATCGAGTCTTCATCGAGGTTGAGCGCCAATCCGATCGTCGAGTCTTCAAACTCCAAGAGCTCGTTCACCGAGGCATCAGGCAATCCCGACACCCGGGCGATCCCGTCGCCGATCTCGGTGACCCGGCCGACGGTACGAGCGGTCAGCGAGCTATCGGAGAGATCAAGGTTCTTCTTGATTGCCGCCGCGATCTCGGCGGCGGAAATGGTGAGTTCTGCCATTGGGTACTCCCTAACGATCCGCCATGTCTAGAGGCGGCCCTTCAACTGCTCGACTCGGTTACGAACACTTCCGTCGATGACGGTGTCGCCGATGGTGGCGACCAGACCGCCGACGATCGAGGGATCGACGACGACTTTGAGATTGATTTTCTTGCCGGTGGCCCGACCAAGGGCCTCGGTCAGGCGATCCTGCTGATCGTCGGTGAGGGCGACAGCGCTGCGCACTTCGGCCAGCTCACGCTGGTGTGACTGGGATGCCCGAGCCACGACTCGATCGATGATGGCCGGCAGGTCGCGACCCCGCCCTGAGCCGACCACCATGGCCACCAGCTGGGTGGTCGTCGCGGTGGCCTTACCGCCGAGGAGGTCCTCGACGATGCCCTGGCGGGTTGCTGCCGGGATCATGGCACTTCAAACAGGGCGGTGGCGTATCCCTCGATACGGGCGGTGCTCATGAACCTGCTCCTACCTTGGTGATGAAGGCCTCGATCAGGGACTGCTGGGTCGCTTCATCAAGTCCTTGGGCGATCACCCGATCGATCGACTCGGCCGACAGCCGAGCGATCTCAGCAGCGATCTCATCGCCAGCTCGACTGGATGCGCTGGCGATATCGGCGTCAGCCCGGGCTGTTGTTTCGTCGATTTCGACCTCGAGTCGAGCCCGTCCCTCGATGAGGAGGGCTTCAGCTTGGGCATCGGCTTCAGCGAAGAGACGTTGCCGCTCAGCGGTGATGTCTCCAGCCGCTTGACGGATCTCGGCCGCTTCAGCGGTGGCCTCGTTCAGCGAGGATTCAGCATCGTCAAACTCAGCCTGGATGCGCTCGGTGCGAGCCTTAAGCGCCTTGGCCGCCATCGGCCAGGCGTATTTCCACAGGGCGGCCACGATCAAGACCGTGGCGAGGGTGCCCCAGATCAATTCATCGATTTCGGGCAGCAACCAGTGGTGGGTGACTACCTGGCCATTGCCGTCACGATGGGGACCGCCTTCGCCGGCGATCAGGATGGCGAGATACCAGTTCATCGACTCACCCCTTCTGCCATCGAGGCCTTGACCGCCGTAGTCACCACTGCTGGCTCAGGAATCCGGCCGGTGGCTTGTTCGATCGCCCGGCTGACCACGCTGGCGACCGCGGTTTCGATATCGGCCTCGATCCCATCACGCGCCGCTTGGACCCGAGCTTGGGCCACCCGGCGTCGCTCAGCGATATCAGCGTTGAGGGCTTCCATGCGTTCGGCCCGCTCGGTTTCGAGAGTGCCGCGAGCAGCGTCGATGCGCTCGTTGGCTTCAGCCTTGACCACAGCCAGCTTGGATTGGTACTCGGCCACTTCAGCTCGCGCGGCAGCCCGGGTGGCATCGGCCTGCTCATGACTGGAGCGGATCGAGGCATACCGGGCATCCATGCTGGTCTTGAGACGCGGGTACAGCACCAGGCGCATCAAGACCAAGAACACGAGGAAGGCTCCCCCACCCCACGCCAGTTCCTTGATCTCAGGAACGATGGGGTTGGGTCCGTCGCGGGGCTCGACCTCGGCGTGGGACTCGCTGGTCCCATCGTTGGCAGCGATCACTACCTCGGTCGATGTGCCCCGTTGGATGATGACGGCTTCTAGCACGTCGCCTCCTTTGAGGGGATCGATAGGAGTCTCACAAACAGATCAGAGTCCAAGCAGGATGAAGACCACGAACCCGATCAGGGCCAGCGCCTCGGTGAAGGCGATACCGAGGAACATGGTGGTGCGCACCATGCCCGATGCTTCGGGTTGGCGAGCCATCGCCTCGATCGCCTTACCAGCGACATAGCCGATACCGATGCCCGGGCCGATCGCGGCCAAGCCGTAGGC
>PDWJ01006090.1_pt1 | contig 10490 bp, 3 predicted proteins | sample 1430881 | NCBI WGS metagenome assembly PDWJ01 (sample SAMN01162460, study PRJNA174530) | Oral metagenome, whole genome shotgun sequencing project. | biome: Marine environment; feature: Marine mammal; material: Swab sample of the gingival sulcus; isolation source: swab sample of gingival sulcus... | reverse complement strand
CTTCCCTGTCGCGATGTTGAGCAGCTTCTATCAGTGGCTGTCGTATCTGTCGCCGATGCGTTACAGCGTCGATGCGTTTCGGGTCGCGATATCGGGCGGTTCGATGAGCACCTATTGGGGCTCGACCGGAGTGCTCATCGCGCTTCTGATCGCATCTGGTCTGCTCGTTCTGGCGCTTGTTTATCGGCGTCAGAGATTCCGGATGCGCGACCTTCACCCCCCGATGGTCACCTCTACTTCGACCGCCGACTATGCGTTCTCGGTTCGACCGAGGTAGACCCAAGCCTGGGTCTGCTGACACGGTGTTTGCCTGGATCTACAGGCTGCCCACCGGCAAGCTCGGCGACTACGTCAAGAAGCCGATAGCGATTGCACGGGCGAATAGATTGCCCAGGAGTGGCTGTAGCATCTAGGCGTTCCGCTCAACGAAATCCCGGAGATGGCCGCAAAGTCGGTGGTGTGTCTGCCGTGCATGATGCTGTTCATCACCTCGTTCCTCCTGCCGCGAACCGGCGCGGACCGTCCCCAGGTGGTTCCCGATGGGGTCAAGAACTTCGCCTTCCTCGGGCAGTTCGCCGAGACCGGTCGGAGCACCTATTCACCACCGAGTACTCGGTCCGACCTCCATGGAGACTGTCTACGCCCTGCTCGACGTTGATCGTGGCGTCCCAGAGACCCTTTGGCTCCGTCTACGATGTGTGGGCACTCATGGACGCAACGTCCACGATACGCGGCGACAAATGGCCGCCGATTGCGTGATTCGTGATGAAGCAGTCGCATACGACTGTGATCGGCGATCTGCTGGGGCGCCACCACCTCGCCTGGCGTAGGCTCCGTCAGCGTGATTGGTAAACCGGTGCGCGGGGCCGGTATTGCTCCCCGGCTCGCGCTCTGTCTTTCTCTGCACGCGACCAGCCCTAGGGCCAGAGGGCACGAAGAGTTTCGCGATCACTATCTTTGATCCCGATGCGCCAACCGGTTCGGGCTGGTGGCACTGGGTCGTCAGCGAGATTCCCGGTGACGTAAACAGTATTCCTGCGGGTGGCCCGCTGCCGGCAGGCGCCCGAGAGTCGATCAACGACTTCGGCTACCGGGGCTATGGCGGCCCCTATCCCCCGCCGGGACCAAAGCACCACTACATTCACACCGTGCATGCACTTGATTGCGAATCGTTGGAGCTTCCAGAGGAAGCATCCAGCGCCATGGTGCGGCTCCTGATGAGCTTCCATACGCTCGGCACCGCCAGCTTCACCGGCACCTTCAAGAACCCGGGCTGATCGGTCCTAGCCGATACAGCGCGCCTCCACTCATATATCTAGCGCCACTCAGACCGCCCTCACATCGGGCGGTTTGGGTGGCGCACTATTTCATTCGCGGCGTTCCGATCAGGCCGCTCGTTAGGAGCGTGCATCTCATTTTGCGTCGGCGCGTCCCTGATTGGACCGCAGCCGTCAACGGATTCTGGCGGCCATGCAAAGCCGAGGGCGAGAGTTAGAACCGAAGAGAACCGGTTCGGCCTTCTGACGTGCTGCTATGGGTCTGCCAGAAGGCGTCGAAGCCTGGACCTGGTTTCTTTGTCGATGAAACTCCGCACCTCAGTGCCTGATGACAAGACCTCCACGACACATACTGGAATCCGCCGGCACAAGCGGCAACCGGCCCCAATACGAAGGGGACGGCCCTTTCGAGCCGTCCCCTGTCGTCATGCGGTTACCTTACCGATGACGCCACGCCAGCGCTGCAGCGCCAGCGGCCACCACCAGCAGCGGCCACACAGGCACGCCGCCAGTCTCGCCACCGGTTTCTGGCAGCGGAATGAGCACACTGACTACAAAGCCAGCAGAAGCATCGTTGTCGGTCGGGGTCTTGCTGGGATCAGTATCCAAAGTCGGATCCTCACCCAGTGGGCTTGCCTCCGGAACGTCCTTATCAGAGGGCTTCACGAACGCGACGTTCGCGTAACCACCAGGCTTGGTTCCAGTCACCTTCGCCACCACGGTAATCGTCGCGTCACTGTTGGCAGCCAGCGGGCCTTCAGCAACACACGTTCCACCGGTGCACTTGAACCCGGAACCTGACATCGAAACCAGTGTCAGATTGGCCGGCAGCATATCGGTCACCGACCAGCCAGCGAGCGAATCCGCAGGCCCATCGTTGTGCGCAACCAGCTCAAACTTGACCGTGGAACCGACGAGAATGACACCTTGGGTCACGAGCTTCTTCGAGAGAGTGAGATTGTATTTCACCATGCCAGCATCGATCGACGGAAGGTCGACCTTTCCAGGTTCGGTGCCATTCTGACCAGCGTCAGGGGTAGTGAACTTGTATTCACCGGTCTCAACATCGGCATCCGAATCGGCACCGCGATCGTCCCCAGCTCCAGCCGGGGTGAACGAGTAGCCGTCCGGCTTGGTGAACTTCACCGTGTACTCAGTACCCGGCGTCAAGTCATCGATCACCCAGAAACCGTTTTCATCGGTCTTGGTGGTGCGCTCATTGCCATCAGCATCAGTGATAGTAACAGTGACACCAGCCAATCCGGGCTCCCCATCGGTCTGCAGACCATCACGGTTCACATCAACCCACACCCAATCACCGACGCTGATGAGCGGCAGTACCTCAATGGTTGTCTGAGCATCGTTGTCGGTAGGCGTCGAGTCAGTGTCCGTATCAGACGTTGGCGGCGGGCCGAGCGGATTGATCTCTGGTGTGTCCGCATCACTCGGGGCGACGTAGGCGACGTTCTTCAACTTGCCTACAAAGTCGCTGTCTATCTTCGCCGACACCTTGACCGTACGGCTCTCGCCGATCGGCAGCACATCGGAGAAGGTGCAGGTTGCGGTGGCGACATCACAATCGGCACCGTCCGCCTCCACGCTCACTAGCGTCATGCCAGTTGGCAAGACATCAGTAACCTTCCAGCCAGCAAGCACGTTGGTTGGCCCAACGTTGCTCGCCTCCAGCTCGAACGTAACCTCACGGCGCTCGTAGTACGGCCCAGTCGATGTAACCTTCTTGGCGATGGCGAGGTCGATGGCCTGCACTCCCGCGTCGATGGTCGAATTATCGGGCGTAGCAGCGCTGTTTTTACCGGACGCGGGGCTCTTGAAGGACACTCGTCCGTTAGCAGGATCAGCGTCCGAATCGAGAGCATCGTCGGATCCGGCGTCCTTAGCCACCAAAGTCTGAGGACCCTTCGGCACGAACTCGATCACATAGTCTTCACCCGGAACCAGGCCGGTGAAGTTGTACTTGCCATCGGCCCCGGTGGTGGTAGTAGCCACCTCGGTGAAGCCGCCGTTGCCGTCGGGCTTGAGCAGACGCACCTTCGTGCCCTCTGCGCCAGGCTCTCCGGCATCCTGAATGCCGTCACGGTCGACGTCCATCCAGACCTTGTCGCCGACGCTGACGAGGTTCGCGAAGCCACAATCAATGGTGGGATCGGTCACCTTGCGAACTGTTCCATCGGTTTCAGTGTCAGTCACCGGGGCGTCCACCTTGATGACGCCGGTACGCGCGGTGGCGACCATCCGGTCATCAATTGGCTTCGCGGTATCGGCATACTTCGCATCCGAATCCAGGCCATCGTCGCTGCCCTGATCGGCAGGCGAGAAGGCGAATCCATCGGGACGCGTGAACTCAACCACATAGTCGCCAGGGATCAGCTTGTTGAACTCATAGCGGCCATCAGCATCGGTCACGACCGGGGCAATCGGGTTGCCCTCATAGTCGGTGGCCGGGGTGCCATCTGGCTTCAACAGCTTCACCGTTACGCCCGCGAGACCAGGCTCGCCAGCGTCGCGGACGCCGTCGTTGTTGAGGTCGTGGAAGACTCCGTCACCGAGGCTGACGGTAACCCGAGCGTTGGCCAGATCATCGTCTTCTAACGTCACACCATCTGTCGTCGAACCATCCGGATTCACGGTGTCGGGGCCCTTAGCCTCGAAATGGCCAACGTTGGTGTACTGGCCTGCTGCCGGAGCGGGAGCGCTACCGGTGCACACCATCTCGGCGCCAGCCGCGAGGGTCGTTTCGGGGCAGGTCACCGTTACACCCTTGTCGTCGGTCACGGAGACATCAGACAGTGGCGAGTTACCGATGTTCTTCACCGTGTAAGTGAAGTTCATGGTCGAGCCAGGGGTGACATAGACGCCCGGAGCCGTGTTCGCATCCTCACCGTTGACTTTCTTAACGCCCACCATTTGCGGCGCAGCGCCGAAGTAGTTCGCCGGATCATCATCGCTCACCGACTCGCCACGCTTTTCTTTACCGTTCTCGTCGACCGTGGCCGGACCCACGCCAGTAGCGACAGCCAGGTTGGTGTACTGACCATCCCTGGCAACCCAGGCCAGCTTGTAGATCCAGGTCTCGTTTACGTCTAACTTGCCGTCACCGTTTGTGTCACCGGATTCGAGGGTAAGCGTCTTGTCATCGGACGGGTCGCCAGGCGTCCCGTTGTCATCGACGACCTTGACGTCGCTCAGCGGCACGTTACCGGTGTTGGTAACGGTGTAATCCCAAACCACGTCGCCGCCAGGGCTAACCCAAACTCCGGGCGCCGTGTTGGCGTCATTGGTCTGAACCGTCTTGACCACGTTGATGCCCGGCTTGGAACCGAAGTAGTGGGCTACATCGGACGCGGTCGGCTTGTCGAGGTTCGGGATCTCCTTGCCGTCCGGGTCAACCGGCTTACCGGTGACAGATCCGGTGTTCTTGTACTGCCCCTCTTTGGCGGTGCCCTCGACGGAACAAGTCATCTGCTGGCCAGCAGGTAGCGTCCTCAATGGGCACGTTACCGCGCCTTCCACATCGTCGGTAACCGTAACGTTGGCCAGAGCCGTGTTACCCGTGTTGGTGACGACGTATGTCCACTTGACCTTGCCGCCAGTAGCAACGAGGGGCCCGGTTGGTGTATCGGCATCAAAGTCGGTCTGAACCCGCTTCTCGATCACGACTCCGGTAGTCGCCCCGTGATAGTGCGAGTCATCGGAATCGCGGGCCTTGTCCATGTCGGGAATGACAGCACCGGTGCGATCAGTCGGCGATCCGACTGCGGCAACCGTATTGCCGTACTGCCCTTCGGCAGCGGTGCCGGTGCGTTCGAAGATCCACTTCTCCTGTGGATCCAACCTGCCGTTGTTATTGACGTCGCCAGACACGTAGTCGGCATCCTTGGTCATCGTCCAGTCGTCCGAGGTATCGGTGGACGTACCTGCGTTATCGGTTAGCGACACGTCCGCCAGCGCTAGATCACCGGTGTTGGTGACCTCGTAGCGCCACTTGACCTCATCGCCGACCTTGACCCATGGGCCGGTGCCGGTGTCGGCATCGGCGCCGTTCGTGGACTTCTCCACGTCCAGCTTCGGCTCTGTCTTCGGGATCAGCCCGATATCGAGCGTGAAGTTGGTGAAGTCATCCGGGACACCGGTAGGCAGCCCAGCCACGTTGTCGCCCCGTGGTTCGTCACCCTTGGGCGGCTTGTTGTTGTCGGGCGGGGAAGCAGACAACTCCAACTCACCAGAGGTGCGAACCCCATTGGTCACGGTGCCGGCGGTGATGCCAATCCCGTGATGGTCAACCGTTTCGTTCTTATCGGTATTCGGATCAACCTGGAGACCCTTAGGCTGCAACATCCAGCCCTCGAGCGGACCGCCTGCTGCAAACTCGGATGCCGGGATCACCGCGAAGTATGAGCCTGCGCTCAGCTTCTTGAAGTGATACCGTCCGTCAGCGTTCGTGGTAACCGTCTTTACCGGGGTGTCGGTGCCGGGGGTTTGCCCAGTCTGGTATAGCTCCACCTTTACGCCCTCGGGCGCGGTTACATCAGCGTTGGCGTCATAGACACCGTTGCGATTCAGGTCGCCAAAGATCAGGTCGCCAACCTCGAAGCCAGCCACCCTAACCGTAACCGGATTGCTCAGCAGATACTGACTTGGCGGCAGCGACGTGGAATCGAGCCCGGCCCGGTTGGTGTACAGGTCACCGGGATCGTTGCCGTCAGCCTTCATCTTGAACTTGATCTTGTGGCCCTGCTTCGGGTTACCGTCCGGAGCAAGCGGCACGTCCGAGACGAACTTGAACGCCGTCACATCACCCCACGACGATGGGCACGTGGCGCCGTCAATGCTCGTCCAATTCGTGCCATCGGTAGTCGAACACCAGCCGGACTTATTCTCATCCGGGTTGTGGTTGATGGTGTTCGGCGCATCGGCGGTGTAGTAGAACTTGCCGATGTTGCCTGTGGAATCATCAGAGTAAGCAACCGTGGGCGGCCCCATAAGCTTCAGGGTGCCGACGTACTCGGAGGCGGGATCGCGCTCAGAAGCCGATCCGGCCCCGTCGCCGTTCCACGGGAACACGTCGATCAACGTGGGATTCGCGATCTGGAAGGTCGCGGCATAGTTGCCGTAGGCGACCTCGTATTCCTGCTCGTCGTTCAACGGATCCAGGCGTTGATCGACCGTCTTCTGAATCTTCATCGAACCCGTCTGCTCGAGCCGAATCGTGTGGTCGTCCGACCGAGTTTCGAGTCGAGTAGCATCGTTGTCTGCTGTGAGCACCGCGTTGTTGACCACCTCGGTACGATCCGGCGCCAAAGCGTTGGTGTCGGTGCAGATCTTGATGGTCCGGATCGCTTCGTTGACCGGCAGATTACCCAGATTGTAGGTGAGTTTGGTGTATCCGGGTGCGGGCCCGTTTGGTCCCACGTTGTCTTCCACCGAGACCGGGGTTACGGTGTCGAGGCCCTCGGTGCAATCCGGGTTGTAGGTGGTGTTCGGCGGCAGATAGTCGACCACCTTCACGTTTTGGACGACCGTGGTAGCAGGCACGAGCGTGCTCTGGATTGACGGGATAACCTCCCAAACAATCTGATTGCCTGCAAGCGTCGCGCCGGTCTGTCCGATTTCGGTATCCGGAACGATCGAACGCTTCTCGAGCTTGGTATTGAACCGGACGAACGTGGATCGGTCACCGGTCTGAGACGAGTTCTCTGGGCCGGGCTCATAGCTCGGCTTGAGCCATCCACCCTTTACGCCATTGAATGTCAGTGAATCGCTAGCGATCGTGCCATAGTTGGCCATCACGGTGCCGCTGGGAATGGACTTGCCGTCGTGTGGGCCACCCTTGAACTGGTCGCGCACCTTCAATGGAACTATCTGATAGATCCGGGCGCCTGCGGGTAGACCGAAATTGGGATCTTTCGGCACCACTCGCACCGCGTTAACCGCATCAATTCCGCCGGGCACAGCGTTCGGGTCACTCTTCCAGCCCGCAGCCGGGGCGTCGTCAGTACACTGAGTTGCAGTGCGTTGACCATCCCAGACGCCCTCGAAACGCCCGGTTGCCTGATTGAAGGTGTCGGGCTTGGGCCAGAGCGTGGAATCCGTCACGTCGGGGGCTCCAACCCTATCGGGGTCATACAATGGGTCGTCGCCAGAAATATCAAGGTGAGCGTATTCAACCTTGAAGTTCTTCGGCCAGTCAGCGGAATCCGCGTAATTGACGTTGCCAGCGTGGTATCGAGAAACGTAGCTGTATGTCGAAGACGGATCCTCGGGCTGCAAGCTGTTCATCTGAATCTTGTCAGCAGTCGCAAGCTGATAAACGGTATTATCAAACACGTCACAGGTCTTCGGATCTGGAAGCTCGGCGGTACCTGAGTTACTGAAAGTCACCCTGCCCGCGAGATAGTCATTAGGCTCCATCAGACCTGAGCCAGTGTGGTAACCGCTGTCTGGCATGTATTTGCCGCTGGCCCAGTTGTCGTAGCGGTAGTACAGGGCCTTCGACATGCTGCCCCTGACGGTCAGCTCCAGCTGATACGGGCCAACCACGTTATTCGATTTGTTGCCGTTGCCCGGGATCGGGTCACAGGTGCTAGTGGCGTCGGCACAGTAGCCGGGCTCGAAACCGTTGCCATAGTTGGAGGGCTTGTTGCCATTTACGTCCGGCACGCCGTCGGGGTCGAACTCCGCGAACCTGTTGTACAACTTGATTTTGCCCTGATCGTCCTGAGAGCCGTTTTCAGCATCGATAGACCGAAGCGGAACAAAGAATCGAATCCTGTGGGAAGTGTAGATGAACGGGCCGGCGCTCAGATCCTGCCCACCCCAGGTCGAGGTGGGGAACTTGTCGGTGTTGTAATCCACATTCTTTACGGTCATCGTGTAGGGATCGCCGGGGCCATTGCCGTCACGCTCATAGGAGCAGTCACCGCCGCCGTGAGCCGTCTGCCCAGGTTTGCTGTTCATGTAGCCGGTAGACCCCATGACAGTGTCACCCCAGGTAGATGTGTTAGGAGCACATTCGATGATGTAATACTCGAGCCCGTCAAAGGGCGTTGTGCCGTCACTCTTGTTGGCCGAAAGTGCCTCTTTGAAGGTGTAGGGCTGGTCTAACCCGGACGTACCGGCCTTCCGCTCAGTGGACGTCTGCGCCACAGTAAAGACCTCATAACCCTGTAGGTTCTCGCACGGGGTGGCCGGATTGTTGTCGGTGTCGACGCATCGTGACGTGGTAGTTGCCGACCGCAGGGAGAACTTCTTGAGATCAAACGCTGGCCGGGAGGAAATCTCGATCGGGTCAATTGGGTCGGCGACCGCAGGGATCGCTCGGTTGGCATCCGGCCCGGTGTAGACACGCTGCTTCGTGGTGAACTTGGAGCGCAGCGGGCTGGAATTCTTTGCCCGCAGGCTCGTGGTAAACGACTTCTGTTGCCCGGTTGCGAATTCGCCGAGGTTACAGATCAGGGTCGTCTGGCCTGCTTCTGGGTAGTCATTGCGAATCTCGGACGCGGGGGCGCCGGTTCCGTTGCAAGCTGGCGGCACACCGGCAAAGACCACGTCCGCACCGTCCTCGGGCACGATGGTCTGTTCGAAGGTCACGTTGCCCCATTTACCGGTGCCGTCTTCTAGATTGTCTTGCACGATCGACCAGGAGGTGGAGACTAGGTCGCCGGTGCGCACCTGACCGTTGGAGTCGCCACAGTCGTCGCCGGGTTCGCCCTTTTCAGTGGCACTACCGCAATTGCCCAATGTGTTGAAGGGCGCGGCACCGTCCTGCACGCCTCCGCCAAACTGGCCTAGTTGCAGGCGGGGCCGCGGACGCATAGCAACAGTAGCCGTGGAGCCAGGGGTCAGGTTCGACAGAGTGCCAACCCTTGGGTCGCTGGGGTTGACTGAAACCTGCCCGTTATCGGTGCCCGTGTATGGAACCACACCGTCGTTGTAGGAGATGATCCAGTTGGCGGGATCCGGGTAGGTGTTCGGGTCGCGGGTCACCGTCGCCGAGAACGGGCCATCTGCGGGATCAAGACCGGGGAAGGAATAGACCCCGTCTGCGCCCGTGACAACAGGTGCGACCGGCTGTCCTGCCGCATTCTTAGCGGGATTCCCGTCCTTGTCGAACAGGGTCACTCGCGCACCTTTAAACCCTTCCTCAGTAGCGTCGTTGACTCCGTCGCCGTTGACATCAAGCCAAACCATGCCATTGATCTCATCGGCGGCCGGACCCGGCGCAGGGTCGGCTGCCCGCGCCACCTCCATCGCTCCAGGTAACAAGCTGATAGCCAACACCAAAGCGAGCCATAATGCTGCCAGTGGACGTATCACCGACGGGACCCGTTTTTCGCGCATTTCAATTCCTAATCGCATAGACGACCCAAGTTCTGTGTTGATCCTAGGACGGCTAAATGGGGCTGTCTATGGGTCAGCCAACAAACCAGGAGGCTAACGGAGGGGCTTTCTGGATTCATTGCTTCGTGGTGCTCGAAGCATTCAATTTCAGAAATCGGCACCAAAAGCATGCCGGGGTATGCGGCGACAGCGCGTCGATCTATCTGGAAAGCGTTGACAGATAAACCAAGGATGCAACTAACTATTGGCACTTTGACGAGTAGTTTTGCTCAACATGCAGGAGGCCTTGGTTTGTGATGGCTTGCGATAAGGTCGCACCCAAGTCTGGCAGCACGGGCCAGATCGCAAAATCCGACTCGAGCCCCGCACAGAGCCAACCTCATCGCCAGAGTGAAGCCGGCGCAAGCAACCCAATTGTTACGAAATCGTTACCAAATCTCTGGAGTTCAACCGGAGACTTTTCAGACGCTCTGGCTAGGCCAGCAGCCCGGCCGCCGCGATGCGAACGGCATCGGCGAACTTGGTTTCACGCTCTGCTGCGGTCATGTCGGCAGAGCCGTCATAAATGTGATCGGACACAGTAAGAACAGTCAAGGCCTCCGCCTTTTCGGTCAGCGCACAGGCATACAAGCCGGCCGCCTCCATTTCGACAGCGAGAACACCCAGATCTCTTAGCCCGGCAGCAACGTCGGTGCGATTGGAATAGAAGAAATCAGAACTATAGATACTGCCGACGTGCACAGTGGCAGCGCCGGCACGGGCAGCGTCCACGGCCCCTCGCAACATGTCAAACGACGCTGTGAGTGAAAGCGTAGCGCCAGGTACGGGCAGAGTTGAGACTGCGGAGTTTGTGTG
>PDWJ01005421.1_pt1 | contig 10490 bp, 8 predicted proteins | sample 1430881 | NCBI WGS metagenome assembly PDWJ01 (sample SAMN01162460, study PRJNA174530) | Oral metagenome, whole genome shotgun sequencing project. | biome: Marine environment; feature: Marine mammal; material: Swab sample of the gingival sulcus; isolation source: swab sample of gingival sulcus... | reverse complement strand
CAAGCTGCGCCTGATAATTCGGATTTACAACGCCTTTGCCGCCACACGACACGAAAGAAATACTACATAAAAAAACAATAAAAATTTGTTTCATAACATCCTCCATCATTGTATTTGTCCGGCAAGAACTGCCGCAGCCCGTTCTTCTGTGAAGCCATCAATTTGACCAACCATCGAATTTATTACTGCTTTGATAGAAGGCAGATTCAAATCAATCTGAGTACACCTTGGGTCATCCATAATTTCCCAGAAATCATCAACCATTTCGTTTGTTGCTCTTAACGACTTTAATGCCAGGCGTTCTGTCGGCAAAAACGACAACTTAAAATGCATCACAGTCACAAATTTTGGCTGATACTCCGACTCCGACTCTGATTCAGGTTCTGGCTCAGGCAGAGTAAAATTGGTGTTGTCCTCCGTTGTCGCTCCGGGCACTACATCATCCGGCACTTCGTGCCAGATAATATCTGGATGGAACTTACCTGCGGGGTCAAAGTCGATTACTTCAACAACATATCCATCATCTATCCTTGCATATTTCATATTTCACTCTCCTTTGCTAAAAATACAATAAAACAAGGCCGGTTCCGCCGGTGGTTTCGAAGTTCTTACCGTTTCTCTGTGCCACTCCTGCACCGCCGCCCAGTCCCGGCAGCCCGGCGGTGTATCCATTTCCTGCACCACCTAAAATTCCGCCGTTGCCGCCGTGTGACTGATTTACGCTGATTAGGGTATGCCCGCCACCGCCGCCAGGGAAGCCATCGCCTCCGTTTGATATTGTTGCATAACCGCCTGGCCTTCCGCAGATATCATGCAGTTCCCACCAAATATCATTGTCCCCCGATTCGGCCAGCTCAAAAATAACATCAACACCAGATTGATTTTGTTTTATTTCTTCCCGACCGATCCCGAAAGGCAATGATACGTTGGCTGTGGCATCAAAAATCCCACCCCCATGTCTTCCGTTTCCTCGGCCCCCATTCCCGCACCAAAAACCAGCACTCCCGGAATAATAACCATTATTTAGGCCCCCTCTCGTGTTTATCTTTCCGCCCGAACCCTGGCCTGGTTTGGGTTGTTTGATGACAGTAGCGGAGTTATATTGATAGCGACCTCTCTGGCCGCCAGTCGCGCTTATATTTACTCCAGGGCCGGTGACCGAGGAAGTCCCTTGACTATTGCCCACTACGACAGAAAGAGAGTCGCCCGGGCTGCAAAACCAATAAGTCTCTGCATACCCGCCCCCGGGCCCCGCCATTGAGGCGGTGCCTTGGGGCGGGTTAGTAGCACTATTGCCACCGCCACCAACAACAATCGCTCGGCAAACAAAAGTGTTTTCAGGAATTACAAAAGAATAACTACCCGGCCCAACAAACATTTTTCTGCTACACCACGGGATACCCCACGCCATTGATTTCGCATTCTGCATACGTTTGTTGTGTGCGAATCCTGTTTTTATGAGTGTCATATTTCTTCCTCCAGTCCCATCAGCGTTACTACACACGGATGGGTCGCTTTGATGATAATTTTCTGCCCGGCATCCAGAATTTCTCCGGCAAGTACAATAGATCGCTCCATGCCCTCATGCCAAGCCAGATTTTTTTCGCTTGTGCCGCTTTTTGTGTACCAAACGCTTACAAACGCATCGTTATTTGTCTTGTTGCGGACGATGATCTTGTATGTGCCGATTGTGCCAGGCGGCACGGTGTAAAGCGTTTTCTGACTGTTCCCAGCTATAGCTTGCTGTGTTTGTATCCCTGATGCCATGATTTCTCCTTACTTAAAAACATGATGAAAAAAACATATTTTTGACCGTCATTGCTCCACTACCAGTAGTAAGCGGCAGGGTTTGTGCAATGATCCAATCTCCATGGGTTCCGCCGCCGGATTTTTTGAGTACATCCAGTGTCATGTCTCCGGTTACCGGATCGTAGCTCTTCACAACTCCTTTCAGCCAAATATTTGGGCCTGTGCGGTCGATAACGGCCAGCCACATGCCCGTCACAAATTCCTTGTCGGGCTGGGTCGTTATCGTCTTCTCTCCCAGAGACACATTGATCTGTGTAGTGCTTGTGGCGTATGTAAAATTGGCAGTAGCCTGATTGAGTAGTTCAATCATCTGCTGATGCTTTGTTTCGCACTTTTCCGTTTCCGCTTCGCATTTTTCTGTTTCAGCAAGGCAGTTATCAAGGGCTGTCTGGGCTTCGTCTTTGATAGCCGTCGTTTCTTCCACAGCCGCCGTCTTGATTGCTGTAATATCAGAGATACCATCATCCCTGATTTGTGTGATTTCGGCTACGGCGACATTTTTAATTGCCGTTGTTTCGTTTACCGCTGCATTTTTGATAGCTTGGGTCTCATTCACAGCAGCGTCTTTGATCGCCGTAGTTTCAGAAACAGCACTATCTTTGATCGCCGTTGTCTCGTTTATCGCTGCATCTTTGATGCTCTGCACATCCTGCTTTAACTGCCCAACGATTTCTTTATCCTGTGACACCTGCTGGCCTGCGGCATCAACAGCCTGTCCCCAATCATCAAGCCCGCCCAAAAAGTTCCATGCGTCTTCTTCAAATGTTTCCCGACCGCTGTACGGGTCGGGTGCTGCCGGTAAATGCGGTATTGCCATGATTCCCCCTTAAACTTAAATCAAGCCCTCAATATTCATGCTGACAGTCGTATGATTAGGCCCTTTCAAGCTCTCCCAATAGTCAGTCAAAAAGCCTTTCACAATAAGTGGCTCGTATTTTTTATCGCTCGTGTTGTTCAAATCAAAAATAACCGTTTCGTCCAAAAGACCTGACAAAATTCTGGAAGCATAGTTTTCGCTGCCTTTTGGAACCCTTAATTCACATTTCAGCAGCTTAGCGGTGGCCCCCTTCCTGCGAAAAACACGCCCCCAGTTATCCCGTTTTCTCATCCCGAAATACATGCCACCGGATTTTGCATCCCATTGCGTGATGCCGAGTTCGGTTTTAATCCCGAAATCACACGATCCGCAAGCAACGCCGCCTTCATTCCCGGCGATCAGCGTCAGCCTAACCTTTTCATTGCCGTAACCCCGAATCATCCACGGTAACGATATGATGTGATCTATAACAGGTCGTGGCGGAAAGGGCCTGAAAAAGTAGTCGTACCAACCCACGACTTTCCGACCTGTGGAGATTCCTTTTTCGTATATCCACCGGACGTTCCCTGAAGAGTCGAGGATTTCAACACGGATCAGCCTTGCAAAAACATTAAATAATGCAAGTTGGTCAGCTTTTAGGTTACTGATTGTCGTAACAAGGTCGGTTGACGCTGATATTGTATCGCTACCGATATACTCATCGAACATCCGCAAGCAGTTTATTTTGCCACGATGTACCCAGGGTGCCCCTTTGCCTTTGCTTGTTGTTTCGGGATCATTACCGGAGTTGTTATCTTTCCCGGAGATGTAAAGCTCATAGCCTTTACGGACAACGTCATCTGCTGCGTAGGTTGTCCCGGAAGCCCACACGCCTTTCCACTTGTCGCCGAAAACTTCCGCGTCAGCATCAAGACCAATGTTTGATTGTATTTGCCCGGGCTGGATCTTTACCGGAAGGAAATAGCTGCCCATTATGCGGCCTCCTCTTCGTCCGTGTTCTCATCCCGGCCCTTTCTTCTATATTCGCTTTCTGCGTAATGGGCAGATTGGGCGGTGTTGGCGGCAATTTGTTCATTCAGTATTTTCTGGTCTTCCCGGAGCCGCCTTACTTCTTCTTGTAAATCTTTGATTGCTTCGAGCAAATACCCGTCCGATGCTCCATAGTCAGGGAGTATAGGCATGGGCATTTTGGTAATTTCTAAGGGCAAGGCGCCATTACCAAGCGGCATGATGGCTTCTACGCCGTGGAGTTCCACAGGGTAGCCGGACATTGGGCCGGAAGAGATACCGCCATCGGCATATTTTGGGAGCAAATTAATACCGGATTCGCCATGCTTTGCTGTCCAATGACCAAGGTAACCCCCAAAATTTTTAAACTCTTCCCGGATGGCTGCGGGATCATACCATTGGGGCTGTCCGTTCTGATGCGCCCATTTAATTATATCAAGCACATATTGGGATTCTTGATGTTTGCCGAATGCGCTGTCCAGACTTTCTCCCTGCTGCAGCAAATTGATACCGGACTCATCGTGTTTCGCCGCCCAATGATTTAAATACCCCCCAAACTTTTCAAATTCAGCACGGATTGCTGAAGGATCAGTCCAATGAGGTTGTCCGTTATGCTTTGCCCAGGCAATAATACTTTCTACGTACCTATTTTCTTGCTTTTGCTTAAAATCTTCTCCATTATTTTGATTCCCCTGAGCGTTTTCATACTCGCTCTGGGCGTTATTAAAATCAGCCATTAAATCTTCTAAGCTCTTACTGCTATTCAAGATAGCTTCGAGTTTGTCGATTTCCGCTTGATACCAGGAACTATCGAAAGAAAGTGATGATGTGCTAAAATCTGCAACGGTTTGTCTCACACCGTCCAATCCGTTAATAATGCTTTCCAACCGCCTAATCTCTCGCTCTGCTTGATCCAAGGACTCTTCACCGTGGGATTCGATGTCTTCCAATACGGCATCCATAGCAGCTACATCTTTTGCGTATGCCACCCAGTCGCTGGCCGTAGTTTTTGACAGTGCCAGATATTCCCGGATGGTTCCGGGCAATTCGCCCATGGCTTTTGTATCTCCGGCAAGACTCTGAGTTCGTAAGCTGTCGATCTTTTCTGCAAGTAATTCCTGCCGCGTAGCCGTATCAAGCGGGGAATCACTGCCAGTCCACAGGCCGTCACGGTATTTGCCGATTCTTTCGATTGCGGAGGAAAGTTGAGATACAGCCTGTCTTTGCTTTGACAAAGAATCATTCAAGCCTTTCAGCTGATTTGACCTTGCTTGATTTGCCTGTGCTGCCGCCGCAGACTGCTGGCGTTGCAGTGCTGACAAATACGCTTGTGCGGCCCGGTTCCGGCGTTCTTTTGCAGCTACCAAGTCTTCGGCATGCCATGTTCTCTTGAGCATTTGTTCCAACGGTGCGGCGGCGTCGCCGTATGAACTGTGGAGTTTGGCAAGTTCAGATTTACGTTGGATAGCGATTGCCGCACGGTCATTGCCCATGGCTCTATACATCCGCATCTGGATACTCTGCCGTTCAGCTATGTACTGAGCGCTGTCAACGATGCTTCTGGCAGATGTGCTTAGCGAATCTAGCGCATATCCGGCATCAATCAGGGACTGCTTGACTGCTTCAATATCTCCTCCTGTTTCCTGCCAGACGCGTCCAGCTTCTTCCAGGGCAGGGCGCATCTGGTCGAACATCTGCTCTGCCATTTGTCGATTGAGCAAATCACCAAGGGTTTGCGCCATAATCTGGCCCACGTCTGTACCGGATTGGAGGGCCTGGGCAATGCTGTTTACGTTTACGCCTGTGATGTTTGCGCCGAGGACAAAATTCCGACTTTCTTCCGCTTTTGTTACTTGTTCCAGGGTGGCGTTGGCTTTTTTCATTGCGTCAATCTGGGCGTTCCAGGCAGCCGTCATTGCGTTGATGCTTGCGAGAGCGGAATCTTTGCCCATTGCTGCAATATCAGCATCCATTTTTTTCAGGATGCCAGACATAGCAGACATTTGATTGAAGGCTTCGACTGCAGACATGCCGTGTTCTTCGATGCGGCGGGTAAGCTCCTGGCTTGCGCCTGCGGTCTCGTCCATAACAGCATCAAACCGGGCAAAAGCGGCAATCATGTCATCATCGGGGGCGATGGATTTAAAAAAGTCCTCGTTGAAAGTCGCAGAATCAAGGCCGTGCTGTTTTGTGACCTCATCAATGAGGATATCTTTATATTCACCCACAAACCTATTAGATAGATATTGTAGCGTCTTAGGCAGGCCCCATTCTTTAAGCTCCCCTGCGCTGGCTCTAATATCAAACCGCCTGGAATCAACAACATCTGCCAGGCTGATATCAATAGCGTCATCCAACACGGCAAAGCGTTGTTCAAAATACTTGTGGACTTCTTTTGCAAGAGGTTCTTTGTCGCCCATATCCTGCACAAATGGCGAATATCTGTACTTTGAGCGGATGCGGTCTTTTTCGTTCACGGCCCAAATTTCTTCGATGTTTCCCCGGCCTCTGCCCGAATTACGGATACCAAATTCCGGGGTGTCTTCATGGCCGAGTTTGCCACCCAATACGCCACCAAGCAAAGCACCAAGAGCGATGCCGACAGGCCCGGCAATGGCCCCAGCCATCATTTCACCTACAGCCGTTGATCCGAATGCTGTTCCAGCTAGAGCGGTGCTCATTGTTCCGCCATATGCACCCATCAAAGAACCACCGAGTCCAGCGGTCAGGCTGGAGTATTTGGACGTGGGGAGACCGAGCGGATCGGCAAGCATGGAATAGCCCATGCTGCCCATAAATCCAGCACCAAGGGCCTGACTAAGAGGTACTTTATCAACAATCATTTCGACCGGGCCTGCGCCGGGCAAGGACGTTGAGAAGACATGCCCCGTACCTGGGAGATTCCATGACAGCGCATCACTCACAAACCCCATTCCCGGCAACTTGCCCACTTGCCCAAGCATCTGCACAGGGTTTCCGGTCATGCCGGGGATGCCTTGGCCGCCTTGCCCCATCATTGCCTGCATAGGCATTGATCCCCAATTCAGCCCCATTTGGGAGCCAACTTGTAAGGCAATGGGCATCACGATTTTTTGAGTGATAAAAGCGGCAACAATTTCCTTTGCTGTCTTTTTGGCTATATCAACAAGAATGTCCCCGGCATTCTCCCAGTCATCAATGAAATTATAAACATGATCCTGGATGGTAGAAAACATATCGTCATAGGCGTCCTGGGTTTCCTTGACTCGCTTGTCATACTCTGCGGCTTCTTTATCCAGGCGTTTTTTCAGAGTTTCGTATTCCTCTTGTACCCGGCGTTTTGCAATGTCTGATTTTTTGGCCTCGTAAAGTTCTTTAAGCTCAAGAGACTTCCCGTATGCTGCCTCCTGATCCTTGTACCACTTTTCAAGCTGCCATTTCTCAAGGTCGAAACGCTTCATGGTCAGGCGTTTGGTTTGAGTGATATAGTCCTCAACAACCTTTGCTTTTTTCCGTTTTGCTTCAATGGCTTTGCTTGCGGCTTTAGCTGCTAAATCGGCTTTTTGCCTTTCTATTTTTTTGATTTCGTTTTCATGGTGCTTTATAACATCAAGCCGCTTCCCACCGTATTTTTTGTAGGCCGACAAGCCCTCTTTTTTTGTTTTAATTTGATATTCAAGAGATTTTTCGTATTTTTTTCTAATCTCTTTTTGTGTTTGGGTTTCAAACTCAAGTACTTTGGCAGCGGCAGTTCTCGCGGTCTCCTCTTCTTTTTTTCTGACCCTATCCATAAATTCATTGGCAATATCCTCTATTGCAACTATTTCGGATTTCCAGGAATCTGCCAACGAGAGGTTTTCTATTTCAGGGAGTTTTATAGGTTCGCTGGCAATATCTTTTATTGCTTCTGCTTTCTCATTCCAAATTTCTGCCAGGGATTGGTTTTCCATTTCAGAAATTTCTATGAGTTCATTAGCGGCGTCCCTCATCCTTTTTGCTTGTTCGTTCCAAACATCTGCCAGGGATTGGATTTCTACTTTTGGAATGTCTATAAGGCTCTTGCCCTGATTCCTTGATTCAAAATCGTGCGCTCTTGAGAGCCAGCGCTGATTCTCGTGAGGTACAAAGAGTTTGGGGATTTTAGCCCCTGTACTGATTATAAAGCCAAGCATTTTCGCCATGAAAGACAAGCCCTCTTGAACCTTCGGGTCTTTCAATGTTGTGGCAATATCCCCTAAAGCATCGGCAACATCATCCATAAAGCCCGAATCAGCCATTTCATTTTTCAGGTCAATCCAGGCGTCTTTCATACGGTTTTCGGCTCTTACTGTGTCGTCAACCGTACCCTCTGTTTTGTCCAGTTCTTTTCTGAATTTGGGCAGAAACTCATGAGAAAACAACTTGCCCTGGCTGATAACCTCATCTAGTTGTTCAGTCGTCCAGCCCATTGCCTTTGCAGCTTTTTGAAAAGCACCATAGAGATTATCTCCCATTTGCCGCCTCAATTCTTCCATTGAGACTTTACCCTTTGACATCATCTGTTCAAGGGCCATGAAAGTGTATTTTACCCTTTCGCTGGAAAGCCCAAGGATAGAAGCTGCACGGGATACGGAATGGAAGATTTTTCTGGTTTCTTCCATTGGGATTTTTGAATCTTTAGCAGCGGCAAGAAACCCGGTATAACCATCCCTCAAATCATAATAACTAAGGCCAAGTTCTTCTGCTGTCTTTCTCAAAAAATCAAACTCAACCCTTGCGGCTGCGGTTGATCCGGTAATGCTCTTGTATGCGTTTTCGGCAACTTTTGTAGCCCGTCCAGCTTCCCAGATGGCTTTAGACATGCGGGCTACGGGATACACTACTGCGGCAGCGGCAGCCGTAACTAAACCAGCCTTCATTGCCAATCCGCCTAAGGCTGCGGTGGTCTGTGCGGTGCTTCTCCGCAACGTCCGCATAGCTCCTACATGATCCCCTGCTCTATGCTGGAGTTTTGCCAACTGTCTTGCAGACATCCCAGCCGCACGGCCAAGCTGTTCGAGGGATTGTCTGGCTCTTTTGGTGGCAGAAGTTTCAGCCATGCGGTGGTGCAGTTGGGTAAGTTCTTTTTCTGTGAGATTGAGTTTTTTCAGGACATCTTTATCAATAGAAACGCCGAATCTTCGGAAGGCTCCTGCCTGATCTCCAACTTTCATGTGGAGTTTTGCCATTTCAAGTGAGGTCAAGTTCGCTGCCTTGCCAATTCGCTTGATAGCTCTCTCCGCTTGCTGGGTGGCTTTATTTTGCAGCATACGTTGTTGGAGTTTCAAAAACCCCTCTTCAGTCATGCCGACATTTTTTCGCAGGTCTTTGTCAAGGGAAATGCCCAGCTTTTTGAAGTCTGCCTCTGTTAATGCGGCAGCCCTGCTTATTTTGGTCAGGTCTTGATAAAGATAGTTGAAAGATTCTGTAATAGTATTCGGGAGAACAGCATTTTTCAGGCCATTGGATATACCAGTCCCTGCTTCACTTGCAAGAGCTTTCGCCTTGTTGAAGTCCCTTTTGAGTTCTGTCAGGTCGCCCTTAAATTCTACATATACTCCTGGAATTTCAAGCATTGTCTTTCTGTTTCTCCCGAATGAAATATCTTGCCAGCTTTATGGTGTTTTCAAAAACTGTGTTAGAAAAACCAAGCCTTTTACACACCGTATCAACGGCACTTATATCTATGTCTATGGGGCCGCCCATAGGGGCCATAATGACTTGGTTTTGGCACATAAAATACGCCCTTACTATATCCTGATTATCCGGCATCAATGGTGGTACGCATGTGTCACAGGGGGGATCGTTCCCCCCTTTTCCGTGTATGAGTTTACACGCTTCACAGTCTGGCTTTTCTAAAAGCCGTGACACATGCGCGATTAGTTTTTTTCAAGGGCTTCAAAACGCTTCTTTGCCTCTTCTTCCACTTCTTCCATTTTATCTGAAATGATTTTGTTGAAGTGGATATTGTTGTCCATGAGCCAGATCAGGTTGTCCACGGAATAGGGAATGGGTTTCTTTTTTTCATCCAGAATGTTTCCCCAGGCAGGTATGCAGTATTCCCAGAGTTTTCTACGATACAGTTCTTCTTTCACATCGTAGAACTCATGGACTATGCCGCCCACATTTTTCATTTTTTTTGTGTGGGTTGCTTTCCTGATCTTTTCAAGAATAGCAACCGGGGCGTGACGAATATCAATCCATGAATCTTTTTTTTCATCCTCTCCGTCATCAAGGAAAAACCGGATAGGGGGGTTCGGGTCTGTCATATTAAAAATCATAATATTTTTCTCCTTTCTCAATTAGGGCAGGGTTTCAGTAACCCGCTCCATTACTCCGTCATGGTCGAAAGAAACAGAAATGGAAGCTGTTTCAGAACCACCGTCTTTTTTCTCAGAATAGCTGGATACGACGACACCACCCTGTCCGGCCTTTGTCCGCCAATAAATAACCTGCTCCCCACTAACATCTGAATATTTCAGATAGATTTTCAGGTTGAGAATTTTTTCCTTGTTCAGGTGGCTGTTTCTTAAAATCTCTTGACCAGTCGTATCTTCCAACGCCGCCAATCCCTCAAAAGAGCCGGAGAAAGACTGCAACCCATAGTCAACCTGTTCTGTGTTTGTTTGGAGATCAGCGAATTTCACAACACTATTTCCGCCTTGGAATGACCAACTTCCCATATGTAATACCGGATTGTCGCCGATATAGATGGGGCCTACTCCTTGAATCTTTGACATAATGTCACCTCTTTTTTTATGTATTAAAAATAAAAAAGCCGAACCTCCCCACGTCTTCTGTGGAAAATTCCGGCTCGGTTGTTCCAACACCGTTTTATTACAAACGAATGTAAATTTAG
>PDWJ01013532.1_pt1 | contig 10491 bp, 7 predicted proteins | sample 1430881 | NCBI WGS metagenome assembly PDWJ01 (sample SAMN01162460, study PRJNA174530) | Oral metagenome, whole genome shotgun sequencing project. | biome: Marine environment; feature: Marine mammal; material: Swab sample of the gingival sulcus; isolation source: swab sample of gingival sulcus... | reverse complement strand
CCGCCGAGACCAGGGGCGAGCTGGCCGTCGCGGTCGCCGCCTACCAGGCCTCCGTGGCGGCCGATCCCACCTTCACCCTGGCCAAGGAGGCCCTGCGGAAGGCCACCGCCAAGGCCCGCGCGGCAGCCGCGGCCAAGGGCCCGGAGGACGCCGATCGCATCGAAGCCGAAGCCGCCGCACAGGCCGAAGCCGCCGCAAAGGCCGAAGCCGCCGCAAAGGCCGAAGCCGCCGCACAGGCCGAGGCCGCCGCAAAGGCCGAGGCCGCCGCACAGGCCGAGGCCGCCGCAAAGGCCGAAGCCGCCGCACAGGCCGAAGCCGCCGCACAGGCCGAAGCCGCCGCAAAGGCCGAGGCCGCCGCACAGGCCGAGGCCGCCGCAAAGGCCGAGGCCGCCGCGAAGGCCGCGAAGGCCGGGACCGGGACCGAGCCCGCGGCCAAGGGCCCGACCCGACCCAAGACGACCGTCTCGACCAAGCCCAAGCCCAAGCCCAAGCCCAAGCCCGCGGCGACCGCGGGCAGCAGCGCCGAAGCCGACTTCCGCGCCCAGAGCCGGCACTACATGAAGCTCGGCCTCGAGGCCTACAAGAAGAAGAACTACAAGCTGTCGGCCGGGTACTTTGGCAAGGCCCAGGCCCTCGACAGCGACAACAAGCTTGCGGCCCGCTACCTCAAGATGGCCCGCGAGCAGCTCGGCCAGTAGCACCGAACGCACGCCTGACTGAAGAACGCCGCGTCCCTGGGGGGGCGCGGCCTTCGTCCTTTGGGCGCTTGAGGGCGGCCCAAGCAGGTGTGCCGCAGCCTCGACCAGTCCGCGACGGCCCTCCTACAGCGAGGGGCGGGCCGCCAGCGCCTCGGCGATGGCCTCTTGCTGGCGCTCGAGCAGGGTCTTCACGCCACCCTCGGCCAGATCTAGGAGCGCGTCGAGCTGAGCGCGGCGGAACGTCGTCCGCTCGCCCGTTCCCTGGATCTCGATGAGGTTGAGGTCGCCGTCCATCACGACGTTCATGTCGACGTCGGCCCGGCTGTCCCAGTCGTAGTGGAGGTCGAGGCACGGTTCGCCGTCGACGATCCCCACGCTCACCGCGGCGACGGGTGCCAAGATGGCCGCTCGCGAGGCCTTTCCGGCGGCGATCAGCCGCTCGACGGCGACGCGCGCAGCCGCGTAGCCGCCCGTGATGGCGGCCGTGCGGGTGCCTCCATCGGCCTGGAGCACGTCGCAGTCGATCCACAGGGTCTGCTGCCCCAGGGCGTCGAGGTCGAAACCGGCGCGCACAGCGCGCCCAATGAGGCGCTGGATCTCGGTGGCGCGACCGTCCGGCCGGCCGCGGGACGACGCGCGCCGCACGCGGTGGGGCGTCGAGCCGGGCAGCATCGCGTACTCGGCCGTGAGCCACCCCCCCCGGAGTCGAGGCGGAAGGGCGGCACGCGCTCCTCAAGGCTGGCGGTGCACATCACGCGCGTGTCGCCGGCGCTGATGAGGAGTGAGGCGAGGGGCGCGTCGGTGAAGTCGGCGCGGATCTCGACGGGCCTAAGGGTGTCGCGGGCTCGATCGGTCATGGGCGTCCATCCAGCGTCAGAACGTCAGGGAAGACCGCAGATACGCGTAATCCCGCCCCTCGTAAAGGCCACCGACGCCGCGCCCGCTGGACGCCCCGGTGAAGACCGCGGCCCCGGCGCCGAGCGCCCAGGCGCGGCTTGCGCGCCACGTCAGACCAGCGTCACCGATGAAGTCACCGAGGCTGACGTCCCAGCGCCCACGCAGGTCGAGGCGCACCGCGCCGTCGAAGGCGAGCAGCAGCGACGACCGCAGCGCCAGCCTGGTGGCTTGGGGCGCAAGGAGATGGAGCTCGCCCTCAGGGGGCGGCTCGAAGACCGCGAGGTGATCGACGCCGACCGCGGCCTCCAGCCAGACGGCCGGGCGCACCTCGAGCTCGAGGGCCGCGTGAAGCGTGGGGCGGTCGAGGGGGCGGCCGTCGCGCAGGTACAAGGTCTGGCGCGTGGACAGCGCCGCGTCCAGCCGAGCGACCACGGGGCCGAGCAGCGCCGACAGCTCTGCGCCGAGGACGTGGCGCCGGCGATAGGTCGCTCGCGCAGCCGAGGCGTCGACCCAGGGGACACGATCCGGCTGCCAGACCCACACGAGCCCCGCGTCGACCGCGCCCAGGCGGACGGCCCAGCGCGCGGCGACGGTGGCGCCGGCCCCGCCGTCGTCGCGTGGTGAGACCAGGTTGAGATCCGGGGGCAGCGCGAAGCGGTCGGGATCGAAGGGCACCCAGTCGCCCTTGAGGAGATCGGCGCGGTGACCGGCGAAGAAGGGCTGGTAGACGAGCGTCACCCCGTGCCGCCCGGCGTTGAGCCTCGCGGTGAGGCCGAAGACCGGCCGCGCGAGCGCGCCCTGGGGCGCGAGCGGACCGAAGCGGTAGTCGTGAGCGACCAACGCGTCGAGGGGCCGGGCGAGCGTCGTCGCGCCCCACCGCAGCGCCTGCTGGCCCACGGTCAGCTCGAGGGCGTCGGTGGCGCGCCAGGCGAGCCACGCGCGGCGGAGCTCGGGCTCGAAGGCCGCCTGGAGGTCGTCGCCCTGTCTTTCGGGGTCGAGACGGAGCCGGTGGACGAGGCGGCCGTCGAGGCGAGCGGACACGCGCGGACCGAGCTCCCAGGTGATGGAGAGGTCCACGCGCTCGTAGAGGGAGAAGAGGTCCTCGTCGCCGTCGTCGTGGAGGTGTGCGGTGGCGACGACATCGACGCGGCCGCGGGCGTCGACCCGTGGGGCTCGCGGGCCGCAGGAGCTGGGCCGCTCGTCGACCTCGAGGGTCTCCGGCGTCTCGCCCTCGCCGTCGCCCGGGCCAGGCGCCGCTTGAGCCACGCTCGGCGACGCGGCGACGACCAGCGACACCGCCAGCGCGAGCCCGCCGCGGCTCATCGCCCCAGGGCCTGCGGGACGAGCGCGCTCGCGGGCGGCCGCGCGTCGGGATCGAAGTCGAGGATCTCGAGCGTGGTGCTGCTGCCCTCGCGCAGGTTCGACATGACGAGCTTTGTCGGGACGTAGCGACCGTCGGTCTTCGCGAGGCGCTTGACCTTGAGCACCTTTTCGAGAGCGCCGCCGCGGTCGAAGAAGCGCACCTCGAGGGGCACGCCGCTGTCGGCCCCGATGGCCAGCTCGACCTTGGCGTATCGCTCGTCGGGCGCGTCGGCGGGCGGCCGGATCTCGACCCGGCGCACCGGCCGCTTGGCGTAGACCCCGTCGGGGAGCCGGGTGAAGCGACCGCGCCGCAGGTCGCGCGACTCGAGATCGGCGAAGGTGAAGTCCGAGCCCTCGAAGCTGGCGTTCTTGGCGCTCCCGGCGACGCGGCGCCGCTGTCCGTAGCGGGGCACGTAGAGGTACTGCTGGTCGGCGCCCTCGGGATCCTCGATCATCAACAGCTCGACCCCGCGCTGATCGGCCGGTGACAGAAAGGTGACGCGCGTCCGTCGGCCGCCGTCCACGAGCGCCGTACGGGACCGCAGCGTGCGCTCGAGGACACGCCCGCGACGATCGGTGATCCGCATCGCGAGGGTGGCGTCCCCCGTCTCGAAGCCGAGGCGGCTGCGCTCGAGGGCGGCGCGGACCAGCTCGGCCGCGGCCGGGGGCGGCGACGAGACCGCCTTCGCGCGGCCCGTCGCGAGGACGAGCCCGAGGTAGAGCCCCAGGGCTATGACGATGAAGCGAGGTGCGCGCATGTCGCGAGTAAAGCACGCCCGAGCCCAAGGTACAGCCCGAGCCCGCCCTACCGACGCCGATGCTTGAATCCACGCGGAGGTCTGCTGCATCGTGCGAGCGGTGAACAGACACCTGACGATCCTCATCGGCGCCCTGGCGCTCCTCGGCGGACCCGACGCGACCGCGATGACCGTCGACCCCGCGCCCCTCGAGGTCCTGTGGGCCGAGGCCGACGCAGTGGTCCACGGCACCGTCGTCGCGACCGAGGCCGTCGCCGCCCCCACCAGCCCGCGCGTCCACACTCAGGTGACCGTCGTCATCTGGCAGGTCGCCAAGGCCAGCCGCGCCGACGCCATCGGCCGGACCCTGTCATTGACGCTACCGGGCGGCACCCTCGGCCGGCTTCGCACCGTCTCGCCGGGGGTGCCCCGGCTGACGCCAGGCGATGAGCTGGTGCTCCTGCTCGACCGGACGCCCCGCGGCTGGCTCCCCATCGGCTATCGCCTGGGCGCCCTCTTCGTGGGCGACGACGGCGCGCTCAGGCAGGCCGCCCCAGGCGGGCGCCCGAGCCCCACGCCCCTGCTCGACGCCGCCTGGCTCTCCAGCGCGCTCGGGGTGACCCGGTGACGCCCCTCGGACGGCTCGCCGCTGCGGCGATGGTCTCCGCGGCGCTCCTGCCGTCGGCCCCGCCGGCGCGCGCCTATAGCCTCGTGACGACCGACACCGCGAACCCCATCGCGTGGACGGGGAGTTGCGTAGAGATCTGGCTACACCCCGGCGTCGTCGCCGAGCTCGACGACGCGGCGGTCCTCGCGACGCTCGCGACGGCCGCGGTGCCGTGGAACGAGGTCGAGTGCAGCGCCGTGCGCCTTAGGCCCATGGGCGCCACCTGCTTCGACGACGTCGGGCTCGCGGACTGGCCAGGCCCCCAGAACGTGGTCCTCGGCCGCGACGGCGACAGCTCGTGGGACCACGCCGAGCGCGTGGTCGCCTTGACGTCGGTGACCTTCGACAACCTCACGGGCGAGATCGTGGACGCCGACATCGAGCTCAACGGTGAGGACTACACCTTCGCCGTCGACGGCGGCGCCGACCACTACGACCTCCAGCAGACCCTCACCCACGAGCTCGGCCACGTCCTCGGCCTCGACCACACCGACGTCGTCGCCGCGACGATGTACGCCACCTCCCGGCCCGGCGAGACCCGCAAGCGCACCCTGCACCAGGACGACGTCGACGGCATCTGCGCTAGCCACCCGGCGCCCATCGGCGGCGCCCCCATCGTCTGCCAGGGCCCGACCGAGCCCGCCCCCCTCGACGCGCCGTGGTGCCCCGAGGCTCGCCGCGGCCCTCGCCGCGCGGCGCCGCGGTCGGGCGGCGCGCCCATGACGCACCTCGCCACCATGGCGGTCGGGCTCCTCGCCTGGCTCGGCGCCACCTCCTCGGCCGCCGGCTACGTCCACTACACCACCGACGGCGGTATCCCACTCCACTGGCTGACCGGGCCGGTCGACCTCTTCATCGCCTCGGATCTCCCAGCCGACCTCGACGCCGTCCGGGTCGAGGCCGCCGCCGACGCCGCCCTCAGCCGCTGGATAGACCTAGGGTGCGCCCCCTTCGAGGGCGGCGTCGCTGGCTTCCGCAGCGGCCTGTCGCCCGAGATGACCGACGGGACGAACGCCGTCGTCTGGATCCACGACGAGGACACCTGGACCGCCAGCTACAGCGCGACCGAGATCGCGCGAACCGTCGTGACGCACCGCATCCGGAGCGGCGAGATCGTCGACGCCGACGTGCTGATCAACGTCGGCGGCTTCACCTTCTCGGACGCTGTCGAGTGCGCCCCCAACGCCTACGACCTCCAGGCGACGCTGACCCACGAGCTCGGGCACCTCTTCGGCCTCGACCACAGCGCCCAAGGGTCCGCGACGATGGACCCGAGCACCGATCCGGGCGTGTGCGACAAGCGCGCCCTCGACGGCGACGACGTCGAGGGCTTCTGCGCGATCTACGCGCCCTACCTGCCGGAGGAGCCCGCGGCCGAGGCCGTCGCGGAGGCGGCGCCGGACGCGAGCGCCAGCGACGCGGCGGAGCAGGCGGCGACCACGACCGCCGATCCCTCCGCACGCCTCGACGACTGCAGCGGCGGCGGCGCGGCGCCGAGCTCGCTCCTGTGGCTCGTCGCCCTCGGCCTCACCACGCGCGCTACCTGGCGTGGCCGTCGAGCCAGGCGGTGACGACGGCCAGCGCCTCGTCCTTCTCCGGCTCGTTGAAGACCTCGTGGAACAGCCCCGGGTAGAGCTTGAGGGTCTTGTCCTTACTACCCAGGGCCGCGTGGACCTGGTGGTAGCACTCGGGGTCGACGACACGATCGCCCAGCGGCGCGAGCACCAGCGCCGGGACGGTCACCGTCGGCGCGCCGCGCAGGGCCTCGTCCTGGGCGCCCAGGAACTCGGTGTACCAGCGCGCCGTGGCCTTCTTCGTCACCAGCGGATCGGCCTCGTAGGCCCGCACGACCTCGGGATCGCGGCTCACGTCCCGGGGCGGGATCCCCGTTGGGATCGCCAGGGTCGGCCAGACCTTCGACATGAGCCTGCCGAGGGCGTCTTTCCAGGGGGGGACCGGGATCTTGGCCCTCAGCCCGGGGGCCGAGAGCACCACCCCCGCCAAGGTTGGGCCGTGCTCGATGGCGTAGAGCAGGGCCACCACCCCGCCCATCGAGTGCCCGATCACGAACAGCGGCGCCTCGGGCTCGCGGCGGCGCAGCGCGCGCACGGCGCGTTGCACGTCGTCCACGTACTCCGAGAAGCGCCGCAAGAAAACGCGGCGCCCCGAGGACCTGCCGTGGCCCCGCAGATCCACGCCCATACAGCTGTAGCCCGCCGCGTTGAGGGCCGCGACCACGTGCGCGTAGCGGCCGCTGTGCTCGGCGAGCCCGTGGACGATCACGACCGCGCCCTTTGGGTCGGTAACGGGATCCCATCGGTAGAACAGCTCAACCCCGGCGAGCCCTTCGATCGTGCCGGTATCCTGGGTCAGGTTCGCCATCACGCCCTCCTGTCGTCGCGCCCTCCAGCCTTCCCACAAAGCGCGCTCGCCATCCAGCGTCGACAGGGTCGGCGCGCGGGATAGGCGCGCCCGCGGTCCGATGGTATGCAGCGAGCCGGCCACCGCCGCGCGCCGGAGATCCCAGACGATGCTCGTCACCCTCGCCATCAAAGACCTGGCCATCATCGAGGCGGAGTCGATCGACTTCGACGCCGGCCTCAACGTGCTCACCGGCGAGACCGGCGCCGGCAAGTCCATCATCGTCGGCGCCTTGAACCTCGTCCTCGGGGACCGCGCCCGCACGGACGCGATCCGCCGCGGCTGCGACCGGGCGGAGGTCTCCGCCCAGTTCCGGCTGTCCGCGGGCGACCCCATCACCGAGCGCCTCCGCGCGCTCGATCTCCTCGACGACGCCAGCGAGGACGGCACCCATGTGCTCGTCGTGCGGCGCGTCATCGCCCCGGGCGGCAGGGGCCGGGTCTACGTCAACGGCCGCCTGACCACCGTCCGTGACCTCGCCGAGATAGGTCGGGGCCTGGTCGACATCTCGAGCCAGCACCAGCACACCCAGCTCCTCGACCCGGCCAGCCACATCGATCTGCTCGACCGCTTCGGCGGCCTCCGCGCGCCGCGCGACGCCTACCAGGCCAGCTGGTCCGCCCTGGTCGCCGCCCGCCGCCGCCGCGACGACCTGCGCGAGCGCGACCACAGGCGCCTGCGGCGCGAGGACTACGCCCGCTTCCAGCTCGACGAGATCGACGCCATCACCCCCACCCCCGGCGAGGACGAGGCCCTCGAGCAGGAGCTGTCTCGCCTCACCCACGCCGAGCGCCTCCTCGAGGGCAGCCGCCACGCGAGCGCCCTGCTGACCCGGGGCTCGAACCCCGTCGACGAGGCTCTGCGCGGCGTCGGGGCCGAGCTCGACCGCCTGCGCGCCGTCGACAGACGCCTGGACCCCCTGTGGGAGCGCGTCGAGCAGGCCCGCATCGAGCTCGCCGACGTCGCGATGGAGCTCGACGCCTACGCCGCCGATGTCGACCTCGACCCGCGCCGCCTGGGCGAGGTCCAAGAGCGCCTCGCCAGCCTCGAGAAGCTGCGGCGAAAGCACGGCCCGAGCCTCGAGGAGGTGCTCGCGACCGCCGCGGCCCTGCGCGAGGAGATCGCCGGCTTCGACTCCCTCGAGCTCGAGATCCGCGCTGCTGAGGAAGAGGTCGAGGCCCGCCTCACCGAAGCCACCGGGGCCGCCGCGCGCTTGACCCGGGCGCGGCGCGACGCCGCCAAGGCCCTCGATGAGCTCGTGTCCGCCGAGCTGGTCGGCCTAGCCATGGCCGGCGCACACCTGCGGTTCGCCCTCGAGCCCCTGGACGCCATCGGACCCCGCGGCGCCGACGCCGGCGAGATCCTCATCCAGACCAACGTGGGCGAGGGCGAAAAGCCCCTCGCCCGCGTGGCCTCGGGCGGCGAGGCTTCGCGGGTCCTGCTGGCCCTCAAGCGCGCCCTGATGGCCGTCGACCCCGTCCAGACCTGCATCTTCGACGAGGTCGACGCCGGCACGGGCGGCGCCGTCGGCGACACCATCGGCCTCAAGCTCGCCGAGATCGCCGCCGACCGGCAGGTGATCACGATCACCCATCTGGCGCAGATCGCCGCCCGCGCCGGCCACCACCTCAAGGTCGACAAGACCCTGTGCGATGACCGCACCACCACCCGCGTCCGCGCGCTGTCCGCCGAAGAGCGCCACGACGAGATCGCTCGCATGCTGGGCGGCGTGGCGATCACCGAGCGCACGCGCGCGCACGCCGCGGAGCTCCTCGCTCGGCGACGGCCGGGGACCCGCGGCGCTACACCCGACGCGCGCCGCTGTGGTACCTCGACGTGATGGACGACTCCCCAGGACCGCGGGGCGCGCGTCGGCTCCGGGCGTGCACGGTGGCGCTTTTTGTGGGGCTGCTCCTCATCCCCATCCCCACCGGCGGCTGCGGAGACGAGCTACAGGGCGGCGCCCTGCTGCCCGCGCTCCGCCTCGACACCATCGGCCCGAGCCCCCTGGTCCCGGGGACCCGCCTGACGCTGACCGGCAGCGGCTTCGTGGTCGAGGAGGTGGCGAGGCTCGCGGTGATCTTCCGAGGCGACGTCGCAGGCGAGGCCGTGCAGTTCGCGGTTCAGCCCCAGCGCGTCGACGACCAGACCCTCGTCGTCTCGGTCAGCGGCGAGGTGGAGCTCGCCCTCATCCGGGACAGCGGCACCTTCACGGGCTCCGTGTCGGTGCTGCGCACGCCGCTCGTCGACGCCGACCCCGAGGAGGTCAGCCGACGCACGAGCCTCGACGTCGCGCGGCAGCTGACGCCGACGCTCACGGGCATCGAGCCACCCGAGGTCTGGATCGGCGAGCAGATCACCCTCAGCGGCGACGGCTTCCTCCACCCAAGCGAGGGCGCCTCCCTCGTCGAGCTGTCCGGCACGATGACCACGTTCCTGCCGCCTCGCACCCTCGAGGTCCCGGTCCTGCAGATCCCCGCGGTCCCGCCAAGCGCAGGACGACGCGACGCCCTGACCTTCACCCTCACCCCGGACGTCATGGGGATCCTGCCGGGCCGCTTCGACGGCACCGTCTCCGTCGTCAACGCCAGCGCCGCCGGCGCCACCACCCGCTCGGGCTCCCTGCCGGCGGCTGCGCTCACCCTCCAGGACCCGGTGATCACCGAGATGGCGCCGCTACGGGCCTCGCGGGGACAGTGGATCACCTTCCGGGGGCACGGCTTTAGCCGCGCGGACGGCCTGCTGCAGGTCGCGACGGTCCTCCAGCTCGACGGCACCTTCACGACCGACGACGGCGACGTACAGGACCTCACGGGGCCCCGCGCGGTGACCCTGGTGCCCGACCTCGTCGAAGGCAACGCCTTCATGGGCGCCGTCCTGCGGGTAGACAAGGACACGAACGGCCGCCTGTCGGGCCTCGGGCTCCTGCCGGGAACCTTCTCGGGCACGGTCGCGCCGCTATTGCTCTTCGGTCCCGACTCGACGCGCGGCCTGGGGCTGCCGGTGACCTTCGAGGTGCTCCCCCAAAAGCAGGTCGTCTACCTCAAGCTGCTCCCCGGCTTCGACCGGGCCCTCGCCGAGTTCGGGCTGCTCGCACAGCGCGAGGCCGTCAAGGCCCGGATCCTCGAGGTCTGTGCGCGGGACTACGCGGGCGTCCACATCGCCTTCAGCTTCGAGCCCCCCACGGACTTCGCCGAATACTCCATCGTCGAGATCGCCGGCCGTGACCCCAACGGCACGGGCCTATTCGGCCTCGACAACACCGCCGGCAAGGACGTCGGCAACGTCCGCTTCGACGACATCATCGGCGGCTTCAACGCGGACACCGAGTCCGACGGCTACGCGGCCTATGGGGGCATCTTCCCCGCCGAGTTCCTCAACCTGTCGCCGACCCTCGCCGACAACCCCCTGGGCTCGCCCCGCTTCGACGACGTCTTCGCCTCGGTCGCCCCGGCGCTCGGGGGCACCCCCGCGGCCGAGGGCGAGGCGAGCGAGCCCGGCGTCCGAGGGGGCGCCGTCCGCGAGGCGGTGCGCGTCTTCGGCAACCTCGTCGGCAGCACCATCTCCCACGAGGTCGGCCACAGCCTGGGGCTGTCCGCCGTCGACGGTCAGTTCCACAACATCGGCGACAACCCGGGCTGGCTGATGGACTCGGGCTCGAACCGCCCCTTCGAGGAGCGCGCCGAGCTCGACGGCGCCGGGCCCTCGT
>PDWJ01005419.1_pt1 | contig 10492 bp, 6 predicted proteins | sample 1430881 | NCBI WGS metagenome assembly PDWJ01 (sample SAMN01162460, study PRJNA174530) | Oral metagenome, whole genome shotgun sequencing project. | biome: Marine environment; feature: Marine mammal; material: Swab sample of the gingival sulcus; isolation source: swab sample of gingival sulcus... | reverse complement strand
ATAAATTTCTTATAATCAACATCATCGCCAATCATTGGTTTCAAGCCTTTATATAATCGAGCTTCTACAATGCTATCTGCACTTGTATTGTTACCATCAACCATAAACTTGGTACTTATTTTCACCTGATTACTTTCTCCGTAGGTTTTCACCTCAGGAGCGTTTCCATCAAACTCAACTTTCAAGGCTTTCGCTATATCTACCGTATTTACAGGTTTATCAAATTTAACTACATAAGTTCTTCCTCCGACAAAATCAATACCTTGATTTAAACCTTTTGTTACTAAAGATACAATACCAACAAGAATTAAAACTCCCGATATTGCATAAAAAACTTTACGCTTATCAATGAATTGAATGTTTGTATTTTTAAAGGCATTAGCTGTAAGTTTTGTCGAAAACTCAATCTTTTTCTTCTTACTTAATAAGGCTGCAAAAACTAATCTTGTTATGAATATTGCTGCAAATAACGAAGTTATAATACCTATTATAAGTGTTGTTGCAAATCCTTTAATAGGTCCGTGTCCAAATATAAACAGAACTATACCTGTTAATAAAGTAGTTATGTTGGCATCCAATATTGCAGAATAAGCATTTTTGTAACCGTCTGACAAGGCTAACTTTAAACCTTTGCCCAAATTCAACTCTTCACGTATACGCTCGTAGATAAGTACGTTAGCATCTACCGACATACCTATTGTTAAAACTATACCTGCCAAGCCGGGCAATGTAAGTACAGCACCCAACGATGCCAACACCCCAAATATAAAGAATATGTTAGCAATCAATGCAATATCGGCAACTGCTCCTGCTGATTTATAGTAGAAAATCATGTAAAGAAGTATTACCACAAACGCAAGTACAAATGAAAGTAAACCTGAATTAATTGCCTGACTTCCTAACGAAGACCCTACAATTGCTTCCTCTATAATATGTGCAGGTGCGGGTAATTTACCCGATTTCAAAATATTTGCAAGGTCTTGAGCTTCCTTAATTGTGAAATTACCTGTTATTGATGAACGTCCTCCTGTAATTTCACCGTTTACAACAGGGAAAGAATATACGTAATTGTCAAGAACAATAGCTATTTGTTTTCCAATGTTTTCTTTGGTTAATCTCGCCCAAACATTTGCGCCTTCGGCATTCATAGTCATACTAACCTCAGCGGCAGCTCTGTTGTTACCAAACTCGGCACGGGCACTTGTTATAACGTCTCCACCCAAAGCAGGAAGTCCATCTCTGTTAGTTACTTTTATGGCAACAAGATATACATATTCTCCGGCTTTATCGAATGGTTTTACTTCCCATAGTAATTTTAAGTTTCGTGGCAGAATATCTTTAACCTGCGACATTGCCAAGTAAGCATTTACTTTAGCAGTATCCTTTACGTGCGCAATACCCACGGCAGCCGTATTTGGTATTGGTTGTCCGTTTCTGGCAACATTTGGACGCAAAACTGCAAACAACGGATTTTCTTTTTCGAATTGCTTAAATGTGCTCTCAGTATTTGTCGTAACGGTAGTATCTCCGGCTAATCTTTCCACCAACGAATTAGCAGAATCAGACTGTAAACTATCTACTTTTTGTACTGCATCTTCTTTTACCTTATTTTGGGTAGAATCTTTTTCTTCCACTACATTGTTAAGTTCTCTAATTTTAGTATTGGCAGCATCAAGATATACCATAACAGATGGATTATCATAGGTTTCCCAAAATTCGAGATTGGCAGTACCTTGTAATAATTTACGTACACGCTTAGGCTCTTTAATACCGGGAAGTTCTACCAATATGCGTCCTGCTCTTCCAAGTGTTTGAATATTAGGTTGGCTAACTCCAAAATGGTCAATTCTGGAACGAAGTATATTAAAAGAGTTCTCTATTGCACCATTTGCTTGCTTTCTTATAATGTCTAATACTTCGTCGTTTGTTGATTGATACTTTATTTCAGGCAAATCAGGACTTATGAACAGTGATGCAAGTTGCCCTTGAGGTGCTACCTCATCAAAAGCGTTGCCAAATAAGGTAACAAACTCGTCTTGACTATCTTTCTGTGCGGCAATTGCTTTGTTCATAGTTTTTATAAATACCGAATCTTGAGGGTTATTGGCTAAGGAACGAAGTATATCAACAACTGATATTTCTAATATTACGTTCATTCCTCCTTTTAAGTCTAATCCTAAATTTAATTCTCTTTCTTGGCATTCTCTAAAGGTAAAATCTCTCACCCATAAGAAATTGTACACCCCTTCTCCCGCAAGCGAATCTAGATATTCTGCTTTGGTTTGTCCTTGAGGATTGTCTTTAACATACTGTTCAGCTTTTTCTTTTTCATGGTTCACAATAAATGTGAAACTTAACTGATAAATACTTACTAAAGCTAAAAGAATCGCTAATAATCTAATTGCTCCTTTATTCTGCATTTTTGTTCTTATTTTGATAATTATTTATACTCTAAAGGCATTAAAAATGCCTGATTAACAGGCTTATTTAATATTTTTTTACTCGAAAATCTAAAATTTCAAGTCCGCAAATATATTTATTTTTTTATAAAAATGAATATTTTAATGAAAGTTCTCAAATTTTAATGTAATAATTAATCTTTTTATCCTCGTAAATAACTGTATATTCGCAGTTTGTATTTTTTGAAATTGTTTTCAACAAAAATAAACTTTTAAAATGTATTATACTACTTACACAATGCTTCAACCTCCTCAAATATTTTATCACTGTCTTTTGCGATTTGTTCAATTAGTTCAGGTAATTTTTTATCAGGGTCTTTTTGCTCTGCCAACGATTCAATATTCTGTAAAATCTTTACCTGCTTAGCAGCCCCTATTATTCCGAATGAGTTTTTAGTTTTATGTGCAAGTTCCTCAATTTTTTTAAAATCCAAATTAGAATAATATAGCTCAAGAGTGTTCAAAAATCCGGACGATTGTTCAAGAAACAATTTTAATATTTGTTTCCTAACTTCTTTATTATCTCCCAATGTCGTATTTAGATATTCTAAGTTTATCATAATTATGTAGATTTTTGTGTTGTATATGTTTAGATTTTATTCATGTAAACTTTTCACTGTTTATGTGTTTTTATAAAACACTAACGTATAATAATTGCACAATTTAATTATTACAATATTTGCTAAATTATTGTAATACACTGATTGTTAGCATACTGCAAAAACAACGCACATCTGCATAACACCATGATTATCAATAATATAACTACAAATAATTAATTGCTCATTGTTAATTCAGCGCAGCGTTGTTATAGCATAATGTCTGCAAATATACAATAATTTATTAATTCTTTATCAGACAATTGAAGGATAGGCAAACTTTGTTCCTTAGTTATGTGTTAATTTAACTTAAAATATTTTTATAACTTTGCCCCGCAAACCAAGTACCCGCACGACTATTGAGGGCATACAAATAAATGATTATCAGCACATAAGCTAAAATAGCAAAGTTGGGAGTTGAGCGACAACCTTTAGCGTAAGAAAATCACCTATCACTAATGAATGGAAACAGATGAAACACCCATAACCGATAAAGGACACACAACGGCATGATTATAGGGACGGAAGTCGTAAGACTGAAGACCTAAAACCCAACACCCAACACCTAAAACCTGAAATATAAACAGATGAAATTTTTTTTATTAATAGGAACAGGAGGATTTATCGGCAGTATACTAAGGTATTCAGTCTACGTTTTTTTGCAACGTTTTTTTACATCACCATTGCCTATTGGCACATTGGTAGTAAATGTTGTTGGCAGTTTTGTAATAGGCATAGTATATGTATTATCAGAACAAAAAGGTATATTAAATCCTGAATTTAGAGCATTTTTAACCGTTGGATTTTGCGGAGGTTTTACAACTTTTTCATCATTTGCCTATGAAAACTTTTCATTGTTGAACTCACAAAATTTTCTGTTTTCGGTACTTTATACCGCACTTAGTTTGATTTTAGGTTTATTTAGTGTATATTTGGCGGTTCATATATTCAAATAAACAGAATTAATGAGTAAAAAACACATCCATAATATGCTTACAAACAAGCTATTAAGGATATTTTAAAATTAACAAAATACTTGTTGATTAATTATAAATATTATTAAATTTAAAACTATAAACGAAATGGAAATTGTTTCAATTAAGGCACTGGAAATTATGGATTCAAGAGGGAATCCGACAGTAGAGGTAGAAGTAGAATTATTAAGTGGCATAGTAGGTCGCGCAGCTGTTCCATCAGGAGCATCTACGGGCGAAAACGAAGCCTTAGAGTTAAGAGATGGCGATAAGTCAAGATTTATGGGTAAAGGCGTTTTAAAAGCCGTTGAAAACGTAAATGAAAAAATAGCCCCAGAACTTCTTGGAATGCAAGCACTTGACCAAGTAGGCATAGACAAAGCAATGTTAGAGCTTGATGGGACTAAAACTAAAAGCGTATTAGGTGCAAATGCAATACTTGGGGTTTCTTTGGCTGTTGCTAAAGCTGCTGCTAACTACTTAGGACTTCCTCTATACAGATATATAGGTGGCGTAAATGCTGTAACTTTGCCTGTACCAATGATGAATATTATTAACGGAGGTTCGCATTCAGATGCTCCTATTGCTTTCCAAGAATTTATGATACGTCCGGTGGGAGCACCATCATTCAAGGAAGCTATCAGAATGGGTGCTGAGGTATTCCACAACCTAAAAAAAGTATTACACGAGCGTGGTTTAAGCACGGCTGTTGGCGATGAAGGAGGTTTTGCTCCCGCACTAAACGGAACTGAAGATGCTCTTGATTCAATAATAAAAGCTATTGAAAAAGCCGGATATAAGCCCGGTGAGCAAATTACCATAGCTCTTGACTGTGCATCATCAGAATTTTATGCCGACGGTGTATACGATTACACAAAATTTGAAGGTGAAAAAGGAGCAAAACGCAACAGACAAGAACAAGCTGACTACCTTGCAGAATTGATTTCAAAATATCCTATCGACTCAATAGAAGACGGAATGGACGAAGGAGACTGGGAAGGATGGAAAGTTCTTACCGAGAAAATAGGCGACAAATGTCAGTTAGTTGGCGATGATTTATTTGTAACCAATGTTGATTATCTTGCAAGAGGTATTAAGGAGAAGAGTGCAAATTCTATTTTGATTAAAGTTAATCAAATAGGTACATTAACAGAGACCTTAAATGCTATTGAAATGGCTCATCGTGCAGGATTTACTTCTGTAACATCGCACCGTTCGGGCGAAACTGAAGATGCTACTATTGCCGACATTGCAGTAGCTACAAATTCAGGTCAAATAAAGACAGGTTCAATGAGCAGGTCTGACAGAATGGCTAAGTACAACCAATTACTACGTATTGAAGACGAATTGGGCGATTTAGCCGTTTATGGATATAAAAAATAAAACGAACTTTTTCATATTCTTTTTTTTTCTGACAGCCTTGTACAAGGCTGTCAGTTTTTTTTAAAGCAATACTATAAAATTTGTTATCAACAACAAACATAAGACAGGCAACAACACACAACAAACAAATCACTTATTATCAATATATTACAAACAAAAACAATAATCACTGTAGTATTTTATATACGATAGCATACAATATAAATTTATAAAAAACCGATTATATATAGAATGGTTTTAGTATTTTTTTATATATTTGCTCCTTTCAATACTAAGACTTACGAAATATATAAAGAGTTTAAATTTTAAATATTAGCAATGAAAAATAAGAATTTTCACAAGACATTGACAACATCCATGCTGATTGTATTGTCTTATTTTACAGTATTTGCACAAGCGGATATGATATTAGTGGAAGGTGGGAAGTTTATGATGGGACGTAATTCGTCAGTGGACAAGACTGACGGTGTAGAATTTAAAAATGAATTGCCAAGACATAAAGTAAAGGTAAATAGTTTCTACATCGGTAAATACGAAGTTACTGTTAAGGAATATAAACAATTTGTAAATGCTACGGGTAAGAGAATGCCTGCATCTCCTGATTCAGCTTGGTTTGCAGAACACCCCGACACAAAAATATTTTATCCTTTATCAAAAACTCAGTGGTGGGGTTGGAAAGATAACTTCCCTATGATTAATGTAAATTGGTTTGATGCCGTAAAATATTGCAACTGGAGAAGCAAAAAAGAAGGCTTAAAGGAGGTATACACATTTGTAAGTAAATCAGAGGTTAAATGGGATTTAACAGCCAATGGTTATAGACTGCCAACCGAAGCAGAGTGGGAATATGCAGCCAGAGGAGGCAAGAAATCAAAAGGCTACGTATACGCAGGCAGTAATAATCCGTCAGAGGTTGCTTGGTACGATGTTACATCAAACTTGAAAGGTCCCTCAAAAGTAGGTGCAAAAAAGCCCAATGAATTAGGCATATATGATATGAGTGGCAATGTATGGGAATGGTGTAATGATTATTACTCTGCGTCTTATTATAAAAGGAGCCCTGAAGATAATCCTACAGGTCCGGAAGCAAATATATACAGAGTTTTACGCAGTGGTTCTTGGCACTACCGAGAGGAACTGACTAGAATTGCAGACAGAGATGGACCTGTAGCCGGATTATCAAATTTCAACTATGGTTTTAGATTAGCTAAAAATAAATAAAATAACAAGGCATAAGGCTGTGTACCCAAAAGCCCTCCATAATAAGCCGCACGAGACATCTAATAAGGATTATTTCAGCCAATTTTGATAGTACCGTAATCAAAACTAAACATACATAAAATGAATATAGTAAGAAGAATAATTTTATTTTCACCTACGCTAATATTATTAGTAGCAAGTTCAGTCTTGTTTGCACAACAATATCCTGAAATGGTGTTCGTAAAAGGAGGAACCTTTAAAATGGGAAGTAATTCCGGAGATAAGGACGAAACCCCAATACACAAAGTGGTACTAAGCAGTTATTATATAGGTAAATACGAGGTTACTGTTGCTCAATACAGAACTTTTTGTAATGAAGTAGGCAGACTTTTCCCAAAGATGCCCGGAACAGCATGGTACAACGAACACCCAAATGCGGGCAAATGGAAATGGAAAGATAACCACCCGATAGTTAATGTAACATGGCAAGATGCCCAAGCATATTGCAAATGGTTGTCGAAAAAAACCGGAGATAAATACACATTACCAACCGAAGCTCAATGGGAATATGCAGCAAAAGGAGGAAACAAATCAAAAAACTATAAATATAGTGGTTCAAATAATGTTAATGAGGTTGCTTGGTATGATGAAACAACTCATGAACAAGGTACTAAAGCAGTAGGTACACTAAAAGCCAACGAATTAGGAATATTTGATATGAGCGGTAACGCATGGGAATGGTGCAACGATTACTTTGGTAAATACACTAAATCAACACAAACTAATCCTAAGGGAATAGCAAACTCTCCATTTAAAGTAATAAGAGGGGGCTCTTGGTACTATATAGAGTATCTTGCAAGACTAACTGCAAGAGACGGTCCTCGCCCCACATATACCAATTATAATTATGGTTTTAGAGTTGTTAAAACCCCTTAAGATTTAAAGTTAAGTATTAACTCTCTACTTTCGACCTCGGGTTGTTAATCTTTAATTATTTGATATGTCTAAAAAATTTGTACTATCTATTTTTTCTTTACTTTTTATTTTTACATCTTGTACAACTGATGTGAAATATAAAGATATACCTATTGTAAAAAATGGAGTATTAGACATACGTAATTGGGATTTTAATAATTCAGGAAACTTATCTTTAAGAGGAGAATGGGAATTTTATTGGCAAAAATTGTACAATCCACAGGATTTTAAAAAACAAAATATTGAAGTTAAGCATTTTTCAGAAGTCCCAAATTACTGGAACAACATTAGCATTGACACAATGCAACTTTGGGGGCAATCTTATGCCACTTATCGCATAAAAATTATAAGTGATAAACGTTTGTTTTTGAGTGCTTTTATAAATGAACAGATGACAGCATATAATTTTTGGTGCAACGATAGTTTAATTTTCAGATGCGGCAAAGTAGCAACGAATAAAAAAGAAGCCGTACCTCAACGACGACCGATAGTCAAAAACATCGAAATAGTACAGGGAACAAACGAACTAATTTTTCAAATTTCAAACTATCACCATAAAAAAGGTGGATTTTACACATCCCCCCAAATAGGCAGTCCCGAAAATATACATCTATACAGAGACAGGAATATTAGTATGGATATTTTCTTGTTTGGAAGTTTGTTAATATTAGGTCTGTATCATCTCACCATAGCTCTTTACAGGAGAAATGCCTATTCTGTTCTTGTATTCAGTATATTTTCTTTAATACTCGCATTAAGAACTCTATTGACAGGTTCAAGGTTTTTTTGCACTTTATTCCCAAGTGTGAGTTGGACTACTCAAATGCGATTAGAGTATTTTACGGCTTATTTCTCTGCTTCATTTTTCGTGGCATACATTTATTTAATTTTCAAAGAAGATATTAATAAGAAAATAGTATATATAGTTATAATAATTAACACAATTATATGTTTTTCTCTATTTTTACCGGCATATTTTTATACTCTTATATTGCCGGCATTTCATTTGAGTATACTATGTACCTTATTATATTATCTGTACAGAATTTTTGTAGCTGCAAAAAAAGGGAGAAATGGTGCATTACTCATTCTATCTAGTTTAGTTATATTTACCCTTACAGTAATAGCAGATATATTACTTGCAAGGGGTAATCACATGGATAGGACAGATTTGCTGCCTCTTGGGGTTTTTGTTTTAATGTTAGGACAATCGTTAGTATTTGCAAAGCTTGTTAATCAGCATTTTATAAATAATGAAAATCTAAGAATAAAACTAAATGAACAGAATAAAGAGCTTGAGAGTATTGTTAAAAAACAATCGCACGAGCTAAAACAGCAACAAAAATTTATTTTAAAACAAAACAAAGCAGTAGAAAAACAAAACGAAGAAATAAAAGACAAAAATAATGAACTATTAAAACAAACTACAATATTAGAAAAAAGTGAAGAAAAAATGGACAGTATATTTCAACTATTGCCTGAATCTGTATTTGAAATTGATTGGGAAGGCAATGTTCTTCTAGCCAATAATGAGTTTTACGAAAATACAGGGTATACAAATGAAGATAAATTAAATATAAAAGACTTTTTCTTACACAAAGAAAGTAGCAGTTTGTTCTTTAATTGTATGAGTGAATACATGAAAGACAGTAACATTGTTAAAGAATTAAAAATTGAGATACGAAAAAAAGACCAATCTCTTTTCCCTGCTTTACTTTCGGCATCACGTTTAGATAATAATAAAGTTGTAGCCTACCGATGTACGTTTACCGACATTACCCACAGAATTTTAGACCAAGAGACTATAAAAAATGCTTACGAAGAGATAAAGGAAAAAAATAAACATATAGCTGACAGTTTGATGTATGCCTCAACAATACAAAAGGCTGTTATGCCATCAAAAACAATGATGGCTAAAAGTTTTAAAAACAATTTTGTAATTAATAAACCTCACAGCATAGTAAGTGGAGATTTTTATTTTCTAAAGAAAAAAGATGATAAAATTATATTTGCATTATCAGATTGTACAGGGCACGGAGTTCCCGGAGGATTTATGACAATGCTGGGAATAACTCTGCTAAATCAAATATATTCCGATGATGAGCTTGTATCACCGGAAATTGCTTTGGATATGATGAGAAGCAAAGTAATACAAAGTTTGCATCAGGAAACAGACAACTCTTCAATGGGTAACAAAGACGGAATGGATATGATATTATGTATATTGGATACCAAAACTTTATTACTGAAATTTGCAAGTGCAAAACAAACACTATTACTTTCAAGAGGATGCTACATGCAAAAATTCAATGGAGATAGAATGCCCGTAGGCATTTATGCAACCATGGATAATTATACATTACACGAAATTCAACTACAAAAAAATGATATTTTGTATTATTACACAGACGGAGTGATTGATATTTTTGGTGGCGAAAAAGAAAAAAGATTGCGCACAACAGGATTAGAAAGAATTATTCACTCATGTTGCAAAAAAGATATGGAGGGTCAAAAAACATTTATTTACAATGAGTTAAATGAATGGAAAGGTGATAAAGGACAAATAGATGATATGCTCATGATAGGTGTGCAGGTTTAATTGATAATTGATAGTTGATAATTGATAGTTGATAATTGATAGTTGATAATTGATAATTGATAGTTGATAATTAATAGTTGATAATTGATAGTTGATAATTGATAGTTGATAATTGTGATTAATAGTTATTATCACATTAACTAATTATCTCATTTGCTAATTATCTCATTTGCTAATTATCACATTTGCTAATTATCACATTAACTAATTATCACATTTGCTAATTATCACATTAACCAATTATCACATTAACTAATTATCACATTAACTAATTATCACATTAACTAATTATCACATTTGCTA
>PDWJ01005418.1_pt1 | contig 10492 bp, 7 predicted proteins | sample 1430881 | NCBI WGS metagenome assembly PDWJ01 (sample SAMN01162460, study PRJNA174530) | Oral metagenome, whole genome shotgun sequencing project. | biome: Marine environment; feature: Marine mammal; material: Swab sample of the gingival sulcus; isolation source: swab sample of gingival sulcus... | reverse complement strand
CCATATAAGGAGCATCGAGTTTGTAGGTAGTGCCAGCCGCACTGACAGACTTTTCCTGCATTGCTTCAAGCATGGCTGACTGCGTCTTTGGCGTCGCCCTATTAATCTCGTCAGCAAGAAGTATATTGGTAAAAACTGGACCCTTTTGAAATTCAAAAGTATTTTTTTCTTTTATGTATATATTGGTTCCCGTAATATCGGCAGGCATAAGATCCGGTGTAAACTGTATCCTCTTGTAATCTAGTCCTATCGCCTTTGAAAGAGTAGAGACAAGTTTCGTTTTGCCCAGTCCTGGTACACCTTCTAATAAGAGATTGCCACCCGAAATCATCGCTATCACGGTATCCCTTACGAGTTTGTCTTGACCCACAATATGACTGGTGACTTCTTTTTCTATATTACCAATTATAGTACTTACATTAGAAACGTCCATTTATTCCTCCTACTATTCGCTAAGGGCTTCAAAGTAGTTCTTGACAAGCCCCTTCATCTTACTCGGTATGTTTTCACTTTCTATACTGGTCTTTGCCCTGTCATAGCTAGACCTATAAATGCTCTCATAGTCAACAAAATCCCCAGATTCTGCTGGTCTGTTGACAACATCTTTTTCACTGACATCATCTGTATCTATGTTGTTTGGAATATATTGAGGGGTAGACTCCCCACCTAATCTTTCTGGGCTGTAAAGGGCTTTGTATAGTCCTTCTTTAGACTCGCCAGGTTTTTTGGAAGCACCGGCACCAGAGCCGCCGTTTTCGTTGTAACCAGCATTTTTATTTGTCGAACTAGAACCAGCGCCGCCGCCACCGCCTTGACCCTGTCCTTGGCCTTGTCCCTGTCCTTGGTCCTGACCCTGTCCTTGGCCTTGTCCCTGTCCTTGGCCCTGACCCTGTCCTTGGCCTTGTCCCTGTCCCTGTCCTTGTCCTTGGCCCTGTCCTTGACCTTGCTGACTGCCGTCACCACTCGTCGAATTACCACTTTGATTTGATGATTCGGAACCAGTACTACCTGAAGCATTAAAGCCGTTTGAACTTGAACTACTACCCTGAGAATTATTAGCTAAACTCCCACTACTTTGTGAAGAAGAGTTTGTACTCCCACTGGAAGAATTTTGAGTATTTGAATTGCTTGAACTTGTTGAAGAAGCAGTTGACTTATTCTCTGTATTAAACGCCAAATCACTGATGCTCTTATCAGAAAGCTCTTTACCAAGGGCAGCGATATCTCTAGTCATGGCATCGATCTGCTTTATTTTTATAGTGCTTGCATCCCCTTTACGAACTTCCTCAGCCTTTAATTTCTCAAGTTTATTTTTGGCAATAGACAGCTGTTTTAATGCTTCTTTTTTGCTATCAGTGTTAGAGAGCTTCTCCTTTAAGTCAGAAGATATATTCTCTAAGTCCTGAGGAATATCGCCAAGTTTTTTTAAGTCCTTGTCCATCTCATCTTGTAACTTTTCCGCTTCTTTTTTAACTAACGTTTTTTCCTGATGAGCTTTATTGTTTGATACTAGCTGCTCCGTACTCATAAAACTCACTACTACAATCAACCCTATAACAAGTACCGTAGAAAAAAGAATCTTCTTATTATACATAAGTTTATATTTTTTTTGGATAGACGGATTGTTTACAATATACGCCTCTGCATCTTCCCTCTGCCTATCTATGATTTCTCCAGATGTTTCTGATAACTCAAAAGCTGTAATAAGTCTTTCATCAGCGCCGAGTTCATCAGCCGTCCTAATGACAAAGCCAGTCCTAGGGTACTTAAGCGCAGTATAAACAAAGACATAGCAAACAGCAGGTATTCCAAGATAAGCTATGACATCCTGGTAGCTAGGGAAATATATCAGCCTACTGAGCACTAAAATAATAAGCACCAAAAAAACATACACAAAAGATGTGTGAATAACAGCTGATAGCAAGTTTTCTAGTACTATCTTTCTCTTAAGCGGTCTAATATAGCTAATAATTTTATTTCTCATCATTAATTTTCTTCCTCTTATAGAATAAGCCTACTGTAACTATTCTTTTTTGGTCAAGTGTTTCTTGGCTTTTCGTAGCATAATAAACGATAGTATGCTCATGAGCACAAGCGAAATAACCCAAGGGCGTACACTCTCGAAAAATGGCATCGCACTAGCACTATTTTGAAGATTGTGGAATAAAAAATCATTGTTTAGCAGTGACACCACCCCATAACCTGGGTTCCACCCAAATATCAGCGATGCAAATATATACGAATTTGGCTCGATAACAGTATCCACAAATTGGTAATTGTACATCGGTAGAATAGAACCTAAAATAGCGGTAAATATAAATGGCAAGACGTAAATAATAAATAGTATGACATAAGTCATAACGATTGCCGTAATGTTCTTTTTGTACTTTGTACTAGAATAAATCGATACAGAAGATATGGCAAATGCACTTGCTATATAGTAAAGCATGATGATTAACATATCTAAAAGGCTTCCACCACCAAGTATAAAGACAATACTAAGTATCGGCAGCGACAAGACGATTAGAAGTAATACCGTCGATAGAGCGGCATATATCTTTCCAAAAATAATTGTCCATGGCGATATGTCTGTACACAGCATCAAATCCAAAGTCTGTCTGTCCCTCTCCCCTGATATCGATGTAGCAGTGAGCATCGGTGTTACCGTCATAATCATAATGAGCTGAATGACTACCGTGATGTCAAATGCCTCTATGATAGAAGATGGATTTATCCCCTCTCTTATAGACACTGTAGTCGTAAATATAGCATAACTAAACAGCGCTAAAATACCTAAGTACAGCGAGATAGTCACTGGCATCTTCTTTGTTCTGGATTTGGTTTTGAGTTCTCTTTCTAAAATTGGATTAATCATCTTCGCCCTCCTTTGTCAGCTGTAGGAAGATAGACTCTAAACTTCCACCCTTTTCTTCAAAGTGATATATTGGTACGTCTTTAGCTACTAAAGTCCTTAACAGTTCTCTTTTATCTTCATCAGTTCCCGCATACGAAAACTCCACGTTGCCGCTAACAAGTTCTATGTTACTAATCTTCGGAAGCTCTCTTAGTGCATTGATTAGTTCTTCTACGCTACCTGTAGTCTTAACCGTAATCGTATTTAGATGAGATAGCTTCTTCTGAATTTCATTAAACGAGCCCTTAACAACAAGCTCTCCCTCTTCTATAATACCTATTGTTGTGCATATTTCAGCTAGTTCAGATAGTATATGTGAACTGATGATGATGGTCTTATCCATCTTTTTTAACTTGTACAGTATATTTCTAAAGTCCACCCTAGCTCTTGGATCAAGTCCAGAAGCAGGTTCATCTAGTATGAGAACTTTTGGATTGTGTATGAGCGCTCTAGCAAGGCAAAGTCTCTGCTTCATACCCCGAGATAGACTGTCAACATAAAAGTCCTTTTTATGTGATAAATTAACAAGTTCAATCAACTTATCAATAATCTCAGGTCTTTTCTCTTCGGGAATCTTATGAACGCCACAGTAAAAGTTCATATACTCCGTCACTTTTAGGTCATCATATACGCCAAAAAAGTCTGGTACATAACCAATCTTGCTCTTAAAATTACTCTTTTTATCCTTTATATTCACGCCGTCAATAAAGATTGTGCCTGAGGTTGGAGCCATCAGTCCAGCTGCTATTTTGATGGTGGTCGATTTACCTGCTCCATTTGAGCCCACAAAACCAAATATCTCGCCTTCTTCAACTTCAAATGATAAATTGTTGACAGCTTTTAGTGAACCAAACTGTTTTGTTAGTGAAACTACCTTTATCATTTTATAACTCCTTTGATCTCTATTTCATTCTTTTTCACATGATATCTTTCAGGTTTGGGATTTATCTTATCAAACAACTTGACTACTCTTATCTTTATCTCGTTATTTGGACCCACCATTTCATCTAAATTCACAACATACTTCTTGTCATCTAATACGGTCTTTCCATCAAATTTTACTTCTTCAAAATCACCATTTTTATAATTGAAAATAAAATACTGTTCTTGCAGCTGATTTGTTCTTTCTTCGAGCGTATACTCAAAATTCATATTAAAGTCCACGCTGACATCACTTACCTCAATTTCCGGCGGCAAGGTGAATTCTGTCTCAATGGCGTTATAACTAGCCTGTCGAATAAACTCCGTACTTAGGACTATGCCATCACCTAAGTCATCAGTATCGCCAAACCCAAGCATCATAAAATCATCGTTCTCTGTGCTAACATCGTTTCTACTCATAAACGCCTTGCTCTTAGTCTCAACAGCAGAAGAATTAATTGTCACTTCTCTACCTGATGAAAGAGGTACTTTTACATTGATCCAAATGATATTTCTTGTAATAGGCTTGGCATTTCTTCCATTAATGTTGAGCCTATACCCTGCCGTATCAGAGGTAAAGCCAAGTATCGATATTTGATCAAACTTATTTTCACTCCTTATATTATAGGCAACATCACCATCTACAGTCTGATAGTAAAAGTTCTTTTCCTGATCTTCCTTTTCATTAGAAAAACTAATGTGACTAAAGTGCTCTTCTTTTAGCGAATCTAAACGATAGGTATACTCTTCATTTGACTTGATATAGCCAATCTCATAAACACTACCATTGACAAATAACGACGCATACTTGATGTCGATAGGAAGGTTATTTTTTAATGTAACTACATCCTTGTTATCCACTTTTTCTAGCTTGGCTTCCACGCCCTGTTCTTCTAAATTAATGACCTTACTTCCCTTAAACTGAACACCTTGCCATTTTCCTATACCATAGTAGGTATATTTTTCTGTATCCCCTAATTGGTACTTATAGCGAGTTTCTCTGTCCTCATCGACAGCCCTATAATACCTGCCATCATGAAATCTTCTAGTAGGTGATACGCCAGCATTTCGTTGAAATTCAATATCCACGTCGCCCGACTTGTCATTAAACACATTTAAAAGACTGTCTATCGTCATCACATTCGTCTCTGAGTTATACTTTATTAGCGAAATTTCGTTGAATAAAGGCGCCTCACTCAACTGCGGATTGCCTACTAAGAATATAACCACCAAGACGACAACGGATAGTACAGGAGTAGCTATCCAGAGATAGACGCTCTTATCTTTCTTTTTTAACACCGAGTAAAGTACTGGCCCTACAACCAGTATATACACGATAAGAAGAAGTGCAAACAGTTTAAGAGAAGGGAGCAAATACGTTGGAATATACTGACTCCTCCATCTAAACCTCCTCGTCTGAAATCCCCTTTTTTCTTCAATATCAGAAGAGTCAGGGCTAAGGTTATCTGCTAAATATATGACCTCATTGAAATAAGACCCATCCTTGTTCCACTTACTCAGCTGGTCTGAAGAGAGGATTGTATTTAGCATAATCACTCTACCCTGACCCATTTTTTCTACATAGCCAAGGTTTAACTGCCCATTGTTTATCACTTTGACCGTATCTCTTTTGGGTTCGCCCACAAGAAACTCCACTACGCCAGTAGAAGGCTCCTTGCCATCCTTCATAAGCATATCAGAACGAACTTCAATTTCTTCTATTCTATAGTTATCTATTAATACTAAATTTTCTGGTACATACTTAAAGACCTTTTTATAGTTTTTACCCGCTTCTATAATTAGGTTTCCACCATTATTTACCCACGCTTCTAAACTAGACGTATCCGATAGACTGAGCGAAGTGTTTTCCCCTATATAAATGTAATCAAAGTACGCTAAAGCATTTGCATTTGTGAGAGTGCCCTTGTCAAGAATCCTCGTTAATTTCGCTACATCGCCAACTCTGTATAGAGCCTCTGCCTCTTTGGTGCTTTCAGCAATATAGTCTTCATCATACTGTTCTCTATATCTAGGTGAAAGAGTGACAAAATTCTTTTCGAGTGCCTTCAGCGAGCTATAATTATCTGGATAATCAGTAACTAGGCCAATAACATACATCGATGGCGATATTACTTTATTGGCAAAGATAATACCCGTTTTATACACTACACCATCCGATACCACTCGATAGTTTATCTTCTTAGACACCGTCGCATAGTGTACATAAGATACTAGCTTTTTTTCAGTGTTTGCCGAGATTTCAAAGGGTATGCTGAGAATTTTTTTATAGTTGTTATCGATTGGCAAATCAATCTCTATCTCGCCAGAAAAATCTCCTCCTTTGTTGTCTATGACAAACTCAACAGGGTTGCCATCCCTGATACTGACAACACCATCATAACCAATAGTAGCTGAAATGTTCATATTATAAGACTTTTTAACCTCTGACTCACAACCCGTCAAAACAATTAATAATGCAGCTACAAATAGAAAAGCTAACAGTTTAGCCTTTGACTTATCAATAATATATGTTTTCAAGTTTTACCTCCTATGCTATATCAGATAGCATTATATCATAATTCTTTTAAAAAAAACTTAAAATTCCATTAAAAAAAGTTACAAGATTATGTCAGGGGCTCATTTTAGTTTTATCATTGAAACATTAGGGTATAATAATCTGTAGTAAACAAGGAGGAAAACTAAATGAAAAAATTATCTTTACTACTGGCACTAATGCTAATACTCAGCTTAACCGCTTGCAATAGCGACGATAATGTTGCAGGCGAAAATCCAGAAAACTCTGGCACAGAAGAAACCGCTTCAAATAATTCAGAGCAAGAAAACTCAGACAACAGCAGCACCGAAGGTGGTACACAATCGGGAATTCCAACACTGGATGAATCAAAGGTTAGCAACATAGAGGAATTTACAATAGAAAAAAAGGCAGACTTTTCTGAACTTGTTCTAAAAACGATTAACGGCGATATTCTTAAAATATCGAACTACAAGAAAAAAGTTGTCTTTCTAAACTTCTTTAGCACGACTTGACAATTCTGCACACTGGAGTTTCCAGCACTAAACAAGGCGAATGCGATAGAAAAACCTGTTGTAATAGCGATAAACGTCGGCGAATCAAGAAGCACCATTGACAAATACATCAAGGAAAACAACCTCAACATGGAGGTAATATCAGATAAAGACAGAAAACTAGCTGGCTCCTTCGGCATATCAGCTTATCCAACAACAGCTGTCATCGACAAAAAGGGAAGACTGCTGGGCGTGATACCAGGGGCACTAGATGATGAAAGTATTGAGAGTTTGGTTAAAGATATTGAAGCAGGAAAAATCATGTAGTGTTTTTTACTTGTTCTTTTTAGCGCTAGCATCCTCGTGAGCATTGCGCGCCTAAGGCAAGTATTAATGTATACATGCCTGTCGGTCACGCAATACATACTCGGCGCTAGCATCTAAAAACTCCTGCGTAAAAAGGGTGCTGTATTTTTTTAACAACAATAACAACTATGGCTTATCACTGTTTGACAACATCCTAAGGTCAAGCAGCTCGCAAGGAAGCTGTTTATACCGCCGTGTCATATCAGAGCCTAAAATACTACAAAACATCCAAAAACATTAAGACTCCTACGTCGCTTCGCTCCTCTGAGTGACAATGTTTTTGTGGTTTGTAATGTATTTTAGTGCGTAGGAATCTTATGGCGGGGCGCTCATAAAAAAAGAGAGACACTCCCTACATCCCCCTTGCTGTCATCCAGAGGAACGCAGTGACGTAGGGATCTTAGCAAGGGGTAATAAGCCTTTTCCCTCAACACTTATTCTTTCTACGGCAATCTAAGCCTTCCAAAAAGCCACTAATCGCTTTAGGACTATCGCTTACTTGATTGCCTTTTTTATATGTTTTAAATTAACCGCTAATTTTTCTCTCTACACTCCCCCATATCATTCCAAACAAATTAATTATAACCTAAAAGCAATCATTGTTATCACGTAAAAAATAATCAAAAATTTTCCCGAAGCACCGATATACTTAACACATAATGATTACTTTAGATATATAATCTAAGTTTAGATAGTTTTATAAAGGGAGGTATAATGAAACAGCGTAATCAAGAGAAAATTTCAAAGGGAATTAATATTTCGATTTCCAGTAAGATATCCTTGACGGTCATTGCTTTATTAGTAATTGTCTTTATAGTAAGTGGTTTTGTCATAAATAATAAAGTCGTGACAATTGTTGAAGATATGGTAAAACAACAGTTAGCTTTAGAAGCAAAAACAGCAGCGACAGAAATTAATTCTTTCTTAACGGAAAAAGCTCAAGTTGCAAAAACAATGGGCGAGATGGAATCTATAAAAAAATATATAAGGTCATGCCAAAAGATTAAGGATAAAGATAAAACCAGAGAACTTCCAGAGTACCCATCGATTGTAAAAACACTTCAAAATATAGAAGAGAGCAATGATAAATTGGTGCTTTCTTATATCGCACTTAGAAATAGTAACAATTTAATCACCAATGATGAGAGCTACATGGTTGGAGACGACTACGACCTGATGTCTTACGATTGGTATAAAACAGCAGTTGAGAAGAAATCAATTTATATAACAACACCTTTTGAAGACATTACAAATCACGTGATAACATCAACCGTAGTAAATCCAATATTTGAAAACGGAGAAAATATCGGTGTCACAGGTGTTGATATTTCCATCGACAAATTATCTGAAATACTAGCCAAGATAAAAATAGGTAAAAATAGCACGGTATTTATGATTGATAAAACTGGATTAAATATATACCACAGTGACAAGAGTAAAATTTTAAAAGAAAATATATTTGATTCGTCAGGAAATATTGCCAAAATAGCTGAAAACATGGTTTCTGGTAAGATGGGAACAGAAAAATACACCTATAATAATGAGAAAAAATATATCTGCTATAACCCCATACCTATCAGTAATTGGTCGGTAGCAGCAGCTGTTCCTGAAGACTATGTGAAGTCAAAGACTAGAGTTGTTACTATTATCTTTATTATTACCTACGCCCTTGCCTTGGTTATTTTAGGCTTTGCAGTGTATCTTGTGAGTAAACGATTTTTAAAACCTTTAGGCATTATTCAAAAGGCAATGGATAAGATTTCAGTTTATAATTTAAATACTTCAGAGGAAAAAGAAATATCTAAAAAATGGTCTAACAATCAAGATGAAATAGGCGCTATGCTTCGATCGATAGATCTCATGATTGAAAATCTGAAAGTAATAGTGAGCAATATTTCATCCCAATCAATTAGCACTGCAAGCACAGCAGAAGAACTTACAGCTACAGCACAACGCACAAACGAAAGCGCCAGAAAAATAGCCTCTGCTGTTGAAAATATAGCCGAAAGTGCGTCTAGTCAAGCTATCGAGGCTTCAGAAGCTGCTCAAAGCATCGAAGAAAATAGCGAGTCATTAAGTGAAATGATAACACTTCTTGAAGAATTAGAAACGGTTACCAAAGATATTGATAGCAAAAAAGATGAAGGAAAGAACGCCTTAGATGAACTAATTAAAACAGGCAATAAAAGTAAAGACGCTGCAGGTTTCGTCAATAAAATTATTTTAGAAACAAACGAAAGCACTGAAGATATTTCAAAGGCTTCTGATATGATTCAATCGATAGCAGACCAAACAAATCTACTAGCGCTTAACGCCGCAATCGAAGCAGCTAGAGCTGGAGAAGCTGGAAAGGGCTTTGCTGTCGTAGCAGAGGAAATTAGAAAACTCGCAGAAGACTCTACTAAGTTTACTGATGAAATCAGAACGATTATAGCAGGACTAAAGGAAAAAGCACAAAACGCAGTAGATACTATGTCAGATGTTGCAAAAATAGTAGAAGTACAGGATAAGCAAACTGTTATTACTCAAAATAAATTTAATGAAATTGAGCAGGCTGTTGAAAAAAGCAAGTTAGTCGTAGAAGAGATAAGTGTAAACTCTAAAATGATAGAAGACAAAAACGCTAAAGTTATAAATGTCATTCAAAACCTATCTACTATTGCTGAGAAAAATGCAGCAACCACTGAAGAAGCTAACGGAAATGTTGAAACACAGACCCAGACAATCAATCACATATCATCGGCAAGTTCTGACTTAGCAAAAATCGCATCAAAACTTCAAAGTGAAGTAGCAAATTTCAAATTATAAAAGATATAATATAAAACAGTGTCTAGGTAATTCCTATAGAGCTAGCCAAGACACTGTTTTTTTGTATTGAAACCATAACTGATAACAAAAAGAATAACGGCTAACTTATTTATTATAGAACCTCCGAAGCCACCCCCCTTGCTGTCATCCAGAGGAGCTCGGCGACGTAGGAGTCTTAACGCGAGGTGGTAAAACTTCATTTCCCGCCATAAGATCCCTACGTCACTGCGTTCCTCTGGATGACATGGCGGGGCGCTCATAAAAAAAGAGAACCTCTCGGCTCTCTTTTTTTATAACCACTATGTGAAATACTATCTTAGTAATTGTAGAACACCTTGAGGCGCTTGGTTTGCCTGAGCTAACATTGCTTGAGCGGCTTGGTTGAGGATGTTGTTCTTTGTGAACGCCATCATTTCCTTCGCCATGTCTACGTCTCTGATTCTTGATTCAGATGCT
>PDWJ01005416.1_pt1 | contig 10495 bp, 8 predicted proteins | sample 1430881 | NCBI WGS metagenome assembly PDWJ01 (sample SAMN01162460, study PRJNA174530) | Oral metagenome, whole genome shotgun sequencing project. | biome: Marine environment; feature: Marine mammal; material: Swab sample of the gingival sulcus; isolation source: swab sample of gingival sulcus... | reverse complement strand
AAAATGAGGGAGATTTTAATTCACTTGTTACAGGTAACTTAACTATTTTAGATGAAACTAAAAGCATCACGTTTAAAGCAAATGTAGAGGTGTCTGAAAATGAAGTTTCTGTAAAATCTGAAGATTTCGCAGTTGACAGAACAGATTGGGGTCTTTCATACCACGTAGAGGGTTCTGAAGGCGTTCCGGTTGACTATTTAATTGCAAACGACATTGGCTTTACTATTGATATCACACTAACTAAATAATTTTTCATTTTTAATTGATTGCAAATTAAAAATTACAAAGGCTGGTTTTAACCAGCCTTTGTTTGTTTTGGTAAGAAACAGTATCTTTATCCAAAAAAATTATCATGAATTCCTCCACCAAAATCATTATTATAAATATTCTCGCCGTACTTGTTGGTCTTTTTGTTGGCGGTTTTGTCAATATGTCGATTATAAATGTAAGTGGTAGCCTAATTCCTCCACCGAATGGGGTTGATGTTACCACCATGGAGGGTTTACAAAAAGCCATACAATTATTTGAGCCTAAACATTTTTTAATGCCCTTTTTAGCACATGCTATTGGAACTTTAGTTGGAGCCTTTATTACGGCTTTTATCGCCAAAAAACACAAAAAAAGATTAGCCATTTTTATTGGTGTATTTTTTCTTCTAGGGGGAATCGCAAACGTAGCAATGTTACCATCACCTATTTGGTTTGCTGTTGTTGATTTAAGTTTGGCTTATTTACCAATGGGATATCTTGGTTATAAATTAACAACACTTTTTGGAACAAAAAATGGGTAAAGAGAAAGTATTAATTGCTGGGGGAAGTGGTCTAATTGGTCAAAACTTAATGCAACTTTTATTGACTGAGGGTTATGAAGTTTCCATTTTAAGTCGAACTGAAAATTTAAATGGACCGGTTAAGGCATATTATTGGTCGCCGAAAAAAGGAGAAATCAATTTGGATGCTTTGAAAGAGGTTGACTACATTATTAATTTAGCCGGTGAAAATATTGGTGGAAAAAAATGGTCAAAATCTCAAAAAAATAAAATCCAAGATAGTCGCGTGGATAGCACGAAATTGCTTTTTAACTCGGTAAAAAATCAAAAAATAAATTTAAAAGCCTACATCAGCGCATCTGCTGTTGGTTATTATGGCGCTATAACCTCTGAAAAAATATTTAAGGAAAGTGATCCGCCTCATAATGATTTTTTAGGACAAACTTGTCAAATTTGGGAAGAAGCCGTGGACTTATTTACCACATTGGACATCAGAACAGCAAAACTAAGAACAGGTGTAGTCCTCTCAAAAAAAGGAGGTGCCTTGAAAAAATTAGTAACACCTATCAAATTTTTTGTTGGTGCACCGCTAGGCAATGGCAAACAATTTATGCCATGGATCCACGTTGATGATTTGGCTAAAATGTATTTATTTGTAATGCAACATAACCAAATCAAAGGACCAATTAATGCCGTTGCACCACAGCACGTAAATAATCGCGAATTTACTAAATCAATTGCCAAAACAATACACCGCCCGATTTTGTTACCTTTTGTTCCTAAATTTATGTTGAAATTAGTATTAGGTGAAATGGCAGATATGATATTATATGGTAGTCGGGTATCAGCTGAAAAAATAATTGAAAATGGATTCACTTTTAAATATGAATCTCTTAACAAAGCACTAAACCAAATTTTTGAACAAAAAAGTCATTAAATTTTGAAATCCTTTATTACTATATGGCTATTTTTATCTTTGACTTCAGCGGTTTTCGGTCAAAATCAGTTTTCGCAAATTACCTTTACGGGAGGAGGAACCTATAATTTTTTAAGGGAAGTATACAAAATTCCATTTAAGGGTTATGAGAAATCTTTTAAATTTACAGTAGGTCAACAATTTAATATTGATGCCGCTTTATTGAGAAGATTCAGTGTTGGGGGCGGTTTTACCCATCAAAAGCAAGCTTTAACCATTCAAAATTATCAATTTTATGACGGTCCAGCAATTGTAACCGAAACACCTACCTTAACCACTCATGTTTATTCTGCTTACTTTAGGTTGCTTATTCATATCTTAGAAACTTATAAAAACACCAATGAAAAGTTTGATCTGTATTGGGGTGTTGCGCCAAATTTCACGGTTATCACCGCTACAAACAACAGTTTAGACCCTAACTTTTATAGACCTCCCTCTGGTTTTATCCCATTTTTTAATGGTGTTGGAGGTGTTCGGTTTTACCCCACAGAACAATTTGGTTTCTATATTGAAGGGTCGTTTCCCGTAGCATATACCATTGCTGCTGGTGTCACCTACAGAACAGAAGGTAGAGATCGGTTTTTCAAGAAAAAATACATTTTGTTCTAAATTTAAATATGGGTGTTAATAAGTTTGTGTAAAACAAAAGCTTAATTTTTGGTTTCAAGCAACTCGCGATTTAACTTTGTAAGTCAATTTTAGATTTAAAATCATGAGAGCGTATTTAGACTTAATTCAAGATATTTTAGATAATGGAACGCAAAAAGGAGACCGAACAGGAACCGGAACCAAAAGTGTTTTTGGCCGACAAATAAGATTTGATTTGAGTGAGGGATTCCCTATGGTGACCACCAAAAAATTACACTTAAAGTCAATTATCCATGAGTTACTTTGGTTTATTAAGGGCGATACCAATATTAAATATTTAAATGACAACGGTGTTAGAATCTGGGACGCTTGGGCGGATGAAAATGGGGATTTAGGACCAGTCTACGGGGCACAATGGAGAAACTGGAATGGAGAGGGGATTGACCAATTGGCTATGGTGGTGGACCAATTAAAAAACAATCCGAATAATCGTAGGATTATGGTTAGCGCATGGAATCCTTCTGTCATGCCAGATACGTCTGTTTCTTTTTCGGAGAATGTTGCAAATGGAAAAGCGGCATTACCACCTTGCCACGCCTTTTTTCAATTTTACGTGGCAGATGGAAAGTTGTCTTGCCAATTATATCAGAGATCGGCAGATGTGTTTTTGGGCGTACCTTTTAACATTGCTTCTTATGCTTTATTAGTTTTAATGCTGGCTCAAGTTTGCGATTTAGAACCTGGAGAGTTTGTGCATACCTTTGGTGATTTACACTTGTATAACAACCATTTTGAACAAGCACAATTGCAGTTGAGTAGAGCACCAAAACCACTACCGACTATGAAGTTAAATCCGAATGTAAAAAATATTGAAGACTTTACGTTTGAGGATTTTGAATTGGTAAATTATGAGCATCACCCTCACATAAAAGGAGCTGTTTCAGTTTAAAAGCATAAAAATGGTAAAATTAATTGTTGCAAAAGGAAGTAATGATGTTATTGGTAAAGACAATGACTTAATATGGCATTTACCTGCCGACATGCGTTTTTTTACCCAAACCACAAAAGGTCATGTGGTAATTATGGGTCGCAGAAATTGGGATTCTATACCGTTAAAATATAGACCTTTAAGTGAAAGAATTAACGCAGTGGTGTCAAGAAACAAATCTTTTTCTCACCCAGACTGTGACGCCTTTACAACCATTGAAGATGCCATTGATCATTACCAAAAAACCGAGTCCGAAAAAGATATTTTTATAATTGGTGGCGGTCAAATTTACAACTATGTCATTGAAAACAATTTAGTAGATGAAATGCTCATAACCTTTATTCATGAAGCATTTGAGGGGGATACTTGGTTTCCAAAATTTGATGAATCTGATTGGCAAAAAGAAATGATTATGGACTTCAAAAAAGACGAAAAAAACCCGTACGACTTCACGGTTTACCGATTCACTAAAAATTATTAAAGTCTTGTTTTTCAATGTTGTCTTTTACATTGTCTTCAAACTTATCGTTTATTCCATCTTTATCCTCATCAACTTTAAAACTTGGCATTTGAGAGAAAATAACATCTTTTACCTTACCACCGTTATATTTGATTAAAGCCACTGTCATAATCACACTGGTGATAATAATGACGAATAGCAAAATTCCTTTGTCAAAATTTTCAATAACTAAATCGTGGTGATTTTCAATAACAAAGAATAAAAGAATGGTTATTAAACCCCTTGGAGCAATAAACAATTGCGGTATTATATCGCGTTGAACAATTGCTTTTAAAAACAAAAATCTAACCAGATATAAGGCGGCTGTAATCACCAAACTAATCACGGCAACTTTCCAGTCTATTAGGGACGAAAGGGTAATAAACATCCCAAAAATGACAAAGAAAAATGTTCGAATGACAAAAGCAGATTCTAAAGTTAAAATATGAAAATCATGCAAAATAGGCTTAACCGTTTCTTTATTAACATACTTGCTTAATTTACCTCTAAAAAATAAACTAGAGTTGTTTAACACCAGGCCAAAAAACAAAATAATTAACAAGGATGACAAATGGAATTTTTTACCCAAAGCATACATGAGCATTAAAACAGCAATAATTAAAAATAATTTGACTTGAGAGGTTAATTTTTGAAAAATAAAAACCAAAGCGTAAGACAAAACTACTGAGACCAAAACCGTAACCCCAATGTTTTTTACAATATCAAAAACAATTTCTCCAGAGCTTGCACCTTCTTCTGCCCCAATTAAAAAGTAGAAAAACATAATCCCTAAAATATCTGAAAAGGTACTTTCATAAACCATAAATTCTTTTTTATCGCCTTTTAAGCCACCCACAGAAGGAATAATAATTGCAGAACTCATAATAGATAATGGTACAGCATAAACCAATGCTTTGTATAACTTTATGCCTGTTCCATCAACATTTTTTACCGCGAACATAATGATTGCAGCAATGGCTAAAGAAGAAAACACCAAAGCCAACAACGCCACCAAAAAAGATTTAATTATCATGGGAAGCTTTTCCCGTTTCAAGTCAAGATCTAAGGCTGCTTCAAGTACAATCATGATCAACCCTACGTTACCAATAACCTCAAGCACACTAAGGTTTGCAAAAAGTTCAGTGTCGACACTTTTTCCGCCAAACTCTTTTATGCAAATTCCCAAAACAATTAAAAGTAAAACAGAGGGAATATTGGTTCTTTTAGAAATAATATTGAAAAAGAACGAGATGATAATGACACCTGCAAGTCCAATTATTAAAGAATACGTATCCATTTAGTTAATTTTTGGGAAAGATACAAAAAAACTAGTCCCCACATCCACTTTTGAGTTAAACCAAATTTGTCCATTCATGTTTTCTATGATTTGTTTGGTCATGGCGAGTCCTAATCCTGTCCCGGTAGATTTTGTTGTAAAATAAGGAACAAATATTTTTTCCGCTTGCTCCTCTGAAATCCCTACCCCATTGTCTTTAATTTCAACCACAAAATTTTCATCTTCTTCCGTTAATATAACCTTTATTAATCCAATTTCATTTGAAGGAATGGCTTGAATAGCGTTTTTGATTAAATTATTGAACACCCGTGTACAAAGATTTTTATCGGCCCAAATTATTGCGGTTTCTTCAATCTGTACCATAAGTTCTACTTGATGGTCATTTGAGTCGGCAAACACAGCATGTACATTTTCCAAAACTTTATTCAAGTCAACACTTTCTTCAACTGGTTTTGGCATTTTGGCAAAATTCGAAAACTCATTGGCTATTTTTGTAAGCGCATCAATTTGTTGAATTAGTGAGGCCGTTACCCGGTCTAACTTGTCTTGAGAAATCTCATCTTTTACCTCAATACTACGTTTCATGTGCTGAATTGACAACTTCATTGGCGTTAATGGGTTTTTTATTTCATGCGCCACCTGCTTAGCCATTTCTCTCCACGCAGATTCCCGTTCACTTTTCGCCAACTGCTCTGCAGATTTCTGAAGTTCTTCCACCTTTTTATTATACTCATTCACTAACTCCCCTATTTCATCAGTTCCTTCATACTCAATGGCTATACTTTTTGAGCCGAGTTGTACGTTTCTGAGGCTTTCTTGTATGTACTTTAAAGGAGAGGTCAAACGATTTGATAAAGTGATGGCCAAAATAATTGAGATGGCTAACATCAGCACCATAATGTTGATAATAGCAAGGAGCAAACCTGAAATTTGATTCTCAAGTTCATCTTGCTTAGAAATGTATTGAAGGTTTAAGTAAGACAACAACTTTCCATCACTGTTTACAAATGGAACATAAGAAGACAAATAAACCAGGTTTCCAATTTGTTCTTGATGAATAAATTCACTTTTGTTTTTCAACTTCATTTGATTGAAGGCGTCCGGATTCATTACCCTTGATGTCAATCCTTTTGAGAATATTTTAGGTTGAGAAGACGCTAAAAGGTTTCCATTTATATCATACATGTTAATATCGGTGACAAAAACTCTTGAAAACTTTTTTAATAAATACTCTAAGTAAACCAAATCCGATTTTAGTTCTTTTTCGCCTCCTAACTTATGATGTAACTCCGTGTTTATAGACCCCGTTTTTTCTTTAATAAACGCTTTTGAATTAATGTGATATTGTTCCACCACATAAGTTCCTGCCCCAACCCCAAAAGCAATTAATGAAACCAATAAAAGTACAATTATTAACACTTGTATTTTTACATTGAATGGTATGTTCTTTAACGAAAAATTCTTTTGTACCAATTGCTGATAGGCGAGCGGCAACAACAAGAGTACACCATATATTATCAGGAGGTAAGAAAAAGCCGTAAACAATGTAATTGGGGTCAGCTCTTTTTTCGACAAAATGGTAAATTTACCATAGTCTAATTGGTACACATAATGGCTGTAGCCATCATTGTTAACAAATTTCCCCGTCATTTCATTAGTGTTGGACGAAAACCAATCTGATTGAACAAATGGATAATTAAATTCACCTTTGTGACTGACCAATGCACTATCAACATATTTAGCGAAAGAATAGTTTTTTAAATAGGTAATAGAGTTTGATCCTTTATCCAGTAATAAAGAAGGCAATCCAATATCTTCTGGAAACTTCTTAGATCTCAATTCAACAATAAAATATCCCCATACCGAATCGGATTTAACAATTTCGTAATGGGTTAAATAACTCAACTTTTCAGTGTAATTATCTATATAAAAAATGTTAGGGTTTATGGATGACGATTTGCCATCATTTTGGATAATTTTTAGCAAATCAAAATAAGAAACAGACCCCACATTACTATAGTTTATTACCGGAATTTTATTGGCATTAAATAGGTTATAACTGATATCGTATCGATTCTTAAGCTTGTAAAAATACTGGTCTTCTAGTCGATCCGTAATGGTATCATTAGGTGTTAAAAGCGCCGTTAATAACACCTCATCTTTTTCGATTTGTTTTTCAATTTGGTCGTAATCGAGCTCTGTTATTGGATCTTCATCTGTCGCAATCTCCTCTGCATAAACCTTTCTAATTTCTTTTTCTTTGAGGCTAGAATAATCATCCAAAATATAGGCGGCATAAAATGCCACAAAAGCCACTATACTTATTACATGAATAAACTTATACTTTTTCTCTTTAAACTCAAACCAAAGCAAAAACCCACTTAAAATAATGGGCCAGACGGTGGTTAAAAAACTATGGTTTAATTTCATAAAATCAATAATGATATATGAAAAGGTCAGGAGTGCCCACAAAAAAGCAAGTTTGTTCCATTCAAACTGATTTTTTTTGAATTGGATAATAATAAACTGCACAAACTTAAAATAAGCGTAAAAACAAGCCCCTATAATCACAATGCTTATAAAACTATAGACGTCTAAATCAAATAAGAGCTCAAGATTAAAGTTGATTTTTGAGTCATAAACCAAGCTGTAAATCAACTCATTAATTTTAAAAGCAGAATAAAAACTGGCAATAAAAAGTGGAACGATATACAGCACCAATTTTAATTTTTGGTTCCCTTCTTTAAACCAATTTCTGGTTCTTTTGAGTAAAAAATGAACCAAAAAATAAAAAATAGACACATTAATAATGAGGTCACCTAGAGAAGGAACAAATTCAGATGATGCGAATAATTCAGGACTAAAAATTTTAAAATTAGCCAAAAATGCAAGCCAATTCATTTCAATAGATAGAAACCTCAGTAAAATCAGACCTAAGGGAAAAATGACTAGAAAACCTGGTTTTTTAAGTAATAATATTTGAGAAGATTGCACCAGTAACTGCAACCAAATAAAAAATCCTATTATGAAACAGAAAAACACGACTATTTCAATCCATTCGTTTGGTTGGTATTCGTCTATCGGTAATATGGAAAAAACAGGGTCTCCCTCATCATTGTATATATTATACGCACTTTGATTAGGTGGTAACAAATCGCCATTAATAATCCCTTTGAAGTCATTCGCAAAGTTGTTTTTTAAATCTTTATTCTGAAAAACATAATTGCTTTTAATTAAAAAGGAGCCGTAAACATCAAAGTCGCCTTTTTTAGCGTGTGTAAAATAATACCAACCGTTTTTTAAATGATTGACTTCTTTAGATAGTTGTTTTTGAGGGGAAATAAAAGGAATTGGTACTTGGCTACTTGTCCATGAAATCAGTTGGTTTTTCTGATAAACAAATATTTGTACATGATTTTGAGTAGCCGTTTGGTTGGCTTTTTGATTGATTTGTTCTCGTGACAAATTAACATTAAGGTTGTTCGAAAAATTATCAACGACTTGGTGAAGTTTTTCTTCCTTGTGTTGAAACGTGCGCTCAAACTTTTTTAAATCCTGTTCCGAAAACTTTGGGTTAAGTTTAAACTGATATAAAAAAGAACCAATAACCAAAAGCAAAAAGCCTGTGAGAAACAATGCATTTAATTTTCTTTTGTAGGATTTAGCCATATCATTTGTAAAACTAGTTAATTTTTAATTACTACCGTTAAATCAACTAAACGTTTATTTGGAGTTTTTTTTATGGATTACACCCTGTATCTGCATTATTTTTATGGTAAACCCTAAAAAATTATGTCAAACAAAATTTCAAATCATTTGTTTGAGTTGATAGCCAACTTAAATAAATCCGAAAAACGCTATTTTACTTTGTATGCCTCTAGACATACGATTGGAAATGAAAATAATTATATAAAATTATTTAACTATTTATCTAACCTTGAAAGTTATGATGAATCGTTACTCATTAAACATTTTAAAGGCAATCCTTTTTTAAATCAATTTTCAACCACAAAAAGTCGGTTGTATCAAATGATTTTGAAGAGTTTAGATTTGTTTCATGCTTCAAAATCGATTAATGCACAAATTAACAGTTTAATTCATTCTGCAGATATATTATTTGACAAAGGACTGTATCAACAGGCTAAAAAAGTTTATTTACAAGCAGAAAAACTGGCGTTGAAAAACGAAAAGCCCATTTTAGCGCTCATGGTAAAAGATCATCAAAAAAAACTAAATGAAAAAGATTTATATGCTCACCAAACAGAGCATGATGTGAAGTCGTTTCACCTTGCTATTTCTGACAGATTAACTGAAATTCAATTGTATAATCAACTATGGGAAATCAAAAGTTTGCTTTTTGTAAAAATCAATGAAATTGGTGTGATAAGATCAGAAAGAGAAAAACTGATGCTTGATAAAATTATTTTTCCACTCACTCAAATTAATATTGAGAAGTACAATCATAAAATCAAATATTTAGGTCATCAGATATTTAGCACGTATTACTTTACGATTAAAGATTACACCCAATCTTTTGTACATTTAAAAGCTATTTTAAAGTTGTTTAAAAGCAATACATCATTGTTAAAAACATATTTTAACGCTTACTTTTCGGCATTAACCAATTTGGTTTACATTGCAACTAAACTTGGAAATTATGCCTCTGCCGAAATCTATTTAAACACACTAAAACAAATTCCTAACGCTAAGCATTTTAAAAAATCACCTGACATTGAAATCAAGTTTTATTCAAGCATTTATAGTCTTGAGTTGTTTCTATTAAATGAGCAAAACAACTTTGAAAACACAACCTGTTTAGTTACAAAAATAGAGCATTTTTATCACCAATATAAAAACCAAATTAATCCGATAAGAGAGGCTTATTTAGATTTTAAAATTGCAACAACTTATCTCACCCAAAACAACTTTAGTCAAGCGTTAAAGTGGACCAATAAAATTTTAAACAATTCAGAACTTGACAAACGTTTAGATTTGTTTTCGTTTTCAAAAATAATTAACCTAATTATTCATTTTGAGATGAACAACACCGATTTTTTACCTTATGCACTTACCTCAACCAAAAGGTATTTAAAAACAAAAAAACGGTTGTATCAATTCGAAAAAATCTTTTTAAAAGCCATATCTCGCTTAACCAAAAAAGATATGTCAAAATTTGACGTGGAAGAAGTACTTATTCCGTTTGAAAAAGAATTAAAAGCCTTAAAATGTCATCCTTTTGAAAAACAAGCATTTGAATATTTCGATTTTGCTTTATGGGTATCCAGTAAAATAAATGGTAAATCCATTATTCAACTGAAGTCCGCCAGTTAAAGTAATTTAAATGCATCTGAATCTAAATGTGCGGGAAATTTTTCTGC
>PDWJ01005415.1_pt1 | contig 10497 bp, 5 predicted proteins | sample 1430881 | NCBI WGS metagenome assembly PDWJ01 (sample SAMN01162460, study PRJNA174530) | Oral metagenome, whole genome shotgun sequencing project. | biome: Marine environment; feature: Marine mammal; material: Swab sample of the gingival sulcus; isolation source: swab sample of gingival sulcus... | reverse complement strand
TTGATGAAGCTGAAAATAGGATGCATACTATTAAAGCGGTTATGGTTGCAACAATAGGTAACTTATAATGAAAAAAATACTAAAGGATATTGAAAGACTTGTAAATATAGATAGTGTTTACTCTGAGTCTGATAAGTACCCATTTGGAGAAGGTGTTGACAAGGTGCTTACTGAAGCGACAGACATGTTTAGTGAATATGGGTTTAATGCTTATAGAGATCCTAATGGATACTATGGCTATGCTGATATTGGGGACATGAGCAATGCATTTGGAATTGTGTTCCACCTTGATGTTGTGCCAGTTAACAGAAAGTACTGGAACTCTGACCCTTTTAAAATGAAAACAGATGATGAATTTATCTATGGTAGAGGTGTGCAGGATGACAAAGGTCCAGGAGTGATATGTCTACATGCAATCAAAGACTTACTCGATGAAGGCTATGAACTAAAGAGAGGTGTTAGGTTCATATACGGAACAGATGAAGAGACTAGTTGGAGAGGTATTAGCAAGTACAGAGAAGATGGCAACTTAATTCCTAAAATGGCGATTACACCGGATTCAAAATTTCCTTTAGTATATGCAGAAAAAGGTCTTATTAAGCTTATGCTTAAGTCAAATAATCCATCAAGTTTCAATCTAAAGGCTGGAAGTGCACCAAATGTAGTTCCAGGAGAGGTTGTGCTGAGCAGTATAGAAAAAAATCTTGAAAAAGAACTTGAGAAGCTTGGTATAAAGGTAAAAAGAGAAGATGGCAACGTGATCGTTCAAGGTAAGAGTGTTCACTCTGCATCATCTGATAAGGGAGTCAATGCTGTTGTATACCTACTTAAGGCGATGAAAAACATTGGAGTGTCAACAGATGCAACTAACTTTGTAAGTGACTATCTTTTTGATGGTGTAAAAGGAAATAAGCTTTTTGAAACTTACTCTGATGAGCAGTCTGGTCATATGACAGTTAACCTTGGTATGGTTGATATAAATGAAGAGTATCAAGAACTTTGTCTTGATATAAGACACCCTGTCACTTTTAAGTTAGAAGACATGGTAAAGGTGTTTGAGAAAAGCGCAAAAGAGCATAATTTCACAGTATCAGCTGACGATTATTTACCTCCACTATATGTTGATAGAGAAAGCGAACTAGTTGTTGAGCTTATGAAAGCGTATTCTAGCGTGACTGGTGACGTGGCGTCACAACCTGAAATCAGTGGAGGCGCAACTTATGCAAGAGCAATGGACAACTGCGTTGCATTCGGAGCTGTTCTAAAAGGAAGTGAAAAAACTGAACATCAGCCTAATGAGAGATTTAAGATAAAAGACATAGAGACCGCATACAAAATATACAAAGAAGCATTTAAGAGATTAGTTTTTAAGGAGAAGTAGATATAATGAAAAAGGACAAGATAGTTGTAGCTCTTGGTGGTAACGCGCTTGGAAAGACTCCAAAGGAGCAACTAGAACTAGTTAAGGCGACAGCAAAACCTATAGTGGATTTATATGAAGAAGGACATCAAGTTGTAATAGCACATGGCAATGGGCCACAGGTTGGAATGATAAACTTAGCGTTTGATAACGATGAAGTTCCAGATATGCCATTTCCAGAGTGTGGTGCTATGAGTCAAGGTTATATTGGCTACCACTTGCAAAACGCTATAAGAGAAGAACTTAGAAATAGAGGTATAAGTACACCTGTTGCTACAGTTATAACTCAAGTTGTTGTCGATAAGAATGACAGTGCATTTGAAAACCCTACAAAGCCTATTGGGAGCTTCTATACAAAAGAAGAGGCTGATAAGATAGCTAAAGAAAAGGGTTTTACAATGGTAAACGACGCTTCAAGAGGTTATAGAAGGGTAGTTCCTTCACCAAAGCCAATTGATGTTGTAGAAAAAGAGACCATTGAAGCACTAATAGAAAAAGGACAAATAGTAATCACTGTCGGCGGAGGTGGAATTCCTGTTGTAGAGGAAGGAAATACTCTTAAAGGAGTTGCAGCAGTTATAGATAAGGACTTTGCAAGTGAAAAACTCGCTGAACTGCTTGATGCTGACTACCTAATAATACTAACTGCAGTTGAAAAGATAGCGCTTAACTTTGGCAAAGAAAATGAAAAGCTACTTGATTCGGTAAACACAACTGAAATGAAGCAATACATCAAAGAGGAGCACTTCGCCAAAGGTAGTATGCTTCCAAAAGTAGAGGCATGCGTTAAATTTGCTGAGAGTAAAGAAGGAAGAAAAGCGCTTGTAACATCACTGCAGAAAGCAAAAGATGGAATTGCAGGCAAGACAGGGACTACAATAATTAAGTAAAAGAAGATGCTACAGTTATGTAGCTCTCTTTTTGTATTTAGAAGGGCTTTGTATGTATGGAAGAGAAAATGATATAGATGTAATTGAATTAAAAGAGCTTACCACTAGAGTTAGACGGATGCTTGGAATTGGAGTATTCCATATGGCTTACTATTTATTTTATTATTACATGATTGTAGTAGATGCCGGAGTTATGACAAGAACAGTCTATAAGGCATACCGTATTGTACCAAATCTAAAAATAACAAACATTATATCAATTGTTTCAACGATAATAGTTATTGCTTATATGTTCATTTATATTTTAAGTAGAGGTTGGAAACGTAGGGTAGATGAGCAACTTGACTATGGTGAGAGAATATCAATTACACTTCCTCTAATTGCTATAGGATTGCTAGCACTTGGGCTTATGCTTAATATATCTACAGTTTCATTTGCAGCAATTGGCTATATTAGCGTTTTTTTCACAGCATACATAATATATACGATTGTTAGGTTTATAGTGCGTGCATACTATTATAATAGAGAGCTATTGTACTAGTAATTAATAAAGATATGATATAATTTTACTAGGAGGGCGTATGGGAAATATATTCTACTTTGGAAGAGATAGAGATAAAGTAATTGATTCTATTAAAGAAGCTATTGGTTTTATTAAAATATTCTCAATTATTAATGCAATTGGTTCAGTGTTAGTCTTTATATCTATGCAGTACTTATTTTTAGTAGGCTCCATAGTACTAACTATTGCTACTGATTCTAATGATTTCTCAGCGAACCTACCAACTGGGTTGGTAATTATAATATTAGCTTTTTTCGTAGTTTCAATATTAATGTTTTTTTGGTGCCGTAGATCTCAAAATTCAGTTATATCTGAGTCAAAGATTTCGTACTTACCACTATCATTAAATATATTCTTACTATTAGGGATAATTGTATTATTTGTTATAAACGAAATTATTAACTATTGGATATTTATATTTATACTTGAACTAATTATAAATGCAGTAGTTTTGAGACAAGTATATATTTACAATGATATTAATAATTAATAGAAAAAATGTTACTTTTTTTGATTTTATTAACACTAAAAATAAAGAAAGTATAGTATAATTAAATAAATTCTATTAAAAGGCAGGATAGAAGGGAAATATTATGATTGATAATTTAAAAAATAAGCAGGTTGTATTTGTGAGTTTATTATTCTACATAATTGTTGCAATTGTAAACTTTATGGGGGCAAAAGGCATTATTAACAATATGAGCCAGAAAGCTGTTTCAGCTAGCTTTCCGACAATGATTACTCCAGCGGGTTATGCATTTGCAATATGGGGAGTAATATATGTAATAATGTTTGCATCACTTATGGTACTGTTGTTTAAATCTGAAGATGATTATAATTCTAAAATAATTAGACAAACTAGTGTTCTGTTTTGGATTTCAAGTATTTTAAACGTGTTTTGGACAGTAGCTTTTTCTTACAAACTTATCTGGTTAGCTATGATTCTAATTGTCAGTTTGTTCTTAGTATTATTGACAATACTAAAGAAACTGTTTCAAATTGAAACTGAAACAAGAGGCCTATTTGATATAGCTATCGGTTTATATGCAGGTTGGCTATTTGTTGCTTCAGTAGTAAATATTGCAGCATTCTTAGTTTCAATAAACTTTGACTTTTTTGGCAAACCAACTCTTTTCTATAGTATAGTACTTGTGATTACTATAATAGTTGGATTATTACTATACAAAGTACATAATAATCCAGTATTCTACCTAGCTAATTCATGGGCTTTTATAGCAATAGTTGTAGCAAATAAGTTCAAGAGTTCTCTTGATCCTATGTTTATCATACTTGCAATTGGAGCGATACTTTCATTATTTATTGCTTTTGAAGGATTCAAGAAAATCAAATATAAATTGTTATAGTAAATTAGATTAACTTGTCTACTTATTACATTTGTTTGTAATAGGTAGGCATTTTTTGTTAGAAGTTAATTAGCAAAATAAGCTTGAAAAATGTAGTTTTTGAAGGATTATTTCAAAAATAAAATAAAATATACGTAATATTTGTGTAGACAGACAATAAATAAAATGAATGTTTTTTTATAGTAATAATATGATAACAGTAAAAACATGGTCTTTTTAAAGAAAATTTAATGTTATTACTGTTTTTTTTATTGGTTTTTAAAAAAAGAATACTTTTGTTATTATTTGGGTTACTATAGTAGTACATAAGAATTTGATAAAATCGGGTAAGTCTACGAAATAGTCAAATAATAATAAAGAAAGGGAGGTCTTATGAAAAAATTTAGAAAATCACTTTTGAGTAGAGTTCTAAGTTCAGTATTAAGTGTTCTAATCGTGTTCACTATGATGCCAGTAAGTTTTGCTGATACCAATATTAGTTCAAATACAGAACTGAATGAAACTCAAAAAGATGACAAGACTGATTCTAAATCGGAAGGTAAAGAAGAAGTGAAGTCCGGTAAAACAGAATCAAACGAGAATTCTGAAGTAAAAGACGAAAAAACTCAGAATGAGCCCAAAGAAGAATCTAAATCTGAAGATACCTCTAAAGAAGCAGAAGTTAAAGAAGATGCGACTAAAGATGAAGAATCAAAAGATGAAGAAATCAATGAAGAAATGACTAAAGATGAAGAATCATCTAAGGTTGAAGAGTCAAAAGGCGAAGAGACCAAGGAAGGAGCATCTAAGGATAAAGAGTCAAAAGACGGAGAAACTAAGCAAGAAGCAGCTAAGGATGCTTACACAGAAGAAAAAGAAGTAGATAAAAAGTCAGCTAAAACAAAAGAAACTGAAGAAGCTAAAAGTGGAAAACTATCTTTTAAATATAAGTCTTTAAGTCCTACTGATTCAAGTACTAAAGTAAAAATTGGTGAAAAGATTATACATAAAGCTCAAATAATCAGTGAAGTAACAGAGCATAAAGATGTTTATGCTGAGTTTAAGATTTCTAAAAAGAATGTGGTTTATGAATCTATAAAACTTGAAGAGCATATCAAAAATGGGACTTTCAAGGTTTTACCTAAAGATGAAGATAAAGATAATTATGTTGCAGTTCTTCATTTAAATAAGATTGAAGCAGATAAGACTGTAGTGGCTAAATTTTCTTATAAATTAGATAAGGAAACTACGGAAGACAATTACAAGAAAAAGGTGAGCCTAGAATTAAAAGATTCTGATAAGAAGGCTATTGGAAAACCAATTAAAGTGGAGAACACATTCATAAAAGAGCCTAAAAAGGCTGAAGATGAAAAAGATGTTCAAGCTTTAAGTATGAAGCAAAAGGGAGCTAAGAATAATACTAAAAATAATGGAAGCATCCTTTTTGACTATGAATCATATAATCCTGCTGACCCAGCTACAGCACTATACACTGGTGAAACAGTTGTTCATAGAGCTAGGATCGAGAACTCAGGTGCAGAAGCACATAATATTGTTGCTGAAATTAAAATACCAAAGGATTATGTAGTTTACAATTCTATTAAGCTTTCTAACCTTGTAACAAATGGAACATTTGAGTTACTTCCATCTGATACTGATCCTAACAACTATGTTGGAAGACTTACTATTTCTCAGATAGATTCTGGTACGAGTACATTCCCTAAGTTTAGTTATAGACTTGAAACAGGAACAACACCAGATAATTACACCAAGAACGTTAGTTTCCAAGTAAAAAATGAGGATGGTACACCTGCAGGAAGTCCAGCTAGTGTTACAAATGTATTTAAGACAGTTAAGCCAAAACAAACATTAAAGCAAGTTTGGCACAACAACTCTAAGAATTGGAACAATAGCGTTTCTTCAAATAATAGTATGTTTGCAGGTACTTCAACAAACGGCACAATAGACCCTGCTACTGCTCAAGACGTTACGTTTAGATACTTGATTTTACATGACTCTACTCATAATAGCCAAAGCATTGGTATAAGAGATTATAGTAAAGTAACTATTAAAGACACTATTCCTGATGGCGCAGTATTCCATGCAGATAAAAACCCAGGCTGGACATATGACGCTGCAACAAGAACTGCAACATATGTATATGATAAGGCTCAGTCAGGTACTAATCATGGTTATTATGCTCGTTCATGGACTGCCATAAAAAATAATGGAAACACTGAGTTAAGACTTAAATTATCATTTGAAAACACAAGTGTAACCAATCCAGATGGAAGTCTTAAAAAGTTTATTAATGATGTTGATTTGACACTTGATGTTGATAATCCTCAGCCAGGTGAGACTGCACAGTTTACTGGTACAGCCTCATTGACTGATGATATTGATTTTTATCTAAATACTTCATCACCAGGTGGATATGGTGCATCTAAGAGTCCTGTAAATAGATACTACATTGATGTTGAAGGTAGACTTCAAGATGATGTGCTATGGAATTTAAATTATTCTAATTCAGCAGAGACTATATCAAATCTTGTACTTACTGATTATGGTTTAGATTCAAATCTTAAGTATACAGGAGTTAAAGCTTATAGAACTAATTCAGTAAGAAACTTTGGTACTGCTAAAAATGTTAAAGACGGTAAGCTCAATGTAACATTAGTATTTGATGATAATACAGAGATGGATGCTGGCGAATTTGATCCATATGATGCAAACGCTGAAATACTATTTGAAAATTTAAATTTACCAGCTGGTAAAGAGATTAAATCGGTTAAATTTACTCCAAGTGATGCTAGTTATAAATCTTGGCCAAACAGTTATATAGGATTACAAATTATAACTAAATTTAAGGATCCAGCTGCATCTCATGTACCTGGAACTGCAGATTATGCAAATATGTTTAACAGATTTAGTTCAGAAGGTTTCGTTGAAGAATATGGTCTTCAAGGAGCTGTAAGAAGACATAGTAACTGGATAAGAGTTTATGCATATAGACCTACATTAGATCTTGCTAAGGAGAACTCTATTCAATCGGGATCATTCCTTAATTATGGCAGCGAAGCTAAATATAAAGTATATCTAAGAGAGCAAGCAAACAAGCAACTAATTGAAGGTGATACAGTTCAGACTAGTGGAAATAAAGTACTTGATATACTTCCTCCAGGACTGACTTATGTACCAGGTTCAACAACTATCACTTACCCACATGCACAGTCAGATGGAACAAATGATAATATCTTTACTACTGTTGAGCCTAATGTAAGCTATGATGCAAATACAAATCAAGTTACACTTGTATGGAATTATGGTAAAGACCTTGTGAAAGTAGGAGACCAGACAAATACAACTTTCTTTATAATTGAATATAGAGCTAAAGTTACAGATTTTGCACAAGCTGGACCACTTACTAATAAGGTTATGACAATCTGGGATAACAACAATGCAAATCCTAATGGATGGGAATCTGGTAAGATTGCTCATAGTGGAAACACTCCAGATACAAATGACTTAGATGGTGATGGAAATACCACTGAAGAGTTAGCATATAGACAAGTAAATATTACACTTACTCCTCCGAACGAAGTTAAGTCATTTAAAGAGATTCAAGACACAGTAACTGGTGGTTGGAGTTCAACAGGAACATTTATAAATCCTAACAAGGACTTCAAATATAATTTTACAATAAGAAATAATACATCAACTACAGTTCCTAACATAAAGCTTATTGATAAAATACCATACATCGGAGATACAAGTATAGTTGAGGGAACACCTAGAGGTTCAATGTTTGATGTTGTTATGAGTCCAGCTCAAGCAAATGTCACTGTACCAGCAGGTTACAAGGTTTATTACAACCCAAGTTTAAATGCTACTTATAATGGTGGTGGTTGGGTTGAGCACTCAGCGGTTACAGATTTCTCAGTAATGAGAGTTGTAAAAATTGAGAGTGAGCCAGGTACTGTTATAGGACCTAATAGTAGTTTAAGATTCCCTATAACTGTTAGAACTAAACTATCTGATATAGAAATTGGAGAAGGATATCTAACAGAAGATATGATTCCAAAAGCTTACAATGACTTTGCTAAGTTTAGTGGAAGTGGAGATTTTATAGATGTAAACATAGTTTATGCGAAGTATTTCTACTATAATATGGGTGGTAAAGCATTTAATGACTTAAATGGTGACAGCTTATATGATCCAGATGATAAGGTATTTAGCAACATTACAGTAGAACTACTTAATGCTGATGGAAGCCCTGTACTAGATAGTTCAGGTAATCCAGTAACAACAACCACTGATGCAGATGGAAATTATAAGTTCAAGGTTTATTCAAGTGGAGCATACAAAGTTAAGTTTAATGTTCCTTCAGGATATGCTGTAGTAGATGATGGTAACATAGGTGAGACTGATGCATCTCATATAGATAATAGTCAAGTTTCTAAAACATTTAGTTTCGATACTACTAAAGATGGAGACACCTATGTAAATTCTTACTATGTAGTAAATGCTGGGTTTAGAGGAGCAACTTATACACTTGCTAAGGAATTAAAAGATGAAGAAGGTAATGTTGTAAATGATGAGATTGACTTTACATTTAATCTATCTATAACTGATTCAAATGCAAACTTTGCACCACTAACTAACTTAGCAGCTAAAATAATTAGAATAGTTGATGGATTTAGTGAAAATATTACAGTATCAGATGGGGATGATGTAACTATCAAGAACGGATATAAGTTAGTAATAGCTAACCTAATAGCGGGAATTAGAATTATCGCTACTGAGTTAAATGCTGACGATTATGATACTGAGATCAATGGTGTAGCTAGTACAGACAGAACTTCAACTGTAACAACAACAGCTGGAGAGATTAGTGAAGTAGAATACACTAATAATAGAAGAGCTAAATATACACTTGTTAAAGAGTTAAAAGATGTAGATGGCAATACAATAACTGATGGAAGAGTTTTCACATTCGGTATTTCTATGATTGATACAGCAAATAATGAACCGGTGAATAACAAACCAGCTAAACTAATTAATATTGCTACTGGAAGCAGCACAGACTTAACAGTATCAAATGGAGATAATGTAGTTGTTAAAAATGGCTATAAGTTAGTAATAGACAATGTAGATGAAGATACCACAATTGTTGTAACTGAAGTAAATGCAGATGATTATGATACAGAGATAAATGGAGTTGCTAGCTCAGACAAGACTTCAAGTGTAATAACAACAGGTCGAAGTGTTACTACAACATTTACCAATAAGGAGAAAGCGCTAGGCGCAATTAACATTACTAAGATTTTACTAGATGCTAGTGGAAATGCTATAAATGAAGAAAGAGAGTTCAGTGTAAAAATAACAGGACCAAGTTACCCAACAGGGCAACAGTTCACACTTAAAAATAGCTCAAATGGTAATGTAAACTTAAGTGGACTTAAATATGGTGAGTACACTGTAGAGGAATTAAATGTTTCAGAAGATTACACTGTAATAAATGGAAATGAAACATTTACATTGGATACAGATAATAAAACAAAAGATTTGACTATAACTAATGCAGAAAAGTCTGAAGCTGTACTAAACATAACTAAGACATTACTAGATGCTAATGGTAACACTATAAATGAAGAAAGAGAGTTCAGTGTAAAAATAACAGGACCAAGTTACCCAACAGGACAAGAGTTCATCTTTAATAACAGTGTAACTGGAAACATTAATCTAACAGGTTTAATCTATGGTGATTACACAGTAGAAGAATTAAATACTGATGATTATGATGTTACTAACGGAAATGAAACAGTCACTTTAAGTTTAGATAACAAGACAGCGAATATAAATATCATCAACAAGGAAAAAGCTTTAGGCTCAATAAGTATTTCAAAGATTTTACTAGATGCTGACGACAATACTATAAATGAAGAGAGAGAATTCACTATAAAAGTGAGAGGTCCAAGTTATCCAGATGGTGAGGAGTTTGAGCTTTCGAATAGTGATATTGGAAAAATAACTCTAGTAGGTCTAGTATATGGTGAATACACTATAGAAGAGCTGAACGCTACAGATGATTACGATGTTACAACTGTAAGCCAAACAGTAAATATCAGTGTGGATGCTAAAGTAGCAGATTTAACAATAACAAATAAAGAAAAAGCACTTGGTAAGTTAACAATTAATAAGAGTCTAGTAGATGCTAGTGAAAACGAAATCAGTGAAGAGAAAGAATTTGAAATCACTGTAACAGGACCAAGTTATCCAGAT
>PDWJ01005413.1_pt1 | contig 10499 bp, 9 predicted proteins | sample 1430881 | NCBI WGS metagenome assembly PDWJ01 (sample SAMN01162460, study PRJNA174530) | Oral metagenome, whole genome shotgun sequencing project. | biome: Marine environment; feature: Marine mammal; material: Swab sample of the gingival sulcus; isolation source: swab sample of gingival sulcus... | reverse complement strand
TACAAGCTTCATCTATAGAACTTTTATTATCCAGATAAATATTAGCTATATCAATATAACGTTGTTTCCGTCTTTCATATATTTTATCAAATTCATTTCTGGCATCTTCAGAATTTTTAACAGAGCCTAAAAATTTAGGATATGAATTATTCAAAACAGCAGACTTTTCTATTCTAGCAAAAATAACATCAGGATCTGCATCTATAAAAACAACGAAAGCTTTTTTATGTCTAGCCTTTTTCAAGAAATCGCTTAAAAACTTACAAGCAAGCTCACTTTCAACAATCCCTCCGCCTGTAGCGATTAGAGCATCCTCATAATTTTCAAACTGCTTCAGAATATCAAGTTCAATGCTCCGAAATTCTCGCTCACCTAATTTTTCATAAATAGCAGAAACCGGCAATGCATATCTTTTTTCTATTTCTAAATCACTGTCAAAAAACGGAATAGCCAAAGCTTCTGCCAATTTTTTTCCTATTTCGCTTTTGCCGACTCTACTCATTCCTATTAAAAAAACTTTTATATTTTTCATATAAAATCAAGCATATACCATTCCGAACTTTTCTTCAAGTATTGATTTTAAGCTCTTTTTTTAGTATTATCATCCTATGAATCCATTATACATTATTGTAAGCTTTTTTGTATTAGTATTAATTTTCACAGTTTTAATTAAGAAAAAGCAAAATATAAACATAAAATATATATTCTTTGCATTTATATTTGCATTTATTTCTGTTGAAATATCGATATTCTTCCAAAAAATTTTAAATATATTATTGCAAAGCAAAATCGAAAATACTTATAGCCAAGCTTATAACCAAGCCTATGGCTTTGCAAATATTTTCTTTAACAGTTTTATAAGTTCCGGACTTATAGAAGAAGGCTCTAAGCTTTTAATATTTTTTGTCTTATCTCAATTTATTTATAAAGTAAAAAGCGCAAGTCCAAATAATAAAGAAAGACTTATAAATAAAAAACAATTGTTTTGGCAGTATTGAACGACCTTGTCGATCTCATGTAATCCCTCTTCTAAAGTACCGTCAATACCACTGATGGTTTTAAGCAAATTTAGAGATTTTGGCGCTGTTCCGATAATTGCGTGTATTACGCTTAGGCTTTTTAGGTTTTCTATAAAATAGGGAAACTCCTCTTTGTTTTTTTCCAGCAGCTTAAAAGCAGACCTAAATTCAAATGCAGCGGTAAAATACTCCTCAAACTTAAGTCTGGCAAGTGCCCATTGAAGCTTTATTTCAGCTTGGCTAAAGCGATAGTAAGGCGAGTTTTCATCGCCTCTTTTTATCATCTTTAACCTATAGTTTTTGTTTTTTTCAAGTTTTACAAACTCATTATAATCTTCGTTTATAAATACCCTGTAGAAATCGATATAATTTTCAATGTGATATACCAGAACATTATTAGGCTCTGTCTCTTTCAAGCTATCCAATTGCCTTTGAGCTTTATCCAATTTAAGCTCAACTATCGACTGAAAAGCTGATTTTATGCCGTCAGTAATCTTAAAATATCTTTGCCCGAAAACATTACCGCCAAATAACAAAAAGATTCCCACTATTAGTAGGAATCTCAATTTGTTTATTTCGTATTTGACAAGAGAACTCATACACATTAAAAGATGTATTATTTGCCATTTAGCAAAAAACTATTACTTCTTTCTACGAGTTCTTCTTGTTGCTTTTTCTTCAACCACTTGAGTTCTATCTTTCTTATCAACTTCTGTAGCCAATTCATCGGAAATCATGACTCTTCCGCAGTTTTCGCAAGCGATAATTTCTCTGTTTTGTGCTATTTCTATCTTTATCTGAGGCGGAACAGTATTGTAACATCCTCCACAAGCGTATCTCTCTATTGTAACGACTGCCAATCCGTTGACATATCTCTTTCTTAGGGCATTGAACCCGTTCAACAGTCTATCGTCAACCTTTTTGCTAACTCTGACTATTTTTCTTTCGAGCACACCAACTTTCTTTTCATTCTTTTTGATTATCTCTTGAAGCTCTTCTTTTTTCTTATCCAAAGCCTTGTTCTTTTCTTCAATAACATCATCAATAAGTGTAAATTGCTCCTTCAAATCAGCCAATTTTTCCTCTATATCACCTATCTTTTTTTGTGATAATTTAACTTCCAAATTCTGATATTCTATCTCTTTGGATAGTGCTTCGAATTCTCTGTTATTCTTAACATTATCAAGCTGAACTTTATATCTTTCGATAGATTTATTAGAATTTATAATATTCTGCTTGTGATTTTTGATTGAAAGGTCGTATTCCTCAATCTGAGTCTTCATTTTCTCCTTTCTCTTGTTCAATCCTCCTACCTCATCTTCCATGTCGCTTACCTCCATAGGTAGTTCCCCCTGCAACTTATTAATATTATCCAATTCTGTTGAAGTAACTTGCAATTGATACAGATTTATCAATTTTTCTTCAATTGGATTTCTTTTAGGTTTATCATTACTAGCCATAATTTTACATATAATTTACCGGGTTTGTTATTACTTTTGTCAAACGAGCGGCAAAGGTACTAAATTTTTCTGTCAATATATCATAAATTAACTCAATAGTGTAAATTTCACTCTCATAATGACCAATATCCGCAATAATAAGTTTATTTTCCGCATTAAAATACTCGTGATATTTAAAATCGGCGGTTACAAAGACATCTGCTCCCACGCTAATAGCCTTATTGAGCAAAAATGAGCAGGCACCTCCACAAATCGCTACTTTTTTCACAGGCTTATTTCTAAGATTGGTATATTTAATGACGTTGAGATTGAGTTTTTCTTTGATATGGTGCAAAAAATCCATCTCCTCAAAAGGCTTGTCAAGATTAGCTATTACACCTGTCCCTACCTGTTTGTTTCGCAACAGGAATTCTCTTTTCGGGTCTAAAATTTCAAGGTTTTCAAAGCCCAATTTATGTGCTATTTTGGTGCTCACACCATTGCAAAAATGATTGTCGAGATTGGTGTGAATCGCATAAATAGCAATATCGTTTTTTATGGCTTTCAGAACAGTTCTGCCGATATAGGTTTTTCCCGTCAATTTTTTTATCCCTTGAAAAATCACCGGATGATGCGCTATTACCAAATTATATCCCAATTCTACCGCTTCATCAATAACTTCTTCCGTAGAATCCAGGCAAATTAATGCCCCCGTCAACTCCACCTCTTGGTCTCCTACTATCAATCCTGAATTATCGTAACGCTCTTGATATTCCAACGGCGCTATCTCTTCAAGATATTGTAAAACTTCTTTTATTTTCATTTATTTATTTTTTTCCATCAGACGCGCATTTGCACGTCTCTACCGTTTATCAATAATTAATTTTGCATCTGTTAAAGGGCATCAACAATTAACCATTATTCCGCGTCTGTCTCACGTGTCATTTTCCATTTTCAATTCTCAATTTTCAATTAATTTTGCATCCGTCAGCGCGAATTAACCATTAACCATTGACAATTAACAATTATTTGCGCATTTTCAATTCTTCATTTTCTTCGGTCTTCCGTCTTCGGTCTTCCGACTTTTCCCCACTCAATTAACTCATTGTTCCCTTGAAACGCCCTAACACCTAATACCCAAAACCTAAAACCTTATTTTTCTCCCCTCTTTACAATCTTTTTCTAAAATCAGACAGATTAGTAGATATGGTCAGATGCGATTTCCCTCCGATGAGATGCTCTATCGAATAGGCATAATCAAACCTTATTTTTTTTATCCTCAGACCAAACCCGAAGCTAAATCCCGCAAAACTCCTGTATCCACTCACTACCATTTCTCTAGCTTTCATATAATTATAGGACAATCTCAGACGAAGAAACCCCTTGCCCTTGCCTATCATAAATTCACCACTGAATATAAAATGTCTAAAAACATTATCGGCAAACAACTCTAAATCATTTTTACCGCCGGTATTGAGTAGGTTATTTTCCTCGTTAGGATCGTCGTAGAGCAAATTCCAACGGTTTAGATGATGTGCGGTAACTGAAAATCTGAACGGCAAATGCTTCAATCTCTTTGTTACGCCCAATAGTACATTTGAAGCGATTGGCTCTCTTTTTTCACCAAAGGATTTCAACTGAAATCCAAGATTTTTCAAAACTAAGCCTATCGTCAGGTTCTTCTCTTTCAATGAATACTGCGAAGCGATGTCAAAAGCTATTCCTGTAGAGTTATAAGTACCTATTCCCGAAAAAATAAATTTTGTATTTATTCCCACACTCAATCTTTCGTACAATTGGCGTGAAGTACCCACCACCAAGGCATAATCATAGCCATCTACCTCTCCGAGAATATCGCCGTATTCATTGGTCATTTCTTCGTCGCCATAGTTTACATAAAGCAAACCGACGTGTAGCGGCAAATTCCATTTTTTTATTTGGAAACCGTATGAGGCATAGCCGCTATTGGTGCCGGAAAACAAAAATTTATGGCTTAAAGAAAGGCTAGTAAACATTTTTTCATTGAGCAAAGCCGGATTCTCCAAAGCCATATTCACATCCTCGTCAGATATCGATACCGCTCTGCCTCCCAAGGCAGATAAACGAGCGGTAGGCGAAATATCTAGAAATTTATACACGCCTATCCCTCCGACTTGAGCCGACAAATTCAGTGTAAAAATCAATAAAAATATGATGTAGATAAATGTTTTTTTCATACTCATTGGTTTTGGCTATCCACGATGTTTTGCAATTTGTTTCTATCTATTTCGAGTTTGGGATCAAGTCCAATATATCCCTCTTTCATACGCCAAAAGGTTCTGCAATATCCCATTTCACAAAACAACTTACGCATTAATTCTCCATTTTTATCGTACTCATAAAGGGTATCTTGCTCGTTAGCCCCATCTACAAACAATCCTTTCCAATGCAAAACACCGGAAGGATAATACTCTTTAAAAGCCCCGTTTTCCAAACCGTTTTTCATAGTGACCTCTTCCTGAATCTTCCCGTTGGGATAGTATCTGTAAGAAATGTCTTCCAGTCTATCATCTATAAATTTTTGTTTTATTTTGACATTTCCATCGGGATAATAAACGATATAATCCCCGTTCAGTTTACCATTCTTATACGTTTCGAGAGTTTGCAAATTGCCTTTACTGGAATATAATTTCTTAATCCCCTCCAATTTACCCATTTTATAGCCACAGCTATCACTCAATTTGCCATCAGAGAAAAATCTTAAAAATTGTCCGTCTTTGATACTATCGTTCACCACATAATACTCATCCCTGTAATATCCGCTCGGATCATTAACTACAACTTTCCTATGGTCGTTAAATTCGCAAGACGACAATATTGATAACCCCCCAAAAACTATGAATAAAAAATAATATGTTCTCATATAAAAAAATAGTAACCTAACTTTGAACGATAAATAACCGTCAGAAGTATTAACGTTGTGTAAAAAGTAATAAGTCAAAAGCGGAGAGTCGAAAGATATTTTTATTCCTTAGTTATCCTTACTTGTATCGGCTTTTGCCCTGATATTTTCCTGATTTCAAATATATATATTCCCCTATCCAAATCACCGATATACACATTTTTGTCAGTAGTTTTTCTGATTAGAGCACCTTTTAAGTCATATATTTCGACAAAAGAGAAATCATCACAGGTGATTTTCACTTTGTCAGATGCAGGATTAGGATATACCGATACTTCGTTTTGTAATTCCTCATTTGTTGCCACATTTTTTGATATGAGTTCCATTAAAGCAGGAGATTTACCTTTATACTTTTCCGATGTTAAGTAATATTTGTACGTACCGACGTGACTTATGCTTTCAATTTGAGTAGAAGTATTTTGAGGAGGACTAAAGGCATATCTATCAATATTTTTTATAGAAAAATCGACAACGTCAAAATCATTGATTTCCATTATGAAATTGGAATCAGGACGGTAGCCGGTTAGTACAATGGTATTGGATAACGGATTATAATCTGCTCCGGTCACAAGACATCGAGCATTGAACTCCCCAATCTTTTCAATTTCATAACTTCCCGGTGTTTTCGGCAAAACGTATATGTTAGTGTGCAAATCTTCCCAATTTTTGGTAAACAAATACAAATTATCCTCGTATGAAATTAGGGATTCCGCATCAAAATTAGTTGAGTAGGGACTTGGTGTAAAATCTGTTTGGTCAGCGTAGCTAAAGCTAATTGTATCGGCAAAAACCGTATTGTCTGTGGTGTTGAAATAATCGGAAATGAGGATGCGATATATCTTCAAATCTGTTCTCGAACCGTAATTATTACCAAAATCGCCAACATAGATGTAGTTGTTGTCGTAGCAAATATCTTCCCAATCTACATTGGTGGCATTGCTAATCTCTACCGTTCCGGTTATCTTGCCTGTCTCTTCGTCAAATTCAAATAATTGAGGTTCTCCACCGGAATCATTAAAGGTTATGAGTTTTTGGTTGAGGACAATTAGCCCCGAAGACTCTTTCAAAGAGCTATTCAGCGTAGTCTTCAGATAAATCTCCTGCCCAAACGCATAGTTTAAGCTAAAAAGTATAGAAAAAACTGCTACAATATTTTTCATAATACAAACATTTTGGTCACTAATCTATAACATTTTTGTATCTTAAATTCTTCACTTTGTTGTCTTCAATAAGTTTCACCATTGACATACTGTCGATTGGGCCTAAGATTGTATTTGCATGACAACACCTTATTTTTTCTTTTGGTGAATGAAATATATACCATTCATTCTGTTTTTTGTTCTTTTTTAATACTTATTCAAAGGTTTCTATAATTGTTCGGTTATTCCATTTTAATGTTTGAACATTTAGTATTTCAGGATGATTTGAACACCCAATCTGACACATAAATTTCCAATGTTTGCTATCTCTTGACCATACCTCATAATGATTTACAATATGAAAAGTCGGATCCCTCAAGCAGATAAAACGCCCATATTATTAACCTAACAAATAAACATAAACCTTGCCCTCTTATAATACTTCCATAAAAGTAATTTATTTGGCTGGTTTTTCAGTAAAATAAGTGTCAAAATCTTAAATAATTAATTTTAAGAAACCTTTGAATACCCCAAAATATAGACGATTTTTTTCTTGACCATTTTGGGGCTAAATCATATTTTAGAGCTTCCGTTTTGCCTATTCCTTTGTATGGTGTTTTAACAATATCTCTTGTGAGTTGAGCTATTTTTTTAAGAATTATTTTATTACTTGTTTTTATCTAATAATCGAGGTCTTCATCTGCTTGTGGAAGGTATATTATTTCCATAACTCACCGAGTTCTTCAAGAGTTATTTTTCTGCCTTTCCCATTGTTTAAGTCCTCATCTCCTTGTTAATCCAAATTCAAAATAAGATAGATTCTATATAAAATCCTTTTTAAAAAAAATATTTTTCACATTAAAATAAAGTTTGTATCTTGCAAGTGCCTTATTAATAAGGAGTAAATTAATAGATATTAGTTATTGTAAAGCTCACAAATCAGCTACTAAATTATGAAAAAAACAATTATCTCCGTACTCGCTGCAATAATTACATTTACCTTCGGCTATTCACAAACTTTTTCAGATATTAGTGTTCGTGCTACTCTTGAGGAGGCAGGTGATACCACTCATAAAATGCAGATTTATCCTCTTTTATTTTACGTTAATCACAGGATAGAACTTGAAAATTATGATTCGGATACCTTGGTGTTGACATTAAAGAAAGGGGATTATAATAAAATGTTTAAAGATTTTTTCTTTCAGGAATTAGAAGTATCATTAGAAAAAGAGGGTACGCCGGTGGTCTTAGAATATTTTTTCGATGGAGAACAATTGAAAATTCCGATTGAGATAAAAAATTCGGTTGTCAATGTTTCTTATTTGTTTCAAAGTGATTTTGGTATGAAAAATAGTAGTACAACTGTTTTGTATTTAACACCGTTTATGAATGAATGGCATTCTTGGTATTTTGTTAATGATGATATACCCATAAAATCTTTGACTGTTAACGTGCCCGATAATCTTACATTTTACAGTAATGTAAGTAGTGTTAAAAAAGGTAATATTTATGAGCTTGATGTAGAAAATACAACAGCAGACCCAAATATTTCACTTTACTTTTTAGACAATGAATATTATGAGAAAAAAACTTTTGAGAATAGCGGTGTGAAATGTAATGTACAATTGCTTAAAGGAGTTATTGTTGATACAATTCAGCACAATATGAAAGATTCTATTATAGTGTATCCGGATAATAGAATCACAACTGACTATGAAAAAAAAGTAAAAGAGACTGTAAATAATAGCCTTAAGCATTTAGTTTCAATTTTTGGTGTAGAAAATATAGATGAAATAAATATTGTTGAAGCATCATTGTCTTTAGAGTTGGATAACGACTCAATCTATACTTGGGGACGACAATTTAACATGAATGATAAGCAATCGGTTATTCTTATCGACACATCTTATTGGGACAAAAATAGCGTACAACATGAATTGGTACACTCTTTTGATGCAGTTTCGGTACCTAAAACCGATAGTTCTCATTACTTCTTTTCAGAATCGTTGGTCGAATATCTATCATTGACTATTAAGTATGGTTCTGAAGATAAAATTGATAGTGTTTTTCAAAAAATATTGCCCAAAATAGATAAGATGGGATATGAAATTGATTCCTTGCCAAGTATATTTACAGCTACAGAAAACCTATTGAATCTAGCTGGCATTGGAAATGAGATAAATATTGTCATTTATCAAAAAGTACCATTATTGCTGCACAATTTCGCGAAAGAAGTAGGTTATGAAAGGTTTGTTATGAATCTTTGTAAGTTCTATCACATTGCCAATAGTGAGAAAATGATGAATATGCAATTATTTGAAAAATATATGAGACAAGGTATTGCTATTAGTGATGAAAAATGGAGGTTGTTTATTAAATCTCTGTGATGAGTAGGTTTTCCAAAAAAAACTAACTAGTCTCTGCAAAAAAACTCCAAATACTTCGTTACGCTCATTTTAAAAACAGTCATTTACACTAGTAAACTTCTTGATTTTTAAAATTTCGCAAGCCTCGTCTTTGGAGCTTTCTTATCAGAGACTCCAAATACCAAGGGTTTTCTTGCAGGCACTAACTATACTTCTTACGATGTCTTTTATACCAAACGACAAATCCTGAGATAAGGACAAAAATACTTGTTAATCCAAGTAAGGGGACTATCAAAATATAGAACATACCCAATATGTGTTCAAAAATACGACCGGTATGTACCTCTAACATCACATTCCACAGAGACATTGGCTGCTCTCGCACATGGTCGGGCATTTTTACCGGTATAGGTTCTCCGTTCATTGTACAAAGCCCGTTGTTATAGTCGAAAAAGCATTCTTTGCCCTTGTATTTGGGAAAATATCCGCTTACCAAGTATGCACCAATAGGCGGTCCCTTTCGCTTGGGAGCTACATAAGGCTTCTTTGTGATATAATCCCAAACACTTCCAGTTTTAGAATTCCATAGAAAAAGCCCCTCGAAAGAACCGATAAGGTATTCGTAATCGCTTTTTTGCTCAAATACCGTAATTCCCATAACACTAACGGGAAGTTTATGTCCGAACAGTTGTAGGCGTTCGTTGAAAATATCTTTTGAATAATACATGCCGCCGGTAGTCCCAATCACATAAGTTTGCGTAGCCTTGTTGTAATGAATTGTTCTAAATCTATCGAACCAAGCATTGTTGTTGTCTAAAATGGTATGTGGTATTTTCTTTACCTTTGTCGAAGCAATAGCGATAAGCAGGGGTGGTCTCAAAAACATTCCGGTTATCGTTGTTATGAGTAGAAAAACCAAGGTTGTCCAGCCTATTTTGTTATGCCAATCTAAGTTCCAGCGATTAACTTTTTTAATTTTATCTAAACTTTTGTTATGCCTCTTTTTTCGTTTTATCAAATAATGATTGATGAATAAAATAAATCCCGTTATCGTAAGAAAAATAAAAATGATACCAATACCATCGACTATCAATTTACCTATGGTGCCGTATATCTCTCCACTGTGTATAATCCACAATGTTTTGAAAAGACCTATTTTATTATCATAGCCATCGGGTGCTTCCAATTGGTGCTTGATAAAGTTTTCTCCATCGGTAGATGAAAATAAAAAAGAACGACTTAAGACCAGCAAAGTATCGTCTTTTTCCGAAATATCGACTATACGCGTCTCGTGATGTAAGGGCAAGGAAACAAATTTCCATTTCTGTTGATTTTGTTCGTAGCGATACAATCCAAAAAGTGTAGCGGCAAACAGTTGTCCCTTTTGCGTTTTTTAGCTATTTTTTTGTTGTCAATGCCCTTGGGGAACCCTTGACTAAAATCAGTGAATTTGGTAAAACTACTATCTGTAAGCCATATACCTGTATTCCCATAGACTAAACTGCTGTCTTGACCCAAAGGCTCTACCTTTTTTACAGAGGCAAAGTTCCAATTACGATATTGGTAAGCATCGGGCAATAATTTATGAGGAACAG
>PDWJ01005411.1_pt1 | contig 10501 bp, 5 predicted proteins | sample 1430881 | NCBI WGS metagenome assembly PDWJ01 (sample SAMN01162460, study PRJNA174530) | Oral metagenome, whole genome shotgun sequencing project. | biome: Marine environment; feature: Marine mammal; material: Swab sample of the gingival sulcus; isolation source: swab sample of gingival sulcus... | reverse complement strand
GATATGAATGTACCAAGTCCAAGAGCATCAGCTTTGGCTTTTACAGAGGGGGCACGTACCGGGTGGATCGCCAGCGACTTGGCTGCGTGGTTTGATGAACACCTTGTGTCTGCGAAGCGCATGGACGTGCAGCATGGCTACGTTCAACACGTGCGCGAACGTGGTGTGGGTACGGTGGACTTGTCTGTGACGCGACGTCAGAGGCGACGAGACCGGGTTCAGGCCCCACCTCAGATACCCATATTGATTGCTGTGGCGAGGGAGAGGGTCATTCAGATATTGCGCGATACTCTTCGTTCCGGAGAGACGGGTTTCGTAAATGCAGCGTTGTATGCGGGGCGTGTTTCACGCCAACGAGACGCGGATGGTTGTTCTCACTGGTTTGTGTACCTGAATGAAGAGGATGCGTTGAGCGATCAAGTGTTGTCTCTGTTTGCTGCCGATGCCCTTACTTTTCCAGGAGCGTATGAGCACGAGCTTGTTGTTTGCGATGCTTGTGGAGCGGTTTCGTTTCATCCCTCGCCACCATCAAGACGGCGATGTGACGTGCATCCCTTTGGGTCGCTGGACGGCAACAAGGCCGTTGACAGGGAAACTCCTGCGCGAATCGAGCGCACTTGACTCCAACCAGATCGCTGACAACGCTTGACGTGTGTCTTTTCTTGACTTCGATCCATCGTCGGGCGTCAACGTCGTTTGCGTGCTTGAAGGTGTTATCGAGCGGGTAGCTTTTGAGAACGATCTCTCAGGGTTTCGAGTCCTTCGAGTCAGCAACGAAACCGACGGAAGCAAAGTTACCGTGGTCGGAAGGATGCAACGCGTTGCGGTGGGGATGCGAATTCGCGTGACCGGAAGATGGGAGACCGAGCCGCGTCACGGAAAGCAGTTAGCGGCTCAGAGCGTCTTGATCCTCGAGCCTGACACACAAGCGGGCATCGAACGGTACTTAGGATCCGGACTTATCCCAGGGATCGGACCTGGGTTTGCCAAAAGAATTGTCGAAAAGTTCGGAGACAAGACACTCGAGGTCATGGACAAGTGTCCTGAGCGACTTGCTGAAGTCCCAGGGTTGGGACGTCGTCGAATCGACTCAGTTCTGTCATCGTGGAAGGACCAACGCGTGCTGCGTGACGTCATGGTTCTTTTGCAAGGTCATGGAGTTTCTGCCGGTCTTGCCACGCGGGTGTTTCGACGATACGGGGCTGAGGCCATCCGTATTGTTTCTGACAATCCTTTTCGATTGGCTTTGGATATTTGGGGGATCGGGTTTGCGAAAGCAGACCAGATCGCGAAGGCATTTGGCCTTGAACATGATGCGCCAAGCCGACTGCAGGCTGCTGTGATTCACAGCTTGTCGACAGCCGAAGAGCGCGGACATGTTTTTTTCCCGCGTCACGACCTCGTGGCTGCTGCCGCTCAAACCGCTGGTGTTGACTCCGAATTGATGGAAAGCGCCGTGGATGATGTTTGCGCCTCTGGCGAGGGTAGACTTGAAGCGCTGGATATCGGACCGGTGGTATATCGGTCGAGACGGTATATCGAAGAGGGGGGGCTTGCCCATCATCTTGCCCGAATTCGCGCCGCGAAGGTTGCAACACTGCCACATGCCAACCGAGCCATTGAGCGATTTGAACAGATTTCCGGCACGGAGTTGGCACCTGAACAACGCACGGCAGTTCATCAAACCGCCAAGTCAAGCCTGATGGTCATCACCGGCGGCCCTGGCGTCGGAAAAACGACCCTGGTACGCGCGGTGCTGGAGCTCTTTCAAGCTTCATCCCTTGCCGTTCGCCTCGCAGCTCCAACAGGAAGAGCCTCTCGTCGACTGGCCAAAGCCACCGAACACGAAGCTTCCACCGTTCACCGTCTGCTCGACTTCGAACCCCGCAACGGCACATTCGCAAGAAACGAAAGCAACCCCATCTCGGCTGGCGCCATCATCGTTGATGAGTCATCCATGCTCGATCTGACCCTCGCCTTCGCCTTGGTTCGTGCCGTGGCAACCGGAGCTCGACTCGTGCTCGTTGGGGATGTTGATCAATTGCCATCGGTTGGCTCCGGCGCAGTGCTTCGAGACATCATCGAATCCGACGCCGTCACCTGCGTCCGTTTGTCCAAAATCTTTCGTCAAGCAGCGCAGAGCCTCATCATCAACAACGCCCACCGAATCCGAAGTGGCGTGCAACCTGAGGCCCCAGAAAAGGGAGACTTGAGCTCTGACTTTTACATTGTTCCTGCTCGATCAGCCGAAGAAGCAGCCGATCGCGTTGTGCTGATGACCTGCGAACGCATTCCAAGACAATTCGGACTCGATGCCACGCGCGACATTCAAGTGCTCACCCCCATGCATCGCGGTCCTACCGGTTCCGATGTACTCAATCATCGTTTGCAGCAAAAGCTCAACCCCAATGGCCTACCAACGCATTTGCCGTCACGCTCCTTTCGTATCGGCGACAAAGTCATGCAGCTAAGAAATGACTATGGCCGTGAGGTATTCAATGGGGATTTGGGTTTTGTTACCCAACGCGAAGGTGACGGTTTGATCGTAAACATGGAGGGACGCGATGTCACCTATGACCGTTTTCAAGTCGATGAGCTCACGCTTTCGTACGCAAGCAGCATTCACAAAAGTCAGGGCAGTGAGTATCCGGCGGTGGTAGTGACGATGGTGATGGCTCACTTCGTGATGCTGTCACGCAATCTTCTGTATACTGCCGTGACGCGCGGAAAGCGGTTGGTGGTGTTGGTGGCACAGCCTCGTGCGTTGCAGCTAGCGTTGGCTGAGGCGCGCAAAGAAGAGCGGTACAGCCATCTGCACCAGCGTTTGCGTGAAGCCGTGAAGAGGTCTGAAGCGTAGCCGGCCAAGCACAATTGGCGGTGCATGGCTACTGTTTCGTATTGTGATTAGTGAATCGTAAAAGACTTGCGTACCGTAACGGCGCCGCCCTTGAAGGCCGGAACTCTGGCGCGACGGAACGTGGCCGCCACACATCCTCCCACCGATGTTCCTGCGAAGGGAGGTCCGGTCACGTTGGCTGAGGTGACACGACCTGAAGGAGCAAAGGTCACCGCGACGCGACCACGGCCGGTTGGTCCCCCAGGTTTCTTGCATCCCGCGGCTGCTCCCGCTGCAGAACCAAGCGCGGAAATGGCTGCCGAGCGATTGAACTTGCCTACGGGCTTTGCAGGTTCATCTTTCTTCTCTTCGGGTTCCTTGTCTTTCTTTATTTTTTTTGGCTCTTCTTTGTCTTTTTTATCAGGTTCTTTCTGCGTCGACGCTGGGAGTGGGCCACCAACCTTTGGTGCAGATTTCGCCCTTGCCTTGTCCTCTTTGTCGTTGCTGTCTTCGTCGTTGCTGTCTTCGTCGTTGCTGTCTTCGTCGTCGCTGTCTTCGTCGTCGCTGTCTTCGTCGTTGCTGTCTTCGTCGTCGCTGTCTTCGTCGTCGCTGTCTTCGTCGTCGCTGTCTTCGTCGTTGCTGTCTTCGTCGTCTTTTGAATCATCGGTGGCGCTTGGTGTGTCGGCTGTAACGTTGTCCGAATTCACAGCATTTTGGGCCATTTCTTTGCCATCGGATTTGCCAAAGAGGAAATAGCGACCGAAGGCAGCGCTCGCTGCTAGCAGCAGGCAGATCGCGATAGCCAATCCGATGATGACGCCCTTGTTGCTCTCAGGCGGAGGCGCTGGAGAAGCCTCGTTGGGGGTTGGCACTACAGGTTCGGGTTCGGGTTCGGGTTCGGGCTCTGGCTCAAATTCGGTGGGCAATGTGGGTGCGGCGAGGGCGCCTCCCATCATGGGTGCGGCAGGGCCGGAATCAAAGGTCTGCCCAAAACTCTCATTGTCCATCGGGGAGGGAGCGATGGAAGCCAGTGCTGAAAAGTCTATTTTTTCGTTTTCGGGCTCGTTCGAAAGCCTCCGCCCAGGCTGTTTGCTCATCGCCTTGATCGTATCGATCGTGAACAATACGGAATTTTCACTACGCTCGGCAGTAAATTTCGCAGGCGGTGGTTTGGACATTGGATTGGAATGCGCGCTCGATTGCGCATCCTCTCCCGGTGCAAGCTCCTTCTCCGCGGCTCCGAAAAGGTCTTGCTTGTGCTGCGTCTCCACTCTCGCAGCATCTCCCCCACCCCCAAACAATTGTCCGCCGAAATGCGCGTCTGGTGACCCTGCCGCGGTCGAGGCTGTTATCGGCCGGGGTATTTGCGAAGGAGCCGTGCCAGCCCTCAAAACATCCAGTAGCTCAGGCGTTTGTCTCAACAGAAGCCAGTCATCCATCCCGTCACGCCACACGTAAGACTCATCATGGAGGGTTCCCGCTTGATAGAGATTGCGCAACTCTTCCGGCGTGCCGCTTTTCTGCTCTCCATCGTTGAGCATAACCATCCACTCAACCTCGGGTGGCTTTGATGACCCCAACCCATGGGCTGGGTTTCCCAAAAACACACGGGTGACATCCTCCTGCTGTTCTTCAGGCGGAGGCTCAAGCTCCGGTCCCTTCACCACGATGACTGAACGACACTTCTTGCAACGGATTTTGACCGTTCGTCCGCGTACTTTTTCATCCGCGATCGTGTACTTGGTATGACATGACTGACAAATAATCTTCATCGCAAGGCGCTACCCTAGCCCATTGGGCCGATATGAAAGAGAAGGGATCCTTCTCCCAAACGGCAATCCGGTGTGCCCGGGCCCATTCGCCCGGACCGCGCTGATACGGAACTTGTTCCACCCAAGTGTACCGTTTTCGGAAGTGGTCGATCAAGTTGGGCACCATTCCAACTCATGAGACAACCAGGCCACCTAGAAATTGGGCAGCAAATCAACACGCCTCCTTTTTTCATTCCTTTGCTTTGGGTTCGTTGACCACTGGAGGCTGCTCTGTTTCTGCCGGTCGATTCAACACAAGTTGCAACGTCTGCGCCTGTATCCCTGCACTCGACGTGTCCACAATTGCTGCATGTGCAACCCCCGGAGTTGGTGCCTCACCCACGGAACCTACCGCGATCACCCTGGTAGGCTCCAAAATTCGCTCAAACGGCACATGACTCCCACCACAAATCACCACATCCGCTGGATCGTCCCCCAAAAGCGCCAACACATCGTCGTCGCCCATGTCGTGTGTGATCGATATGGTTGGATCTGCCGGGGAGCCGTGTACCAACATCAGTTCTCCCCCATCCTCCAACGACATGCGAAATGTTGTTGGCATGCGCTCCAGTCGGGCAAGGATCACCTCGCCAAGAGCTTTTTGAGTTTGCCGGAGCCGCTCCACCCGCGCTCGTTCCGCGTCGTCTCGTGTGGGCAATTGGTCGGGGTCCAAGGTTGCAATCGCCAGGTCGGATATGCCCTGGACGCAATGAGCTCGCACGCCCATCAGCAGCTTCCATACCTCAAGCGGCTCAGGTCCAGGAAAACAAAGGTCCCCTGCCACCAAGACAACACTGCAACCCTGCGTCTTGCCAAACGCAAGCACCTGCTGGAGTTGTCGTGCATAACCGTGAATGTCTGCGATGCACAAGATGCGCATCGGCTCAACCTAATCCCAAATCCCATCTTCGCCAATCCAACCTTCACCTCCCGAGGACCTAATCCCTCACCCGTCATGCTACTGCTTGGTGGTGACCCGCGACGCCCACGCCATTTTCCAGTTGGCCTCCTTCATCCAGCCATCGGGCCCCCTTCGTTCCGAGCCCTCCAACCGACGACAAGCCCTGGCTCAACTGGTGTCCAGTGCTTTTCCTGCCATCGCGTCGCGTTTGCAGGCCAACGACACGCTGCTTGACGCATGTCTCACGCCCCATTGGACGGAAACTTTTAACGAAGATACTTACAGATTTCAGCTGCACTGTGAGGCCAAGTCTCTGGTGGGTGATCCGGCTGCCTCAGCGCTTCGTGTTTTCGTGGCTCGCCAAAAACTGCGCATTGCCCTGCGGGAAGTTTTACCACCCGCCCTGGGAGGCGCGTCGCTGCAAGTCTGCGCCAGGGAGCTGAGCGATTTGGCATCCGTTGCGATCCAATTCGCTCTCAATTTGGCTCTGAATGAGGTGCAAGAGAGATTTTCTCACCCCACGAAAGGCGGTGGTCAACCCTGTTCATTTTGCGTGATTGGGATGGGAAAGCTTGGCGGGCAGGAGCTAAACGCCGGCTCTGACATCGACCTGATTTGCTTCTACGACACCGATCACACCGACAAAAATGAGATCACGTCACATGAGTTCTGGACCCGAGTCGTACGTAGGATGGTTCCCCTTCTCGAAGAAGTGACGGTTGACGGGATGGTGTGGCGGGTGGATTTGCGCTTGCGTCCGGAGGGAACACGAGGCCCGTTGGTCAATTCTTTATCGGCCATGCTCAACTACTATGAGACGTGGGGTCGACTTTGGGAGCGTGCGGCATGGACGCGGGCACGACCTGTCGCGGGTGATCGCGACTTGGGACAGGCTCTACTCGAACAATTGCAGCCCTTTGTCTATCGCCGAGCGGTGGACCCTACGATTGCTGATTCGATGTGTGCGCTCGTTGAGCAGGCGAGAGCCGAAGGTGGCGATACAACTGGGGACTTGAAGCTGGGCAAGGGTGGTATCCGAGACTTAGAAACGTTTGTGCAGTCGCTTCAACTGATATGGGCGGGCAAGACCCCTGCTCTTCGCGTTCGCCCTACTCTCAAGGCGCTCGATCGACTCAGAACACACGGCTACGTAACGGAGCGCGAAGCCGTCGATTTGGGCGAAGCCTATACGATGCTTCGAGCCGTCGAGCATCTCGTACAAAACGCAAGTGGGCTGCAAACCCATAACGTGCCAAAAGGCGAGTTGGACGAACTTCGACTGGCGCGCTGCCTTGGATTTTCATCCAATCAGCAGTTTGAGGCCCATCTGGCCGAAGTTCGTGTTCGGGTGCAAGCGTGCGTTGCATCCCTTCGCATTGGGCACCATCAAAAAGGACGCTGGACCATGCTTTTGGCAGCAATCCAAGCGGGTAACGTAGAAGAAGTGCAAGCTCACTTGCGCCATGACTTGGGCGAGATGGCCACCGAGCAACTAGGGGCAGACCTCATTGAGTTGGGCGCTCTCCCTGACGGGCTTCTCGGGGCCATGACCGCCGAAGTGAACTGGCAGCACGTCGATGCATTACTTGACGCCCTCATTCATTGTGCGGATCCTGAACAAGCGGCGAAGTGCCTTGGTGTTTGGTCAGGCCACCGCACATTCAAGACGGTGCATGCGTCTGTGTTGCGAGCCCCCCCGGCTGTGCTTCGGCGTTTCGTGACTGCGTTGGGTGGTTCGGCTTTTGTTGGGGATCTGGTTGTAGGTCACCCGGAGATTGTCCATCACGTTTTATTTTCGCGTGGCATGCCAAGTGCCGAAGCAGCCGCCCGAGCTGTTGATCGTGAGGTCGACCTACTTGGACAAGCCGATTCAAAAGACATGGAGTTGGTCTCAGGAGCCATTCGTCGTGCCAAGCTGCGGGTGATCCTCGAGATCGTTCTCGCCGACATGGCGGAAGAAGTTGGGGTCGTTGAGGTTACCGATGTTCTATCTGCTCTGGCCGATGCCTGTTTGCAGCGCGCTCTTCGCGCAGCCACGGGAGAGGATGTGGTTGGAATCAGCGTGCTGTCGGTGGGCAAGTTGGGCGGACGTGAGTTGGGATATGGATCGGACCTCGACGTTATTTTTGTGTTCGAACCGAAGCCTGGGGAGCAGGAGGGCGAAGCGATGGCGCTACGTGCGAGGCAGGCTCAACGTACGATTCGGATCTTGTCTGAGGTGCACGCGGAGGGTCCAGGATATCAGCTTGACACGCGGCTTCGTCCTTCAGGCACGCAAGGTGTGTTGGTCACTTCGTTGCGCTCATTTGCGCGGTATCATGGGCTTGGAGGGAAAAACGAGGTGGCGGTTCGAGCAGCACCCTGGGAGCGTCAGACTCTGTTGCGTGCCCGCTTCTCAGCAGGAGACAAGGACCTGGGACACAATGCCATCCTCCTGGCCCAACGAGCCGCTTATGAGGTGGGGGAAGTAGACACGTCAGAGATCCATCGACTTCGAATGCGGATGGAGCGCGAGCTCGGTGGCGAGCGGCCTGGACGTTATGACCTCAAGCTCGGACGCGGTGGACTGGTAGACATTGAATTTGCCGTGCAAGCCCTTCAACTGCAAAACGCGTGTCTGCCAGGTGTGCGCACCACCAACACGTTGCAAGCCATCGATGCTCTGGAGAGCGCCTCTGCGCTCTCCCAGGCCGACGCCACTCAATTGCGCAACAGCTATCATTTCCTACGCAAGCTGGAACAACGACTTCACGTTGTACACGATACATCCATTCACCTGCTCGAGGCTTCGGCTCCTGGTTTGATATTGCTGGCGAGGCGTATGGGATTGACCAGCAGCCCGGGTCGGGGCGCAGTGGACTTGTTGATGGATCGCTACCGAACAACAACCGAAGCAACGCGGGCAACCTATGAAGGGATCATGGGTGTTCCTTCATCTCTTCGAAACGTAGGTATGAAAGAACCTGCAAAGAAATGATGTGGGAATCGCTTTAGGTACTGGTTTCACCAGGCTGCTTTGCGCAGGTTTGGTTCGACGGTTTTGGAAGGGGTCTGATGCAATGACAGACGCGGAGCGCTGGCGTCAAGGTGCTTCGACAAGCCGTTTTTGGACCCATTCCCAAGGCTCGGAAGCACCCACCGTATCCACGATCATGATGGCTTCGGCGGCGGCTAGGTCTTTGCGTGTGCCTCGATGATGCAAACGAGTGGTGAGCTTGTGGGCAAGCGCGTAGCGAGCGGTCATATCAGCGAGAGCCAGATAGACGGAACCGCTGGCGCTCCAAGAAAGAGACCACAGGTAGTCTGCCAACCAAGAGCCAAAGATTTTGCGCGTGGAAACAGGTTCAACCACCCTTTTTCCTGTCCGCTCAAGCGTCCATCCCCAAGGTCGAAGCGGAGCCCTCCACGGGCGCGAGGACTTTCGAAGCTCGAGCGCTGCCCACCGAATCGTACAAAAAAAACCATCGTCCTCTTCTTCGTCATCGGTCCATGCGAGCATTCGTTTGCCCAACGCATTCCAAGAAGTCTTTCGAAGCGGTGGCAATTGTTCATCGTGATCCATGCCCAGTATGTGGCGAATCTCGGGCTGGCTACCCCTTCCGTCGAGCTGCTCCAACATCTCCGATTCCCACGCAACAAAGTCTTCAAATCGAATGTTCTTGCGTTTGCGCCACAGGATGCGTCGCCCTACTTCGACATCCGGTTTGATCTTGCCTTTTTTCGTGCCAAGGATGGATCGAGCACGTGATTCATCGAGTTTTGCACCATCTCCAATGGATACACATGGGCAGCGATGGGAAAGGGTGATGCGCAAACCATTGGGCGTATCGCTCGACCCGACTGGGAAGTGACGACATACCGCAGGTTTTTGCCTCTCGCCAACAAGCGCATGAAACCGGCATCGCGCGTCGTTGTCGAGAAAAAGGCATCGATGCTTGTGGGTGTTGAGCACCAAGTCTTCGATACCCTCATGGTAGACCGCAACCTTACGGGTGTTGCCTGGCAGCGCCACCCTCGCACCTTTGCGAACCCGCTTTGCTTCACCTTTTGTAATCGGTCCAAGCAAGTGAATCGTGGTGCAGCACGTTCCATCTCCGTGGCATTCATAACGCGTATCGGGGCGAAGAATGATGTTCTGTGGCACGGGCGGACCATGTCCCAAAACTTGAGAAGTTGAAATGGGGATTTGGTCTGCAAGTTCGCAGAAGAGGTTGACTTCTCAAGGCTCCGCCGATGGTCAGCAAAACCAGCGATCCCTTAGGATATGAGAATCGGCGACAACGCGGCAACCCATCACAGTGCAGTTGAGACCTCACCTTCCCAAAGGCGTGCGGCTTTGGCGTAAGGAAAAGTTGGATCGGGTCTCTTGTTCTCGGGTTGCGGCCCCTTGGGCAAAGCACTACGGTCCAGCCCGCATCCAAGCACAAGCAAAGTCTCCGCCCCCCATGCCAGCTTGTGGTGGGGCGCAGAGCAAAGCCCCACACAAGACCAACGGACAACCTCTACATGCCAATCAAAGATCCCCATTCCTTTGCCGACACTCGCCAAGGTCGCATTCGTCACATCGACTTCGATTTGACGGTGGACTTTAATACCCGGACCCTGAGCGGAACCGGAGACTACAGTCTCGAGGCCCCGGTGGCTGGGTCCCTCTTCCTCGATACACGCGACATTCACATCGACCGCATTTTTGCTGGTGACACCGAGCTTGTTTGGTCCATCGACCAAGAGGACTCTGTCAAGGGCCGTCGACTGCACATCGAGAATCCGGATGGACTTTCAAAAATCAGCATTGCGTTCACCACTTCGCCGGATGCGACCGCGCTTGGTTGGTTGTCTCCAGAGTTGACAGCTGGGGGAAAGCATCCGTTCTTGCTGAGCCAATGTCAGGCAATTCATGCTCGCAGTATGATTCCTTGCCAGGATTCGCCTTCCGTTCGCTTCACCTACACG
>PDWJ01013007.1_pt1 | contig 10504 bp, 11 predicted proteins | sample 1430881 | NCBI WGS metagenome assembly PDWJ01 (sample SAMN01162460, study PRJNA174530) | Oral metagenome, whole genome shotgun sequencing project. | biome: Marine environment; feature: Marine mammal; material: Swab sample of the gingival sulcus; isolation source: swab sample of gingival sulcus... | reverse complement strand
CCAAAACTGAATCCTGAGGTAATGATTGATAATATTTATGCGACGACCCCTCCTAGCCTCCCCTTAGCAGGGGAGGAACGAAAAGCAGAAAATGAGCAAAATGCAGAGAATGGTGAAGAGAGTAATGAAGTGCCAGCAAAAGCAGAGCAATGGCTACCTCGCATTACCGTCTATGTGCATCAGTTGCCACAACATTATCTGCTAGACATGGGCTTAATCACTTCAGGGGAATACGCTCGTTTAATCCGCTTATCCAATGAATGGAACAGCTTGTTATCGCCAACCGCCTTTATCAAACGTGGCGAAAAAGAGACGGTTTTAGAAGATTTTCATCATCTATGGGAACAAGTCATGGCAGATGCCAAACGTGGCTTGACCGTACAACGCTACAAAGGTTTGGGTGAGATGAATGCGGATCAATTATGGGATACCACCATGGATCCTGAGAACCGCAATATGCTCAGAGTGACCATTGAAGATGCCATCGCCGCCGACCACTTATTCACTTGTCTAATGGGCGATCATGTCGAGCCACGTCGAGCCTTTATCGAAGAGAATGCCTTGTCGGTTACTAATTTGGATATTTAATTTGCTGTGATTTTACGTCGTTATATCAGCCAACAAATTGCCCTTACTAGTTTTCTAGTATTGGGTTTTGTGTTGTTTTTATTATTAGGCAGTCGATTAATTCGCTATTTTGGTATGGCGGCTGAAGGTCAATTAGATGTTGGCATTTTATTTACCATTATCAGCTATAACATTCCTTTTTTGTTAGAGTTAGTCTTTCCTTTGGCATTTTTTATCGCCTTAATGTTAGTGTTTGGACGTTTATATACTGACCACGAGATGGCAGTGATTAATAGCAGTGGTATCTCTCGGGGTGGTTTGGCTCGACTTGCCAGTCCTCTAGTTCTGCTATTTTTTATTATTGAGGTTTGGCTTGCTGTTATTGGCAGACCCTGGGGTTTACGTCATTCAGAAACCATTTGGCAAGAGCAAGGGATGAAAAGTGCCTTTGATCTTGTACGAGCAGGTGAATTTATCAGTAGTGGTGATTATCATCTGTATGTTGGCAGTATCGATAAAGACAAACGCCATTTGCAAGATATTATTCTGATTCAAACTAACAGTAAGCTAAAAAATAAGGCTACCACTGGCGAAAAAAAGACGGCAATAGAAAAAGAAACAGTAAAGCAAAACCCAATAACAACTGTAACAAACAGTTCAACAACACCAACAGAATTACAAAATCTACCCGCTTTACCAAAACAATTCGGCAATAAAGACAGTCTGATTCTAGCAAAATACGCCAAACAAGTGATGACCAATCCCAGTTCAGGTAAAACTCAGTTAGATTTATTTAATGGCAGACGCTATGAAATCGGAGCCAATAGCCAAAAGTATAATCAAGTGAGTTTTCAACGCTATCGTATTACCTTAACTCAAGAAAAGAAAACCAATATTGATGAAAAAAATGTTGCCAGCCAAACTATAGAACGTCTTTGGCATTCAGCAGTAAAGTTAAACAACCCAGTCGCTCAGGCAGAATTGGGCTATCGGTTTGCATTGCCATGGCTCATTCTTCTTGCACCACTATTTGCCGTACCATTGGCTCAGGTTAAGCCTAGACAGGGGCGTTGGCTCAAACTTGTACCCTCAGTGCTGTTATTCGTCGTGCTAGCATTAAGTATTATCTCCCTCAAAGATGTTGTCAAACAGGAACGAATAAGTGTTTGGGCGTATTGTTGGCTAATAATTGCTTTCTTTGTCTCAGGATTATATCTCAATTGGGCAGGGCGTATTCATCAACGAGTTCGCTTTGTCCTAACCAACAAGCAAACCAGCACAAGGAGGATAAAAAATGCAAGCAAATTATAAAATCCTCCGCCGTTATGTGAAAAAAAATGCGTTATGGGCAATTTTTACTGCTGTGGTTGCCTTATGGTTATTACAAGCTGTATTTGCATACTTAGGGGAGCTAGATAACTTCTCTGAGAGTTATACTGCCATAGATGCTCTTCGCTATATTTTCTATAAATCCCCTGATTTTTTGGAGCAGTTTATTCCCTCTGGTGCTTTACTCGGAGCGGTCATTGGCTTAGGTTTACTGGCAAATAAAAGTGAATTACTGGTTATGCAAGCCAGTGGCGTTAGCGTGTTTCGTATTATTAGTTGGGTGTTGCAACCTGCCTTATTGTTTGTACTGATGGCACTTGCAATTAATCAGTTTGTTTTACCAACGACCAATCATCTTGCCAAACAAACCCTAGAGGGCAAAGACAAAAGTGAGGCGGTAGAAGAATTATTATCAGTACGTGGCTACTGGACAGTGCAACCTAAATATCAGATAAACAATGGGCAAAGGGTATCCTCAGGGAAAGACATTTTATATATTGATTATGCAGATATTGATGGTAATATGGGGCTGGTAAAACGCTGGCACTTAGACAACCAAGGCACTTTACAAATGACTTCCATTGCCAGTACTGGTCGCTATGTTGGTAAAGAAGATGGTCAAGGCTCGTTAAAAAACATTAATTATCAATGGCAACTTCGTAATGTACATACCCTAAACATCACAGAGCGTAAAAGTAGTAAACAAGACACTCAACAAGAGCAAACCTTGACTCTACCCATCTCTCCACACTCTGTTTATCTACTCACCCAAAAAGCAGAGGATCTGTCCTTAACCCAACTCTATGCTCATCGCCAATTTATGCACAGTCAAGGTAACCGTTCACTAGAGCATGAAGTGACATTTTGGCAAAAATTACTCAGTCCACTATCGATTATCTCTTTGGTTATCGTTGCTTGTTCGTTTGTGTTTGGCTCTTTACGAACCCATAGTTTGGGCTTACGTATTGTCATTGCGATGGTATTTGGCTTACTCTTTAGCTATATACAAGACTTAGTGGGGTTTGTATCTCTATCAACAGGATGGTCACCGCTTTTAATGGTGCTACTGCCCATTATTGCCAGTACCATCTTTGGTGTGGGATTATTAAAATTTCGGCGATAGATTGTAGTCAATTAAAATTAATCCACAATGACATTAACTCACAATGATAGCGTTAAGTCTCTAAACCAGACACAAAGCGATACACCACCAATAACACACTGGCTATGATACAAAAAAAGCCCAAATAAGCAATCATCGGATAGGTATCACCCTTACCTTGCCAAATCTGCAATTCCACATCTTCAAAGACAAAGTTCTCTTGCTTACTCAATCCTGCGAGGGCAACATAAGCATTGTGTTCAGCGTTCACATCAATAGAGAATGGATTAGAGGGCAAGATTAATAACACCTTTTCACGAGGATTGTAGTCATGGCTGTCTTCTTCCATCAGTAGTTCAGGAGAATATTCGCCTTTCATCTCGGACATAATACCAGAGATAAACTGCACCTCAACCTCCCCTGCCCGCTCAGTTTTACCTCGTGCAACAATGACAAAACGATAGGGATTACCAGCACTATCTGCTTCAAAAGCAAGGCGAGGTTGCTGTTTATTTTCTTGCTTAAAGAATGGCTTGGGCAATTCATCAGAATTAAACATATCAAGCATTTCTTGCTCAACATGCATAGAAGCAATTAGTTTTTTACCATATTCCCCTTTACGAGGTGGGTGGTCAGCTTGACCACAACTCGTTAAAGTCAAAGCCATCATTGATGCTATTAAACACAGCACCGCAAAATTTTTTGATTGCTTTTGTTTTCTATAAGGTGAATTAATACGGAGCATATGCCACTTCTACCTCGCCATCATCAAAGTTCTCATCAAAATCATCATCACGATTCAGTTCTTCACGTTGTGCTTTTTTCGCTTCTCGATAGGCTTGTTTTTGTTCTTCGGTATTGTGACGAACCTCTTCTTCTAAACGAGCAAATCTCTCTCGTTGTTCCTCGGCAAAGATAGGATCTTCTGCTTCACGCTCTTGTTCACGCTCAATATCATTCATTAAATGATATTTCACCTCATCAACACCTTCTCCAGTTAAGGTTGAGGTACGGAACACCATGCCCGTCCAACCAATCTCAGCAACAATATGGGTGCAAAGCTCATTCAACTCCTCTTCTGGAACTTGATCTATTTTGTTTAATACTAAAATTTGTGGTAACTTCGCAAGTTCTGGCGAGAACTTTTCTAACTCAGCTAAAATTACCTTAGCATTTTCGACAGGGTCAGATTGGTCAATCGGTTGAACATCAACAACATGTAACAAACGACGAGTACGAGCCACGTGCTTTAAAAATCGAATGCCCAAGCCTGCACCCTCAGAGGCACCCTCAATTAATCCAGGGATATCCGCCATCACAAATGAACGATGCTTACCAATATCAACCACTCCTAAGTTTGGAGTTAATGTGGTAAAAGGATAATCAGCGACTTTAGCTTTTGCCGAAGAAACTTGGCGAATGAAGGTTGATTTACCTGCATTTGGTAAGCCAATCAGACCAACATCAGCAACGACTTTAAGTTCAAATTTTAATTCTTTTAGTTCACCCTCTGTGCCTTTGGTGCATTTGCGTGGCGCTTGATTGGTGGAGCTCTTAAAATGAGTATTACCTAAACCGCCTGTTCCTCCTTTAGCGACCAGCAGTTTTTGCCCCTTTTCAGTCAAGTCACCAATCAATTCATCTGTCTGCATATCAATCACAGTCGTACCTATTGGGACAATCAGATAAATATCTTCTGCACCCTTGCCTGAACAGTTGCGACTTGCTCCATTTTCGCCACGTTTGGCATCATAACGACGAGTGAAACGATAATCAACTAGAGTATTGGTATTGTCATCAGCAATAACATAAACACTACCGCCATCACCACCATCACCACCATCTGGACCGCCTCTAGGGACATACTTTTCACGGCGAAAACTGACTATACCATTACCACCATCGCCTGCTTTGACCGTCACTTTTGCTTCATCAATAAATCTCATAACATCTTTCCAACATATTTACTTATAAAAATTGTTCTGATTATCTCATATTTAGTCGTTTTTTTATACCATTACAACAAGCTCAGAATAACAAACTATGCTAAAATACGACGACTTATGTCAGAATACGATAAAATTGAACTTTTACAGCGTATTTACAATCAACAACACCTACAAAACAATCCCTTATTATTAACCAAAAAACCAACAATTCATTCAACGGAAACCATCTATGACCAATACAACAACCAATAATGAAGTCCATACAGCCACTTTACTGATTCAATGTCAGGATAAAGCAGGCATTGTGCAAGCGGTCTCTGAATTTATTTTTCGCTATGGTGCAAATATTATTACCCTTGATCAATATTCTACTGCTTATGAAGGTGGTGAATACTTTATGCGGGTTGAGTTTGCTCTGGCAAACTTACCCAAGATATTTGCTAATTTTAAAGAGAGTTTTGAGCATACCGTGGCAAAACGCTACAACATGCAATGGCAAATACATGATAATCAGATTAAAGCAAAAGTCGGTACCATGCTCTACTAGATTTACTATGGCGACATCAAAGAGGATTACTTGATTGTGACATTACTTGTGTGGTCAGTAACCATGAAGATTTACGCCAAGCAACAGAAAACTTCGGCATTCCTTTTTATCATGTTGCTGTTACAAAAGAGAATAAGGCTCAAGCAGAAGAACAGATTCATGAATTGATGCAAGATAATGATGTGTTGGTGTTAGCCAGATATATGCAGATATTATCAGCAAAATTCGTCGATAAATGGTCAATGAAAATTATTAATATTCATCATTCTTTCTTGCCTGCCTTTGTTGGGGCTAACCCTTATCGTCAGGCCTATGATAAAGGCGTTAAGTTAATCGGTGCAACGGCTCACTATGTTACCTCAGAGTTAGATCAAGGTCCTATTATTGAACAAGATGTTCGTCGTGTTACTCATCGACAGACAGTGTCGGACTTACGAGCGATTGGCGAGGATGTTGAACGAAACGTACTGTCTCGTGCGGTGAATTGGCATATACAAAATCGGGTGATTGTTTCAGGTAATAAGACAGTGGTGTTTAACTAGGGCGTATTATGCCAATCATTTTAGTAGCACAACAGCGATAATGTATCAATGATAAAAAACCGTCCTCTAAAGAACGGTTTTTTACAAAGTAACCAATTCACTTTGGACTATTTCTCGTCAGAAAGTCCACATTTTTCTAATTCTTTGGTGAAAAAAGTTGCTATCTTTTCTCCAAGTTCATCACCACCACCAGATATACTAAACTGATCAAACTTTTGCCCAACCTCAGATTGTGAAAAATCGGCGACCAGCTTAATCGTTTCTTCTGTTGGTTTTTCGGTTTTCTCTTCAACGTTCATACCCACACTCGCCATCATTTTTTCTTCACCATAAGCAACTACTGCTTGGATTTCTGGCTTAGAGTAAAAGTCATTTAACTCTTTTAGCTCTTTTTTATCAAACGCTTTTTCCATTTCCTCTTGAATAAGCTTTTTTTGTGAATTAACATCAATCTTATCTATACACGCCTTTTGTTCATCGGTTATATCTGTTACTGAGTTCTTAACGCCCTTTAGAGACAACGCTAGGGTATCTACCATCATATCGGCTAGAACATTCTCGCTTGTGTTGCTGGTTTCTGTCGCTGTCGCCTTGTCGCTCGCCTTATCCTCTGCTTTGTCACTTGCTTTATCACAGGCAGTCGTTGATAATACGAGCAAAATTGCCAATGAGCTTAACGCCGTTCGTTTAAAAAGTTTCATTACTTTATCCTTCATCTATCATCTTAAGCTATTTACCTTAATCTATGGTCTCTTGATAGGTAACACTGACAAAAAACCATAGCGACACGCTAATTTCTAATTCAAGCTAAATCAGCCCATCCTCTCCATTCTATAGCATATCAATAATAACTACAACACACCTTTGGCTATTGGATTTAATTCTTTTTCATTTAATTCCTGTTCTTCTGCCACCACTTGCCTTGCCACATAAGTAATCAGCTGACGCAACCAACGGTGAGCTGGGTGGTGTTGTAATAACGGTGACCATGCCATCGTCAATTCAAATTCAGGAATAAAAAATGGGGGGTCTTTAATAACAATATCATCATTATTTGCCTGCATCCTTGCTACTCGTGTTGGCAAAGTGGCAATTAAATCCTTATTTGCTGAAAGCATCGCAGGCATTTGATAATGGCGAGTAAAGACGCTAATTTTACGTTTTTGCCCCAAGCGCTGTAAAGCTTGATCGATTGAACCTAAACCACCCGATTTATCAGGATTCACCCCAAAACCAACACCCATACCTGTTTTAGAGACCCAAATATGTTGAGCCTCTAGATAATTTTTTAAATTAAATTTATTCTTATAAGGACTTTCGGCAGATAATAGACAACTAAACGTATCTCGCCAAATCAACACCTGATGAAAACTTTGTGGCACTTCATTAAAACGGTTAATGGCCAAATCCACCCGCCCCTGCTCCATATCCCGATAAGAAACATCTGAGGGCGTTAAAAAATCTAGAATCACATTAGGTGCTTCACTGCGTAAGGCTTTAACTAACTTTGGTACGAGCGTCGCCTCCGCATAATCTGAAGTCATGATGCGAAATACTCGCTTCGTCGTGTAGGGGCGAAATTCAGTGCGTGGCTCAAGCACTTGCGTTAGCTCTGCTAAAATCTCTCGCACGCTGGGCTGTAACTCTAACGCGCGCTCCGTCGGAGTCATACCTTCACTAGAACGCACCAATAACGGATCGCTAAATAGTTTGCGTAACCGTCTTAAAATATTACTCATCGCAGGTTGAGTGATACCTAACTGCTCCGCTGCTCGGGTGACGTTTTTTTCTCTTAATAACACGTCTAAATGTACTAATAAATTTAAATCCACTCGTTGTAAGTTCATTTTCATTACTCTATAATTACACCGTCTAATAATAAGGCACAAGCAACCCATTTATATGATTAAGGGCACGATGAACTATCAGTCACTTATTTAGATCTGCTTAAAATCACCTCTTAACTACCTTGATTTTATTATACTATAATAAATAGAAATACCAAAGATAATATTCATAAATTAGCTAAATTGTTTTATGCGAGTTATAGTTAGCACTGTCTTAGCATGTCGAAATGAGAATCGTGATAGATTATAAACAATAGATTGTTATTATATCAATTTAAGTTATGGTTATTGATTCTGCTTATCTTTCGTTTTGCTTGGCGTGTTTAATAACTTATTTTATAACCTTACAACCCAATGAATGGAGTGATTGTATGTCTACTTATACCTCAGCCTTAGAACATGTACGTGCTATTAAAGAAAAATTCGGTGATACATGGAGCGACATCAGCCCAGAAAATGCGGCTCGTATGATTGTGCAAAACCGCTTTAAAACAGGTCTTGATATTGCCAAATATAACGCTGCTATCATGCGTAAAGATATGGCTGAATACGATGCTGATAGCTCAAAATACACTCAATCATTGGGTTGCTGGCATGGCTTTGTTGCTCAACAAAAAATGATCGCAGTTAAAAAGCATCATGGCACAACTAGCAAGCGTTATCTATACCTTTCAGGTTGGATGGTTGCTGCATTGCGTTCTGAGTTTGGTCCACTACCTGACCAATCTATGCACGAAAAAACGTCTGTACCTGCACTTATCGAAGAGTTATACACTTTCTTACGCCAAGCAGATGCAGTTGCATTGAATGACTTATTCCGTCGTCAAGCTCAAGGTGAAGACGTACAAGCAGAGATTGACAACTTTGAAACTCACGTTGTACCAGTTATCGCTGATATCGATGCCGGTTTCGGTAACCCAGAAGCAACTTACCTACTAGGTAAGAAAATGATCGAAGCGGGGGCTTGTGCTCTACAAATCGAAAACCAAGTTTCTGACGTAAAACAATGTGGTCACCAAGATGGTAAAGTAACCGTTCCTCATGAAGAGTTCCACGCAAAAATCAATGCATTACGTTATGCATTCCTTGAGTTAGGTGTTGATGATGGTGTTATCGTTGCCCGTACTGACTCAGAAGGTGCTGGTCTAACTCAGTCTATCCCTGTATCAAACGAACCAGGTGACTTAGCTTCTCAATACATCAGCTTCTTAAACACTGAAGAAGTTGATATTGCAGACGTTAAAGAAAATGACGTACTTATCAAGCGTGATGGCAAGCTACATCGCCCAACTCGCCTAGCTTCTGGTCTATATGAATTCCGTAAAGGTACAAACATTGACCGTGTGGTACTTGACTGTATCTCTAGCTTACAAGCAGGTGCTGACCTTCTATGGATTGAAACGCCTACTCCAGACGTACAAGCCATCGCTGCTATGGTTAACCGTGTGAAAGAAGTGGTGCCAAATGCGAAGCTTGTTTACAACAACAGCCCATCATTCAACTGGACATTAAACTTCCGTCAACAAGCTTATGACCGTTGGGTTGCTGAAGGTAAAGACGTATCTGGCTATGACCGTGATGACCTAATGAATGCTAAGTATGATGATTCTGAGCTATCTGCAGACGCTGATGCGAAGATCCGTACCTTCCAAGCAGATGCCTCTCGTGAAGCTGGCGTGTTCCATCACTTAATCACCCTACCAACTTACCATACTACTGCATTGCACATGAATGACCTATCAAAAGGTTACTTCGGTGATGAAGGTATGCTTGCCTATGTTGGCGGTGTACAGCGTCAAGAAATCCGTAAAGGCGTTGCTTGTGTGAAACACCAACGTATGGCTGGTTCTGATCTAGGTGATGACCACAAAGAATTCTTTGCTGGTGAAAAAGCACTAAAAGCTGGTGGCGAGAAAAACACAGCTAACCAGTTCTAATGAAAATTAACCCTATTTTGTTGTAATGTTAGAAATGCCCTATCGTAAGATGGGGCATTTTTTGTTAGTAGCTTTAGAATAGCGTTAAACACTCGCCCCAACTGTAACGACAATCCATATCAAAAGTGCTATAAACCATAATCCCAGTGACGCAATAACAGATAATAGGTATACCATATATTCATATTTAAGTGGAATAACACATTTTAAAAAGATTGAAACTATTATCGGCGTATAACAAAATAAAATCATAAAAACTATGAAATCTATAGAGCAAAAATAACCTTGATGACAATACCGCACTTCATCTGCTGTTAATCCAAAGCCAACAATAGAACAGGCAACAAACTGAATGAAGAATAAAATTTGATTGCGTTTTTGTTTTAAAAATTTCATAAATGGTAACTTCTTGTTAAAGAATAATATTAGAATAAGTCTAAAATTTATATTACAGCCGATAACCAGCCCCATCATACACCATATTCAACCAAATATAAAAAAACCCTTGCATTTCTCCAAAAAATCAGTATCATAATCCCCAATATTAACCGTAACACTATTTTCTAATCATTTTAGATGATGTCGTGTTACCCCAACTTAGCGGAGGAAGTCCCATGAAAGACTTAAAACTTAACCTAACCAACGGTAAAAACGCTAAGTAAATAATATTCAAATTATCCTCTT
>PDWJ01005410.1_pt1 | contig 10504 bp, 10 predicted proteins | sample 1430881 | NCBI WGS metagenome assembly PDWJ01 (sample SAMN01162460, study PRJNA174530) | Oral metagenome, whole genome shotgun sequencing project. | biome: Marine environment; feature: Marine mammal; material: Swab sample of the gingival sulcus; isolation source: swab sample of gingival sulcus... | reverse complement strand
AAACGGTACGACGCGGCCCTTCACGGGGCCGCTCGCCCCTTCATCGAGGCCGCGTGATCTGGCCCTCGAATGGGGGGAGGTTGACACAGGGAGTCTCATAGGGCCTCCTCGGGCCCTGGCGGCGGGCCCAGCGCGCGGCGCGCGGGGTGGTCTGCGGGGAGCCAGGCCAGCGCGGCGGTCCACAGGTCCCGCGCGGCGGCCTCATCGGCGAGCGCGCGACGTCGCAGGGCCTCGTCGGTCAGGCGCGCGGCGGCGTCACCCAGGGCGAGCACGACCCCGGCCGTCTCGAAGGGGGGTGGGAGGATGGCGAGCGGCCGTGAGCGCCAGGGCGCAGGCCCCTCGAGGAGGGCGAAGAAGGCGGTGTGATCGGGGGCTGTGACGCCGTCGACCACGGCGGTGACGTCCTGGGGCAGGGGCACCGCCTCCGGCGGGGGTGCGGCGCGCCAGCGGCGGAGCGTGTCCGCCCCTATGAATCGGTCGCTGCGGACCAGCGCGCGAGGGGCGCCGCCGTCGGGGTGGGGGAGCGCGAGGCGGGTGAGGTACCAGCGCTGACGAGCCCCGAAGCAGCCCGCTGCGGGCTCGGTCGGCGCCTGCGGCGCGGCGAGGCGGCGGGCGACCCGGTGCGCCAGGGCGCCCAGATCCGGCACCTCGCCGGCAGCGGCCGCGAACACGAGCGGCGTGTCACGGCACGGGCGGTGGTCGTGGCGCACCGGCGCCTCGAGCCCCGAGCGGGTCGGCTCGCAGACCGCGCGGCGCGGCTCGGGATCGGCGTCGTGGCTCATCCGGCCTGGTAGATGGCGTAAACGCTCACGAGTTGCAACAGGTTCCACAGGCCGTGGACCACCACCGGGACCAGGAGCGAGCCGCTCCACTCGTAGAGCAGGGCGAGGGCGGCGCCGAGGCCCGCCAGCGGCAGGACGCGCTCGGGATCGAGGTGCACCGCCCCGAAGATGAGGCCGCTGGCGATGGCAGCCCAGGCCACGCCGAGCTGCGCGCGGAGGTTTCGGAAGAGCAGGCCCCGAAAGATGATCTCCTCGACCACCGGCGCGAAGACGGCGGTGGACAGGGCGAGCGCGCTGAAGGTCGCGGCGGAGCCGTCGCTGACGAGCAGCTCGACGGCGGACTGGGAGCTGGTCGGGGCGCCGAACAAGCTCAGGTTGAGGATCCACGAGGCGGTGGCGATGAATACGGCGACGCCGAGGCCCGCGATGGCCCAGGCTGACAGCCCCAGGGCGCGCTTGGGCAGCATGAGCCAGCCGAAGCCTAGGGCGCTGCCGAGGGGGCTGGGGTCTGCCTCGCGGCGGGCGAAGCGCTGGATGAGCGCGACGCCGATCGCGCCGTGGGCGAGGACCTGACCGCAGAGCAACAGCGCCAGCGTCCGGGGCGCCGCCTCGATGAGCACGCCGAGGGATCCGAAGAGCCAGCCGGCCAGCAGGCTCCCGACAAACCAACCGACGAGCACGCGCTGGGTGCGCTCGATCCGGAAGGGAGAGGGGGCCGGCCCCAGGCCCGGGTAGCCGTGACGGGCCAGGCGGCGCCGCGCCCAGGGCAGGGCGATGAGGACGCCGAGCCCGAAGACGATGAGGAGGAGCTCGGTCACGAGCGTGTACATGCGCGCGTCGACGCTCTCGATGGCGAGCGCCGCGGCCTCGTCGCGGGCGGCGGAGGCGCCGGCTGCGTCGCCCGCGTTGGCGAGGGCGCGCCCGCGGACGCGGGCTCGCAGCCAGGGGCTGGCGCCGAGGTCCTGGAGCTCGGCATCCAGGCGGGCGATCTCCTCGGGGGCGGCGGGGCGCCCATCGGCGAGCCCGAGCAGGCCGTGAAGCAGGGTCTGCCAGCGCGCCCTGACGTCGTCGCGCTGGGCCAGCTCGTCCAGCTGCCGCAGGGCAGGGGGGTCGACCTCATAGCTGACGGCCATCGCGACGAAGAGGAGCTGCAGGGGCGCGGCGCCCGCGACGGCGCTGGCGCGATCGTGGGCGTCGGAGATCATCGACTCGACGGAGGTGCCGTCGCCCTCGAGCCCGATGAAGGAGCGGACGGCCGCAGGATAGCTGTGGCCCGCGTCGTGGATCTTGCCGATGTCCTCGAGGCTGCGTAGCTCCGCGACGCCGACGCGCGGGGCCCGTGGCCGCGCCGCGGTCGCCATCCACAGGTGGGCGGCCGCCAGCGACAGGGCGATCCCGACCAACACCCAGTCAAGCGTGCGCTCAGCGCGCGGCGTCACGGTCTCCTCCTCCGCGCGGCCCTCGCCTTGGGGGTCAGCGCTTGGACAGGTGCTCTAGCACGCTCTCGCAGGTCCTCGAAGGCAGGTTTTCGCGCCGCTCCTTTTCCTGCATCAGCTTGCAGTGGCCGGAGTACAGGCGCTTGAGGCGCGACGTCTTGGGCTGACACACCTTCTTGTCGAGCTCAGCGCAGGGGTCATCGCAGGCGATCAGCGGCGAGGCGAGCAGCAAGAGGGCGGCGAGTCGGGCGAGCAATGCCATCGCGAGCGGGCTCCATCGAGGCGTCTTCGAGCGGGAGCGACTATAGCGGCCTCAGGAGGAATCCGCGAGGGGTGCCGCGTCGCGCCAGGCGCGGCTCGCCCTGACGAGGCGTTCGTAGTCGCGGAGCTGGGCGTTGACCCAGGCGCGGTCGCGGTCGAGCAGCGCCGCCATGTGGCGCGCGACCTGGGGGCCGCAGGACAGCCCCTGATCGACGCCCAGGTAGAAGATGGGGATCCGGCGGACAAGCGCGTCCTCGAGGGTCCGCGCCTGCTCGCCGAGGACGGCCCAGGACACCTGCGCCATGACGTAGGGCAGGTCCTGGCAGAGCTTGCCCTGCTCGAGGGGGAAGTCGGCCATGCGCCGCCGGATCCAGCGCGCCGCCGATCCGTGCAGCCGATACAGGGCCCGCTCGAGGGGGTCGGGCGGGCCGCGGAGGAGATCGGGGTGGGCGCGGAGCGCCGGGTCGAGGGCCACCTTGTGGGTGCGGCAGCGGCCGGCGCGGATCCCGTGGTGGCGCTTGAGGTCCTTGGCGACCAGATCGGTCAGCTCTTGAGCCATCGCGCGGTAGGTCGTGAGCTTGCCTCCGGCGATCGTCGTGATGCCGCGGGGATCGGGGTAGATCTCGTGCTCGCGGCTGGTGCGGTAGGCCGTCTTGCCGTCCTCCCGGATGAGGGGGCGCAGCCCCGCCCAGGTGGCGCGGACGTCGTCGACGGTGAGCTCGGCGTCCGGGAAGAAGTAGTTGGCCGTCTCGAGCAGGTAGTCCACGTCCGCGCGGGTCGGCTGGATGTCGTCGAGATCGCCGTGGTAGTCGGTATCCGTCGTGCCGATGTAGGTGGTGTGCTCGAAGGGCACCGCGAACATGGCCCGGCCATCGGTGACCGAGGTCAGCGCGAGGGCGCTGTCGACCCTGAGGCGAGCGCGGGGCAGCACGACGTGGACGCCCTTGGTCGGGCGGATGAGACGGCCGCCTCCGGGGGCGTGGGCGAGGCGATCGGTCCAGTGGCCCGCGGCGTAGACGATGTGCTTGCAGCGCACGCGGTACAGGTTGCCGGTCCGCGCCTCGCGCAGGTCCGCGGCGGCGACGCGATCGCCGTCGAAGGACGGGCCCTCATAGGCCACGTAGTTTAGGGCGGTCGCGCCGTGGCGGGCCGCGTCCGCGACCGTGGCCCAGGTCAGGCGCGCGTCGTCGGTGCGGCAGTCGTAGTACTTGTGGGCGCCGCGGAGCCCCGCGACCCGCAGCCCCGGCACCTCGGCCACGGTGGCATCGCGCCCGAGGCGGCGGTGCCGCTTGAAGGCTCGCAGGAACGAGAGCAGGTCGTAGAGCCACAGCCCCAGGCCGAGCTTTGCCAGGCCGTGCTTGTCGTGGTCGTAGACCGGCATCACAAAGGGGATGGGCCACACCACGTGTGGGTTGCGCTTGCGCAGGCGGTAGCGCTCGCGCGTCGACTCCATGACCAGGCCGAGGTCGAAGGTCTCGAGGTAACGCAGACCGCCGTGGACGAGCTTGGCGGACTTGCTCGACGTCCCCGACGCCCAGTCACCCTTGTCGACGATGGCTACGCTCAGCCCGCGCAGGGCCGCGTCGCGAGCGATCCCGGCGCCGGTGATCCCGCCGCCCACGACGAGCAGGTCCACGCCGTCGGTGGTGAGCTGCTCGAGGGCCTCGCGCCGCCGGACGTCGGGGCTGTGTCGAGGCGGGCCGTTGTGCGGATCCGGGTTCACGGCCCGAAGCTAGCGGCCCGGGCCGCGGGGATCAACGGGTCGAGGTGACACGCTCAGCTCCGGCGGCGCCCCGGCATCAGCGCGAGCACGGCGCTCATCCCGAGCGCGGTCAGGCCTACCGCGAGGCCGAACCCACCAGCGATCGTCAGCAGTCCAACGACAGTCTCCATGATGGCTCTCACTTTCCGTGCGTGTCTATCGGTGCCAGGGAGGCGGCTGCCAAGTGAACTTCAAGGCTCGTGCCAGCGCACCTATGCACGCTCGCAGCGGCGCTGACAAGCGCGAACGTCCTACCCGCGGCCCTCGCATCGTGGTCGCCGGGACCACACCATCGCGTCAGCAGTGACACGCCCACGAGGACCGGGACAAGCCTAGGGTCAGGTGCGGGGGCGAGCCAGAAAATCGCCCCGGCTGATGCGGGCGCGGGCTGAGGGGACCGCTGGACGGCAGCCGGACCTCGCGCACAACCGCCGCTGTGCTTTCCGCTTCGGACGCAGGCCGGCTCCATGCCATGCCCGCGCCGTCTGTGCGGCGTCCGTGGTCCGTTCTGATCGGCGCCCGAGGATCACCCACCCCCCGCGTGCCCTGCGGCCTTGGTCGCCGGGGGCCGGGCTCAGAGCAACAGCCCGAGGACCAGGAACAGGACCGTGACCGCGCCGCAGAGCGCGCCAAACATGATCCAGCCTTGCTTCATGGCCGCGGGATCCAGGGCGGCCCGCGCGGCCTCGTACTCGGCGCGGAGCGAGGCGTCCGCCGTACCTTCGTCGATCGCGGCCAGCCCGGCGTCGATCTCCGAGCGGCGGCCGTCGTAGGACAGGGCGTAGGCCATGGCGCCGAACAACCCCTCCGTGGATGGGGCGCTGCCGAGCGAACCCACCGCCCCATCCGCAGGGGCGGGCGCGGCGGCCGCCGCCGCGGCAGCGACCCAGTCGGGGGCGCCGTCGTCGGCAGGGTCTTCTGCGGCCGGCGCAGGGCGCGGCGGCGCGTCGAGCTGCCCGATCATGTCGTCGAGGTTGCCCGCCCGCGCCGCGTCGCCGTCATCGACGGGCGCGCCATCCTCGATCTCCTCGAGCATGGCGTTGACGTCGACGGCCATGGTGCGCTCGTCCTCGCCCTCACCTGCGTCGGCCGGGCCGCTGTCGTCGATCTGCGACAGCATGCTGTCGACGTTCATGGCCATGGTGGCCTCGCCCTCGTCGTCGCCGGGGGCCGCGGCCCCGCCGTCGATCTGCGAGAGCATGTCGTCGACGTTCATGGCCACCGTGGCCTCGCCCTCGTCGTCCGTCGCGGCAGGCGCGCGCCGCTGGGCCGCCAGGCCCCGCTGCTTGGCGGTCGCTTGAATGGCCGCCCGGACGGCCTTGCCATCCATCGCCAGGGTCTCGCGGGCCGGCGCTGCGCGCGCTCCCCGCACGGCGTTGGAGGTCCTGGAGGACATCCGCGGGAACCCGACGAGGGTCTTGGAGCCGCCGACCGGATCCTCATCCAACAGGCCCTCGGGGAGCTGCATCGCGACGGTGGCCTCGCCCTCGTCGCCGAGCGCCGAGGCGGCGACGCGCGCCCTGATGGCGGCGGCGTCGACGGACACGGTGCGGTCGTCGTCGTCGACGAACTGCGGGGCGCCCTCGATGCCCGCAAAGTCGGCGAGGTTGAGGGCCTGGGTGCGATCCTCATCGTCGAGCTGCTCGGGCTGCGGCGCTGGGCGGGCGGCGGGGCGGCGGCGCGGCGGCGGGCGGCGCGAGCTGCCGGTGACCGGGCGGCGGGAGGCCGGGCGGCGGCCGCCGCGCGGGTTCGAATCGTCGGATCCCTTGTTCGACATGACAAACGTCCCTAAGTAAAGCGTCGACTTACGGCGGTGGGGCGGACAATAGACTTACGAGCGGTGGTGCGGACAATATCAGCCGCCCAGTTCTTTTCCAACCGCTCGCCGCCTGGCGGCGGCGGCCGCCGACGGGGATGGTGGATGAAGACGGTGGAGAGCGCCACGGAGAGCCGCTGGATCGACGCGATCGTCGTCTCCTCGACGCCCGCGGGGGCGGCGACGCGCCTGCTCCGGGTTGGGGCGGCGCGCCCTCTGCGGTGGCGCTCGGGCCAGGTCGTCGAGCTCGGCGCGCGGGGGGCCGACAGCGGCTATTTCGCGATCTGCTCGGCGCCCGTCGAGGGGCCGGACCCGCGGGTGCTGGTCAAGGCGAGCGGCGGCGCGAGCGGCGCGCTGGCCGCGCTCGCACCGGGCGGCGCCGTGCGCATCACCCGGCCGTTCGGCCCAGGCTACCCGCTGGAGCTGGCCGTCGGGCGCGATCTGCTGCTGGTCGCCGCGGGCACCGGAATCGCGCCGCTGCGCTCGGCGCTGGCGGCGGTGCTCGCGGATCGCGGGCGCTACGGCGCGCTGACCCTCGTCCACGGGGTCCGCACGCCCGGCGGCCTCAGCTTTGCCGCGGAGCACGCCGCGTGGCGCGCGGCTGGCGTCGACATCCACCCGGTGATCAGCCGCCCAAGCGCCGCGGCGCCGTGGGCGGGCAGGACGGGCTGGGTCCAGGCGCACCTGCGCGAGGTCGCCACCCCCGGCGCCCTGGTGCTGGTCGCGGGCATGCCGGAGATGGAGCGCGGGGTGCGCGCCACGCTGGCGGAGCTGGGCTACGACGAGGCGGACGTGTGGAGCAATTGGCCTTAGGGAGCGCTAGTCGTTGATGCGGTCGCGGAGGTCTTTGCCCACCCGAAAGAAGGGCAGCCGCTTGGAGTCGACGTCGACGGGCTCGCCGGTGCGCGGGTTGCGCCCGGTGTAGGCGTCGTAGTGGCGCATGGTGAAGCTGCCGAAGCCGCGGATCTCGACGCGCTCGTTCGTGCGCATCGCGCCGACGATGGCGTCGAAGATCGCCGTGATGGCGTCCTCGGCCTGCCGCCGCGGGAGGTTCTGGCGCTTTGCGACGTGGTCGATCAGCTCCGAGCGATTCATTCAGCGACCTCGAGACGAAGTTGCCCCCGACAGGATTCGAACCTGTGGCTTACAGGGATTAGGAATCCCCAGCTCTATCCAGCTGAGCTACGGGGGCGTCAGTGACCTTGCTGCCAACCGGGGTGCGCTCCGGTGGGGCGACGACTGCGCCGCGGCTGCGGTACCTAGCAGGCACCATTGACGGGGTCAAGAGGGTTCGCGCTCCCCGGCGGCGCGGGGGCGAGAGCGTTGACACCGCCCGTCGCGGAGCACTATTCGAGCCTCCGTGCCCAACGATTATAAGACCGAAGGGGTCGAAGCATGGCGATCGAGCCGATCTACCTGACCACGCCGCTGTACTACCTCAACGACAGACCCCACATCGGCCACGCGTACTGCACGGTGCTCGTGGACGCCATGGCGCGCTACCAGCGCCTATTCGGGGGTGAGGTCTACGTCCTCACGGGCACCGACGAGCACGGCCAGAAGGTGCAGAAGGCCGCGGAAAAGCGCGGCGTGGAGCCGCAGCGGCACGTCGACGAGCTGGTGGGCGCCTTCCGCGACCTGTGGCCCGAGCTGCACATCCGCTACGACGACTTCATCCGCACCACGGACCCGCGCCACGCCAAGGTCGTGCGCGAGGTGCTCCAGCGCCTGTACGATCAGGGCGACATCTACGCTCAGGACTATGAGGGCTGGTACTCGACGGCCGCAGAGCGCTTCTGGGCCGAGGACGAGCTGGTCGACGGCAAGTGCCCCGACACCGGCCTCGAGGTGCAGCTCATCAAGGAGCGCAACTACTTCTTCCGCATGTCGAAGTATGGCGCGCGCCTCGAGGCTCACATCCGGGACAACCCCGACTTCATCCAGCCGGCCCACCGGGCCAATGAGGTCCTTGGGTTCTTGGCCAAGGGGCTCGAAGACCTGTGCATCTCGCGGCCGAAGGAGCGCCTGTCCTGGGGGATCCCCATCCCCTTCGACGAGGGCTACGTGACTTACGTCTGGTTCGACGCGCTGCTCAACTACGTCAGCGCTCTCGGCTGGCCCGACGACCCCAAGTTCGCGCGCTGGTGGCCCCACGCCAACCACTACATCGGTAAAGACATCCTCACCACCCACAGCGTCTACTGGACGACGATGCTGATGGCGGCGGGGATCGCCCTGCCGAAGCGGATCGTCGCGACGGGTTGGTGGCTGTCCGAGGACCGCAAGATGTCAAAATCCCTAGGCAACGTCGTCAGCCCCCTCGGGATGAAGGACGTCTACGGGCCCGATGTCCTGCGGTACTTCTTGCTGCGAGACATGGTCATCGGCCTCGACTCGAGCTTCTCCGAGCAGGCGCTGGTCCGTCGCAACAACAGCGACCTGGCCAATGACCTCGGCAACCTGGCGCGGCGCGCGGCCGGGCTGGTGGGGCGCTACTTCGAGGGCGTCGTCCCCGAGCCGGGCGCGCTCACCGAGGACGAGGCCCCGATCGTCGCCAAGGCGGCCGCGCTGCGTCAGGCCCTGCCGGGCTACGTGGCGGAACTGCAGGTCCACACGGCCATCGAAGAGACGATGCAGCTCGTGCGTGAGCTCAACAAGTACATGACCCAGACGGCGCCCTACAGGTCGGTGAAGACCGACCGGGCGGCGGCCGCGCGGTCGCTGTACACGGTGCTCGAGGGCGCCCGCCACGCGGCGGTGCTGCTGTCGCCGATCATGCCGGTCAAGACGGCCGAGATGCTGCGTCGCCTCGGCGCCGAGCCGGTGGCGACCCTGTCCGAGCTCGCCTGGGGTGGGCTCAAGCCCGGGGTGCGCCTCGACATGGACAAGGGGCTGTTCCCGCGGCGCGAGCTGCCGAAGGCTCAGCAGCCGCCGACGCACCAGCCGGGCAAGGCCCCCGTGAAGCCGCAGAAGAAGCACAAGAGTAAGGGTGAGGCGGCGCCAACGGCCGACGGCGTCATCACCTTTGACGACTTCATGAAGGTGCAGCTGCGCGTCGCGACGGTGCTCGCGGCCGAGCCGGTGGGGGGCGCCGACAAGCTCTTGAAGCTTCAGGTGGATCTGGGCGACGAGCGGCGTCAGGTGGTCGCCGGTATCGCCCAGCACTTCGAGGCGGCGGACCTCGTCGGGCGCCAGGTCGTGATGGTGGCCAACCTGGCGCCGCGCAAGATCCGCAAGGTGCTCTCGCAGGGGATGATCCTGGCGATCGACACGCCGGATGGCGGGCTGTCCCTGGTCCAGCCCACGGGCCCGGTCGAGGCGGGCGCGCGGGCCCACTGACGCGCTAGGCGGGCGAGCCTCCGCCCCGCGCCGCCCGCGCCGCCCCCGGGGCGTCAGCGGGTGACGTGGTAGAGCGAGGTGATGGGCACGTCCCGTGGGAGCTTGTCGCGCCCGTGGAGGAAGTCGAGCTCCATCACGAAGGCGAACCCGACGAGGTTCGCGCCGATCTTGGTGACGAGCCGCGCTGTGGCCGCGGCGGTGCCGCCGGTGGCGAGCACGTCGTCGACCACGAGGACGCGGTCGCTGGCGCCGAGGGCGTCGGCGTGCATCTGGACGGTGTCGGTGCCGTACTCCAGCGCGTAGGTCTCGGTGGCCACCGGACGCGGCAGCTTGCCGGGCTTTCGGACCAGCGTCAGGCCGATCCCCAGGTGGTGGGCGAGGGCGGCGCCGAAGATGAAGCCCCTCGACTCGGTGGCGGCGATCTGGGTGAGCGCCTCCTCGCCATAGGTGACGGCGAGCTCGTCGATCACCTTGCGAAAGGCCGCGCCGTCCTGGAGCAGGGGCGTGATGTCCTTGAAGACCACTCCGGGTTTCGGGAAGTCGTGGACGTCGCGGATGAGGTGCTTCCAGTCGGTCGGGCCGTGGATCATTGGGCGGGCTCCATGGCGGATCGCTCAGGGTGCTTGGAGGGCGCGGAGGCCGGCGATAGCGTCGCGGGCGGTGGCGTCGAGGCCGATGGGGGTGATGGAGACCCAGCCGTCGCGGGCGGCGTGGCAGTCGCTGCCCGCGACGTAGTCCATGCGCGGGAAGGCGCCGCCGACCCAGTAGTAGGGGCGGCCGCGGGGATCCTCGCGGTAGACGACCTCGTTGCTGTAGTAGCGCTCGCCGAGGGTGGTGAGCTTGACGCCGCGCAGGCCGGGCACGCCCAGCCAGCGGCCGGGGCGCTCGTCGGACGGCGTCGGGATGTTGACGTTGAGCAGGGTGTGGGGGGGGAGGGCGGCGCCTCGCACCCGGCGCAGCACCTCGAGGACGACCGGCTGCAGGGCGTCGAAGGGCAGGGGGTCACGCCCGACGATGGACATGGCGACGCTGGGGATGCCGTGGATGAGCGCCTCGCGCGCGGCGCCCACGGTGCCTGAGTAGTAGACGTCGTACCCGATGTTCGGCC
>PDWJ01008845.1_pt1 | contig 10505 bp, 13 predicted proteins | sample 1430881 | NCBI WGS metagenome assembly PDWJ01 (sample SAMN01162460, study PRJNA174530) | Oral metagenome, whole genome shotgun sequencing project. | biome: Marine environment; feature: Marine mammal; material: Swab sample of the gingival sulcus; isolation source: swab sample of gingival sulcus... | reverse complement strand
GGCGCTTGACCGTGTTCCGGCTCTGGCCGGGGCTTTGGAATGCGATCCGGCCTATCTGATGCAGCTTGCCTTGGAGCAGGCGATTGGCAAGACAGCGGCGGAGGCAATCGTGGATGTGTTTGGCGACCCCGTGACAGCCAATGAGCGCGGCTGGCTGCAAGCGATCCGTGAGGCTTCTGGCAATACGGATCCCCGGCTGACCAGCAGATCACAGGAGATGATCAGCACGATCTTCGGGAGGTAACCATGCAAGACCGAGAGGACGCCTTGACTCTCAACGAGTAGGCCTGGCTGCGCTTTCTGCGTGATGTGAGCAAGGAGAGCGATCCCGGACCCACCTCGCGCCGGGTGCAACCTCTGAAACGCATCTGTGCGCCCAGAAGGGGCTGACAGGAGTGGCAACAGGGCCGCGGGGAATGGCTGCATTGGCGTGCCTCGCCGGGCCAACGAACGCGGCCGCCGGACAGATGTGCAAAGGCGGCTTCAAGCTGCTCGTGGGTTTCAAGCTCCAACATCAGGCTTTCGAAATGCTCTTCATCAAAAAGCGAAGGGCCTTCCACATATTCCAGCCAGTCATCTAAGAGAGCCATCATCCACCTCCTGCGGCTAATATAGCGTCTCTGAAGCCGGGATACGATCAGCTTATTCGGTGTTTTCGACGATCAGCAACGTGTTTTCTTTTGTGAAATCAACACGATGCACCATCAGCCAGAGCTTGGCAGCGGGTTCGTCGTCCAGCGGGTATTTCAGAATTGGCGATAGCAGATAACGTGTAACCTCGGGGATGGTGGTCATCATGTAGACGGCTTCGCGCAGGCCGCGCACCCATGCAGGCCTTTCGTCAATAGTGAAGTCAATTACGTCGTCGCCAATCGTCATGGTGGCATCCAACAGCGGCAAAGTGCCAGCGCGATGTCTGGCCTTGTAAACGTCCGCCGCAATGGTCACCACGGGCTGGTTGCGTATCAGCTTGGCGTCCGGATCGCCAAGTTCGGACAGACGATCAGCAATATGATCGCGATATTGCTCGGCCAGTTTGAAGGCAGTTTCGTCGGCTTTTTGTGCCGTCGGGAACAGATATGTGCCATTGAAATTGGCGTCATGGCGGAACTGTTCAACACGTCGGATAAACTCCCGCCCGCCGGGCAGATGCGCAAAGGCGGCTTCAAGCTGGTCGTGGGTTTCAAGCTCCAACATCAGGCTTTCGAAGTGGTGTTTGTCGAAAAGTGAAGGGTCTTCCACATATTTCAGCCAGTCATCTAAAAGAGTCATCATCCACCTCCTGAGGTTGATATAGCGTCCCTGAGGCCGGGGGGCAAACCATCCACGCCTCCATCAAGGGCAGCTCTATATTGCAGATGGCAACCGAAAAACGGCTGGCTTATCATCCTCTCTCAATCTTCCTCATCTCTTGTGGGCAGAGCAATATCGTTTCATCTTCGTAATATGCTACTGCTCCTCCCCCCAGATAGAGGTCAAAACCATGGCGGAACGAAACGGGGAAGTTTACAACTCCGTTCAGGATATAATTCGTGACGCTGGGCACCATTGTCATCATGAGCAAAGCCGTTCTAACGCCGGACAGTCTTTGGTCAATGTTGAAATAAGCATCAATAAAGTCGTCTCCTAAATAGTCAAATGCTTCGGACAGATAGTGCTTTCGGCTGATCTGCTGCTGATAAAAGGCCGTTTCATCCGAAGTCACGGTAATCGGTGCGGCTTTTAATAAGCGGGCCGGTTCTTTTATGCCTTCGTCTTCCAGATAATCCACTACCTCGGAAATATGTGACCCTAACAAGCGTATTAGAGCGTCTTCGTTCAATGCGTTTGAGGGGGCGGGTAGATAATATAAACCAGAAAACGTTGTTCTGGAGATCAATTCCTCTGCCCGGCGGATCAGTTCGTTTGTGCTGTCAAGAGGGAGTAGAGAAAATGCCTGTGCCGGCGACACCGGGTATTCCACATCCGTCAGCAAGGTCTCGAAATCGCTCGGCTGAAAAGCAGTCTAGGTGTTATGCTTGTTGTTGTGGTTCGAATAAAACGGGTTGGTGGCGCTGCGCATTTCTTTCAACCACCCTTTGTCATAGGTCATTAGCGCGGCGAGATGGGTCAGGTCGGTGCCTTCCGGGTCGAGCGCTTCCAGCAGTGAGGCGTAGGCTTCGGGCCAGACCAGTTGCGAGACCGGCGGGCGGCCCTTGCCGTGGCCGAGATAGGCGATGAAGCGCTCCCAAACCGCGTCACGCTCGGGCCAGAAATCGAGGGCGTCCACCAGCGGACGGCTTTCCTCGGGGCTCAGGCGGCACAGCACGGCCAAGGCGAGGTAGCGGGTGCGGAAATCCCAGCCGCCGCCGTAATCATTCCGGGCCTGTTTGGGGTTCTCTTGGCAAACAGAAATGAACTGAGGGTAGACCGCCAGAAGAAGTTTACGTGCCTGCATGACACAATCGGGGATGGGTGCTCCAGAAGAATAGAGCGCAGACACCAAATCGAAGGATTCATCTTGTTTGCCATAAGCTGTCATAATTTTTCGGTCAAAGCGTATTGTTGGGTCGTTAAGACGTGTCTCATATCTTTCAAGAAGAACGCGCGTTGTGTCGAAATAGTCGTGCCAGTCCTCTATTGAACGTAGTTGATCTCTCATAGATCCTCATCTCTCCATTTTCTATCTGCTAGGCTTTGCCATTTAACGTTGCCGTCTTTGTCGACCCTCAGAATCCCGGCCTCATGGCCGTCTATAATATCATCTGCGTCTAGACGGTCAAAAGATGTTTCAACCCGGTCCCGGATCCATTTTGGCGACATCTGCTGTGTCCCGTCCTTCAGCCTCCCAAGCCCGGCTGAGCCATATTTCGCATCTGTCACGAAATAATCCGGCGGCGGTTTGGGGTTGCGATAGACCGAATCCAACCCCTGATGTCCCGGCGTATCCATGGTGGCCGCCGGACCATTAACCTTAACCCATGGGGGAGCGACCTCCTGCGATTTGTCAGCCGCCTCTGGCCCAGTCGGCCCAATCTTTGGGGTAGTGCTCGTGACCTCGGAAATCGCTGTCATCGATGCCAAAGGCCACAGATGCAGCCGCCGCCTCAAGGCACCAGTATCCAGCATAGAGCCCCGGTGTGTTTTCCGGGCCTAACAGGTCGGTTTGGGCCGCCAGCTCGCTGGCCATTTCCTTGTACCAGCAAACCGGGCGACATAGGCCTCGCATATCCGGTCCCGTTCACCCGGAACCGGAGGGCCCTGGAAATCCCAGTGATCATAAGCGGTGATGAAACGGCGGGCTTCCTCTGGCGTAGGGCGCGACAGAACCAAAAGCGCAAAGTAGCGCGCCATAGTGCTTGTACTTGGCCGCTGAGGCCCATACATCTTTCCACCGAGTTGATCCCGCAGATATTGCGGATAAACCTCGCAGAGCAGTTTCTTGCCAAGCGCCGCAATCTCTTCCATAGGCGCGCCAGACGAATAAAGCGCGAGGCAGTAGCTAAAAGTATCACGAACATATGATGACGCACGGCGCCCCCGAACCTGATCAGAATTGGCGGGATCGCTCATCTTTGATAAATGCTTTGCCAGATAGTACCTGTCTTCTGGGAGTTTCTCTGCCCAGTAGGCCGCATTTTTACGTGTGTCTCTGATCATTCTTACCTCCATTCTTGCGGTGTCTCTATAACATTACCCGCCTCGTCTAACCATTCTGGGGTCACCTTGCCGTTCTTATCAACACGGAGCAACACAGGGGTGTAGCCATCCGAAATCCTATCCATGTGCTGTCTTGTTAATCTTGCTTTAGGCAGTCTTTCCTCTATCCACGGCGCTGACATTTGCAGCACTTTATCCTTTGTTGTTCCCTGCTTACTTCCTAATACTTTGGCGTCCGATACGATATAGGGGCCCGGCGGCGGTTTGGGGTTGTAATACACCGCGTCAATCCGGCGTGGCCCCGTAAAGCCGCTTTCCATTGTTGTGGCAGGCCCGTTCAGCTTCTCCCACCCCTTACCCGCAGCGTATCTATCGGCCACCGTCTCGCCCCAACGGCCGGTGTAAACATTGTCCCGTCTGGGCATCTCGGTTACACGGGTCCAATTGCCATCACGGTCCTGAATCATCGCCTCGCCATCCGGCGCCCGGCGCACACCTGGGGGATCAGTCGTTTTGCGATACGATCCATCCGGGTCTTCATCTACTCGTCCGTCTTTTTGTTCGGCGGCTTCACGTTGGCGCTTTTCCTGCAGCACGTCTTCTGCGGGCTTATCGGGAATATCCCGGTTGGCGTCAGGTTCAAAGCCGCCTACATGGGTCTCTTTCGGCTTGCCGTATTTTGCCTCCAGCGCTTCTTTGCTCCAGGTTGCATGCCCCAGCGTTCTTCCCTCAACGCTGACGAGTTCTGCTGCCATTTTACGACCTGGAAGTGCTCGGGAAACTATTCTTACGTCTCTTATACCGGTGTGGCGTTCTTATAAAACTTTTCAACAGCGCTGATGATGTCTGAATCAATTGCATTTCTTGGTACAAGAAGCCACGCGACCCAGAATATTAAGCTGGCGGATATTGCACTTATGACGAAACAACCAAGGGCGACAATAAAAGAGTGTTCCAGTAGAGGGGCGAAACTACACACTAAAACCGCATTCACCCCAGCAGACCGAAACGCTTTTAAAAAATCAGCTTTCAAGACGAGGAGATGGACACTGTGCTTGTGGGCAACGCCATCTACCTGCAGTACATGAGCTAAATGACTTTCAAATTCGGCATTTCCCTTGAAAGTAGAAAAAATCGAAAACCCTCTGTAAAGCCAATACAGGGAAAAAAACGCTACATAATTAATGACAACCATAAGGGGTAAAAGAAAATAGTCTGTATTCATGATAAAAATCGCAAGTACGGCAGAAATTATCAATGCAGTACTGTCTAAGCGCGGTGGAAGTATATTAATGCTCAAGGTAAATCTTCCCAGTACTTAATCGGCACTTCATCATATGCACCTAAATTTAACATATGTGCGTATTCACGTTCCGACATCGTTCCGTTTTGGAGGCGAATCTCAGCTTCCTTCCGAAGTATCGCTAGTTTTTTGTTCCCTTCCGCCAATGCGAGCGTCAGTGTCACGGTAAGCAACGCACTGTAAACATTTTTTGGAACGCCCCCCATCCTGTTGCTTACAGCCTCTTTCAGACTATCAGGTTTTACGGCTGTATCTCTGGCCGCATTCCAAGCGTTACGCCCAGCATCACGCAAATTATTACTGTTTAACCCGGCAGCCAAGCCCTCTTTGACAGAACGCCGCAGACTGCCCTCTAAGTTTGTTGCCACTTTGGCAGTCCATCCCCCTGATACAGCAAGCGCCGCAATGATCCTTTTTTTGCCCGCTTCCATGTTATGGTATGTTTTAATAAGTTCTCGGTTCGAAAGGTTGTGAGTAGCGGACAAAAACTGATAACGCTGAGGCCATGCTTGGAGAACACCTACAATCATCGAATATTGCAGATGAAACGGATGATCTTTCACTGGGAACGCTTGCCAAATAGTTCGCCCAATACGAACAATCTCGGCGTGCCGCTCCTTTTCAGTAGTTAACATTGGAATTGCAAATAAAGCTTGCAATATACGCAAAGCTGCTTCTGGATTGTCAAGGGTCGTCTCGTATTCCACCCCCCAAAGGTCGCAGTAATCACGAAGTTCTTCAAGTAATGCGTGTTCAGACAATGGAGTAACCTTTTAGTTCAGGGAGATTTTTGTACCGTTAATACTTATGTGTGAGCCAACTATATCAACTCTTCCGTCAGCGCTCATTACAATCTTTGACTGCCCGCACACGATGGAATAGCTGCGCCCCGCCGTATGTGAAACCCAACCCGAAACATTTGATGTTTTATTTTCGCCAATCAACTCCTGGACATTACTTTGAACGGATAAGTTGTATTCTTGACTTATTGTCGTTTGCTTTTGCCCGCCAACTATTTCAGAACTGTTTTGATGTGTAATGTCGTGGCGCTCTCCATCGCATATTAGATTAATACTTCCCTCTTTTCCCGCAACACTATCTAGTCCAGATAACCTGTCTGATGACTGTGACACCAGATTACGCCCCATCCCCAAACCGGTGCATTTTAATGCGCTTTGACCGCTATCTCCGACCACGATAGACAAGCTGGCTCCAAACGTCTGATATGAGTGCCCCAGTGTTTCTTCCAGCCGATTTTCCCCCACCATTTCACTGTAGTTCTCAGCAATTAGCATAGCGCCATTATTCTGGATAATCGTATTCATATCCTTCTGTGCGTAAAGCCTGATTTCCTCCTCACCCTTTTCATCCTCAAACCTCAGTTCATTGAACCCGCGGCCTTTGTGGGTCTCGGTTTTGAACGTCGAGCGGGTTTTGTGTTTGGGCAGCTCATAGGGCACTTTGTTGCGGCCATTGTAGACACAGCCTGTCACGATCGGCTGGTCCGGGTCTCCGTTGATGAACTCGACGATCACCTCCATGCCAATGCGCGGGATCACCATGCCGCCCCAGCCCTGAGAGGCCCAGCTCTGTGACACCCGGCAGCGCATCGAGTATTTCTGTTCCAGATCCCAGTGGAAATGCACCAGGATACGGCCGTATTCGTCGCAGTCGATCTCGCCCTCGCCGACCACCCAAGCGGTTTGCGGGCCGACGATGACCGGGGCAGGCGTCTTGCGGGGTGGCACCACGGGGGCATCGTCGGCGGTCAGGGTATAGCTGCCGGTGTAGGAGGTGCCCGACCCCGATCCGGCGCCTGAGCCATAGGCGTCGGCTTCGAAGAAATGCTGCGCGGCAAGGCAGACGAAGGTCATGCCCTTCAGGTCTTCCTCGTGCTGGCCGTCCAGGGTGACCCGCATGCCGCCACTCAGGCTGACCACATCGCCAATCGCCCGGTGGCGCAGATCCTGGCTCTGCTCCTGCTCAAGCCGCAACCCGGCCACGGCGCCGCCCTGATCGCTGTCCAGATAATCGCCGGGGAAATCATAGCTTTCCAACTGCCCCTGAGCATATTCAGCGGTGCCGAGTTTCTCGGTCTCCATCTGCGAGGTGGGCGTCTTGAAATTGAAGTCCTTCAGGCGGATCGCCCCGGTGGTCACGTTGCGTTCGGGCTGCCAGTTCCAGAAATGCTCATCCTCGCCGTGGACCTTGCTGTCATTGCCCAGATACTTGCGGGTGCCGCCGGGGATCTGCGGCAGGTCGTCCACCACATCGGTCATCACCATCACATGTTTCTGCATCCCGAAATCGAAGTGATAGTTGATCCCGAACCGCTCCATCAGCCGACAGACGAAGGCCATGTCGCTTTCGCCATACTGCACCGTATATTCCAGCGGCTCATAGGATTTGGACAGTTGCAAGTCGAATTCGCCCACCGAGGCATAGGCGCCCAGCACGTCCTCGATGATATCGCCCACGGTCCGGTTGTGGAAAATCCGCTGCTGGCGCTGGCGCGAGGCCAGCCACAGCCAGGGGCGCAACTCGATCTCATACTGGAACCCATTGGCGCCGGGCCCGGCCCAGCGGGCCTGGGTCACGATGCCGTCAAAGAAACGTGGACCCTGGCTGATGGTCTGAACCTCGACCGTAGCATGGGTGCCCAGAAGGTCATCGAAGTTAATGGTTGAAGATGTCGATAGCGCCTCAACCCGGTATTCGAACAAACCGTTCAGCCGGTCGGTGCCACCGAACCGGGCCAGCACCAGTGTATCGGGGGGAAGGGCGGTATGAAGTTTGCCCAGACGCGTTTCCTGTTTAAACAATGCACTCATGGCGGACCTCAAATCTGAATGCGGAAACGGTAGTCAAAATGCCACTTCCACACAAGGAGAGCATAACTTGCGACCGATCCCCGGCTGACCAGCAGATCACAGGCGATGATCAGCACGATCTTCGGGAGGTAACCATGCAAGACCGAGAGGACGCCTTGACTCCCAACAAGTAGGCCTGGCTGCGCTTTCTGCGTGATGTGAGCAAGGAGAACGATCCCGGACCCACCTCGCGCCGGGTGCAACCTCTGAGACGCATCTGTGCGCCCAGAAGGGGATGACAGGAGTGACAACAGGGCGGTGGGAATGGCTACATTGCCGTGCCTCGCCGTGTTCCTGTGCCATGTTGACATATGTTGACCTGAGCAAAAGGATCGGAAACATCTGGCGCTCGGAAACGCCCAATTTGGCCGTCATTCCGGGCGCCAACCTTTACACTATGTTTACATAAAGTTGACCGATCCGCCCCGAAAACCGGGTTTTGCAGCGGAATGGAAAGGTTGTGCCCCAAGTGCTGGTGTGATTGAGAAACAGCTTGATCGCACATGGACGGCTGAGATCCTCACTCTGAAACGCGCAAACATTTGGCAGATTGGTCATGGAGTGCGAGGGGGCCGCAGAGCACCAGATCGTTCAGAGGAGGCTACGGACGCGTGCCACATGGGCACCTTTCCCGAACGCTGCGGTGGTATGCTCCTCTTCATGAGAGGAGTCTGGAATGCTTGCCCTAAGACTGTCTGACGTCAGCGCCTACCGGACAGATTTAGGGGTTTGAGCAACGGAGGGTTTCTGGTTCATCGCAGCTATTAAGGAGCGAAGATGAACAAGAAATCCGGAACATCGAAGGAAGCTGCTGACAAGTTGGTCAGAGGCATCAAGCGGAAGACCCGCAAACACTATTCAGCGGAAGAGAAGATCAGGATCGTCCTGGCTGGCTTGCGCGGGGAGGAGAGTATCGCCGGCTGTGCCGCCGTGAGGGCATTGCCGAGAGCTTGTATTATTCTTGGTCGAAGGAATTCCTTGAGGCAGGTAAGAACCGGCTGGCGGGTGACACGGCCCGTCAGGCGACATCCCCCGAAGTCAAGGAACTTCGATCGGAATCGGTTGCCCTGAAGGAAGTGGTTGCCGAGCTGACGCTTGAAAACCGTCTGCTCAAAAAAAGCATGATCGGGCCCTCTCGGGACATCGCGAAGCGATGCCCTGCCGGGTAATAGATGGGGAGTTCGAAGAATGAGGTATCCCGCACCCGAGAAGCTTGAGATCATCCGCACGGTGGAAGCCTCGCATCTGCCGGTGAAGCAGACGCTGACGATGATCGGTATCCCCAATAGCACCTACTACGATTGGTATGCGCGTTGGGTCGAGGGCGGGATCGATGCGCTTGCTGATCGGTCTCCACGGCCCGGGTCGGTCTGGAACCGCATCCCAGATGATGTCCGTGCAGCCTTTGTCGAGTTCGCACTGGAGCACGAAGATCTGACGCCACGCGAATTGGCCGTCAAATACACCGACGAGAAGCGGTATTTTATCTCTGAATCTTCAGCGTATCGCCTTCTCAAGGCCGAAGACCTGATCACGGCCCCGGCCCATGTGGTGATCTGCGCGGCCGCTGAGTTCCGCGACAAGACAACCAGACCGAACGAGCTATGGCAGACCGACTTTACCTATCTCAAGGTCATCGGCCTATCGGGACATTGCTGCGCAATACCCTGTCGGCTGACAGCTGGGGTTGGTTCTATCTATCCACGATCCTCGACGACTACAGCCGCTACATCATCGCCTGGAAGCTCTGCACAACGATGAAAGCCGCAGATGTCACCGACACGCTGGACCTGGCGCTGGACGCATCCGGGTGCAATCAGGCAACGGTGGTGCAAAAGCCCAGGCTGCTCAGCGACAACGGATCATCCTATGTGGCGGCCGATCTCGCCGACTATCTTGAGAGCAAGGGCATGGATCATGTTCGTGGTGCCCCGCATCACCCCCAAACCCAGGGCAAGATCGAAAGGTGGCATCAGACCATGAAAAACCGTGTGCTTTTAGAGAACTATTACCTGCCCGGCGATCTCGAACGCCAGATCGGCGCGTTTGTCGATCACTATAACAACCGTCGTTACCACGAGAGCCTAGATAACCTGACGCCCGCAGATGTCTATCACGGCCGAGGCGCGAAGATCCTGAAAATGAGAGAGGAGATCAAGAAACAGACAATCAGAAAACGTCGGTTGCAGCACCAAGCCGCTGCCGCCTAAACTCAAACAGAAACCGAACCAGAGCCTCCGTTACGAAAACACCTCGGCATTCCGAAAAACTCTGAAGACGGACACCCCAAGACACAGCCTGCCGAGACCGCGTCCTATAGTATAAGCAACCCCTCTTCCCCGTAAGGAAAGGCGTGACGTTCCCGCGGGCACCGTTGGCGCCAGACACTGGAAGACGAAGTCCTAAGTCGAAACGCGCGGAACCTATTGATGTTGTGGACGTTTCGAGATGAAGTTTTGTATCAACTTAATCTCGAAACGCTTTAGGATTTTCCATCGGACGTGAAGGGGATGCTTTCTGGCACCGAAGTGGACTGTTGCGGGTCGGGCTTTATCCAGCAGACGTTCTTCTTTCGTGTCGCGTGGCAACCAGATCATCACGACTTTTCAATGAAAAGGCTACATTCCTTTTGATATGACATCAGGTTGTCGATGCCAGAAGTGACATCGACACGCCAAGCACCTGCCGTGCTT
>PDWJ01005408.1_pt1 | contig 10507 bp, 5 predicted proteins | sample 1430881 | NCBI WGS metagenome assembly PDWJ01 (sample SAMN01162460, study PRJNA174530) | Oral metagenome, whole genome shotgun sequencing project. | biome: Marine environment; feature: Marine mammal; material: Swab sample of the gingival sulcus; isolation source: swab sample of gingival sulcus... | reverse complement strand
ATCGGTGTTTTATCCATTACCAAGAGAGTGATAATCACGATGAGAGGAATCATTAGATGTCCTCGTTCTTTTAGGATAGGCCATACTCTTGGCAACTGTTCTTTCGGAATTCCGACAAGACCAATCTTCTTCGCCTCGAAGTCAATCGCCATCCAGATACCGGTAAAGTATAGAATCGCCGGAATAATAGCGGCTTTTGCAATTGTGATATAAGGAACACCAACAGCTTCTGCAATAAGGAAAGCTGCTGCACCCATGATTGGTGGCATAATCTGTCCACCTGTCGATGCCCCCGCTTCAACGGCTGCCGCAAATTCGGGACGATAGCCTAGTGATTTCATTAGCGGAATCGTAAACGAACCTGTACTAACCGTATTGGAAACGGATGAACCGGAAATCGTTCCTTGAAGGGCAGAGGTAAGAACGGCAACTTTCGCCGGACCACCTGCCGCATGACCTGCAATAGCATTGGCAATATCGATAAAGAATTGACCGATCCCTGTTTTCTCCAGGAAGGCACCAAAGAGGATAAACAAGAAAATATATGTCGCGCATGTTCCGAGCGGAAGTCCTATAATACCCTCTGTTGTATAGAATAAGTGTGTTGCAATACGTTTTACTGCATACCCTCTGTGATGTAAGAGTCCCGGTATATACTTGCCAAAAAATGCAAACAGAATAAACACTGTTGCGATGATAACAATTGGAATTCCGACAACCCGTCTACATGCTTCCATAACCATCACTATGGCAATGATAGCGATAACGACATCGGTCTGATTATACATACCCGAACGGTTGATAATCGCTTCGTAGTTCAACATGTAGTAGGAGATAATTCCCAAGAATACAAACGCGAAAATATAGTCCAGGAAGAAGATTTTGTCGCGTCTGCCTTTTTTTGTCGCAGGGTATAGCAAGTATGCCAAACATATTACAAAACCAAGGTGTGACATTCGAAGCAACTGGGCAGGGAATGTCATCGTAATGGCTGTGTAAAGCTGAAATGTAGTAAAGAGAGCAAGAATTGCAACAAGTGCTTTGCCCATAAAACCATCCAATTTACGATAGGAAGATTCCTTATCCAGTGCTCGTAGCAGTTCCTCCTGATCGATATCAGATGATTCCAGAACATTGTCATCTCCGACAATTTCCGCCGGAATGTTCTTGGTCTCTACTGTGTTTTTAGACAATTAGATTCACCTCTTTAGTTTATTTACTTTATCATTTTAAATTCCGCAATACCGGAGACTTAAATTAATAGGTATTAAGAATTTATTTAATTATTTATTCAATTAATCAAGGAACCGAATAGGGTAGTGTGCCTAACCTTTAAAATTGTTGTTCTATACGGGTTTAGTTCGTATAGGTCAACGATAGTATCTCCGACCTCGATTTTATGTTTTGCTATCCCAGCAGCTGCATACCATATGTCGTAAAGGGTTTCTTCAGGAAACTCCAGTTTTAAAAATTGTCCGTCTTCTGACATTTGGACACCGTGGGGTAGCTCATCCAACATCCCTGCACCATAGCTCTCAAACCATCCGGTTTGAAGGTAAAAACTGTTTCTAAATCGATTGATATGGTATCGTTCGCGCACAATGCCTTTATTGACACTATGCTTAAAAGATACTTCAAAATAATCTGTTGAACTCGCATCAACGCTCTTTAATACTTGACCGTCTTTTGCGAGAAAGAGAACTTCTGTCTTTATAGGCAGGATAAAAATAAAAAAAACCAACAAAAGGAGGAGGATTGCTCCCCCTACCTTCTTTAACAATTACTCAATCCCCTTTTCTTTGTAGTACTTAGCAGCACCCGGGTGAAGATCGACAGTAACACCTGAAGTTGCTTTTTCTAGTGAGAACTCTTTTGCTTTTGCATGAGATTCTCCTAGAACATCTAGGTTTTCATAGATTGATTTAGTGAACTCGTAGATTTCATCTTCTGTCATGTCATCTCTACAGATTACAAGCGCTCGAACACCGAGAGTTTCGATGTCTTTTTCAGTGCCGTACTGATCTTTAGAGATAGTAACAGGAGTGTAGAACGGATAGTCTTCCATTAGTTTTTCAGCAGGCTCGCCAACGATGTTGAGGAGTTTAAGCTCTCTTGTTACTGCAAGCTCAGTAATTGCAGTGTTCGGAACACCAGCAGTTACAAAGAATGCATCGATAGCGCCGTCTTTGAATGAATTTCCGCTATCTTTGAATGAAAGTCTTTGTGCTTGAATGTCGTCTTCTGATAGTCCGTATGCAGCTAAAATTTGACGAGCATTTTGCTCAACGCCACTGCCTGCATCACCGATTGACACTTTCTTACCAGCAAGGTCGGATACTGTTTCGATGCCGCTGTCCGCAGCAACAACGATTTGACATACTTCTGAGTAGATAGAAGCTACAGTAGAAAAACCTTCAACTTTTCCGCTTCCTTCAAAGATACCGGTACCCGTATTTGCATACTCAAGTACGTCGTTTTGTAGGATAGCTAGGTCGGCTTCGTCTTGAGAAATAAGCATAACATTCTCTTTGGAAGCACCAGTAGATTGTACTGTGATGTTTGTGCCAATTTTTGTGTTTGCATTGTTAGCAATTGCACCTGCAAGCGGATAGTAAGTTCCTGATGTTCCGCCGGAAGCGAATACCCAGTTACCATCGTTTGTCATTTCTACTGCAACAGGAGTCTCGCCAGTTGTAGTTTCACCATTAGCTTCTGACGCTGCTGCTGTAGTAGTAGGTGTGTCTGTCTTTGTGCACGCACTAAATGTAAATACCATAGCGCAAACAACAAGTACCGCAATTAATGATTTTAATGTGCTTTTCATTAATTTCCTCCTTTTGATTTTACCCTTATTAGGCACGTTTATTATACCAAAAATATGTTAAAAGTAAAGAGTTTGTCGAATTTATGAGAATTTTGAAAATAAAAGGTGTCTGCCATCTTGGACCGGAACATCTTGGAGCTGAATTATTTTTCTTCTCTAAAGTTGGACCTTGGTTGTTTAAAAAAATCGTTAGATAGGGTATAATGTTTGTTATAAAATGGAGGAATCATGAGTAAGAAGATAATTGATACGATTAGGCTGCTTTCCGCGGAACAGGTGGAAAAAGCGAAGTCTGGACATCCTGGTCTGCCACTTGGGGCAGCGCCTATTGCGTACACTTTGTACGCGAAGTGTATGAAGTACAGTCCCAATAATCCTACATGGATTGACCGCGACCGTTTTGTCCTTTCGGCAGGGCACGGCTCAGCGCTTTTGTACTCAATGCTCCATTTGTTTGGCAATTTGAGCATGGATGAACTCAAGAATTTTAGACAAGTTGGGAGTAAGACACCGGGGCATCCTGAAATGGATGTAACACCAGGAGTCGATATATCCACGGGACCTCTTGGGCAGGGAATTGCCAATGCGGTCGGTTTTGCGATGGCGGAGGCGAAACTTTCGGAACAATTTAATACCGAAAAATACAAACTCTTTGATCACTATACCTATGTTCTTCATGGTGACGGCTGTTTAATGGAAGGAATTTCTTATGAGGCGGCGTCGCTTGCGGGCCATCTGGGACTGGGCAAACTCATTATGCTGTACGATTCGAACAACATTACAATAGAAGGAAGTACGAATCACGCCTTTACGGAAAATATTCAGGAACGATTCGAAGCCATGGGTTGGGAGTATTTTTTCGTCGAGGACGGGAACGATGTTGATGCGATAGAGCACGCTGTTCGCGAAGCACAGAAAAATCTCGACAAACCAAGTCTTATCGAAGTGAAGACAACCATTGGATTTGGCGCGAAATCGGTGGAAGGGAAGGCGAAGGCACATGGTGCTCCGCTGGGAGAACAAGGGATGAAGGAACTTTACGACTTCCTTGGTGTCAGCGGACGAACAGCGTTTGATGTGGATACTTCCGTGTATGAAGAACTGCTTGATATTCGCAATAAGCTCAGCATGCAGGAATCGGATTGGTTTGAGAATTTTAAAAAGTATAAGAAAGAGGAACCGGAACTCGCTGCACAATTCGAAGCATGGACAAAGGCATCGAATGAGCTGTCGATAGCGATTGACAAAGAGGCAGGGGCGACAAGGGTTCTTGGTGGCAAGGCGTTAAATAAAGTTTATGAAGCCCTTCCTTGTCTTGTTGGAGGCAGTGCAGACCTTGCGCCGAGCAATGGAACGGAGATAAAAAATCAGGACTACATGGCAAAAGGAGCGTACAATGTGCCGAATATTCACTTTGGTATTCGAGAACATGCCATGGGGTCTATTGCAGTCGGCATGTTGGCACATGGTGGACTTAGAACCTTTACCGCTACTTTCTTATCTTTCAGCAACTATATGACACCGGCGATTCGAATGGCGGCATTGATGAATTTACCGCAGGTTTTTATTTTTACGCATGATTCGGTGGCTGCCGGTGAGGACGGACCTACGCATCAGCCGATTGATCAAATTCCTTCGCTCCGAGCAATACCAAATCTCAATGTTATTCGTCCGGCGGATGCGAACGAAGTGGAAGCGGCGTATGAACTCGCTTTTGAAAGTCCCAGTCGGCCGACAGCGATACTGCTTAGCAGACAGAAATTGGATTATTTAGAAGGTACTACCCGGAAGTCCAAACAGGGCGCGTATGTTGTAAAAGACACAGAAAATGCGACTTGTACTGTGGTGGCGACAGGGTCGGAAGTTGCCCTCGCACTAAGTGTCGCCAACATATTGGAAGACAAAGGCAAAAGGATTCGCGTGGTCTCCATGCCCAGTATGAATCTCTTTGACGAACAATCGAAAGAATATCGTGACGCCGTGCTTCCTAAGGAGGTGCCGACCGTCTCTATCGAAGCGGCATCGACTTTTGGTTGGGGAAAATACGCCGATTTGACAATCGGTATCGATGCGTTTGGCTATTCCGGAAAGGGTCCGGATGTCTTGGCGAAATTTGACTTCGTACCGGAGAAAATTGCGGAAAAAATCGCGTTATTTCTCGGGTAATTGTCGAATGGAAAAAGTCCCCTAACTGTCTTTCAGTGAGGGAGAGAATAAAGGAAAGCGTATGAAAAAAAATATTGTGAACAGCCTACTATTTTTGCTGGCGGTCAGTGTGGTACTTGGCGTCAGCGGTGTTTTATTTGCGACCGATTCGCAGAGGATATCTTCACCAGAGAGGGCAGTCGGTAAAGCGAAAGAGGAAGAAGAACTTCGCGGGGTGTGGGTCGCGACTGTCCTTTCGTTGGATTATCCCAGCGAGCCGACCACGGATTCCGAACAATTAAAAGCGGAGGCGATACGGATTATCGAAGACTGTCAGCACAAGGGGTTTAATGCTATTTTTCTTCAGGTGAGACCGTCGGGTGATGCATTGTACCGTACGGACCTCGCCCCTTGGTCGCAGTACCTGACAGGCGAAAAGGGCAGACGACCGCAGAACGGATTTGACCCTTTGGCGTTTTGGATACAAGAATGTCATAAGAGAGGTATGGAACTTCATGCATGGTTTAATCCCTATCGCCTGACGATGACGGAAGATGAGAATGTTGATTTTGACAGTAGCTGGGTGGTAAAGCATACCGATGGTCGAACCTACTTAAATCCGGGTGTTCCTGCGGCAAGACGATGTGTGGAAGGCGTGGTGCGAGAAGTGGTCGAAGTATACGACGTAGACGGAGTGCATTTTGACGACTATTTCTATCCGTCAAGAGAATTTGAGGATGACGATGCCTATGCTAGGTATAATCCGAAAAATGATTCGTTAAGAGACTGGCGAATTGACAATGTCAATACCTTAGTTCAGAATGTTCATCGTATTTGTGAGAGCAATAATGTGGTATTTGGCGTGTCACCGTTCGGTATCTGGGCAAATAGTTCCACGGATTGGCGCGGAAGTGCAACGAGTGGCTATGAATCTTTAATCAATCAGTATGCGGATACCCGTGCGTGGGTAAAGAATGAATGGGTGGACTATATTTGTCCTCAAATTTACTGGGAAATTGGCTACAATGTAGCAGATTACGAAGTTCTTGCTCAGTGGTGGGCGGATGTTGTCAAAGATACTGATGTCAAGCTGTACATCGGACTGGCAAGTTATCGTGCGATGAATTCGGATGAAAATAGCCCGTGGTACGGGACGGTAGAGATTTTCCGTCAGATGAATCTCAATCGAATGATAGAAGGAATCGATGGCGAAGTGCATTTTCGGTATCGATTTATTGAGAATAACAATCCATTAGCTGAAATGATACGAGCTTACTATTGTAATCAACTACCTGAAGTGGCGTCGAATCGACTGATTGTCGGTCGTCCGGTCGAAGATATGCGTGTCCCTAATGAACGGTTTTACGTCGGTGGCGTCAGTAATCCGCGTTATCCCCTGTACTTAAATGGGGAATTGGTTGAGGATCGAACCGCGAATGGGTACTTCGGTCTCTATCTCGATTTGGCTTTCGGCGAGAATCGTTTTGAATTTAAAAATGGCGAAGACACCTATGTTCGAACGATTACGCGATATGATTCGACATGGTATCCGACCTATACGGACTCGCTGGGAAATCCAGCACCCAAAGTGGCAAAAATTTATCAGCCGGATGAGGAATTTACCTTAAGTTGTACGGCACCGGCGGGTGAAGATGTCTATGCGGTGCTTAACGGCGAGTGGTATCCGTTGAAACAAGATGTCGACGTTGCGGATGGGGTGGAAGTTCGGTACTCGATACAGTTGTCCTTACATCCTACGGGTGTCGCTCGAGTCGCAGACTACGGGTATGTGCAGTACCATCTATACAAGCATGGGGAATGGCATTCGCAGATTGGCAGCGCTTATCCTATTAAAATCGCCATGCCGAATGCACCACTTGTTGCACGATTTAACAATGATGCGGATACGGCAGAGGATAACAGCAGAGTAAACGGATCGGCACATATTATTCCCGTGGGTACAAAGGACTATGTCGTCGGACAAGACGGCAATATGTACAAGCTGAGCTCGGGACTTTGGGTTTATAACTACAATGTGGATATTGTAGAAGCATCACTTCCGTACAATCGACTTCGTACAGTCCACAGTGAAACCATTGGCTATGATGATGTGATTACCTTTGATTTCGCGTACTTGCCGATTGCCTATGCTAATTTGGTCGGTAGTGAGGTGCAATTTACCATGCATAATGTCGATATTCGGGAGACGGATTTGCACAATATCGGAGGACAATTGTTTAAGAAGGCGGAACTTCGCGACGGCATGGTGGTACTTCCGTTGAAAAACCCTACGATGCTGGGTGGGTACTACACCAGATCAACTGCCGATGGTAGTTTACAACTTGTTCTTCGACAGAAAAAAGTGGTGACAAATTTGGAGAAACCACTTTGCGGAACGATGATTATGGTAGACCCGGGCCATGGTGGTAGCGATTCCGGCAGTATTTCGCTTTATGGTACAGCGTATGGAGAGCGTGTACTGACGATGATGTTGTCGTTTAAATTAAAAGAAAAGTTGGAAAATTTAGGAGCAACTGTTATTTTGACAAGAGTTGATAACAGCTCCGTTTCCCTTTACGACAGATTGAAGTATTCTAAAAAATATCTTCCGGATATGTTTTTGTCCATTCATACGGATTCAATGTATGAGTCGGCGGATTTATCGAATATCTATGGAGCGACGGTGTACTACAAGCATTCGATTGCCAATGCGTTATCAGATTCTTTCGCGAGAACCATTGAGGATAGCGCGTTTTACAGTAGAGGAAAGAAGCCGTGCAATTTTTATGTCTGTAGGGGAACATGGGCACCGTCCGTACTGTTGGAAAATGGGTTTTCCTGTAATGCCAATGATTTGGAGTACTTGATGAACGAGGCGACAATCGACGCGCTTCTCGACGGTTATGTCAGAGATGTCGTGGACTATTTTAAAGCAAAGTAGTTAGGACAGAGTTATGGAGCGACTTTGAGACTCCTTGCAATAAAAGCAAAAGACTTGGAGCAAAAAAAGGACTTAGAGAGTAATAAACAAATGATATAGAGACAATTACATGCTAGTAGAAATACATAAGGAACGAAGGATAGGAGGGAATGTGAAAGAGAAGATTATGCAATTAGAAGAAGGCGCTCTTCGTGCTGTGCACGCTGCCGAGTCGCTTGCGGATATTGAGCAGGTTCGTCTACAGTACATGGGGAAAAAAGGAGAGCTGACAGCTGTTCTTCGCAATATGAAGGATGTTGCACCGGAAGAGCGTCCGATGATCGGCAGTCTTGTCAATGAGGCAAAACAGAAAGTCGAAGACGCGATTGCGGAGTTTACCCAAAAGCTAAAGCAACTCGATATTGAAAAGAGGCTGGAAAGCGAGAGCATTGATATTACAATGCCTGCGACTATGCCGAAACGTGGCAGAATTCATCCGCTGTCTCGTACGTATCGCCGAATTGTGGAGATTTTTACCGGTATGGGATTTACCCTAAAAGACGGTCCGCATATTGATACCGTCTTTCACAATTTTGATGCCCTTAATTCGCCTGCAGATCATCCGGCAAGAGCGATGACGGATACCTTCTATATTACAGAGGACGTCCTTTTACGTACGCATACATCGCCCGTTCAAATTCGGGTGGCAAAAAATCAAAAACCTCCTATTCGTGTCTTTTCTGTCGGCAGAGCCTATCGAAATGATACACCGGATCCGACACATTCTCCTGTGTTCTACCAAGTAGAAGGGCTTGTAATCGATAAAAATGTACGATTAACCGATTTAAAGGGAACACTGGAACAGTTTTCCAAGATGATGTTTGGGGAATCGACCGAGATTAAACTTCGTCCGCACTACTTCCCGTTTACCGAGCCGAGTGGCGAGGTGGATGTATCCTGCTTTAAATGCGGTGGTTCAGGATGTCGTGTATGCAAGGGGTCGGGATGGATTGAAATTCTCGGCTGCGGCATGGTGCATCCGAATGTGCTGAAAAATTGCGGGATTGATCCGAACGAGTATTCGGGATTTGCCTTTGGTATGGGGCTGGATCGAATTAATATGCTAAAGTACGGAATTGACGATATTAGAGTGCTCTATGAGAATGACAAACGAGTCTTGGATGAGTTTTAGGGGGTAGAATGAGAGTTCCAGTAGAATGGTTAAAAGAATATGTAGAGATTGAAGAGATAGAGGAAAACAGACTTCTCGAGGGAATGATTATGAGTGGTTCCAATCTTGAGGGAAGCACTCGACCGGCTGAGGATATCAGCGGTGTCGTCATCGGTAAAATTGAGAAAATTGAGAAGCATCCCGATGCGGACAAATTAAAGATTTGTCATATTAATGTCGGAGAGCACGGAAAGCTTCAAATCGTGACGGCAGCGACCAATGTCTTTGAGGGTGCGGTGATTCCGGTGTCGATGGTCGGTGCGAAGCTTGCCGGTGGATTAAAGATTAAGAAGGGAAAACTCCGTGGGGTCGATTCTCAGGGGATGCTCTGTTCGTTTGCGGAACTAGGCTATGGGTCGAATGTGATTCCGGCGGAATTTCAAGACGGCATTTTAATTCTCGACGATAAATTTGAAGCGAATTTAGGAGAAGATGCGCTACAAGTTTTAACAATGGATCAAAATACCATTGAATTTGAAATTACGCCGAACCGACCGGATTGTCTAAGCATCGTCGGCATGGCACGCGAGACGGCAGCGACCTTTGGGAAAGAATTACAGGTAACGGAAAAAGAATTTGATGAAGTACTTGCTTCTATAAAAGGAGCAGAGGGTGCGGTGAACGTTTCGATAGAAACGGAACAATCCGCGCGCTATATTGCCCTTACGGCGACCAATGTACGAATCGAAGCGTCGCCGTTCGAATTTCAGCTTCGTCTGATGAATGCGGGGGTTCGCCCGATTAATAATATCGTCGACCTTACCAACTACATTATGCTGGAGTATGGACAGCCGATTCACGCCTTTGATAAATCGATGATCGCCGGCGATATTGTCGTTCGCATGGCGAAAGAAGGGGAAACAGTTGTGACGCTTGACGGCGTAGAGCGTGTACTGACGTCGGACGATATTTTAATCGCTGACAGCGAGAAACCGCTGGCTATCGCGGGCGTTATGGGTCTGCTAAACTCCGGAATTACGGCAGAGACCAAGAATGTCGTATTTGAGGTGGCGTCCTTTGACAAGAGTTCGGTGCGTGCGACCTCGAAAAGGCTCGGTCTTCGAAGTGAGGCATCGGCACGATTCGAACGAGGTATTTCGGTAAAAACGCCGGCGGAGACAGCGGTCAGAATCGCGGAACTTTTAGAGGATATTAGCAAGGCGTTTACCGGAGCCAAAGGAATGAATCCAAATGGCAAGTGGGGCGAGATCATCGCGGCAACGGACTGCCATGGCGAGTGTTACGAGCAAATGGCAGAGCGTGTGCGCATACCGTTTGAGGAGCAAACTATTTACGATCTCGTCGGGGTCGAAGTAAATATTCCGAAGGAGCTTGCGAAGCTTGGTATCGAAGTGGAAGCGAGCGAGGCAGTCGTTCCTCATTATCG